>Ga0335078_10001210_pt1 | contig 39226 bp, 38 predicted proteins | sample Lox_Sample_32_FD_206711 | JGI IMG/M metagenome (GOLD analysis project Ga0335078, IMG submission 206711) | Soil microbial communities from Loxahatchee National Wildlife Refuge, Florida, United States - Lox_Sample_3.2 | ecosystem: Environmental > Terrestrial > Soil > Wetlands | place: USA... | reverse complement strand
GCCGCGGTAGCTCAGCCTGATTGGGTTCAAGGCCAGGGAGAGCATCCGGCTGATCGACTTGCAAAGAGTCGGGCTAAAGACCGGAGTGTCGTCGGCTCAAATCCGACCCGCGGCACGCCTAAGCATGTTCAAAGGCGAGATTCCTTAAATAAAAGTGGTATTTCTATTTAGAGAATGATCGTTCGTTGGATAGAAATAGGGGTTTTACTTTGAGCACCGAGGCAGCGATGGTACCCAGGGTGGGCGAATACTTTGCCGGCAAGGGGTGGAAGGTGTCACGCGAGGTAAAGCTGAGAGGGAGGAGAGCAGACATCGTGGCCGTCAAGGACAAAGAGATTGCGGTCGTCGAGGTCAAGGGGAGCATCGGCGACGCGAGGATGGGGCTCGAGCAGGCGCTGCACTTCATGCGCGCGGCGAACGTAGCCTACCTCGCCGTGCCGAATGAGAAGGCGGGCCAGGACCTTGTCTCAACGTGCAGGAGTCTCGGGGTGGGGCTGATTCTGGTGGATGGCGGGGTGCGGGAAGTCGTTAAGCCGGTGCGGGGGGACGCGCTCGCTTCGGTGCAGAGAGCCATACTCCATGTCAAGCCGAAGAGAAGTGAGGTCGCCATGAAGAGCTCGTTGGAAAGGTTGTTCAGGTCGCGCGCGCAGATACTCATCCTCAAGCTCCTATTCCTCAATCCTGCAGGGTCGTTCCACCTGAACGATATTGCGAGGAAGACGGGCTTGGTCCCCTCAGTAGTTGCGAAAGAATGCGCCGTCATGTTGGACCTCGGGCTGGTCAAGAGGAGCGTCCAAGGGAACATGACAATCTACGAGATTAACAGGGAAGGCGTGATCCACGACGAGCTGAAGAGGATATTCATGAAGTACGAGCTCTTGGACGAGCTCCTCGCGAGCAAACTGCGGACCGAGCAGGTAAGGTATGCCATGATCTACGGTTCCTTCGCCAAGGGGACGGAGGGCGGAAGGAGCGATGTCGACCTGCTAGTGGTCGGCAACGTCAGCGAGGACGCCTTATCGAAAGCCGTGAACGAGGTGGAGCGAAAGACCGGGCGGGAGGTGAACTACATCCTCTGGACGGAGAGGGAGTTCACCGAGAAAGCCCGGAGCAAAATCCCACTCATACGGGAACTGTCAAAAACACCTGTAGTGATGATTGTGGGCGAGGAAAGTGAGTTTAAGCGAGCTATTGAAGAAGGGCCTAGTTGAGAAGTTCCAATCCGACGCTGGGCAGATACGGAACCAAGCCGAGCTAGCGAAGACCGACCTGGCCTCGGCGAAGAAGATACTTGAGATTGGGGACTGGAAGTGGGCGTACAACGCGGCCTACAATGCGATGCTCCAAGCAGGCAGGGGACTGATGTTCTCGAGGGGGTACAGGCCGAAGAGCGAGGAGGGCCACGTCGCCGTGATTTCGTTCGTGAACGCGGTCTACTCGTCCAAGATTCCCGAGGACATCCGGCGGGAATTCGACAGGGCACGCAGACGCAGGAACGAAGCCACTTACGACCAAGCCGGAATCATCTCCGAGTCTCAGGCGAGAGGACTTTTTGAGAAGGCTGAGACATTCGTCAACACAGCACTAGAAATACTCCGTGTGTGAGTCGGAACCTACGCCGTAACCTCGAAGTGTGCCCTTACCGGACCGTTCCTGAAATGCTAGGAGGATGTATAGCATTCTTAGGAGTCCTGTCCAACCGTCTTGAAATAACCAACCCTTGGAAGATCATCGTCAAGCCGACGCTGAATAACAGAGAATCGACATGTACCTGCGTGTTGATTGTTGGGTCGGCCGCCGTTATGAGTGTGACCGGCACCGCAATCATGAGGACAATCAAGACTAGATACACGAAAACAAAGAATCTCATCATTCCGCGCTTGTCAGTTGGCCTGAGCTGAGGAACGTCCAAGACTCTGGTCGGTTTCAGGGCGCTTATCAAGTTGAGAACGGAGAAGCCAAGTATGATTCCGCCAGTGGCAACGTCGAAGCCTGAGACCCCGAAGGTGAAATGGTAGAGGCTTGGCGAAATCTCCCAGACGTAGTTCGCAAGAATGGCCGCCACGATTGACCCGATTATGAAGAACAACGACCTGCTGCGCCTCTCCTTGCTTCGGATGCGGGAGTTCAGGAACAGCCAGAGGAATGGAAGTATCGGCAGGACCACCGTGCTCTCCCATGAGTCGTATAGTCCAATAGACGTGACCGATCCCCACCATTGCGATCGAGTTGCTTTCAGCACCGAAAGGTTCGAGGTGCCTATCACGAGCGAGACCAGATTCAGGGCGACCAATACAGCGAACTCCGAAAGCACCCACTTGTAATACGGGTCTTCGGATACGCCTATGAAATCCCACAGAGCATTGGAAGACATGTCGATGGATGGGAGGTTACCTGTCGTCTCTTGATCTTCTCATGTAGAAGAACGAACCAAGTATAGCCATCAGGAGCAGAAGCAAGAACGAATCCTGTTCGGGTTCAAAGGCGCCAATCTGGTTGGTGTTCGTAAGATACGACGCGGCCCACCCCATGAAGTCGTCGAGGAGGGAACTCGCGGTGCCCTTTATGAACCAATAGAGCGAGCTTAGTACATCCGAATAGCACGCATCTCCGCACAGGGACCTGAGCTTCCCGAGCTTGAGTGCATCGTTGAGCTCGCCTGTAGACTGGAATGAAGCCTTGTAGAGTGTCCCATCGAGGGCAATCCCCACGATGGTGACCTCGGCGGCCAAAAGGAATGCCTTCTCGTAGAAGTTGTTCACCGATGTCTGGTTGTTGGGGTTGTACTGTTGGGCCGCCACGATGAGGTCGTTGTAGGAGCCGACGATGGGGATGAAGGTCACCAACAGGGTGCATTCGTCTGGGGTGACAGCAATTGGCTGGAAGGTGGTCCCCAGCGCCTGATTCAGGTCTTGTTCCACGAGGCCCCCACCCTGTATCGCCGAGATTACGCCTTGGCAGGAGTTGGGCTGAGCGAAGGGCAAAGAAGCGATGTCAGCCACGATTTGACCGACCGGGTTCCCTGACGCTGAGGCTGGAGCGACCTCTACCAAGGGGACGACGAGCAGGCCCAGGGTTATGGCCACGAGCAGGTAGGTCTTCGGGTTAGGCTTCTCCCCTACCACTTGGGGTCCACCTCGCCCATCAAATCAACCCTATTGCCACTAACGCAGTCGCGCATAGCGAAATCAGGAAGAAGAAGGCGAGAATCCCGACTGCGTTCGAGGTGATCCACTCCGCAAAGCTGTCTACAACATAGACGATGTCGTCCGCATGTTTTCCGAGGAACACAATCGCTAGGATTAGACCAAGCACAACCGACAGAGTCGAGACTGCTTCGAAATCTGCGCTCATGTCGCCACTCGCACCGTCCTCACGCTGATGTCTCCGATAGGGGGTCTCTCGAGACCTGTCAAATCGGGATTTTTCGCTCTGCGACTCCCTTGATAAGTCCCATTATCGCAAGATGCGTATAATCCCGAACATGACTCGCGCGCTCCGAACGCAGTTTTATCCGGAGAGAGAAAACTGCTTTATTAGCAAAGCCCATTAAGCAAGGTCGCCGAAAACCAAACTGCGGGGAGAGAACTTGCTTGGGGTGATTGCGTTCGAGTTCGGAAGACGAAGACAGTATACGGAGGATGAGTAGTTGGCTGACAGAAAGAAGCGGCGTCCTCAGAACTGAGCTTGGATTTGACGGATACATGCCTGAAGTTTTCGGGTACCTGTTCGAAAAGAGGGTGTACAAGGGGGTGAGCGCATGCTCCGCGCATGAGGTGTACAGGGGCATAAGATCGTTCCAGAGGAACCACCAACCAACTCTAAAGCACAAGAACGCGACGGAGAAGAGCGTGAGGCAGGCCTTGGATGATCTATGTAATCTGGGAATCACGCAGATGGTAGGTCCGGAAGAGGTCCCTGACGATGGCGGGGAGGGACGGAGGCCAAAGGTCATGTTCAGACTAAAGCCCGCGAGCGAGATAATGTCTGCTCTGCGCGCACGGCTCGACGCCAGGGTGCGTAAGCTCGTCGAATTCTTCCAAGAGTTGGAAGACGTCGAAGAGGCGAGGACCGAAGGCCGGAAGCTTCCGGGGAAGACAAATGAAAAGTGAGATTCAGACTAAGGCCATCCTCCCGCTCTACATCATCAAAATGGGAGGCAAGAGCTTTCGTGGTCGAACCCGGTTACAGAAGCTCATCTTCCTGACCCAAGAGCGCGTGAAGGAGTTCCGGGGATTCAAGTTCAGACCTGCCCAGCAAGGGCCTTTGTCCTACGAGGTGTACAAGTTGATGGAGAACCTCCAGGCCCTAGGCCTGGTGAAGGAGTCCGAAGAGGCGACCCATTCTGGGAACACTGTAATCTGCTACCGCCTCACCGATCAGGGGAAGGCGTTCCTGGAATTCGCTTCCGAAAAGAATCTGGTCAGCAGGCGCATCTATTCTGCTGCGAAGGAAGTCTTCAAGCACTATGGGAACATGCCGTACATGCAGCTGATCGAGGAAGTCCATTCCGAATACCCAGAATACGTGAAGTAGGTCACTGGACTTGGGTTTTCGCGGTCTTTAGTTCGACCGTTGGCTTTTCCCGCTTAACCAGCTTGATTTCCGCGTAGTTGCCTGCCATGAAAGGGCCTGGATTGACCAACACTGTCTTCCCAATCGTGTCAATGCCGGGGCTTTCGTGGACGTGCCCCACGAGAGCTAGTAAGGGCTGAGTCTCTTCGATGTACTTCCGTATCGCGACAGACCCGATGTTTCTCGTGCCTGTTTCGCTCGAGCCATCGTTAGAGAGGTCGGTCTTAGTGTTGATTGGCGGCTGGTGCGATATCAGCACATCTACGGGCCCTAGGTTCTTGGTCAGGAGGAGGTATTCGGTCTCGTCGAGTTCGAAGGGCCCTCCCTGGACAGGAAGGGAACCGCCCAGTCCACCTATCGTGTATCCACCGAACCTAGCCGAGGTCCCGTGGAGCACGTTCTTGGCGGCGAACATCTCTCTTATGGGGTAGTCGTGGTTGCCTAGGACGATGAATACTGGTTTGCCGACTGCGAAATCGACAATCTTGTAGAGAAGGGCCAGCTCTCCTATGTCACCTCCTATCATGACCACATCGTAGTGTTTCAGCGACTCCTCTAGCCAAGGCATTGTCTCGGGGTTGTCGTGGATGTCGACGATGAACCCGATTCTAGTCGCCGAGGCCCGGGTCATGACGAACGAAGAAAAATCCCATGATGATAGGTGTGCTCGTAGTGGAGGTCACTGATGACCATAATCGGTTGATTGCCCTCGGCCAAATTCTCTTGCAGTTCAAAGGATGTTCACAGGAGGAGAAAAGGTTCCCCTTCAGGCGGCGCCTATTACGACAAAGGACCCCTGCGGCACGCCTGTGCTGGTTCAGACGTTGGCCGTTATATATCCTGGTCAACTAATAGGGTGTGAACGACAAAGAAGGCTCGTCAATCGCGACGCTCAGGGCATCAGGGAAGCTCGCACTTCAGACCAAGGAGAACTACATTCTCAGAATAAGGGCATATCTCAAGCGCGTTGGGATGTCCCCTGACCAGTTCGTACTAAGCGTAAGCAAAGATCCCAAAGCGTTCGAGGAAGATTTCATCAAATTCATCGCTGAAGTGAGCGGAACCTCCGCTTCTTCCACCACCGCGTTCTGGCGCGACTCCCTCCGTAGGTTCTTGGAGATTAACCGGGTGAAGGGGATCGACTGGGACTACGTCAACCAGTTCATCCCAAAGGTGAGGAAGTCGGGCCAGGACAGGGCGCCGACGCTCGAGGAGATTCGCAAGGTGGTGACGGTCGCCGACCTCAGGACGAAGTGCCTCATACTCTTACTAACTTCATCCGGCGCAAGGATTGGTTCGATCGAGTATCTCTGCTGGAAGGACATACAAGAGGTGGAGCTTGAGGGGTGGAAGCTCGCCAAGGTCACCATCTACAGGGGCGAACCGGAGGAGTACGACACCTTCGTGTCTCCGGAGTCCTACGAATACCTCCTGAAGTACAAGGAGGTCCGCGAGAAGGTGGGAGAGGTCGTCGCCCCTTCGTCCCCGGTCTTCGTCAGGGAGGTGAACAAGAGGAGGTTCGACCAGAGCAAAGTCAGGCCTGTCGGCGTCAGGACCCTGAAGAACCAGATGGGGGAGCTCCTGAACCAGATGAAGATGAGGGAGAAGCTCACTGACACCAAGAACTGCCGGAGCTACGAGTGGAAACAGTGCCATTCTTTCAGGAAGTTCTTCAAGACAAGGATGGAGATGTCCGGTGTCAAGCCGATCATAACCGAGATGTTGATGGGTCACACGATCGGTGTGTCTGGGAGCTACATGAAGCCGACCCAAGAAGAGATGGTCAGCGAATATGTGAAGGCCGTCCCCAACCTGACGATTCTCGGGGCAGTAGGAGAGAAGGCAGACAGGAATGTCGAGTTCAAGCGGGGGATCCTGCAAAAGGTGGGCGGGTACAGCAAGGAGGAAGTCGACAAGCTCGACCTGGCGAACATGGAGGACGCCGAGATTCAGAAGATGGTGAAGGAGAGATTCCTCGGCGCCATGGCGAACAACGGGAGCCGCCAGAAGGTCGTACCGATCGGTGAGATTGAGACATACCTGACGCAAGGGTGGGAGTACGTCGCGGCCCTGCCCAACGAAAGAGCGATACTGAGGTTACCTATTTGAGACGCAAAGAGCGGACCCCGCACCTTACTTTCAGCACTCCCTCTCCCCCCTGTCGGACCCGCTGGAGCGATGTTGTGCTAAAACACCGGCGAGCCTTGCCGGCTTCCCACGAGAAGTCCATGGGTGACACCACAAGTCGCGACCGAAAATCACTGTCGTTCTTCGCGAGGCTGAGCCGGAGAAAGCTTGAGAAGGTCAGGTTGAGCCCGCTGAAGGTCCTCCTCTATCTCGACGGACACCAAAAGGGGTCCCGGGCATCCACTCCAGAGAGGCTCGGGAAAGAAATCGGCATCGGGGGGTATGACACGATCAAGAACAGCTACACTTGGCTGTCCGATCATGGATACGTCGCTCTAGCGCCAGGGGTGCCCACGGTCGATGGCGTGGCCGAGATAATCGACCCCAACGAACTCGTCGTGACGCCTCTAGGGAGGGACGCCCTGAAGCCTTTCCTTGCCGCCTTCAGCCTGCAGGAACTCGCAAGTATAGCCCTCACCACGCTGGGATTTGGTTTCATCCTTGGTCTGACCGCAGTGGTGTTTCAGATGTATCCCTCATACTTCTGGGATTACTTTTTGCTGGATATTGCATTCGGCATTGCTGTCTCCTATGTGACATCCGTGGCCCTGAGGGAGGCAAGGGTCAGGAAGAAGGAACGCATCGCCTCGTTGATCGAGAGCGTGACTGACAGGGGCTGAATAGGTAACCTCCGAATCGGAGTGACGACAAGGCGTCTCTCAGGTCGGGTCCTCCGATTCAAGGGCGAACAATGGGGTTTGCTACCCATCTCGCATGCCACAAAATATCGACATAAGGATCCTGAAGAATTTCGTCAGCACCAGGTTCGGGTCATCTTCCCTTCTCAGGAAGGTGATCGTCGCCGAGCCTGACTATCTGCCGGCAGAAGAGCTCGTCGGGAAGATCGGAACCTGGCTGGCAATCCTGAGGGAGGAGACGCCATGAGCAGCCAACAGACGGAGCTGACAGCTGGGTCAGCACAACAGGTCGTCTCGCCGGTGGAAGCCCTGTCGCAAGCGTTGAAAGCGGCAGGGGCCGGCCGCATTCTGGTCTACGCGAAGTGCCCCGTGACTGGGGTCCACTACTGCCTCGGGCATCTGAAGAGAGTGCGAGGCCCATTCCATGCGGTCCCCCTGACCATCATCTACAAGCGGAGCCTCGGGAGAGGGAAGGGCTTCGGGACCGTAGCGGAGTCTCCCCTCGTCCCAACCGGTGTCTACCTCAAGGTAAGGGAGCTGCTGAAGAGATACGTCGGCTTCGCGTCTGGCGTCAAGGGATTCAGCGAGCTCAATTCGAGGTGCGATTGCGGCTCGGTGAAGGCCCCCCTCCTCGAGAAGGTGAGGTTCAGCGACGGCAGGGCGAGGTTCCATTTGAGCTTCGCCTGCTCAAACTGTGGATCGGTGAGCAGGCCCTGGGTGGCCTACTACATCAACAGGTTCAGGTGGCTGGTGCGGAGGGCGAGGACTGTCAAGGCCCTCAAAGTGGGCGGCCTTCGGTGCAGGAGGTGCGGGGAGAAAGGGCTCCGGGCGCGTGCGAGGAGAGGGGGAAACCTGGATTGGGGGCTGATGGAAGGTGACCTTCGAGAGGTAGTCGTCCGCTGCGGCGGGTGTGGGTTCACCATCGCCCAGCCCCGTTTCGAGAAGTCGATGGCGACTGGTGAGGTCGTCGAGGTTCAGGAGGGGAAGACATGATTACCGCCAGGGAGCCGTGGCTCCGCCCCTTCGAGTTCCACCTGATCCAGAGGATGTACCTCAGGTTCGGGATTTGGAGCGGCGAAGAGCTGATGAACGACCTGGAACACTGGGTGAGAAACGACCCGAGGCAGGAGCAGTGGGTCCGCTGGTTCGAACACTCGGACCAACGCTTCCACCTGAGGGGCTATCTTAGTAGCCTCGCGGGGGAATTCTTCTGGTCGGTAACCGATTACTGGGACGCTCACAGGTACGCCACCAAGAACGACGCACAGAATATGCTCAGCACGCAGGAGAGGCTAGGCCCGGCGAGGCTGGTCTGGGAGCACAAGGGGTACATCTCCTCGAGAGGCTACTACTCCGTGGACCACTACATTCCTAGGCTGGAGAACCTGTTCTACTTCCGCTTCTCTGGCCAAAGGGCTGGCTCGGAGTGGCACAAAGACACGGTGACCGAGTACGCCAACATCCTCCAGAGCAAGGGGCGCTGGGTTGCGGTGGATACGGGGGCGGTCGAGAGCCAGCTCCCCGACATCAGCGTCTGGACCCCTCATTCCCCTACTGAATGGTGGTCCGGGGGTGCGATAGAAGTTGAGATGGAAGCCACCAAGAAGAGCGATGAAGCGATACTGAGGAATCTGCGCAAGAACGAGAAGAAGGGCGAGCCCGTCAGATTCGTCGTGATGTCGGAGAAGGACCACGATCGAGTCCGCGACCTCGTCCAGAAGGAGACCGGGACGCTCCCTGTGCGAGTGGAGAACTACCCGGGGCAGCTGAATCACCCCGTCGAGGTCGAGGTGGTCGACCCCCCGTCGGGGCACCCATACTACGACTTCCTGCAGTCAGACAGGGTCCCCGGAGAGGAGCAGGCGACTCAACGGTCCCTCACCATGCATCCAAAGCTCTTGACCCAGCGGGAGCAGGAGAAGGAGAGGAGGGACCAGGAAGAGGCGGAGATGCCGGGGAAGTGGGAGTTGGCCTGGCAGCTCCATGAGCGAGGAGATGATACCATGCTGACCCGACTGAGGAGAGCGACTTACCAGAAGAAGGTGGCGGGGGAGGACGAGCGCTGGCTTGCCGACAAACGGAAAAGCGGCGGTCCGTTCAGGGTGGTCCCGAGGCGCCACTGGCCAAAACCCGATACCTAGAGTTAGCCGTCTGGATGTCCAACTTCGCGTCTCCATAGAAATCCGTCAACCCCGGCAATCTGCAGCACGAATTCTCAAGGAGTTGTGGTTCTGATTCCGAAGGACTGCAAGAAATGCAACATGGCGTGATTGCCCACAGGCTTGACATTAATTGGCTGCCGCGACTGTTATTATTACTCCCATCTACGTCCAATACAAGACTGCCGCTGGCCAAGCGCTTTTCAGATTCACTAACCCAACTAATCACGCGGCAATCTCAGTACTCTGAAATGATGATGCTGGCTCCTGCCCTCTACGTTCATCTTTCCGGGAGAGACATCGATGGCAAACTCGTCTCTGTGTATCTGGAGAAAGAAATCAAGCCCACCAAGCCCGACTTCGAACCGGCAATCTGCCAGGCTATAAGGAGAAGAATCCCAGAGAATGAAGTTCTGTGGAACATTCGATACGCTAGACGCAGGTGAGCTCGCTAGAGCGAGGATTGAATTGTAAGAAATGAGAAATGAGCTCTTGGAGATCATGAAACTCCTAGCAGGGCTGATCGCTTCGCCAGAATAGGGTCGGGCTTGCTCGAAGCGTCGATCCATGATCAAACATGACGAAAGCCACATACGTTCTTCGTCCAAATGCACTCAACGCAGCTTTTCATCATGTTTCATCAAGTGTCTTCTGAACAGAGACCTCTCTTGGGTTGTCGACAGGCTCGTCAGCTACCTCAGAACCGCATTTGTCACAAACGAAGGCCATTAGATCGAAGTCCGGCGAATACCTCTCTGTCTCCCCACACTTGGGGCACTTCATCTTACCTTTAGATAGTACTGCCAAATGAATTTAACATACCACCTGATCTAGAATAGCGAGTCCTAGAGACAAAGAAAGCGCTCTGGCATTCCAGAATTCGGGCGACCGCTTTTGCTTGTTGACTTTCAACTATCCCGCTTTTGTCAAATGATATTCGTCGGTCATCAGACCATCCTGGGCTTCCTTAGTATGGGCGCTAGAATTGCCACACACAGATGGCGAAGCCGACCCTCTTTAACAGGTGTCAGGCAGAACTCTTTCCAGCCGACCTATTTTGAATGAGATCCAGATCGAGTCGTCATCGTAACAAATACAATGCCCAAAGGCATTGCATATCCCACACCCCGTTCTGGGCCCCTTTTTTGCGCTCGATTCGTTGTAAGACTCGTCAACGGTCGACTTGGATATGGAGCCCTTCATGAGAACCTAGCGACATCCCTTTGTAGCTGTTCCAGCTCCTTCTGATCTAAGAAACGATCAAGTCTTTCCAGAATAGCGTCGCGTTTCTTATTTCTTCGAAGAGCCGTCCCCATGATACTAGCCAAGAAGAGGTAGTTCCTAAGTGCGACCTGTGTTATTCTTAACAGTTCATTCGACTCTGCAGATGTGATATTGGGAACGTCAGATCCATGCAAGATTCTGCTTCTCTTGCCATAGAATTCCTTCATTAGATCATAGATTTCTTGCATGTTGTAACGAAGGTAGTTGGGTTGAGCTCCAACCAAGACAGCGACTCTGCGGGCGACCTTCTCAGTGGTTTCAAGTGCTTCGGAAACCAATGCTTCGAGGACAGTCATGCAATTCAGAAATCTGAAGCTTGGGTTGGGTTCCTCCAACGCCAACCCAAAGTAGTAGACAGCAGAAATCGGACTACCATTCTCGTCGAGAAGCTCGGAACTGACGGCCATGTTTCTTTCTTTGATGCCCTTGACAAAGTTCTGAAAAACCTGAAACTCTTCTCGAGAAGGAGGGTTTGATAGACTTCGACTGGCTGCTTCTTCACTTTCCTTTGCCCAGCCCAATATCGTCTTACCGGAGTCGAGTGAAGCCAGGGTACCTCGCTGCTCCGAAGTTGTCAGCATGAGCTTGCAAACGTCGTAGTCTAGCATGCATTGGAACACGCTCAGTGCTGTTTTCGCTATGATGCGTCCTTTGCGTATTGCTTCGGTTTCGTTTGGAGCTTCTAAATCCACCGAAAACTCCCAATCGCCCTTCTTCCTCTCGAGATGCGCGACCGTTCCGATCTCCAACGAAGCTCCATCGTATGGGATTCGCCATCCTCCATCAACTGGAACTGAAACGCGGAACCTAGGCAACACTCCTACGCCAGATTCCAGGCTGGATAATGATTTAAGCTGTCGAGTGTGGAGTGGTTTGGTGAGTCTGAGAGAGCTTCCTCTTGAGCCTCAATATGAAAGCTCAAGGCGGCATCTTCTGACCGATTTCTATCTTCCATGCCTGGGAAGGTCTGTGCTCTACCAACGAGCTGTGGGTTTCTTCACTTCGACCTCGCTTAATGTAGCTGCTCGTGGCATCGTCGGGCTGATCAGAAATGGCGGGTCAATGCAATTAATTTGCAGCCCGATACTTTCCAACGATGACGTCCGTGAGATTGCTAGCGGCTATGAGCAGAGAAAATCATTCGTGGAATCGAGACTCCTAGAAGGGCTCGAAGACACTGAAGATCCGGTTGTCGAGGAAAGAATCGCCAATCTTGCCTGGTTGATTGCCAACAGGCGCCTCGAAGTCAAGATTGTGATCCCGAAGTCGGTAGAAGATAAAGCGAAGTACGCCATGTATCATGCCAAAATAGGCATCTTCCAAGATTCAACCGGAGACTACGTTGCGTTCGCAGGTTCTCCAAACGAAACAGCGGAAGGATTGATCTACAATTACGAGCTCATAGATGTCTACACGTCCTGGAATCAAGCCGATACTCTGCGCGCCGAAGCAAAGAGAAGAACATTTGAGAATTTGTGGCGGAATTGGATGCCCGGTCTGGAAGTGGTTCCCTTCCCAGAAGCGGTCGAGCGGAAACTGTTGAGGTTCAAGAGGGAAGCACTTTCTCTGAAAGAGCCGGAGGAGGAAGATCGAACGATTTCGATGGCTCGGCGTTTTTCCCTACGAGACTATCAGCAAGAGGCAATCAACGCATGGTCGGATAATGATTGCCATGGTATTGTTGCCATGGCAACCGGCAGTGGCAAGACCCTTGTTGCTCTTCGGGGAGTAAAGGAACTCGTGCCATTTGATGTCGTGACTGTGATTGTCGTTCCCAGCGAGAATCTAGTAGAGCAGTGGTTAGAGGTTCTTCACGCTGAATTTCCCAATGCGCGAGTGGTCCTAGCGTATTCGGGCAATCAGAATTGGAGAACTGATCTGGACAACCTCTTGAAGTATGCGATAGGTTTGAAACGCGACGGAGATGAAACGTCCCAGGCTAGGTCGTTTATCATTTCGGTACTAAGAACGGCAAGTGGAATTGGTTTCCAGGGAATGATATCGCGGAGAAATATGGCCAGCAGAACGTGCTTGATTGTTGACGAAGTACACATGGCCGGGGCTCCAGAAGCTAGACACATTTTTGACTTCGATACCAAATGGCGTCTCGGCCTAAGTGCAACTCCCGAACGTGATTGGGATCCTGAGGGAACCAAAGTCATAATGGATTTTTTTGGGGGGATTGTGTACGAGTTCCCCTTCGAACTGGCGCTCGCGAAGGAAATTCTCTCGCCGTACTACTATTTCTTGAAGCCCATAGAACTGACGCCCGTCGAGATGAAAGAGTTCAGGGTGATCACTGAACGGATAGGACGGAAGCTATTCCAAGCGATTAAGATGTTCCCGCGGCTCGCTGGCCGAGACGTGAAACAGGTACTGATAGAATTGGGATCAATATCGCAGGCTCAGCCGTTAGCTAGAGAGTTGCAGACTCTCATAATCAAACGTGTTCAAATCCTAAAAGACGCTTCGGAGAAGGCGGAGGCACTGAGGACCATATTCGAAACACAAGATCTAAAGAAGTGCATAGTGTATTGCAATGACATTAATCATGTCCGCGAATCGTTAGACATACTACACAGCCTGAACGTGAACGCAAGGGAATATGATTCTGAGATGACCAGAGATGAGAGACGTATGATTCTCGAAGGGTTCAGCAAAGGGGATTTTTCATGCATAGTAGCCGTTCGATGCCTTGACCAGGGGGTGGACATACCGGACGCTGATTCTGCTGTACTTGTGGCTAGTTCTAGGTCAACAAGGGAATTCATTCAACGAAGGGGACGGTTGCTGAGAAAGCACAGATCGAAGTCGTTTTCGTCGATATTCGATATTCTTGTCATGCCTTTCTCTGAAAAGAAGAACGGATTCCCGCTGAATGATGCTGAGTATTGGGCGTTCAGTCAGGAGACCACTCGAGCCCGAATCTTCGGCAAGGGAGCCCTGAATGCGAGCGAAGTGAGCCTTTCTCTCGATGCCCTACAGGAAGCGTTGGACGCCTGGAAGACTTAAAGACGAATCTTATGGTACATTATGCAATTGCCTACAAGCCACCAAGAGCTTGTTAGTAGGTTAATTCGCAAGTCGGCTAAGGAACATGAGGTTCCCGAAGAGCTCCTCGAGCAGGTCATCAAACTCGAAGAGCTAAGGTATTATTCTCCTACAATGAGACAACCAAAATCCAGATTCAGAGAACTCGTCAAGGAGTGGACGGCTAGGTCGTGAAGCTAACAGGCCTGACCCTGAATAACTTCGGAGCATATTATGGTAAACAAACGATCAGGTTCGATACCCCCAAAGCGGGAAGAACCGTCTGGCTCTTTGAGGGGCTGAACGGAGCCGGAAAGACGACTCTTTTCCTATCACTAATCTGGGCACTGTATGGAGAAGACGGCGTCAAGGAATTCACGAAGAGGACTAATGCGGAAGAGAGGAAGACAATCGATCTGATTTCGAGACAGGCCAGAAATCAAGGTAAACCTTACATGGGCGTCGAAGTCTATTTCGATCACGAGGACAAGAAGTGCATCCTCGTTCGACGTGTTGTTCCAAAGAAAGCCTACATCGACGCCAACCACGACATACAAGAAACTGTGAGTCTCTCAATAGATGGTCATCCTGAAAATCCTCCGGAACCCAAAATTCTCGAAATACTCCCGCGGGATGTGAGCCAATTTTTCTTCTTCGATGGGGAGCAAGTTCGGAGGTACGCAGAACCCACTTCCCGCGAAACACACGAAGCGATCGAACACGTACTTGGCGTTCCTATAATCAGAGATACTGCCGGGGAGATGAAGCAGGTTGCTACCGAAATAAACCGCGAACTTCAGAATGCAAGTGCCCAAGTTCCATCGGACAGGGCGATTGCCGGGATGCTAAATCAGAAGGAAGACCATCGAAAGAAGCTGGAAGGTAAGGAGTCTGCCCTCAAAGAAGCGAGGTCTGGACTAGACGAATTTACTCAACGGAAGATCCAACTCGATTCCGAACTCGAAGGTTTAGAAGCTGTTAAGGGATTGCAGGCGAAGAAGCTAGAGTTGGAGAGAGAAATCTCTTTGGACAAGACACGCGAAGCCGAACTCAATTCTCAGAAGGAGGAAACGAAGGATGATCTGCCTTTCGTACTCATGAGAAACCAACTGCAAGACGTTTATGAGAAGTTCAGAGCTAGAAGAGACGACGAAGACATTACGATCAGGAAAGATAGATATCAGGTCCTCCTCACATTCACAGAAGGTCTCCTAAGGGAAGAGAATTGTGTTTGTGGCAATAAGATAGAGGCATTTGAGAAAGCGGCCCTCAAGAATCGAGTGAAAGCGTATTCAACAGAGATTGACAAGATTAACGAACTCCTCTCAATCAAATTGGTTCCCTCGTTGGAGGAGTTATCAGGCGCGGTCAAATTCGCCAGGGCTAAGAAGGCTGACTTCAGGGCCCTGGATAGTAAGATCGCTGGGTTAGAACTCGATATCAGGAAGACGGAGTTGGAAAAGAAAAGGATTGAGAAGCAGCTGAGAGAATCTAAGGTAGCCGAGGCTTCAAAATTGCAGAAGGAGTTAGATCAGACGAATGACGACATAATCAATTCGAAGGCAACAATAACCACAACGGAAAGAGAGATTCAAGAGATAAAGGACAAAATCACAGAGCTAGATAGGTACTTAAGAGATGCCAAGGCCTATTCTCCCACCATCGAGTCATTGAAGCGACAATACGCGTTGGCAGATAAGCTGGGGGATGCACTAGATCAAGTGATAAGTGATCTAATCCCGGCGAAGAAGAAGATCATCGAGGAAGCTGCAAGTCGAGCGCTTGAGTCGATCGCACACAAAGGCGTTTTTGGGGACATCAAGATCACTGATGGGTATTCAATAGAGGTTCATAATAAGAAAGGCGAGCCTGACGAGCTGGAGAGGTCCGCTGGAGAAAACGAGATCATAGCCCTATCATTCATTCTTGGGCTCAAGGAAGCAGCGGAAAAGGACGCCCCCGTCATAGCGGATTTCATTTTTGGCAAGTTAGACCAGGCTCATAGAAGCAACCTGATTGAATCTCTGCCATCGTTTGGAGAGCAAGTCATTGTCTTCAAGATCCTTAATGGGGAGTTGAATGAGTCACAGCTCCGACGATTGAATGAATTAGCCGCCGGCAGGTTCCTGATTGACTTTGATACGAAGACCGAAACCTCCGCCATTAAGAGGGTGACCTGAGCTCTGTCGAGCAGATCGATTGTTCGATATTTGGATCGTAATGAGAGATTCCAAACCTCGAAGAAGGTCCGTAAGATGTATGATGAGCTCGAACAGGGTGGTGTATTCAAGAACCATCCGCAATTGTTCCTAACAGGAATCGTCGTTGGTATCCTCACCGGGAAGAGTTCTGAGGAAAAGAAGGATTACGGAGACCTTATCCGATTGGAAACGTACGAAGATAACGATCCTGAAGGGATCGTTCCAACCTACTTAGTAGCAATCAACCCCGGCATGACACAAAAGGAGCTAGCTAGGCTAATGGAATCTTATGCCGACGCGGGCATTGAAGCACTTTACAACGAGTTCAAGAGCACAGGAAAGGTCGATTTTGTGAAGCTGAGCGAGTTAGGGAACGGGTAGTTGACAAAAGGGAATTCGATAGCTTCGGAAGTCCTCACCTCTGGAACCAATTTAAATAAGGAAAGGGTCAGAAAATGACCGGGACGGAAATGAAACGTGTTCTCTTGGTCGAGCCAGATTACTATACTCGCTATCCTCCACTTGGCCTTCTCAAGCTTTCGACCTTCTTTAAGAACCAAGATGTGGAGACGAAGCTCGTTCGAGGAAAGCAGTACCCGCCGTGGGAACCTGACGAGATTTATGTCACGAGCCTGTTCAGCTGGGCTTGGAAGCCTGTCTGGGACTCGATCCACTACTACAGAACACAGTTCCCAAGAGTCCCAGTCCATCTCGGAGGAGTTTACGCATCGCTCTTGCCAGAACATGCGCGGTTATCCGGCGCGACCGATGTGCATGTCGGACTTCATCCCGAAGCAGAACACTGCGTTCCAGACTACGAACTTGTGCCCGAATGGGATACCTCTCTACTTTTCGCATCAAGAGGTTGTATTCGCAAATGCGGCTTTTGCTCTGTGCCCAAACTAGAGGGTCCTCCGAGTCACTTGATCTACGACATCAAAGATTTGATTATGCCACAGCACAAGAGGGTGGCCTTCTTCGACAACAACATCCTGACGGTAGAGAATTGGAAGGGAACGTTCTTGGCAGCGCGGGACATGAACAAGATAGTCGATTTCAACCAAGGTCTGGATGCGAGAGCAGTCACCGATGAAATTGCCCAGACGATCTCGACGATGCGGTTCGAGCTGATCAGAATGGCTTACGACTTCATCGGGATTCGTCCATATGTTGAGAAGGCAATCAAGACCCTCGCCACTTACGGTGTCGATAGAAGGAAGCTGATCTTCTACTGCCTATACAATTATGTCGATAGTCCTGAGGACTTCTTCCACAAGATCAAGGACCTTCTGAATTGGGGCGTTGTGGCATACCCAATGCGTTTCGAGCCACTTTGTACCCTGGAGAAAGGCAACTACGTGGCACCCAAGTGGACAGCTAAGGAGTTGGAAATGGTAGCCAAGGCACGACGCGTGATAGGTTACGGGGGTGCGTTCCCTGCATACGAAGGGCTGGTCAAGAAATTCAACGCGGCCTCCAACTTTGCGGAAGCCTTTTCTCTCTGGCCCAAGGAAGTGGGCAAGGCCGCGGAAATCCCAGCTGAAGGGCTCCATAGAATGGATGAAGAGCACGAGATCAAGGCAAAGAAGGTTTACTGGTCATCGGATAGAAGGAAAAGGGATTGGAGGACAGCCCTCCCACGAAAGTAGGGAATTCAAGTCATGACTGATGTCAAGACCTCGGTTGACCTAGACGCATGGCAAATAGGTTCGTCAGGGCCTCCTGCAATGTGCCTGTGTTGCGGCACGAGATTCGACGAAGGAGAACATAAGATGAGGGGACCTTACCTGGAAATGCCCTACATATGGGTCTGTGAATGGTGTTGGAAGAAGGACTACCTCTTCTTTCCGGACAAAGAAATGTTCGCGAAAGTGACAGAGCGAACGGCCCCCGAACCCAACGAGCCTATTCGGCAGAGACGAACGGGGGGAACCTTGCAACTCAGCATTGCTCCAGAGCGACAGATCAACCTCAAACAGGTGCACAAGAAGGTAACAGACCTTCATTTCGACATCAAGAATCCGAGGTTCAGGCATCTCGGGAGGATTGAAGCGGAGGATGATGTCGAGAGGTTTCTCTGGAAAGAGCCAAGCACAAGAACACTATACCGAGAAATCGAGTCTGCACAGGGGCTTAGCACTCCTCTACTTGTGGACGAACAAGGAGTCGTCAGAGAAGGGAACAGGCGGCTGGTCTGCCTGAAGAAACTCATCGGAAAGATCATGATTGGTGAGAGTGATGTGCCTATGTACAAAGTTGATCGCATCCCATGTTACATTCTTCCCAAAGGGACACTTGAGGATGATATTGCTCTCTACCTAGCTCTCGAACACGTTACGGGGAAGAAGGAATGGAGACCAGTCAATCAAGCTGGACAGGTATACGATCTTCATCGAGTATACAACCTGCCATTCTCGCGAATTTCCGATATTCTTGGGAGATCACAAGCGAGCATTAGGTCGATGGAGAAGGCATACAGCGCGACTCTCGAGTACCACGGGTCATTTCCAGACGATAATAACTGGATGAGTAGGTACTCCTACTTTTTCGAGGCATATCGCCATAGACAAACAACGGAGTGGCTCGCGATCGAAGGCAACCTCGAACGACTTGCAGAATGGATCCACTCGGGAAAGATCTCCAAGGGAGCTGAGATCAGAAATCTTCAACTGATCATCAGTGATTCGGGGTCGGTTACCCGGAGGCGGCTAAGCCAAGTTCAGAAAGAATCTGACAAGCGCCTGATTTCTCTTACGAAGCAGACCAGAGAGATGCTGACGCTCATGAAGCAAGGCAAACTAACGAAGGAAGCTTTGGAAGCAATTCAATCTTTGCACTTCGAACTGACCAAATTCATGGCCAAGAAGGGGTCTCGCAGGAAATCTAGCTAGATAGAATGGTGCTCGTCTCGTCGCCAGTCTTGACGACTTCGACGGCATTCCCGTGAAAGAGCTCTCTGAAGGTATCCACGTGACTAATAATGATTACCCGGCTGAAGATCTTCGTTAACTCCCTGACAGATTCAACAGCGTCCCTTATCCCTGCTTCATCCAAATAACCGAAATCACCTTCGTCGATAAGAAGGGTCTCCATCACCCCGAACGTGTGTTCTTCTGTGCTTGGAAGCTTCGTCAGGATGCGAGATATTGCAATCCTCAGAGCCATGTTTATCCTTGTCTTCTGGCCCCCAGAGTAGTATTCAATCGGCCGTACTTCCCCTAGACAGGTGGCCGAGACCATGAAGTTCGTTTCTTCCAAGTTGATCCCAGTAATCTCATTGTCCGATAGGCTGGTGACGATCTCGGACCCTTCAGCCTCGATCACAGGTCGTATCCTTCGAAGCACATCTTCAGGAATCTTACGAAAGATGTCACGTAGGATTTGAAATAACTCCTCCTGTTTCTGATGGGATTCGATCTTGGTTGCGTTATCCTTATGCAGCTTTTCCTTTCTTCCAAGTCCAGCTAACAACTCTTCATCCTTCCGCAGCTCAGATGTTTGCGCACTAACCGCTCGATCTTGGCGGGAGAATTCCTCCTGTGCTTTACTGGCTTTGACTTTCGCCTCTTTGTACCTTCGATCCACGTCGCTTAAGGCAGCAAGTCTCTTCTGAACCCGGCCCCACCTGGATTCGAGCGCTCTCTTCTTTTTCTCTTGTGAGGCGAGTTTTCTTCGAAGCGCGGGTAGGCGCCTCAACTCAGAAACAGCTTTGATGTAATGTTCAACAACCTTTCTTCTCCTCATGGCAATTAAGCTGGACTCGGCGTAGGCAAAGACTTCTGAATCAAAACCGAGCTTCTGGATTGCGTCATTGGTTTTTCGGATTTGTAGTGCAAGCTTCACGATTTCCTTCCCTAGTGCTGTCACTTTCTTCTTTTGTTGAGAAACCTGAGCAATGGCTCGGGGAAGTGAGTCCCTCTTAGCATATCGCGATTCGACCTCTTGACGCTTCTCTCGTGCCTGGCTAATCTTCACATCCAATAGTCGCAAGCTACCGGAAGCCGAAGCAACCTGAGATTTGCCTTCTTCAATCGAGCGGCGATTCTTCTCGAGCTCCACAGAATAATGCGCAAGGACTTCCTTCGGGTCAGAAATCCTCTGAAAACAGACTGGGCAGGTGCTAAGCCCCTGAACCTTTGCTTTGTTGGATACAATCTCTGTTCGACTCCGGCTAAGAACTTTGAGCTGCCCTTCGAACCCCGATTTTGTATCGTTGATCGATTTTGACTCGTGTTCGAGCTTCTCGAGCTCACTCCTAACCGAATTGACGGCTGAGATGCTGGGTATCTCCTTTCTCAATGATTTTAGGTGCCCTTCTCTTTCGACGAGTTCGGCATTGGCAGTTATCAAATCGCGTTCTTTTGTCAACTTGATTGCCGAAGAAGTTGACGATGCTCTGATTAGAGCTTCGTATCTAGTCTTGGCTGGTTTCAATTTATTCAGTTCGGCCTCTACATGCCGAAACTCCATGTAGCCCTTTCTCAGGGAGGGCAATTCACCTGCGATCCTTTTGATCCGATTAGCCTCCTCCTCGTCCGTTTCAATACTAGACCGCAGACTGGCAACGGTGGTCTCAAATCCTGTCGCCTGTTGAGACAGGAGTCCGAATTTTCGAGATTCAATCTCGAGGACGTCCCTCGTCGTGTTCGCACTCTTCAGGCTCGCTTCTGCTCTCTCCTTCATTGCTTGAAGACCCTCCAGCGTCTTCTTAGACTCCTCGATTCCTTTCTTGGTTTCAGGAATCTTTTCGATGTCTGTTTCCAGGGTGATGTTCGCCGACTCTAGTATGTCTATGGTCCTCTTTGCTTCGTCGAACTTCTCTTTTGCAATATCTGCATATTCGTCATACTTTTCAAGCCCAAAAAGCTTCTTCAGTGTCTCTCTTCTTTGGGCGGGTGTAAGATGGGACAAAGTGCTCATCTCGCCCTGCAATATGACGCTTGACCTAGTGAATGCCTCCCAATCTAGACCTATTGCTACTTTCTCTACGTAATGGACCACTTCATCTGCGCCAATTGCCTTCACGATTCCGTCTTCGAATAGCTGGGTCTTCGATCCGCCCGGGAGTCGTTTGGTGACAAGAAAATTGTGACCGTGATTCTCGAATTCTACCTCTAGGTCGGCATTTAGGCTTGAATGATTGATCAAATCACTCAGTTGTAGATAGCCTGATTTCGTGTTACCTGAAGTTCGTAGAGTTCGGCCGTATAGGCATACACACAACGCGTCTAGGATAGAGGTCTTCCCAGCGCCGTTTTCACCTTCGATGAGGGTAACTTGACCCTCAGGAAACTCCAGCTCGGCCTTTTCTTTGAATCGCATGAAACCTCTGAGAGCCAGCCGTTGGAGTCTCAAAGTCTCTCCTTCGCTTCTCTGATGATCTCCTCGGCGAGCCGAGTGAGGTCCTTTGTAATCTCAGAATATTCCTCACGGCCGGAAATGTAGAACTCGAATTCTTTTGATGGAGGAAACACGTACTGTCCCTTGGCGTGAACTGATTCCGTCAGCAAAATAGTCGTCCTTACCTGGGGTTTGAAATCAAAGACCCCATATCCCGAGAGGGTTTTCTCGACCTCAGTCCAATCGATTCTGCGGCTCTCGTCGTGATCTACATTTTCCAGTTTGATACGTACGATGGTCCCGTTTAGCGAAGACTTCTCGGCCTCTGCGGCCTTCAGGATTAGTTCCAAGATTCTTGTTCCTGAGAAGCCTTCGCAGTCAGCATCCACCAATGTCTTCAAGTTCCTAACTGGGAGTTCGATAGGGCTGACATCGGCCCCCCCTTCATTGACCTCTACCTCGACTGCATACTTCGCTTCCCCCTCTTCGCTCCAATCTGTCCTCTCCGACGAACCCGAGTAATAGATCGGGTGCGTACCAAACTCAATCTTCTGAAACCTGTGGACATGACCGAGAGCCACGTAGGAAAAACTGTCTGGGATCTGTCTGACGTCAACGTTTTCCCCCATGAACGACTCCATCGTTCTTTCTGCACTGGCTCGAGACTGGGCCAAAGGTAAGTGGGCCACAAGGATCTTCGTAGTTGAAACGGCGGACGAGAGTGCCGTTTCTAACATTGGGTTGAAGAGTGAGGCGATTTCGTCAAAGTTTGACGGAGCTGGTACGCAAACGAAGTCAACACCGTCGACCGATACGGTTTTGGGTTCTAGAACCACTTGCACTTTCTCGATATGCTCCAGCAGTTTCAGCGGGTTTAACGTGGTTGAGAGTTTCGGAGCTTCGTGATTACCACCAACAATAATGGTTTGGATGCCGGCCCCTGAGATCTGACTCAGAGCCTTGATGACTTCGTAGATGTACCGGGGGTGTGGGTTAACTTTGGTGAAGAAATCACCTGCTACGAGGAGAACGTCAGCCTTCTTCTCAATCGAGATGTTGGCGATTCGTTTGAATGATTCAAGGAAGTCAAGGCTCCTGGCGTTAAGTCCAGTCGCCGAATCGATTCTCCGGTATTGCGCTTCTCCTATGTGATTGTCCGCTGTGTGAATGATTTTCAGGCTAGGTCGCGCCCATGAAAAGAGGCTTGGGTTTCTCCCCCTGCGCTCTCTCCTGCCTCTTGTAAGCTGGCCTGGGGAACACTATCTTTACTGGCTGCCTGAAGACTGGATGAACCAGTATCAATTCACCCTTCCCCAATCTGGTCACATTATTCTTAGTGTCGTCGTCCAGGAACCTGTACTGGGACGCCGTGAGTTCTGAAGACCCGGTCCTTCCAACTACATGGGTTCCGCTATTCTCGTTTACCTGCAAATGGACTGCGCTCTTGAACTGCTGGGCACCAAAGAGGACTGTCCCCCGCGATCTCCCAGTCCTCGCGATTTCAATGATTTGCCAGGTAACGGCTGACGTAGTGGCCTTGTTTGGCGCGTATCTGTTTAGCTCATCCAGGAGAATGATGATGTGAGCAGGACGATTTTTCCTGCCTTCCGCGTAGATCTTGTCCAGATTTCTCATTACATCCCCAATCACAAATGCTTGTTCCTCCGTCGATGTTATCCTTGCGATATCAACAACAGCAATCTGGCCTGGTTGGATTCGGCCGATTTCCTCGCCAAGATATGCATTAGTGCCTCTCGAATTAACAAGCAAGGACGATCGCCTGAATCTTTGCAGGTGACGAACGAATCGCATCAGAGACGCTTCATGGGTTACCACGGCTTGAGGATAGTCCCTGTACAGGGCGAGGTCTTCCCAACTGTCGACTGTCTGCCCGGTCTTGCGAATGACCTTACCGGTATCGTCAGTCACGCTGGTTCGGTAATGGAGAGGCCAGGAATCCCGAATGTATCCAGTTATGCTCTCCAAAGTGAATTGTGGATCTTCGATTTCGGAGAATAGCAGGTTGAGCCATGTGGCAACGTCTTTCAGTTCGTAGGCATATACCTTGGAGTTCCCTGGAACGTGATCAGAGTTCGGTTTTCCCCCCGGCCCCCTGGGAAGGTAATATTCGACGCCGGCGAAGGCTTTTGGCTCAAGGCCCAGGTCCTTGTACAATTGCTTGTCCCTTTCGTCCAGATCAGTAGCAAATTCATCGATATGGAGCAGGTCTTGTTGTTTGACGTTGAAGATTATGAGAGCGAGATTTTCCTTCCCAAGTCTCTGATAGAGTGATTGGATCAGGAACATCAAGTACGAGGTCTTGGTCGCAAGACCTGAGATGCCTGAGATATTAACGTGTGCTGCCTCGGGTCCAACGAGGTAGTCAGCGTCCAGCATGACCGGGACCTTCACCCCGTTGGACATCTCGATCAAACCGGCTGGAATAGGCAGGCGCATTCCAGTGATTCCCAACCCAAGTTCGACCTCGGATGCAGTTGCGAAACGTACAGATCGATCGTTTCCCACTGGCATGTTGATTTCGAGAACCTCCGTCCTGGCAGATACCTTGATCCCAGTGTTTGCCATTACAGTGGCCTTGGCCAGAGTGGTCCCGATCCTCAGCGTATTGGGTTCGACCGTAACATTACCGAATTCGCTGCTTACGAAGTTCGAGAGATGGGAGGGAGCATCCGTGATGGCCTTCATCTCTTTGATCAATCCAATTGTTCGAGTGTCCATCACGTGCTCGACAGAGACGAAGTCGAAAGGGTTGATGATCGTCCCTGGCTTGATCCAGAACTGAAAATCGCTTACCGAGTTAGCGGAGATCTCGGTTGCTGTTGTCTTCCCTATGCTTTCTGATGTTCCTTTTGAAGCAGCAGGTTGCGCAGAATTTGACTGATCTTGACCTGCGGAAGCCATCCCGCTCAGCCGCTCAGTAGCCCGCGGATATAAATCGGGGGAAACATTGACGCTTTGATATAATTCTCGGCAGTGTAGATAGGATAGATGTGGGCGGGCCACCGAGGAACAGGATAGGGCGACACATACCTCTCTGCCAATAGGGCCCTAGAAATTGTATTCACAAGCCCCGCCTGATCATAACTCAGCTCATCACCTTCATGGTGCATCTCGACCTTAACAATCCCTTGCAAGGGATTCTCAAGGCCCACCCCACTTCTGAGTCGGAGATACCAAAAGGCGATCGATTTCTTGATTGGTTCTGATTCTTCAACAGCTACATCTTGCTTGAAGACCAAAGTCCGGTCCCCCTGTTTCAAGGGCCCCAGAAGGGTCACCACGTCCTTTGCATTCTTACTTCCATCAATCGAAAAGACGGGCCTACGGCTGAATGATTTTGCCAATCCTATCGTATCAGGCAGTCGGAGAAAGAGTTCTTTCCTGATCGCGCCATCGATTATCAACCAATCATCGGATTCACGGCTAATCTCTGCAGCCAGCTCATGCTCCAGGTCGTGCATGATCGAGCGAGCTTTTCCCGCCAAGGAATTCCTCAGGTCTCTCTTCTCTTCCGCTTTCGCCAATGTGAATACCTCGAGCTTGGGAGAAACCATCGAATCAAGAGATGTCTTCAGGCTCTGGATGTCCTCCCAAGTGTCATCTGAAAGCGGAGGACACCCAGGAGTTATCAGACAAAGATGCCTTGCGAACTTGGTTGGTTTGATTGTGCCCTCGGAATCTCTCGACACCACGGCAGAAGCAGCCTCTGCTATCATTATTGGAACCCCTGTGTTTCCTTCTAGTTTTTCCCCCCAATAGTATGTCCTGATCGATCCATCCAAGAAGTATCTGAAGAAATTGCGCTCTTTCCTAGGTATTGGTGGCCCCGGCGACACAAATGGACTTCCGTTCTCTGTTGACTCTATGTTGTGACATAGATTGCCAGCGTCATAGTTTGTGTCGTCCTCTGTTCGGTCTGTATCGGTTGGCTGCACCTCCTCGATTGTTTCGTCAACTGATGCCCGCAGGAAGGGCCCTCGCTTGCTCAAAAGCGCCTTGACATCTTCGATCTGCCTCTTGAGGTCACCTAGCGCAGCCAAAGACCCTCTCACTGGGGTGGTTCCTAAATCAAGCTTTAGCTAAGAGAATCGCCTTCGGGACCATTTGAGAGTGCCCGGGTTGGCCAGGAGCCGTCAATTCTTCAAAGCTTCAGAAGCGACTACGCCCGTCACATCGGTGAGCTTGAGCTCGAAATCCCTTGTGACATCGTCAGCGCCGCTAAGCGCGTGAGAAACTTCGTGCAGTAGTGTTCCGGCGTACCTGTCAATTGAACTTAGAGTGCTTCGTTTGACGACTATCCTCTGATACTGTGGTTCCCAAAGTCCATCGTCTTCGACAAATGATCCCAACTTCTTACGCATAGTCTCGGAAATCTTGATTTCCTTGACATGCTTTGGCCTCCCCCCTATTAGTTTGAGAATCTCGTCAGTCATGCCAAACACTCTCAACTCTGAAGGTTTCAGGTTCTTCGGGTCAATGAATTTGAACTCGAAGCTATCGTGATACTCAGTGACAAATTGGGTAAGGTCCCTGATCGGATTACCCTTCATATCCGCTAGCCCGTGTATTCGATCTACCAGGTTTTCGGAACGGCGATAATGCTGATACCTGCCTCTTTCGCTTCATCCACCATCATGGTCTCGGAGCTCATTTGACTTGGAGTAAGAAACACAGCCTTTTCCGTTGAACTGAGAATCTTAACGGCATGTTCTTGGACGTCGAGCCACTTTAATTCGTCATGAAGACCTCCGGTGCTGTACCCCTTCAGATCGTCCGCAAGAATGGTTGCCACCTTCTCGGTAGAGCATGACACCAGGATCGCTCTAACACGCTCGGCGTATGCTGTTCGGCCAACATTCGAACGTTCCCTATTCAGGGCCTTGCGGATGTTCTCCGTTAGTGTAGTGATGTTGTAACTGAAAAGGAAGTTCTCTTCTTCAGCCACTCTTACGCCGTTGATGTAGATTCTGCTTTTCTCTGACTTCTTTCCCAAAACTTCGCCATACTTCGTCCTCTCGATCTGCGTTTCACCGGAGAATTTCAAGAACATGTCCTTTGCTTTCTGGATATCGTCATCATTCACACCTTTGACGGTGAATTCCGTTCCAACGAAATCCGGATTCGAAGGCTTCTTTGAGACGTAGGCGTGAAGCGTCTCGATATCTTCAAAGCCATACTTCGGCATCGTGCCTATTGTAAAATCACCGAACCTTGACCGTATCGTGACTTTCACATCATGTTTGTCGAAGGTTGCTAGGGCGTCCTTGAGTCCTATCCCGAACCTTCCGATCATGTTCGGATTTGATAGCTTTTCGGTGTTCTCTTTTTGGGTCAAGTGCTCATACTGAAGACCCCGACCGTAATCCCGAACGTGCCATTCGTCTTCGCCGTTTTTGGCAATCTCTATTTCCCTGGTTCCTGACAGCAGCTGTTCGTCCAAGGCATTTGCTATGACCTCTCTTAGAGCGTGATATACCTCCCAATCTTCCAGGATCCTCTCAACGTTCAAATCAAATGGCGTTGATTCCTCTTCGTTTGACAGATCGAACACCCTCTCGCCTGTTCCTTCCCGGTCATTTTAAAGGGCTCAGACTGGGACGCTTTGATTAGAGCCAGTACCACTGCTTCCTCAATGGAGCAAAATTCTGTAGGGAGCAGCGTGTGGGCGGTGAAGATATGGAAGAATCGTCATCCAATGCGAGGCGACCCGAGACCGCGGTTGTCAGATGGCAGTAGGTGGAACGCTCACATGAGACTGCCGTAGGCCTGTGCTCAAATCCTTAAGCCGGCGCCAGGTTTCCCACGGGCATGAGCAGTCAGACTCGCGCAAGACTGTACGCTGTGTGCCCCTATTGTGGGAGCAGAGACCACCTTCGAATACCGGCCCGCACGAGCAATGACAAACGCAACCCGTGGCACAGGACCAGCTGGACTGGTGCAGAGAGCGGGACTGGGTTCCAGGTCATCTGCGCCAACCCAGAGCACAGCGGAGAGAGGTCTTTCCTCATCGCGGGTTTAAGGGAACGGTTCGATGCAATCGAATTAGTGTGACTTGCGCGCTAGACAGACTTCAGAGCTTTCAAATTCTCACGAAGAGAATGCTTTTCAGAGGTCTGCCGTGTCCAAGGACGTATGCCTTCAGCGACCTTGGACGGACTTGATCTGTTACTAGCGAGGGTTCTCGCCGAGTATCCAGCAGGACATCCTATAATTCCATCGAAAGCCACCGAGCTTTGGGATGACTTTGCTCGGAACGCTTTCATCACCGGCGAGGCACCCGACTCATACAGCAACTATGTCTATGGATTGCTCAAATCGTCAGGATTGATTCAGCGGGGGTCGATATCTTCGGGGACGTGGATCGCGGACTCGAAGTCAGCAATGAAGAAGGCGCTCGTCGGTGCGGACAGCAGACGGGGACAGGCGATCAAGTTCTACATCTCTGGCGACACGCTGGACAACATAGGGAACTCTCTCTCCTCAGGAGACGGCTACTTCGGCGCTGCGGGGTTGAGCAAACCGTGGCTTGCTTCGAGGACTGGCACCGCGGCCTCGACGGATGACCTCGTTGCGGAGATTGCATATCCTAACTCCCCATCGCACGTATACTATTACGGCCTGACGAAGACCGTGCTCTGGTTGCACAGCTACAACCTGGCGAGCCATCTCGCACCGAACTCGAACCAGGTGAAGAAATTTCTCAGAGATTTGACAGGTACCGAGCCCGACGATCCCCGAGAGCGGGACGCGATTGTCTTCTGGTCGGATTACTTCGCCCGGTACATCACGCCGCTCAAGAGCGCGGCGGCCAGTCTGGGTGCGACGCTGAAGAAGCCATTGACAGTGAGGGATGTTCAACTGGCGGCCTGGGTCCTCTACTCAACGAAGAACCTGCTCAAAGAGCGCCCCCTGAAGGTGTCTCGGAAGCTGACGGCCCGAACCCTGGAAGGCTACATGCACTCTGACGCCCTCAACTTGGGCCAACTGATCGAAAGGATTGGGGATATCGACCTGATAGATCCATATGCCTCAGACCTTTACTCCTTCCTTTCCGGTCTCCCCTGAAAGCCCAGGGAAGTCCATCCGTACTCGATTTATAACACACCTGACCGTCCCATAACTTCGGTTTGAACCGTACAGAACTCATTCATGGGTTCATCCACGATAATCTTGGACTACTGACAGCATCTCCGTTTCGACGCGCAGAGTATCGCGAAAAGAAACGTCACTACTTTCTCGAGGTGCACAGGGATTCAGGACAGTTCAACCCGTCTGACAACGAAATTGCCGCAGAGACTGTTTGGTACCTGATGCGACACGCTGGAATACCTACACGAGAAAGTCTGGACCACGTATTGTCGAGTGGGATAATGGCAGAGAAGTGCCAAAACCGTGAGGTATTCTACGAGAAGTTCGAAGCGCAGAAACCAACACAGGTACCCATAGACTACGGAAGGATACGCAAGAGCGAGTTCTGGGAATCGATAGCGGAGCAGTTTCGCGAGCAATACGAAAAGGAGTTTCACCTGCGAGGACAAGGCGTGATGGATGAAGAGAAGATCAAGGAGCTTGATCATATTATCAAAGAGAAGATGGACAGAATCGCAATGTTGCCTTCAGTAATCGACGCCGGTGAATTCAAAGAGCCGGCGAAACCACCAGAAGAATTCGATATCGATGAAGGAAAGGAGTGGTGGCAGAGGCTCTACTTAACTGACGATCCGTTCAAAGAGAAACAGGGACTGTATGATATCGAACCTGACAGATACGATTCAGTGCTGGTCAAGATGCCATTGTTCACTCAGTACACACATTACATGGACGAACTTCCTCAAGAGCTTTTCAAGAATGCAATTTTCTTCGGGCAAAACGGATCTGGTAAGACTGCCCTCCTCCAATATCTCCAAAGAGCCGCATCCTTGCATCAGATAGACTCTGCCTTCGTGAGCTTATCCGCACTGAAAGATTTCCAGGCTTTCAAGACCGCGTTTGAAGAGAAGCTAGCAGAGGAGTTGAGGGACATCTTGGAAGAGCCTGACCGTAACTTGTCCATTAAAGAACTGATAAGGCGATTGGGCCACAAACCCAATTTCAAGGGGATTCTGGTTTTCATTGACGATATGAACAAGTTGGATGAAGATACTCCTTCGGTATTGACGTTTTTGAAATACCTTCAGGTCCCGAAGGCCGAACTTGCTAAAGAGGTCTCCGGGAAACTGGGGTTCTATGTAGCAGGATCACTGGCTTGGAAGGACACGATACTCTCTGGACCCTCCTCACCAAGCTACTCTGCGTCGCTCATTCACCGAGAGACCTTGCCGCCAATAAAGGTTGAGCAAGCAATGGAGATGCTCGACAAGAGGCTCGAATCATATTACCCGAACCCGACAATAAAGCGGACTGTAAAGAGAGAATTCATCGAGCAGGTCTACAAGGACCTTGTCATACACGGCGAAGAGCTAACCTTCCGCAAATTCATGGAACGTTTTGAGATGAAAGTCAAGAGTGGTGAAGGCGGCGACTTCACTGCCCTTACGTCCGACCCTGTACACATACAAGAGGAGACTTTGACGAGAATCAAGGCCATTTTCCAGAGCGACCCCGTTCTCAAAGAGAGGTTCAGAGCATTGCTCGAGGACTGGATAAAGGTGAATCAAAAGAACGGAGTCGTTTGCATAAGGATTCTTAGAGACATATTCCGTAAGCAGAGAACCACAGGAGCAAGAGACGAAGATTTCCCGGACAAAGACCACCAATTCTATCTTAATGCACTTGAGAAGACTGGGCTGATTTCGAGAGTTGACGAGAAGCGAGTAGAAGGCGGCATTCGTCAGCATTCTTGGGGTGTGTGCAAGGAACTTGAGGACATCAATGAGAAGATCGCGGAGAAGTTCCAGCTCTCGTTGGAAGACTATCTATTGAAAATCTACGGGGAGCCGGAAGTAAAGCGTCGTAGACTGAATGAAGAAGTCGAGCAGGTCAGAGTCTTTTCCGAAGGATGTAATGAAGCGCAGGCTCGTGAATTGATGAATAAGGTCCTGACGCTGCATACGAAGATAATCGAGGATTACTACGTTGACAAAGCCACGCCACGACAGAGGTTCCAGGAGTGCATTGAATCCCTAAACACTCTTACGCAATTCTTCGTCAAATATGTGGAACGGCCTGAAAACTATTCGGAGGAGCAGGAAACTCTGTATTTCTGGAGGGATTTCTGGTACTTCCCAAACGACATTTCGGATTTCCTGAATTGGCTTTCGGACGAAGAGACTTGTGTTCGCAAGATTTGGAACACGGTCGGACTCTATAGCCAGGCGTTCAAGACAATATTCCAGTTCACCAAGAAGGAGTACAAAGCCCTGAGCTCAGTTCATATCGGTTCGTACGGACTTGACAAAGAAGATGCCGAAACGCTCGTTCGTGCCAGGGACCTATGGACAGACCAGAGGAATGAAGCGTGTGTCGCTACACTAGAGAACCACATAACGAAGAAGGCTCGGACCTTCGTACAGAACATTATGAATCTGATTTACGGTGATTTACCTAACCGGATCAAACACATGGACTCGCAGTCTCGCGAAAGAATCCAGGCGGCGATCAGCGCAGGAGAAATCAGACATGGGGCTCGGTCTAGGGAAACAGACTTTCTTTCGTTCAAGAATCTCGTGATGTTGATTACCAGCGCCCAAGGAAAGGAGGCCTCAGGATGTTGGCAGCATGTCTTCTCGAAATTCTTCGGATCGATAACTGCCGTTGACATGATGAAATACGGCGATGGTCTTGAAGGGATGAAAGCCCACTACGATAGAGGTGACAAGCCTACCGAAGATGAGACTCTAGTCCTAAGAGAAATGATCTCTACAACTGTCGATTTGACCAGAAAAATGAATGCGGGGTACTCTCTCCTTCTGAAATCACTACGTCTCGAGTCCGAAGGGTCGGGCACAGCTCTGTACCTCAGTTTGGATGAGCTGTCCGACAAGGAGGAAACCTCGGGGATGATTTTCCACCCCAACTCTGCGAAAACTCTCGTAGATGGGTTGTCTTCAGGTAGGATAGGCTTGGACAATCCAGACTTTATCCAAGATTACTTTTCGCTTTCTATGTCGTATCGGGAATTCTACTTCTACTTGGCTCTGATTTTGGATTCGAAAAAGGCGAACACGTTGGGTCTCGTGGTCCCCTATTCACTGGACAAAATAAGAGGGAGCGCCATATATGTCAAGAAAACTTTCAGTTTCAATAAAGAGAATCCTCCACGGATTTTTCTGGCGTATTCCGGAAAAGACGTATTGTTTGTCGACAGACTGGCCTCCGATTTACGCGGCAACAATGTCAACGTGTGGACAGACGACATTGATCTGAAGGAAGGGAATCCTATCAACCCAGGGAACCACCCTCCACCAAAGGAAGGCGATCACCTTGGAATCGTTCTGAGCCAGAATTCCATCAATTCAGAATGGGTCCGAAACGATCTGACAATATCTCTGTTCAAGATGTTAGAGGAAAAGAGAATACTCGTTCAACCAATCATGTACAAGAAGTGCGGAGTTCCAACAGCAATAGTCAGCAGGAGGGTTGTCGACTTCACCGGTGGCTACCCAAAAGGGCTCGAGGGCCTTCTTAGTGTCCTTGAGGAATTCGCGCCCAAAGCGATTGAGTACAACGAGCGAATCGACATTGTCGGGCAAAAGGCCGGTGACCTCTTGAACCAAACCCTCTCACTGAAAATATCCCCAAATTGGATGAGTGAACTCCTGGACAAGAACGTCGTTTACAAGGCAAACGATAGATTGAGGGACAAGGTGCCAGAGGATCCGAGAACTCATGCCTATCAATTCTTGACCCTTGGGGAACTAAAGGTAGCTCTGAAGGTCGAGAAGATTTGGTCTACAATGCGAGAGACTTTTGTCAACGTAAAGGGGTCTTCCACTTCGCTCAAATTTAACACGGATGAACTCTTCTTCGGAAATTTTGACTTGCTGATTGCTTACAGAAACCCCCCATCTCATGGAATAGAAGTTACGATTGCCAAGGTCAACATGCAGATGATTGAAGCTTCCCTCTCCAAACTAGAAGGGATACTCGGCATCGGCCCAACCAGCTTATCGTAGCTTCCCAGTGTGAGGGAGAGCGACCTAAGGAATGGCTCCTATGACGAAAGTCCTTCATCATCTTTTTCATTTCCTCTTCGTTTAGGTTGAAGCCGATTGCGGAAAGCCACGACCATTACGATCGCAACTGCAAAGATTGAGAAAATCGTCAAATCTGCAGGGTCGAACCCCGGAGGGTAGAGTCCAAGAGCTAATAGGCCATTGAAACCATAGAAATCGAAGGCTGAATGTAGGCCAATAGACATGATCAAGTTCCCAGTTCTGATGTAAAGGAATCCGGCACCCAGACCGATCAGGAATACGAAACTCACTGGCAGGGGCAATAACCAGCCATATGCGAGATACTCAGGGATGTGATAGGCTGCGAATACCAATGATGCAATCAAGATTCCCCTCTTCGCGCCGAGTGCGCTTACGAGGATTGTCTGCCAACCCCCTCTGAACCAGAATTCCTCGCTAAGCGCGATTCCGACGACAACTAGCGGGATGAAGTAGCCTATCAGTCGAGGGTCCAGGCCCGCTAGACCGAATTCGTTGTATGCCGCACGGAGTAACAGGAGGAATCCACCTGTCGCGATAATGCCAGCATAGATCCAGTGCTTTAGTCTCCGGCTGGCTACGGTTATTCGGAATCGGCTCCACCCCAAGGCCAAGGCGACGAAGAACACGACTACAATGTTGTGGACGAGCAGGACTTCCATAGGGTTAGTCAATGCGCCGATTGGTGGATACGCGAATGTCGCTAGGATGAGAAAGATTACAGAAATCGTACGGGAGTGAGGCCCACCAGGTTCCACTAGGTAACTGACCTTCTAACGAACACAGCTGAGACTACTGTTGACCCGCACGAGTTGCAATCCACCCGAGTAGTCCTACCGCACCGATAATGTAGGCAGCAACGATGTCACCTGTTGGTATTCCAGAAAGCCCCAGTCCTGAAATCCAATAAGTCAATAACGCGTAGATAGTTCCTCCGGCAAAACCTCCAAATGCAAGAACCCCAAAGAACAAGTGCCAGTCCATTATGTTAGTCCTGAGGGGAAGGCTCAGCAGGGTCCCTACAAAACCCTACTCCGGAGAGGATGAACTCACGATAGGAAGCCAAGGGCGTTCCAATGGGGTTCGAATCCAGGAAGAATGAACCCGTGATATCTATTCTAGAACAGTTTTCAGTCCGATTCCCGTCAGCACCTCGTTATCCGGGATTTTTGTTCTCAATTCGTCACTGGCTTGACATACTCGTCACTAAAGTGATTGTATACAAACAGCGTCTATTTAGCAGCCAAACAGCTATATCTTAGCGACTATTCTCGACATGTCTATGAAGAAATATAGAAGAGTATTCGTAACCCTGCCAACTGGTGTCTGGCGCGTCGTCGATGAGTTGAAAGACGCAATAGGTGACAATGACGCAGAGGTCATCAGAAATATCGTCATCGCCTACCTCTCTGAACGGGGTGTACTCATTCCAAGTTACAAGGCTGAGGGATTTCCGAGTACGCTTTTGAGGGAAATCAGAGAGCAGAATGCAATGGTGGGAATGTTACTGAAAGAGCTGTCGCAATCAAACAACCCAAGTCCAAGATCTAATCAAAGGGAATCCAAAGGAGGCGCCTGAAACTTCCAAATTGGACAAGATGTATCGCATTGTCTCATACAAGTGACTACTTCGCCCACACACCGTCGGAGTCCTTCTTCATCTAGCGCTCCTCTCGCTGTTTCCGCTAGACTCAACTTCGAACCAAACCATTGCCTCTCTGGAGAGATCCTAGAGAGGCAGATTCGCTGCAGCCTCGCCATGGCAACAATGTCTGGGCGACCAGTTAATCTTGTAGCTGGTCTTGGACACACTACGTGGTTACCTTGAACGAGAAGTATGCCTATCTTCTTGTCAATGGTGGTTTCTTTAGTGCCTTCCATTGCCAAGTAGACGTAGTCAACATACGAATCGAGCGCGTGAAGCTGCTTAGAAGCACGAGCCAGGTTATCTCGTGACGATTTGACCTCCACAGCTATCAGATCTAGGCCATTCGTGGCTAATACATCAACGTCAGAGACAACTGAGCTCCAGGCGACATTCAATCTCACGTGTTCAGCCACCAGGTATCCTCTTGACTCGAAATACCGGGCGACTTGGCCGATCACTGGTCCTTCAAACCGACCCAACACTTTGGCGGAAGGAAGGACCCCCTGTAACGTAATCAAGAGATGACTTCACTCTCTATTCGTTTGGATTCAGCAATAAACGCATCTGTCAATGGCTCATCCCGAGGACCCTTGGACTGGAGGACAAAAGCACACCCAAAGCGAACTTGAATATTCCGTCGAAGGCCGGGCATAATGCCTTCCCGTGGTTCGGGATGAAGTTGGAAACTCCATCGGCCCAACATCGTTTTTCCTGGATACGACCACTGGACAATCTTCACGTAAGACTTCCTTGGCCCAATGTCAGTTTGTGGCACCTGGCCCACCCTGCCATCTTTGAGCGCTGTGACATGCATGAAAGTGTCGAGTGTGGGGTAGTCATATGAACGATAATCATCCGAGTGTACGACAAATAGAGTAATTGTGTCTACGTCACGCGGAACTCTGAAGCTTATCCGTGCTCGATTCCTCCTGATCATCCCCTCCTCGACACTCTCTGACAAGTCCAATGCTCCTTCTCCGATTAGCACCGCGTGTCTATTATCAGCCTGCAATTCACGACTAACCCGTCCCAACCCGTAACAGCTCTCAGAGTAACCCGAACACATGGCAAACAGAATTGCCTTCAATGTCTCGGAATTTCGACATCTTGCACCATACTCCGCCTCAATGCTTGCCAACATTCTGGCAACTAGGGGAGCTGAGAAACTAGTTCCTATTATTTCCCAGGGCGCCCCATTTCTGTCGAAAGTGTCCACTCCCAAGCCTTTATGGTCGAATGTGTTTTTAGCAAGGTTCCCACCGTAGTCCACGACGTCTGGTTTTCTGATATCCACAGTGTCGTACATGGTTGCACCGCATCTTGTGAAGGGAGATAGCTCGTTTCTCTTGGCAATAGATTCCACACTCTCCTTGTTCGCGACTGCTCCAACACCCAAGACGTGAACATTTTGTGACGGATGGAGAACTGGATTCTCCGGAAGATAAGCGGGATATCTTTCTTGTACTTTTGAAAGATAGGCCGTGTCATCTATGTTACCGCAGCTGTTTACAAAACAGACATTGCTTGCTTGAAGTAGATTATCAAATCTCGCGAGGGTTCTATACGGAGCGTAGTCCATGTTAATGGATGAGACGAAAAGTCTCGTCCGCGACGCGTGATTTCGCACGGCTTCGAACATTCCTGAGAGAGCATAGGAAGTGACATCAGGCGATAGTATCTTGTGAGAAATGACCCTCACTCCCATTCCTGAAAGCCCATCCCCTTTAGCCACTAAAGTTGCGACTGCGGTTCCGTGGCCGTGAATCTTCCAATCGTCATCTAGCGATTTGATAGCATCGATCTTCTCCCGGCCAGCTATCAAACCCGCAAGCTGTGGGATTTCACTTAGTCCAGTATCAACTACACAGACTGTTGGAGAAGCACCTTCGAAAGAAGATACAACTGCCCGTGAACTCTTCCGACGCTTTGGATACCTCCTGGTAAGCTCTGACGCAAATCCCGGAGGTGATGGTTCAATTGCAAAAACGGTGTTGGCATCAGTGACGATTCTCTCTCCTGAGTTTCTGGTAGTATTGGCTATCAGGAAGCCATCGCTTGGATGGGATACGAAGGACGCTGGAGTTTCGATACCTCTGAGGTAGCCCTGGAGGTTTTCGGAGTAAGTTCCGGCCAAACGTTCTTCAATGTTCGGGGCTAGTTGGATTATGGTTTCCCTAGGATGTAAGTCCCAATTTGCGCCAAAATCCTGACTGATCTGCTCCCTAGCATTCAATTCCCTAACGCGAGCTATCGCTTTATCGACATACCGTGGTAACCCTGGCTGGGAATAGACGCTTAGGGTGGAGAACTTGCATGATACCAGAATTCCAGGCTGGACCAACGTTAGATAGCACCTGAAAGTAACCCCGAGAAACTCCAGTGCCTTCTCAATTTCAGATGGAGTAGCTCTCGTGTCAGGCTCTAGGACGAAGAAGACGTTTCTTTGATCAAGGATCTTTTTCGCACGAAGTGTTGCGACAAGCTGGCGAAAATCCCTGTGAAGGGTCCTATTCCTAGTGTCTACCTTCCACTCGTCCTTCTCACTTTTCGAGAGTTTTGGCCGTCCCGGATGTCTTAGAGACAGATTCGGGAAGATCGTGGATTTCAGGAAGTGAAACGGTCTACGTTCTTCATTAGACAAACTCTATCGACCAGGTTCTCATGTTTCGAATCGTGTGACTCGGCACCTCCAAAAGGAGAACTGATTTGAGTTTTTCATGAAAGTCAAGAAGGACTCCTATAGGCTCTTTCCTCGGCGTAACAAAGGATGGTTACATGGAATGGGTTGGTTCAGGGCCTAGCCTTCGCGCCAACCGGAGGAGCAGGCTAGAAAAGTTAGACATAAGGGCAAGCGAATTCCAAGAAGCTTGTTCTCAATCTACCGGCAAAGTCAAGCTCAAATCCGACTCGCGTCCGCAATGATTAGAGCTTGGTTGCCGTTCGAGTCATGGCCTCTTGTGGATTCGTCAGTAGTTGTGTGATTATTCGGCTTTTGCCTTATGCGAATCGGATTTGAACCCACCTATGTAGTGATAAATCCGACCCGCGGCACAGCTCTTGCGAAGCATCCATTATGCATCCACCAGGTAAGTCGCCGGGTGGTGGGCCGCAGCCATTTATGACACGTCGGAATGTGACCCAGGACAAAAGGTCATTAACATTCTGCCGAATCCCCTGGTTACGCTTGGAATGAAGATCGTCGTGTCCAAGGACGGACCTTACGTCGTTTCAGGAGGAATCCCGCTCGTTCTTCAGAAAATCGTCCTCAACGAAGAAGGCTATTCTTGGGACTGGTCCGAAGAGAGAAGGTTTGAAGTGGGCCCGAGCTACAAACTGTGCAGGTGCGGGCGCTCTGAAAACAAGCCGTTCTGCGACGATACCCATCTCAAAATCGGCCTTGATGGGACCGAAACTGCCACCCGTCAGCCGTTGAGCGCTCAGGCGAAGACGTACGAAGGCCCGACACTCGAGTTGACAGACGCCAAGGTGCTCTGCGCCTCGGCACGCTTCTGTCATCCAGGGGGGAAGATCTGGTCGCTGGTGGGGCAGGCCGACTCCGCCTCTCGGGAGCTCGCCATACGGGAAGCTGCCCACTGCCCGTCGGGGCGCCTTGTCCTACGTGACAGGGAGGGGGGCGGTGTGCTCGAAGACGTGCTCGAACCTTCCATCTGTGTCGTCGAGGATACTCCCCTCGGATGCAGCGGGCCACTGTGGGTTCGAGGTGGCATAGGAATAGAATCGGAGGACGGCAAGCCATACGAAAAGCGGAACCGTGCGACCCTCTGCCGTTGCGGAGCTTCCAAAAACAAGCCTTTCTGCGACGGGAGTCATGCAGTCGTCAAATTCAGGGACGGGCTTGTTGACCTAACTCGATCCCCTAATGTCAGATAAGACGTGTTGAAAGGCAGAACTGGGGGGTAAGCTTCCATCTTGGACTTGCCATCGAGACCGGTGCAGGGGATCCACCTCAACCGCCAACGTCTTCCGCACAGTGCATGAAACTCAAATCAAGTGGGCAAGCAGGGAGGGCTGACGCCCTGGGCTGTAACACAAATGTCATCTTCAGAGGAGGCGTGACGGGAAGTGGCGGGCGCATTGATTGAGAGCGTCGGGCTCACGAAGAAGTACGGTAGTTTCGGCGCCCTCAACGGCCTGGACCTCAAGGTCATGCCCGGCGAAATCTACGGGCTGCTGGGTCCCAATGGGGCGGGGAAGACCACGACGCTGAAGATAACCGCCGGCCTGGTCGAGCCGACCAGCGGCTCGGTCACTGTCTCTGGGTTTGATGCTATGAGGGACCCAATCCACGCGAAAGCGCAGATAGGCTATGTGGCAGAGGTGCCGATACTCTACGAATCGCTGACGCCTAGGGAACTCCTGGAGTTCGAGGCTTCGGTAAGGGGCCTGGCCGAAGATTCCATGAACCGCAGGGCCCGCCAGCTCGCTGAGGCCTTCGAAGTCGCTCCGGTTTTCGATTCCCCGATCGCTACCCTCTCAATGGGGACCAAGCAGAAGGTTGCCATCATCGCTGCGCTGCTCCACCAGCCGCCTGTCCTCCTTCTGGACGAACCGTTGAACAGCCTCGATGCGAGGAGCAACAGGATTCTGAAGGAGTTGCTTTTGCTGCACGTACAGAGAGGCGGGGCCGTTCTATTCTCCACCCACATCATGGAGATTGCTCAGAGAGTCTGCTCGAAGATTGGGATAATATTCGAAGGAAAGATCGTCGCCGAAGGAGACCTGGACGAACTGAGGGCCAGGGCCGGGGAGAAGGGCGCGACGTTGGAGGAGGTCTTCATGAAACTCACCAACGAAGCGTCCGAGGTTGAGAACACAGTAAGGACGCTAAGGGAATCGTTCTTCGACGATGAAGACAAGTGACGCCTGGCGTCTGAGCGCCGTCCCCTATTCCGAAATGGCGTTCAGGTCGATACTTCAGAACAGCAGCAACATGTGGTGGGGGTCATTCGGGAGAGGCTCATCGGAGGCC
>Ga0335078_10001209_pt1 | contig 39230 bp, 33 predicted proteins | sample Lox_Sample_32_FD_206711 | JGI IMG/M metagenome (GOLD analysis project Ga0335078, IMG submission 206711) | Soil microbial communities from Loxahatchee National Wildlife Refuge, Florida, United States - Lox_Sample_3.2 | ecosystem: Environmental > Terrestrial > Soil > Wetlands | place: USA... | reverse complement strand
CGTGTGGAACGTCAGGATCACGTGAAGGGGGCCGCCGTACAAGCCCATGGTCTCAATGACGTCCTGCCCCGGCGGATCCGCGACAGGCGCAATGAGGTAGTGCTCTGGATTGCTTGAAATCATGGCAACTTCGTCGTCTTGGGCACTGCGGCGGTGGAACCAGCCGATGAACTGCTCAGCCGAGATACCCGCGACCGTCACCTCGATAAGAGCTTTGGCGAACTCTCCCGGCGTCAGTCCCCAGGCCTGCATCTGCTTTTGGGTCACCTGGGTGTACGGCTCAAGTGCCTCCTGGATGCGGGCACGGCCAAGCCGTTGCTTGAGTTCGACAAGTGCTGCGCTCTGGGCCGACACCGCGTCGCTCAGGGCGAGAGACCGGGCCTCGGTGAAGCGCCGCGCGGCACTTCCAACAGCTTGCCCGCCGCACGCCGAACTGAGCAGGTCCAGCGCGACGAGCCCGCGTTGCAGTTCCGCGTCCAGCACCTCGTCCGGCGGCACCTCCCTGCCATCGATGGTGATCGTGAGCTCCGGCTGGCCGCCAGGACTACCCATGTTCGCCAGATCCTTTCCTTCGCCGAGCGCTGACTAGCTGGGTATGCAAGGGATGTCGGTTAATCAGAGCATGTCGGTGAAACCGAGTTGCTTGCTCAGCGTCACCGTGTCGATCAGGCTCATGAGCTCCACGATTTTTCCGTCGCGGACCCTGACCTTGTTCATGAACTGGGCCTCGAACGCCCGCCCGGTCGGCTCGTTGCCGTTGATGACGCCGGTGTGATGACCCCAGGTGGTGCCCTGGCTGAATACCAGGTCCCCCTCGGCCACCTGGATGTCGGGACGATGCACCATGTCACCGAATGCCGCCTTCATGGCCGAGGCGAAGAGCCAGTGCTGCTCCTTGTCACGCGGCTCTCCCCCGCCGGTTAGGTTCATGGAATAGTCCTCGTGGAGCAGCGCGAACATCGCGTCCTTGTCATGCGCGTCGATCGCCGCGAACAGTTCACGTACCAGCTTCTTGTTGGCTTCTTCGCTCATCTCTTCTCCTTCGGTACTTCGATGGCTCCGCGATTCCGCCCTCGCGGGCGTGAGAGGCCTGGAGCTCTTGGCAGCCAGGCTCCCGCACGGGCGGCTCCGGCGCCATGGACGCTACGGCCAGGTTCAGGTGACGGAGCTTGTCCGCTGCGGACATGCCGAACCGACCACAACAGGGTTGCGCGCAGCCTGCCGGTTCCTGCATCCATCGGATTGGACATCCGTCCGCCTAGACACGCCACTGGCCCGCGCCGGCACGGGCGGCCATGGGTCCGCGTGCGGTCAGCTCGACGGCGACGGTGCGGGCGGTGGCCGCGGAAAGGCCCTTTGCTTCGTAGAGGGCGGTCAGCTCGGTCAGTTCCGCTTCCGGGCTGTCGGCAGCTCACGTTTTTCCTGTTTGATCTGCGTGCGCTCGCTGTCGCGCTGGCTTGAGACCGACACGTACTCGCCCAGCGCCATCGACACGGCCCCGCCGACCAGCCCGGCCAGCCCGGCGGTGAAGATGGGGCCGCGGGCCGCGGTGGCCCCCGCCACTCCGATGACGATGCCGGCCACCGACACGATCCCGTCGTTGGCGCCGAGCACTGCGGCCCGCAGCCAGTTCAGCCGTCCCGCAGTGCCCCCGGAATGCGGCTCCCCCGAGTGAGTCGGCCGCCCGCTCTCGGCCGCCTCGACCTGGGAAGCAGAGGGCGTGATGTCGTCGCCGCTCAAACCCTGCTAGTACCGCGATGCCATCGCAACGCGAACGGGCGCTCCGGAGTCAGTTCGCTAGGTGGAACGGCACGCTGGTGACAACGACTCCTGGCTGGTTCTGCAGCGTGCGCCGGAGCCGCGCGGCGATGTGATCGTGGAGGATCTTGTGCCTCCAGCGCCTGGCGACGATTTCCGGGACGGCGACTGTGAGCGTCAGGCCGGGATGCAGCCGGTGCAGCGACCAGATGTAAAGGCCAGGAACACCCCGACGGCGTACAGCGGGAGCAGCGTTGCGGTGCGGCCGCGGAAGGCAACGTAGAGGACAGCCGAGGTGCCGGTCAGGACCATGATGCCGTGGTGGAAGGTGAGCCGGTCGCCGATGCGCAGGAACGAGCGCGGCGCCTGGCTGTCGCGGGCCATCAGGAACAGCATCCGCGGGAAGTCGTTGTAGAACGTGTTGGCCGCCAGGAGAAGCACCGCCGCGGTGGCCACCTGGATGAAGAGATAGACCGGCCCGTTGCCGTAGTAGAGGTGTGCTAGCTGGGACAGCATCGTCTGGCCGGGCTCGGGCACCGCCCCGGCGAGCCTGGCGACCGCCAGGACTCCGGCGAACATCCCGATCAGCAGCCCCACCATCCAGCCCAGCGTGATCCGGGCGTTGCGCCACTCGGCCGGCTCGAACGCCGGCACGGCGTTGGAGATGGCCTCGATGCCGGTCATCGCGGTGGAGCCCGATGCGAACGCGCGCAGCACGAGCAGTGCCGAGACGCCCTCCACGGCGGTCAGGTGCGGGGCCGGGGCCGAGTGGAAGCCGCGGCCCGCCGCATGCGCCAGGCCCGCGATCACCAGGGCGGCGATGGCGGCGATAAACGCGTAGGTCGGCGCGGCGAACAGGGTGCCCGCCTGCCGCACCCCCCGCAGGTTCCCGCCAAGCAGGACCAGGATCACGCAGACGCCGATCCACGTGCTCGATGGCTGCAGGAACGGGTAGGCCGAGGTCATGGCGGCCACCCCGGAGGCGACGGAGACCGCGACCGTCATGACGTAGTCGATCAGCAGGCCTGCGGCTGCCGTCAGTCCGGGAACGCGGCCCAGGTTCTGGGTGGCGACGATGTACGAGCCGCCGCCTTGCGGGTAAGCCCGTATCGTCTGGCGGTAGGCGATCCCGACCGCCAGCATCAGGAAGGCGATCGCCGCGCCGACCGGCAGCGAGTACGACAAGCCAGGCAGGCCGGCCAGCACCAGGACCGCCAGCATCGCCTCCGGGCCGTACGCGACCGACGACAGCCCGTCGGCCGACAGCACGGGCAGCGCCACGAGCTTGCGCATCCGCTCCGCCTGCGATCGCGCTTGCTTCCAGCGGCGGTCCGAGCAGCAGCCGCTTCACCGCCTGGCCGGCCTGGGCCGCCGCAGTCGGCTCCGCCTCCGACGCCCTCGTGGTCCCGATCGGCGGCAGTTGCCCGTCGCGGCCAGCGACAGCCACCACCCGGGTAAAACGGGCCGGGCGGAACTCGCTCGCCGTGGGGTACTCGCCGAGAGCAGGGTCGACGGGCAGCGCTTCGCGCCACGCTCGCGGGTCGTCGGTTACCCGGCCCCACTCACGCCCGACCTCCTGCAGGGCGGCCAGCTGGACCGCGTCGAGCGCGGGAATGGCGTCAGGCTGCGGCGTGTCCGCATAGTCCTGCTCGCCGACTGCCAGCCGGGGGTCCTCGCCAGTCACCCTGCGTGCCTCCGGTCACTAGCACGATCAGCGCGGTCCCGCCGGGTACGGGAGTCTCTTCTCTAGTGCCCCGTGGCCGGGCAGGTCATAGCAGCGGGCTGGCAATGCGGTCGAAGTCCCCGCCGTTGGCCTTGCGGAGAAAGCGCGGCTTCGTCGCGCCCGTGGTCACCTCAACACAGGGTCGGCTCTTCGTTGGGAGGGTACTGGCCGTCCTAGCGGCGGTAACGTCAGGCGGCAGCGATGCTGCCACGGCGCGACGGTCGCTGAGGTGATGGTGGCGGCGCTGACCGGGGATCTTGCGGTGTGCGCGGGCAGTTGCGGGCCTGGCAACCTGCACCTGATCAACGGCCTGTTCGACGCCAACCGCAGCGGTATCCCCGTGCCGGCGGTCGCCGCGCATATCCCGGCCGAGGAGCCGTGCGCTCGATCTTGCAAGATGCCGCCTGAGCCCACATCAGCGCATCGGCGCTGTCCGGCACGGTAAGGCCCGCCGCGGCTCGATGTCAGCGGCGGGCCTTCGCCGTGAGCCGTGCCCGAAGGAGTCCGTCAGCCGTCGCGGAGGTGTTGGCCGAATCTAGTAACTTCCTGGCCTTCGCTCACCTGTGACCTGGTCCTCATCGTTCTTACCTTTCTGTACAAGGCCCGAGCAGGGCAACAGATGGGACTGATCGATGCGGGTCAGACCACCGCGTGGTGTTCGAGGTGAACCGATGGCCATTGAGTACTTGCCGTGGAATCGCCCGGCGATGCTGTCCGGTCGCGTGTGCATGCGCGATGCCAATGCCGAGCTGACCTACGCCGAGGTGGCTCAGCGGGTAGACGCGGTAGCGGAGCAGTTCGCCGCGGCCGGGGTGGGGCGCGGCGACGTGGTCGCGGTGATGCTACCGAACCGGGTGGAACTGCTGCTCGGGCTCATGGCGGCGTGGCGGCTGGGCGCCGCGGCTACCCCGGTCAACCCGGTGTTCACGGCCAATGAGGCCGGCTACCAGATCGCCGACTCGGCAGCCAGGCTGCTGCTCACCGACGATCCAGGCGCCGACTACGGGGTGCCGGTCCTGCTGGTGGGCGAGCTGAGCACCCGTCCGTCCGGCTCACTGCCGGCCCCGGACACCCGCCCGGACGACCTGGCGCTGCTGATCTACACCAGCGGCTCGACCGGCCGCCCGAAGGGCGTGATGCTCGACCACGCGAACCTGGCGGCGATGGCCGCCTCGATCGGTGCGGCGATGAAGCTCGGCCCGGACGACAACTGCCTGCTGGTCTTGCCGCTGTTCCACGTGAACGCCATCCTGGTGAGCTGCCTGGCCCCGATCATGGCCCACGGGCAGGTGACGGTCCTGTCCCGGTTCGCCCCGGACACCTTCCTGGCAGCCCTGTCGCGGTACCGGCCAACGTATTTCTCGGCCGTGCCGACCATCTACGCACGGCTGGCCGAGTTGCCGCGAGAACAGCTGGGCGACACATCCTCGGTGCGGTTCGCCGTGTGCGGCGCGGCCCCGGTGTCCAGGGAACTGCTTGAGCGCAGCGAGTCCAGGTTCGGCTTCCCGATCATCGAAGGGTACGGGCTGACCGAGGGCACCTGCGCGTCAACGGTCAGCCCGCTCGATGGCGTTCGCAAGGCGGGCACGGTAGGGGTGGCGCTGCCGGGCCAGCAGGTGGCCACCATGCGGCCCGATGGTTCGTTCGCGGCGCCCGGCGAGCCCGGCGAGGTGGTCATCAAGGGCGCCAACGTGATGCGCGGCTACCTCGGCCGGCCGGAGGCCACCGCGGCAGCCATCGTCGACGGCTGGCTGCACACCGGCGACGTCGGCGTGCTGGACGGCGACGGCTACCTGTCGATCGTCGACCGGATCAAGGACATGATCATCCGGGGCGGCGAGAACATCTACCCCAAGGAGATCGAGTCAGTGCTCGCCCGGCACGACGTGGTCCTGGAAGCGGCCGTGATCGGCGTGCCGCACGAGCTGTACGGCGAGGTGCCGGTGGCCTACGTGGTCACGTACCCGGACACCTCGGTGACCGCGGCCGAGCTGCTTGAGCTGTGCCGCCGCAACCTCACCAAGATCAAGGTCCCGACGGCGGTCCACATTGTGCCCGGGCTGCCGAAGAACGCCGTGGGAAAGCCCGACAAGCCAGCCCTGCGCGCGTCGCGCGCCTGATCTCAAGGAGACCATTATGGGATTCACCAAGCCTGACCTGCCACCGGTCGACCCGGACACCTTCATGCAGCAGCCGCTGATGCACCGGATGAAGGTGCTTGCGCTGCACTGGGCCGAGCACGGATTCGGCACGCCGCGCATGGTGCACGCGATCTACATCATGAAGCTGCTGGTGTTCTACATGCTCGGCGGCGTCGTGGTGGCGACCACGACGTCGCGGCTGCCCGCGTTCTGGCAGGTGGCGCGGTGGTGGAATCAGCCGATCGTGTATGAGAAGGCGGTGCTGTGGACGGTGCTGCTTGAGACGATCGGGATAGCGGGATCGTGGGGCCCGCTCGCGGGCAAGTTCAAGCCGATGACCGGAGGCATCCGGTTCTGGGCCCGCACCGGCACGATCCGGCTGCGGCCGTGGAAGCGCGTGCCGCTCACGGCGGGTGACCAGCGGACGGTCGTGGACGTGACGCTCTACCTCGCGCTCATCGCCAGCGTGATCGTGCCGCTGGTGCTGCCGGGCACCCGCAGCGACTCGCTGTCCGCCGCGGTGCCCGGCAACAGCAGCGGGCTGGTCAGCCCGGTGCTGCTCGCGGCACCGATCGTCCTGCTCGTACTCAACGGGCTGCGCGACAAGGTGATCTTCCTGGCCGCGCGCGGCGAGCAGTACCTGCCGGCCCTGGTGTTCTTCGCCGTCCTGCCGTTCACCGACATGATCATCGCGCTCAAGCTGCTGATCGTCGCGGTCTGGATGGGGGCCGGCTGCTCCAAGCTGGGCAGGCACTTCGCCAACGTGGTGCCGCCCATGGTCAGCAACAGCCCCGGCGTCCCGTTCCGGTGGATCAAGCGGGCGCACTACCGGGACTTCCCGCGCGACATCCGCCCGTCCCGGCTCGCCCACCTGATGGCGCACGGCGGCGGGACCTTCGTCGAGATCATCACGCCGCTGGTGCTGCTGCTCTCCCCGTGGCGGCCGGTGACGCTGGCCGCGGTCGCCGTGATGGTGCTCTTCCACCTGTTCATCATCTCGACGTTCCCGCTGGCCGTGCCGCTGGAGTGGAACGTGCTGTTCGGCTACGCCGCGGTGTTCCTGTTCGCCGGGTACCCGAGCTGGCACGGTTACGGCCTGGCGGACATGTCGTCGCCATGGCTGACGCTGGCGATCGTGGCCGCGCTGCTGTTCTTCCCCGTGCTTGGCAACCTGCGCCCGGACCTGGTGTCGTTCCTGCCTTCGATGCGCCAGTACGCCGGCAACTGGGCGTCCGCGGTGTGGGCGTTCGCGCCGGGCGCCGAGGAGAAGCTCAACGCGGTCAGGCGGCCCACGGCCAACCAGGTCGACCAGCTCGTGGCGTTCGGCTACGACCGCAAGTGGGCGGACATCACCATGCAGCAGACGATCGCCTGGCGGACCATGCACAGCCAGGGCCGCGGCCTGTTCTCGCTGCTGCTGCGGCACCTGCCCGACATCGACGCCAGGACGGTGCGCGAGGGCGAGTTCGTGTGCAACTCGCTGGTCGGGTTCAACTTCGGCGACGGGCACCTGCACAACGAGGACCTGATCAGGGCGGTGCAGGCCCAGGCCGGCTTCAAGCCGGGCGAGCTGGTCGTGGTCTGGGTGGAATCCCAGCCAGTGCACCGCGACGACCAGGCCTACCAGGTGATCGACGCGGCGCTCGGCGTCATCGAGCGCGGCACCTGGAAAGTCGCCGACGCGGTCGCCGAGCAGCCGTGGCTGCCCAACGGGCCGATCCCGGTGCAAGTGACCTGGTCGCGCCCGGCGGTGCCCGCGCCGCGGGTCCCCGGCGAGCAGGACTACAACCGGGAGGTGCCAGCGTGAGCACCGCGACCGTGGTGGGCGGCGGGCCGAACGGGCTCGCCGCGGCGGTGGCCCTCGCCGCCGACGGCGTGCGGGTCACCGTGCTGGAGGCGGCCGACGAGGTCGGCGGCGGCGCGCGCTCCGGCGAGTCGCTGGTGCCCGGCCTGCTGCACGACCACTGCTCGGCATTCCATCCGATGGCGGCCGGCTCGCCGTTCCTGAACAGCCTCGGCCTGGATCGGTACGGGCTGTCCTGGCGGTGGGCGGAGATCGACTGCGCGCACCCGCTCGACGGCGGGCATGCCGGGCTGCTTTACCGCTCCGTCGCGGACACCGCCGCCGGTCTTGACGGGGACGGAGCCCGCTGGCGGCGGATGTTCGGCCGGCCTTCGGCCGAGTACGACAAGCTGGCGGGCGACATCATGCGACCGCTGCTGCGCCGGCCCCGCCATCCGCTGGCGCTGGCCAGGTTCGGGCTGCCGACCCTGCTGTCCGGCTCTGCGTTCGCCCGGCTTCTCGTCACCGAGAAGGGACGCGCGCTGTTCGGCGGGGTGGCCGCGCACGCGTTCCGGCCACTGCATTACCCGCTCACCTCGGCGATCGGCGCGGGCATCATCACCGCCGGCCACCGCTGGGGCTGGCCGGTCGCGGCCGGCGGGTCCGGATCGATCACCGCCGCGCTGGCCGCGCTGCTGGCCGACCTCGGCGGCAAGATCGAAACCGGCGTGCCGGTCAGGGCCGCCGCCCAGCTTCCGGCGGCGGATGTCACCCTGTTCGACCTCGCGCCCGATGCGGTCGCCGCCCTGCTGGACGACCAGCTGCCGGCCCGCGTGGCCCGGGCCTTCCGCCGCTTCCGGCGCGCCCCGGGCGCGTTCAAGGTCGACTTCGCGGTCGAGGGCGGCGTGCCGTGGGCCAATCCTGACGTGAGCCGGGCAGGCACCGTGCACCTGGGCGGTACCTTCGCCGAGATCGCCGCCGGGGAGCGGGAGATCAACGCGGGGCGCATGCCACAGCGGCCTTTCGTGCTGGTCGGCCAGCAGTACCTCGCCGACCCGCAGCGGTCGGCCGGCAACATCCACCCGGTGTACAGCTACGCGCACGTGCCGCATGGCTACGCCGGCGACGCTACCGAGGCGATTATCGCGCAGATCGAACGGTTCGCCCCGGGATTCCGGGAGCGGATCGTCGGCAAGTCGTCCTGCGGCCCGGCGTCCTTCGCCGCGGCTAACCCCAACTTCGCCGGCGGCGACATCATCACCGGCGCGAAAGATACCCGCCAGCTTGTCTTCGGGCCGCGCACTAGCTTGTCGCCCTACCATCTCGGCATCCCGGGCATGTACCTGTGCTCGGCGGCGACGCCGCCCGGCCCCGGGGTGCACGGCATGTGCGGCGCCAACGCCGCCGCCGACGCGCTGCGCTACCTGCGTCGCCAGGGAAAGGCATAGGCGATCGCGGCACCGCGAGCAACGGCGAGCCGCGAGGCCGGCTATGCGCTGACGGCGCTGCTGACGCCGGCGGGCAGGGGGCGCTGCCGGGCCAGCTGGCGTGCCCGGAACTCCCTGGGCCCCACGCTCTTCCACCGGCGAAATGCCTGCGAGAAGCTCGACACCTCGACATACCCCAGTCGCTGGGCCACCTCGGCGACCGACATCCCGCCAGTGACCAGGAACTCCTCGGCAAGCTGCGCCCTGATCTCGTCCAGCAGCCCGCGGAACGTCACGCCGTCGGCGGCAAGCCGTCGGCGCAGCGTGCGCTCGCTCATGTGCAGCGCCGCCGCTACCTGCTCCGCGTCCGGCGGCGCGGCGGTGCGGACGAGCAGGTAGTCCCTGACCCGGCCCGCCACGCCGGTCCGCGCGTGACGGCTGGCCAGCAACTGCCGGCACTGCTCCCGGGCGATCGCCGTGGTGTGGTCGTTGGCCTGCGGCAGCGGCAGGTCGAGGATCTCCGGCGGGATGCTCACCGCGCACTCCGCCGCGCCGAACACCGGCGTCACGCCGAAGATCTCCGCATACCGCGCCGTGCCCAAGGCCGGCCCCGGGAACGGGTAGCTGATTTCCCTGATGTGGATCGGCGCGGCGAAGAGCTCGTGCTGAATGGTCTGGATCGCCGCGCTGTCCCGCTCGATCACGAACCGCTGTAGCGCCATCGGGATGTCCGGCGTGTCCAGGACCAGGTGAAACTCCTCGCCGCGGTCACGCGCCTGGATCCGCGTGAACGCGAATGTCAGGTCCAGGTACCGCAGCCCGATATCGATCGCGCTGCGCCAGGTGGGGCTGCTGATCATCGCGAATCCCCAGATGCCGTAGGTGGTCAGGTGATAACGGATCCCCGCCTCCAGCCCCAGCCCCGGCGGGTCGCCAAGCGCGCTCAGCAGGTTCGCGATCACCGTGAGCTCCTGGCGTGCGCTGACCGTGGCGCCGGTGTCGCGCAGGATCTCCTCCGTCAGCCTGGTCGACTCCAGGCACGCCCGCGCGGGCAGGCCGTGATCGGTGCCAAGCCGGACCAGTAGCTGCACGCTCATAGGGGACCGCTCGACGTCCCAGCTCACCATGTCCGGCCTCCGCATCTTCGCGAAAAGGCGAACCCGCCATGGGCCGAATGTATTGACTCTCCCGGCGAACTGCAATCATGTGGTGTATTCAGCGATCACGTCCATGAGACCCTCCTAGACCGTGGTCCGACCAGTACAGCGGGAGCCTGAGTAGGTGCCAATAGCCGGGATCAATAGACCGATTGGCCGAGAACTGGCCGCGGACGCGAGCGAGCGGGTTCGCGTCCCCGTCACCACTGCCTGGCGTGGGCTGTCCCTGTCGCGATAGCCATCAGGTGCTCAAGAAGCCGGATCAGCACCTGCTTGCCCGAGGCGCGGTTCCGCGCGTCGCAGAGCTGGACAGGAACGTGATCGCCGATGTCCAGGGCCTGACGCACCTCGTCTTCCTCGTAAATGTCCGCGCCGTCGAAGCAGTTCACCGCGACGATGAAAGGTACGTTGCGGGATTCGAAGAAGTCGAGGGCGCCGAAGGAGTCGCCGAGCCGGCGCGTGTCAACGAGGACGACAGCGCCGAGGGCGCCGACCGACAGTTCCTTCCACATGAACCAGTACCTGTCCTGGCCGGGGGTGCCGAACAGGTACAGCACGATCTGCGGGCTGATGGTGATGCGGCCGAAGTCGAGGGCGACGGTGGTGGTGGTCTTGCCGGCGACGCCGGTGAGGTCGTCGACGGACGCGCCGATTTCCGACAGCCGTTCCTCGGTGCGCAGCGGCTTGATCTCGCTGACCGCGCCGACCATGGTGGTCTTGCCGGCCCCGAACCCGCCGGCGATGAGCAGCTTGACCGCTTGCGCGCCGCCCAGGTCGGCGGGCGCGGGATTATAGTTTGCGAACGCCATCGAGTACCGCCTGCAGGAGGTTGATGTCGGGCCGGCCGGCGGCCGGCACCGGCGGCCGGTGGATGAGGTAGCCGGTGTCGATCAGGTCACTGACCAGGACCTTGACCGCAGCGAGCAGCAGGTTCATGTGGGCGGCGATCTCAGCGATCGATAGCGCCCGGTGCTGGCACAGGCGCAGGATATCCCGGTACTCCCGGTCAAGCCCGGCAGCCGCGGCCTCCGTGCGGGCGGCCATGACCAGGGTCAGGATGTCAAGGCGGTGCAGGTCCTTGCCGGCCCGGCCGCGGGTCACCGCGAACGGGCGGACCAGCGGCCCGGGATCATCGTCACCGAGGGACGCCCCGCCGTTCATGGCGCGCGGCGGGCCGGGGGATCGGGAGCCAGCGCACGCGGGCTGGCCGACAGGGCGCCGCCGACCTGGCCCACGATCACGTTCAGCTCGTAGGCGATCATGCCAAGGTCGGCGTGGGCCGAGGCGAGCAGCGCCAGGCAGGCGCCCGCGCCGGCCTCGGTCACTACCAGGTACCCGGCCTCAAGCTCGACCACCGTCTGCTGCACTCCGCCCTTGCCGAACTGGGTGCCCACGCCGCGGGACAGCGACTGGAACGCCGACGCCATCGCCGCCAGGTGCTCGGCATTCTCCCTGTCCAGGGTCATCGACCGGCCAAGTAGCAGCCCGTCCCCCGACAGCACGATCGCGTCCTCGGCGCCGACTAGTCGCCGGATTAGGTCATCGAGCAGCCAGTTCAGCTCGTTCCTGCCCGCCGTGACTGCATTGTCGTTCATCGCCCGGCCACTCGCCTTCACCTATTGTCCCGATCTGAAGAATCACGCCCGAGCCGCGTTCCGCGCTGGAACGCCGCCATCGGGCCGCGGGCCTGCTCCGGGCTGCGCGGCGGCCGCTGTGGCGCGGCATGGTGCACGGCTCCCTCGGCTTCAAGGCGCAGCCCGGGCGCGAGGTTGGCCTGCCGCTCACGGCGCGGCAACGGCGCACGCCCCCGGCGCGGCTGGCCAGGCGACCGGTCGGCGCTCACCTCCCATGGCGGCGCCGAGGCAAGGTCCCCGCGAGGCGCAGAATCCCGCCGGGCGGTGGACGGCTGAGAGGTACCGGGCAGCCGGTCCCCCGCCGACCGCGCCGGCGAGTCCGCGTGATGCCCGCCCGCGGCCAGCGGCAGCAGCTCGCCTGCCGCGCCCATGCCCGTGCCCGGGAGCTGACCGTGCCGTCCGCCCCGGCCGGGCACAGACAAGCCGCCGCCTCCCGCGTCGGCCGCGACCGCGGTGGCCGGGATCAGCACGATCGCCTTGATGCCGCCGTAGGCCGACTCGGCCAGGCTGACCGCGATGCCGTGCCGCTGCGCCAGCATGCCGACCACGAACAGGCCCAGGTGCCGCTGCCCCGACGTCGCCATCGCCTGGAAGTCCAGCGGATTGCGCAACGTCTCATTGAGCCGCTCCCGCTCACCTGGCTCGATGCCGAGCCCCTGGTCCTCTACCTCGACGACCACGCCCTTGCCGACCACGTTGCCGCGCACCTGTACCTCCGCCTCGGGTGGCGAGAACGCCGTCGCGTTGTCCACCAGTTCGGCAAGCAGGTGGATCAGGTCGCCCACCACGGCGCCGAGCACGTGCACCTGCGGCAGCCGCACCGTGCTCACCCGCGCGAAGTGCTCGGTCTCTGACACCGAGCTGCGCACCAGGTCCTCAAGCGCCGCCGGCTGGCGCCACTTACGGCCAGGCTGCCCGCCACCCAGGATCAGCAGGTTCTCGGCGTTGCGCCGCGCCCGCGTCGCGAGGTGATCCAGCTGGAACAGCCTCTCCAGGTGCTCCGGGTCGGTCTGCCTTGCCTCCGCCACGTCCAGCAGCTCAAGCTGCCTGTGCACCACCAGCTGGCTGCGGTGCGCGATGTCAAGGAACACCTTGTTGATGCCGCCCCGCGTGCTGGCCTCGGCGGCGGCCGCTGCCACAGCGGTCCGCTGCGCCGCGTTGAACGCCTCAGCCACCTGCCCGAGCTCGTCGCTGCCGTAGTCAAGCAGCCCCATCTCCGACTCGGGGTCGACCTGCTCGCCGGCGCTGATGCGCTGGACGATGGACGGGAGCCTCACGTCGGCCAGCTCAAGTGTCCTCGTGCGCAGCCTGCGCAGCCGGCGCACGAGCCCGTTGGCAAGCAAGAGCGCGGCGGCGAACGCGGCGAGGGTCAGGGCGAGCACGACCGAGCCGACAAGGACCGAGCTGGACACGCGCTGGTCCGCGGCGGTGCTCGCGTCGTTCAGGCCGACACGGAAGTAGTCACTCCACAACCCGAAGAGTTTCGCGGACACCTGGTCCTCGGCGGAGAGCCAGGTAGCGGCGGGGACCGCGAGCTTGCCCTGCTGGGCAAGGGCATCCTCGCCTGAGGTGGCAGTCCGCCACGCGCTCCCGTCCACGAGCTGGCCATACTCGGCCTGCTCGGCCAGGGTAAGCCGTGGGACAAGCGACGGGAGCAGGTCACGGTAGGCGAAGGTCAGCTGCGACAGCTCCAGCCGGTCGGGCTGGCTGAGAGTCCCGCGCGCGGCCCATCCCGCGCCGAGGCCGACGGCACGCGAGTGCAGGTCGATGGGCGTGAACAGGTCCATCGTGCCGATCATGCCAGCGGCGGACGCGGAGTCCGGGGTCCGCGGCGCGTACAGCAGGAATGCGCCCATGCCGACGTTTGCGAGCTGGGTGTAGTAGCTGTCGACCTCGGTGACGCTCGCCCGCCTGGACTGCACCGTTTGGCGGATCGCCGGCAGCCCGGCCAGTAGCTTCTGCTGGGCCGCGCCGGATGCGGCCATGACCTGCGGGTCGAGGGCCCCCAGCGTGTGGAGCATCTGGTTGATGCCGCCGATCGCCGCGTTCGTCGCTTTCCACTGCGCCGGCAGTCCTGCCAGCGCCTGCCGGTCACCGCCGATGGCGCGCAGGCTGATCGTCCGTTCCTGCTCCGCGGCCGTCAGGAACCGCAGGATCGGGACTCTCGAGAGATTTGTCTGGGAGGCGAAGGTGCGCGCCGACTGGCCCTCAGAAACCAGGACGCCGGAAACGGATCCGCCGGTGATCAGCAAGGCCGCGCTTGGAATCAGCGCGATCGCGAGCACCCGGATTCGGATACTCGACGTCCACCTCCTGCGCCGTGCCGGGCTCTGCCGCCCCGTGCTTCTTCGGCGGTCACTGCTCATTGACGCGTGCACCTACTCCCGTCTGGCCGGCCGCTGGGACTCCCTACGCGGATCGCATTGCCGGGTTCACGGTAGCGCAAAGCGATACATTATATGTATCGTTCGTCATAAGATCTGATTCCAGACTAACATCACAAGGAAGTGCTCATGCCGCGTGAAGTGCTGCTGACCGGAAGCGTGCCCCGCGAGCCGGCTTCGGAGGTGTTCCGGCTGGCGACCGCCCATCTGGCGCCGTTCCTGACCCGGATGCCAGATGGCGAACAGGGCGGCTGGGGCGGAAGCGGGGTGCTGGGCCAGCAGAACCCCCAGCTGGAGCCGGGCCCGACGGCGAAGATGACTAACTCCGATACTCCGTTCAACGACTTCCCCCCGATGACCATGGGCAAGCTCCGGGCTGACGTCAGTCCCCAGGACTTCACCTGCCAGCCGACCGGCGTTGCGGCGAACAAGCTGACCTCTTACGAGGAGTTCAGGCAGATGAAGGCGGTCGGCGTCATCCGCCCGCAGGTGCGCTTCCAGGCGTCGCTCCCGGGACCGGTCACCACCGGAGGCACCCTGTACATGCCGCTGAACATCGGCGCCCGCGCCGCGGGCAGAGCGGCTATCAACGAGATCCGGCAGATCCTGGACGGAGTCCCGCATGACGAACTCGCCATACAGCTCGACCTCGCCGTCGAGGTCGAGTCGGAGGAGATGCGCAGGCGCCCCGACGCGTTCGACATGCCCATCTTCCGGCACATGTTCACCGGCTGGGGAAACTGGGGCTTCGAGGATCTGGTGGAGGAGGTGGTCCGGGTGGCGGCCGTCGTGCCCGCGGACGTCGAGCTCGGCTTCCACCTGTGCGGGACCTGGCATATCGACCACCGCGGCGGCCAGGACCTGAACGTGCACGTGGACTGGGCCAACGCGCTGGCCGACCGGATCGAGCGAAAGATCAGCTACATCCACATGCCGTCGGTCCCCGAGCACGACAGGCCCGACTACGCCAGCCTCGAGCGACTCAAGCTGGACGAGGGGACGAAGCTTTTCCTCGGGCTCATTCACGGCTCAGACGGGCTGGAGGGGGCCCGCCGCCGGGTCGAGGCCGCGTCGCAGTTCAGGTCCGACTTCGGGGTCGCGCACTTCTGCGGCCTGTTCCCGATATTCGGCGTGGACCCTGGCCGCCTGGAAGAGACCCTCGAACTGCACCGCCAGGTCGCGTCGCTCTGAGCCATGTCACGCGTCAATAATAAAAGCAGATTCATCGACGATCGTCACAATCTAATAGTATGTTTCGGCTATAGGTGGGCGAAAGGAATCCACGTGAGTGACGCGGTCACAGAGAAACTGCTGCGCTTGGAAGACGAGCGGTGCAGGGCAATATCGGCGGGTGACGTGGACGCCCTCGACCGGCTGCTAACCGACGACCTCACGCACACCCACGTCACCGGACGGACCGAGGACAAGGTGACCTACCTGGCCGCGCTTGGCGGCCGCCCGCGGATTACGACCAGGCGCGACCTGGCGGTGCGGGTCTACGGGGAGACTGCGATCATGACCGGCGTTCTCCGCAACGCCTTCCTGCCGGCCGGCGGCGCCGCCGCCGGGGCGCCGATGGAGGCGCAGGCGCTGCAGGTGTGGGTCAACACAAGTGACGGGTGGCAGCAGGCCGCGTTCGTCGCCTCCCCGCTCCCGGCGGATATCGTTTAGGGGACACGCGACGCAATCGACCGTTCGGGATAACCCGATTGAGGTGCGGCGCGGGTCAGAGGTCTGAGTACGGCGTGGGGCGGATGATGGTGTTGGCTATCGCGGACGGTATCCCGGCCCAGCGAGGGTCCTGGAACATGGACCTGACCGCAGCATCGCCGAAGAACTCCTCTTCCGCCCGCTGGCGTGCGGCCAGGTCTGGATAGCACCACAGGTAGGTGATCCTCGGCAGCCGGTCGCCGACGAGGTCCTGTCCGTACATGACACCGTGGAACCCGGCGCGCCCGAGCATGGCGTGCTCCACCTCGACAAACATCTGCGATTTGCGCAGATGGGTCTCGTGGGTCGGTTGCTCGTAGGTCCGCAGCTCGAATAGACGTCCCGCGCGGCCCACCAGCGACGGCGGGGTGTGCAGCCGCGGCAGCCCAGGCAGCGCACGGATCAGGGTGCTCTTCAGCCTGGCGAAGGCCGGCCGGCCGGTGTCCGCGGCCAGGAAGCCGGCCCCGAGCCGCTCATGGTCGCCGTCTTCCGCCAGCGCCCGATCTAGGTTCGCGAGCAGGTCGAGTGACTCGCTGCCGAACAACACGTACCTGCCCGTGAGGCTCTGCTCTCCGGCCCAGCCGGTAAACACGCCGACCGGCCCGACGCCCAGCCGTTTTACCGCGGGCATGAAGGCGTCCTGCAGGTACGAGTCGATCGCGACCGCGTCGACGTGCCGCATGTCGTATACGCGCAGCAGGTAATACCAGTCGCCGTCCATCTCAGAGGGACCGGGAGAGGTAGTCGAACATCAGCCGGTGCCCTTCATGCATGCCGTCGAGCTCGGGGAACTTCATGAAGTCGTGCGGCATGCCCTCCAGGACATGAAGCTGGAAGGGGATACCAGATTCGTTCAGCTTCTTCGCCAGCTCAAGCGTGGGCCCCATCGCGAAGTCGGCGGTGCCGGTGATGAGGAATATGTCTGGCAGGGCCAGACCGGCCGCGATGTGCAGCAGGGGGCTGACCCTCTTGTCCGTGCGGACCTCGTCGCCTCCTTCGCCGACATACCAGCCGGTGACCTCGTTCGCGGCCATGAACGGATTGCTGAAGTCGTAGAAGCCTTCCGCCCCGACAAATGCCTTCACCCGCGGAGCGTCCTGCTGGTCCTGCTGGCCGAGCAAGACACCGAGTGCGAGGGTGGCGCCGAGCGAGTCGCCCCACAGCACCACGCGCGAGCCGTCGCCCGCGTACTGCGCGGCGTGCTCGGCCGCCCAGGACAGCGTGAACGCAATGTCGTCGTAGCCGGCCGGGAAGGGGTGCTCCGGCGCCAGCCGGAAGTCGGGAGTGATCGCAACGTAGCCGCCGGCCGCGATGTCCTTGGTCAGCCGCCGGTACAGCTGCGAGCTGCCGGCCGCCAGGCCGTTGCCGTGCACGATCACGAAGACAGGGAAGGGGCCTTCACCCTTCGGTACCGCGATCGCGGCGCTGAGCCCCGGTCGCAGTTCCACCGCCGGGTGGTAAGCGGCCACCTCCGGGTCGGGCACCGGCGTCTCGTTCTTCCACGGGTCCAGTCCTGCCATCGCCGAGCGATAACGTTCTGGAGTGCTGGGTTCCTCGGACATCGACTTCGCCATGGGGGCCATGAACTCCGCGGCGAACCGCTGCATGAACCGCTGATCATTCTGGGTGATCACGAAGCGTCGCTCTCTTCTGCCGCGTCTGACAGGTAGGTCTTCTCGATTTCGTGCCGGCGCGCGCGCAGCTCAGCGGCGGTCCCCGATATCTTCACCCGCCCGCGGTCAAGCACGTAGCCGCGGTCGCAGACGTCGAGGACAAGCCGGACCTGCTGCTCGACGAGGATGACGGCGGTACCCGCGTCGGCGGCCGTGCGGACGGCCGCCAGCAGGTTCTTGACGATGATCGGCGCGAGGCCAAGGGACAGCTCGTCCGCCAGCAGGACCTTGGGCTTGCGGGCCAGCGCGCGGCCGATGCCGAGCATCTGCTGCTCACCGCCGGACAGCAGGCCGGCCTTCCGGTTCATCAGCGGGCGCAGCGCGGGGAAGATCGCCACCGCGTCCTGCGGGTCCCCGTCGCCGAGCCGCAGGTTCTCCGCGACCGTCAGCTCGCGGAAGATGGAACGGTCGTCGCTCACCAGGGCGATCCCGCGCCTCGCCCGGTGATGCAGGCTGGCGGGCGCGGGCTGTCCCGCAAGGATGACCTGGCCGCCGAGGGCCGGCAGGGCGCCTGCGATGGTGAGCAGCGCGGTCGTCTTCCCGGCTCCGTTCGCGCCGAGCAGGGCCACGATCTCACCCGCCTCGACGCGCATTTCCAGGTCGTGCACGACCGGCACGTCGCCGTATCCCGCGCGCAGCTCGCGCGTCTCGATGATGCAGCTCATGAGCCTCCGCCTCCAGATGACGAGCCTTCAGAAAGCTCCGGGAGCTTCCTGGTCCCAGCGACAGTCGCTGGGGTGCGGTCGCGACCGCGTCCGCACCCCAGCCAGGCGGGCTAGCTCACGTACCCTGCTCGACATCGGCCGACACGTCGTGCCAGGTCTGCCCGGGCACCGGGACGTAGACGCCGTTCTGCGCCACGAAATAGGTCTCGTAGGCGTTGAAGATGCGCGGGAACACCGCGCTCTGCACCGATGGCTTGCAGAAGCTCACGTGCGGGTAGACGTTGCCGACGTTGACGTCGCACATCGCCGGTAGCTTCTTCAGCAGCTCGGCCGAGGTGTAGTCGCCGGTACCGGAGAGCGCGAGGTCGACCAGGCGCACGCTGGACCAGCCGTCCTGGCCGAACTCGTTGAGGTCGACGGCGGCGGCCTTCGCGCTGCCGACGTACGCGGTGACCTCATTGCGGAACTGGGTCACCAGGGCGTCGCTCGAGGCAGGGGAGAGCGTGGTGTTGAGGACTAGGACACCGTTGCCGACGCTGCCCAGTGAGGCGAGCAGCTGCGGCAGCAGGCTGCCGATCGCGGTGATGAACTTGCCCGTGTAGCCGGCCTGCCGAACCCCCGCGACGAGCTTGGCGGTCGTCTGCCCATCACCTTCGTACGTCACGCAGTCCGGGTGCAGGGCCAGGGCCGTGCTGATCGGCGCGCTGACGTCGGCCTGCGCGACCTGGATATTCACCACATGCAGCTGGTAGCCGTCCTTGGCCGCGATCTTCTGCTGGCCCGCCAGCTCCTGCGTGAAGGCGGCACTTCCGCTGACGCCGAACTCGACGACGTTCTTGCAGCCCTCTGAGGACCACATGGCGGCCGTCGCGTAGGAGGCCAGGATGGCGCCGGGATCGAAAATAAAGGAATCAGGGCTTGTTACCTCGGCCGGGCTGGCGGCGAGCGCGCCAATGTACGGTATGCCCTCTGCCTGCAGGACGGGCAGGATCTGCGCGGCACCGAGCACGTCCCAGGACCCGATCACGGCGATGTCGCCGTTGGACTTGGCCTCCCGGCCGCATGCGGCCGACTGATTCGGATTGCCCTGGTTGTCACAGACATCGATCACGACCTGGTGTCCGTCGATGCCGCCATCCTTGTTCAGGGCGGCGGCCGCGGCCTTGGCGGTAACGGCCGGGTACGGAAACGAGAGTCCGCCGAGCGCGGCCGCCGGGCTCATGGTGGTGTCTACCATGAGCTTGATCGGTGCCTTGGCCGCACCGGACGCGGCGCCTGAGCTGGCGGCCGGGCTGGTACCAGATCCGGCGGTAGAACTGCTGCCCGAGCTGCTGCACCCGACGGCCAGCACGGCCGCGGCCGCCACGGCCGCGGCCGCTCCTATCTTCGTTAGTCTCATCAGTGACTAACCCTCCTTTTCACGTGTTGTTATTGAGTGCCGGATAGGGGTTCAGGCCTCGGCTGCCGGCGCCGCGTTCAGCTCTGGAACTTCAGGGACGCCTCCTCCCAGGTAGGCATCGACGACGGCCGGGTGGCTGAGGACCTCATCGGGGGTGCCTGAGGCGACTGGCTTGCCGAAGTCCAGGGCGATGACCCGGTCGGCGACTCGCCGGACAAGCGATACGTCGTGCTCGATCAGCAGCACGGCTATGTTCCAGTCGCGGGCCATCATGGTGATCAGGCGCGCCACCTCGGTCCGCTCGAATTCCGACAGTCCGGCGGCGGGCTCGTCGAGCAGCAGGACCGACGGCTCCCCGGCGACCGCCCGCGCCATCGCCACGAGGTGACGGTCCCCGTAGCCGATCTCGGTGGGCAGCTTGCGTAGCTTGTCTTCCAGGCCGAAGTCGCTGATCGCCGCCGCGGTGGCGGCGTTGAGCTCGCCCCGGTTCGGGTGGACCAGGTCGAGGAAGAGAGACGTGAGGTCCTGCGGCTCGGACGCGCAGCGCAGGTTGTCGATGACCGTCATGTCCTCGAGCAGCTCAAGTGACTGGAACGAACGGGCCAGTCCCGCCCTGGCCCGCCGCGACGGCGAGTACCCGTGAATGGCCACCCCGTCGAGTTCCACCGACCCGGTGGCCGCGACGAATCCGGTGACCGCGTCCATGAGCGTTGTCTTGCCTGCCCCGTTCGGGCCGATGATCGCGAGCACCTCGCCGGGCGACACGGTGAGGCTCACGCCGTCGAGCGCCACCACGGACCCGAAGACGACACGCAGGCCGTCCACCTTCAGGGTGCTCCCGCGCGGCCTGCGCGTTTTTTCCGTGGCCCGCTCGATCTCCGCGTGCAGCCTGGCGGTCTCGCGGGCCTCCCGCGCCTGCCGCATCGCCCGGGGCGTGAACGCGCCCAGCCGGGTGAGACTGGCCGGGATGTCACGGTGATCCGCCTGCTCGGCCGACGGCTTCTCCGATCGGGCGAACCGGCGACGCGCCTTCGCCGGGCCACGGACGAAGGCGTCGGCGACGCCGTTGGGATTGGCGATCAGCTGCGCGACAAGCGCCACGCCGGTGAAGAGCGGGAAGATCTCATTCCACCAGCTCCACTGGCTCGTCCACGGATTGATGATGCTGTTGGGCAGGCCCGAGCCGGCGAACAGGCCACCGAATACCGGACCGAGGACATAGCCGACGCCGCCAAGGACAGACAGCACGAGGTTCGACAGCGACGACATCGGGTCATAGGTGGTGAACTGCGGCAGCGGCTGGGAGAAGGTAAGCAGCGCGCCGCCGGCGGCGGCGATGGCGCCGGCCACGGCGAAGGCATACAGCTTCGCTCCGCTGACACCGATTCCCATCGCCGCGGCGGCCCTTTCGTTGGTACGCACGGCAAGCAGCCGACGGCCGGTACGGCCACGGCGCAGGTTTGCCACGACCATCGCCAGCAGCGCGAACACGGCCAGCGTCACGTAGAAGTAGCGCAGCGGCTCGGTGATCGGGTTGACGCTCCAGCCGAACAGCGACGGCGGGCTCAGCGTCAGCCCGCTGATTCCGCCCGTCAGGGTGCTGTTGCTCAGCACCACGGAGTTCACGGCCACCGCGAACCCGAGCGTCGCGATCGCCAGGCTGACCCCGCGGGCCCGCAGCGACGGAAGCCCGAGCAGCAGGCTGACCGGTATGGTGGCCGCCATCCCGATCACGATCGACAGCAGGAACGGGGTGCCGGCCGACTCCGCTACCTTGGCCGCGACGATCGCGCCGAGCCCCGCCATCGTCAGCTGGGCCAGCGACAACTGCCCCGCGTACCCGGTGATGACCACCTGGGACAGCAAGATGATCGCGGCGAAGAGCGTGATCGTCGCGCCGATCACCCAGTTGACGTTCACCAGCGACGCGACCACCCCGACAACGACCAGGCCGACCGCCACGCGGAGCCTGGGAATCTGACCGGAGCCGACGCGCGGCAGCCGCTCCTGAACGAAGCTTCGCAATGGCAGGGAGCGGCCCCGCAGCATCAGCACCAGGATGATGAGAATGAACGGCACCGCGTCCCCCGCGCCGTTCCAGCTGATGTAACGCTCCGCCTCTGTCTGAGCGGCCCCGACGGCAAGGCCGCCGATCAGCGTCAAGGGGAAGGACTGCAGCCCGCCGAGGATCGCCGACGCCAGCGTCGGAATCAGCATCGAGGTGAAGTTGATGGAATTGAGCTGCAGGAACGGGCCCAGCCCCACCCCCGCGACGCCGGCCAGCGCGCCGCCGAGTGCCCAGTTGGCGCACCGCAGCCGGCCAACGCTCCAGCCGAGCGCCGCGACCGAGCGGGGGTTCTCTGCCAGCGCCGAGGTGGCAAGCCCGAACCGGGTCCGCTTGTAGGCCGCCCACAGCGCCAGCGTCAGCACGATCGTGAACCCGAGGAACAGCAGGGAGTTCTCGCCGACCGCGATGGGGCCGAGGCGGATACTCCGGGTCGGCAGGAACTGTGTCGGCAGCTTCGGCAGCGGGCCGAATATCAGCACGACCGCCCACTGAAGGCTGACAAGCACCGCCAGGGTAGCGATGACCTTGGTTAGCGTCGATGCGCGGTGCAGTGGCCAGATCGCCACTCCATAGACGACAATTCCCATGACGGCCGATGCGGCAATCGCGGCCAGAATCGACACGACGACGGGCCAGCCCAGCTGATCGGCGAACTCCCAGTACAGGTAGCCGCCCAGCATCGCGGTGCCGCCGCTCGAGAAGTTGATCACCCCCGAGCTCCTGAAGACCGCGACGAGGCCCAGGGCGTTGATCGTGTAGAAACCGCCCGTGGCCATGCCGAGGACAAGTAGCTGTATGAATGCCGACAACCTCGGTACCCCTCCCTGGCCGGCTGCCTCGCAGCACCGGATTTCACGCCTGCGTGATTGCACCCGCGCGTCACGACGTGGCCGGGCCACCGCTCTTCTGCCTGTACCGGCACCCCAAGTAAGGTCTACCGACTAAAGTTAGTCAATAGTTACATCGATCGTCAGAAAGTTGCAATACTTCATGGCGGCAGATGCCGAGCTGTAACAAGCAGGTAGAAGCCTTCTTGGCTACCGGCCGTCGAGCATAGCGACGCTCGACTCAGACTTGCCCGCCGTCTCACAAGCCCGCGTAAGGCGGACAAGAAACCGAACTCCGTGAGTCGCTGTACGGTGTCAGGTGACGGCGCGATGACCAGGAGGGCCTGGCGGTGACCGACGCACCTGAGGACCGGGTCTCCCTCGGCGAGACCGCCTACCGCCGCCTGCGCGCCGACATCATCTCCGGCCGGCTCGCGCCGGGGCAGCGCGTGACCGAGCGGGCCCTGGCGGTCGAGACCGGGCTCGGCATCTCCCCGATCAGGGAAGCGCTCACCCGCCTCGACCACGACGGCCTGGTGAAGACCGTTCCGCGTAAGGGTTACCAGGTCAGCCCGATGACGGTGAAGACGGTGGACGACCTGTTCACGCTATGGCGGATCGTCGGCCCGGAGATCGCCCGGCTTGGGGTCGAGCGCGCGACGCCTGAGCAGCTGGCGCAGCTTGACGCCCTGTTCGCGTCGCTCGTCGACGTCCGGCAGCGGGCGGCAACGGCCGGCGAGGAGGCGCTGCGCCGGATCGAGATCTCCAGGATCGCGTTCGACGTCCTGGCCGGGGCCACGGGCAACGACTACCTGACCGTCCTTTACCGCCGGCTCGCCGGGGACATGTCGCGTGTCTGGGCCCTGGTGTACGAGAACGAGCTGGCCGCGACCTCGAGCTTCGTCGAGGAGAACCCCTGGCCCGATATCCTGCGCCATCGGGACGGCGTAGCCGCGGCCGACTATGCGCGGCGCTACATCGAGCAGTCGCACGATCGCGTGCTGCGGATCCTGAGCCGCTGGCCCTCGGTGATCGCTAGCGAGGTCATCCCCATCCGTTCCGCCGGTCAGCCGGGCTCTCCGCAGGCCTGACGCCCGGAATCTCATCCGCCGCCCGGGCCGGCGCACATTTTCGCATCCCCTCATTGACGGGTGATGTGCTAGTCGCTACGTTGTGAAATATCACTGGCTGCGGCTCGGCCGTACGCCAAGGCGGGCAGCCCGCCGGCACGCAAGCGCCACGGCGCAGCACCGCTCCCCGGGCGCGGCGCGCCGACATCGTCGTCATCGCAGAAAGGCCGGCCGATGAAGGTCGAGATCTTCACTCCCGTCAACTACTACGGCTCGGCGTCCGCCGTCTCAGACTGGCCGTTGCCCACTCGCTTGTTCGAGAGCGACCGGGGCACGCTGTCGATTCAGCGGGGCTTCGAGCAGTTCGAGGCCGCGTTCGAGGCAGGATTCGACTCGCTCAACCTGGCCGAGCACCACTATTCCCCGGCGCAGATGACACCGGCGCCGCACCTGTTCGCCGCGGCCCTCGGCGCGCGGCTGCCGCGAGCGCAGATCGCGATACTGGGCACCGACCTGCCGCTGCACAACCCGGTGAACATCGCCGAGCAGTACGCCACCCTGGACAACCTGCTCGGCGGCCGACTGCGCTTCGCCCTGCTGCGCGGCACGCCGAACGAGTACATGACCTACGGCACCAACCCGTGGGAGTCCAGGGCGAAGTTCGAGGAGGCCGTGGAGCTGATCATCCGCTGCTTCACCGAGACGGAGCCGTTCGGCTGGGAGGGCCGCTACTTCCGCTTCAGGAACATCTCGCTGTTCCCCTCACCGGTGCAGCGGCCGCACCCGCGGATCACCCTGTCAGGCAACAGCCCCTCATCAGCCCGCTTCGCCGGCCGGATGAAGTGCGACCTGGCGTTCAGCTTCATGCACCCGGAAGCCTGCGCGGCGAACGTGGCCGTCTACCGGGAGGCCGCCGCCGAGGCCGGCTGGGAGCCCACCGCCGACAACATCCTCTACCGGCAGTTCGCCTACGTCGCCGAGACCGATGAGCAGGCGGCCAAGGACGTCGCCGAGCTGAACTGGCCGACGGGCAGCGGGATGTTCAACGCGAGGAACCCGGAGCTCATGCAGGTCATCGGGATCGCAGGGGCCGCCATGGCGGGCGTGCCCAAGGGCGTGGTGCCCGACATGTCCAAGGCACCCAACCCTTTCGGCCCGGTGTGGGTCGGCGGCCCGCAGGCCGTGCTCGACCAGATCCGGCAGGCCGAGCAGCAGATCGGCATCGGACGCGTGGAGCTCATCTACACCGGCTTCGTCAACGCCATGAGCCACGAGAACGTCGTGCGCTCGATCAAGCTCACCGGCGAGGCGGTCATTCCCGCAGTCCACGCCGGCGCCGCCACCGTCAGCTAATCACCGCGACCACCCGAGAGGCGACCACCGTGTCCACCACCACCACGCTGCCCGGCGCCGCGCAGCAGACCCCGGGCGCCGGGTTCACCGAGCGCACCGTCCAGGCCGACGGCTTTACCGTCCGTTACGCGGAATCCGGTGCCGGCGAGGCCCTCGTCGTCCTGCACGGGGCCGGCGGGCTGCGCCACAGCCGGGCCCTTGACTTGCTCGCGCAGCAGTACCGTGTGCTGGCAATCGAGATGCCGGGCTTCGGCGACCAGCCGAATGAGACCCACCAGACCATGGCGGAACTTGCGCAGAGCGTCGCCCTGGTCCTCGACGCGATCGGGCTCGACCGCTTCCACCTGCTTGGTACCTCATTCGGCGGCGCGGCCGCCGCCTACCTGGCCGTCGCGCGCCCCGACCGCGTCATCTCCCTGGTCCTTGAGGGGCCGGCGGCCTTCCGGGAGGGCTCCACGAACCCGGCGGAGATCCCGCCGGAGCAGATGCTCGGCCGCTTCCGCACCCACCCCGAGCGGGTACCCGCCTTCCTGCCCCCCGACCCCGAGTTCATGGCCCGGACCTGGCCCCTCGTCGAGCGCCTGCTCGGCTCACGCCCCGACTTCGACAAGGAACTCGCCGACCAGCTTCCCGGGCTGGGGGTGCGCACCCTCGTGCTGTTCGGTGACCGGGACGGAATCATCCCGGCGCAGAACGGCCGGACGTGGCGCCGCCTGCTGCCCAACTGCTGCTTCATCCTCGTGCACGACGCCGCCCACGACATCCAGGGCGACCGCGCCGAGGCATTCGTCGACGTGGTCAGCGACTGGCTCGCCAGGGGATGGCAGTTCCTCCTCCCCGAGCAGGACACCCTCATCAATCCCTGAGCGTCGCAGCGAAGAAGCAGGAACATGACAGAACTGAATGAGGTCACCGCACTTGCCGAGAAAGCGGTGGCCGACGGCAGGATTCCCGGTGCCGTCGTCGTCGTGAGGTCCCAGGGCGAGGTCGTGCACCGCAGCGCCCACGGGGTGCTTGACCCGGAGACGGGCTACCCGCTCCGGCCCGACACGATCCTCTGGCTGGCCTCGCTGTCCAAGGTCATCGGCGCCGCGGCGCTGCTGACGCTGGCCGATGAGGGCCGGGTGAGCGTCGAAGACCCCGTCAGCGCGTACATCCCCGAGTTCGCCGTCCCCGGCCGCGTCCGGGTGCTGCGGCCCGGCTCCCCGTCCCCGATGGGCATGCCCTTCGGCCCGCCGCCCGACCCGGTCCCCGAGTATGACATCGTCCCCGCCGAGCGGGAGCTGACCCTGTTCGACCTGCTCACCCACACGGGCGGCCTGCAGAGCATCTTCCTCTGGAACCCCGAGTACGTTCCCCCGGTACCTGGCCAGACCCTCGCCGGGTATGTGCCGTCGCTCGGCAGCCTGGTGCGCGACTTCCAGCCGCGCCGCGGCTGGGCCTACAGCAACGGCGCGTCCTACGACGTCATCTCCCGCGTCATCGAGATCGTCTCCGGTCAGGACCTTGACAGCTTCCTGCGCACCCGGCTGCTCGAACCGCTCGGCGTGCCGTCCATCGGCTTCGGCCGGGCCGGACAGGACGGCGCCATGCCGCTGCCCCCGATGTTCGCCGGCAACGCGGTCATCCAGGGCGACACCTTCCACAGCACCTGCGCCGGCCTGTGGGGCTCGGCCGAGGACTACCTCGTCGTCGCGGAGATGCTGCGCAACGGGGGAGTCCACGAGGGCCGGCGCCTGCTGTCCGCCGAGACGGTCGAGCGGATGACCACCAACCAGATCGGTGACCTGTGCCCGGGGCTGAACGGGCGCGAACCCGCCCCCGGCATCGGCTTCGGCCTGTCGGTCGCGGTGGTTGAGGACCCGGTCGCCGCAGGCGAGTCCCTTCCCGCCGGGACGTTCGGCTGGGACGGCGTCGGCACGCGACGGTTCTGGGTCAGCCGCTCCGCCGGATGGTCGCTGTTCTACTACGCCCCCGATCCCGCGGTCCAGCGCGAGATCGAGGCCGCCGTGACAGCGGCTCTCGGATAAGAAAGCCGCCGGACCCGGTTTGGCACGACAACTGACCCAAGGGAAGTGCTGGAGGATCTCGTGGACCGTGCACTCGCCGGGCTGCGCGTGGTGGACTTCGGCCAGTGGCTGGCCGGGCCGCTGGTGGCGACGTGGCTGGCCGACGCCGGCGCGGACGTGATCCGGGTGGACCCGCCCGGCGGACCGCGGTGGGACCACCCGGCCAACGCGATGCTGCAGCGCGGCAAGCGCAGCATCGTGCTCAACCTGAAGAACGCGGCCGACCGCCAGGTCGCGCGCTGCCTTATCGAGCGGGCCGATGTCGTGGTGGAAAACTTCCGGCCCGGGGTGATGGACCGCCTCGGGCTCGGGCCGCAGGCGATGCTCGCGGCCAGCCCGCAGCTGCTTTACTGCTCGCTGCCGGGATTCGGCGCCGACGATCCCCGCGCGGCGCTGCCGGGCTGGGAAGGCGTTGTCAGCGCCGCGGCCGGGCTGTACCTGTACCCGGGGTGCTCGCCGATGGACTATATCGGCGACCGGACCGGCGAACCGATCTACAGCGCCATCCCCGCCGCGTCCTCGTACGCGGCGATCGTAGCGGCCCACTCGATCGCCGCCGGGCTGATCGCCAGAGAGCGCACCGGGCTCGGCCAGCGGATCGAGGTGCCGCTGTTCGACGCCTGCTTCGAGCTGATCGGGGCAGGCGTCATGCAGACCGACGCACCGCGCCCGCCCGGCGGCCCTCGCATGCTCCCCGATCTTCCCCAGCTCGGCCACTACCAGTGCGCCGACGGCCGCTGGCTCGAGCTGTGCCTCTTCCAGGACACCCACCTGCGGTGGTTTGCCGACACCTTCCTGCCACCGGAGTTCATCGCCGACGGCATGGCCGACGCCGTGCGCATGCTCACCGACCCTGACCTGCAGGAGCGGGCCCGCAAGCGCTACGCCGAGCTCTTCGCCACCCGGCCGGCCCGCGACTGGGAGATCGCGATCAACGAGGAGAGCGGCGCGTCCGCGGCGCTATGCCAGAGCGCCGCGGAGTGGCTCACCGAGGACGCGCACGCCCGCGACTCCGGAGCCGTGATCGACCTCGACGACCCCGAGCTGGGCTGCACCGCTCAGGCCGGCTTCCCCATCCGCATGTCGGTGACGCCGCCCGCGGTCGCGTTCCCGCGCCGCCCGCTCGACGCCGACCGGGCCGAGATCCTGCGCGAGCTGGAACACCCCGCCCCGCCCCCGACGGCCCCGGCCGCCCCGGCCGCCCCGGCCGGCGTTGTCCCGCAGCCGCTGGCGGGCATCCGGGTCCTTGACGTCGCCCAGGTGCTCGCCGGGCCGACAATCGGCCGCGTACTCGCCGAGTACGGCGCCGAGGTGGTGAAGATCCACAGCTTCACCGACCGCCAGCTCGGCATGCACCTGTACACCAACAGCGGCAAGCGCTCGGTCATGCTTGACCTGAAGACCCCCGACGGCATGGCCGTCTTCGAACGGCTCAGCGACGGCATCGACGTCTTCACGCAGAACTTCACCCGCGGCGTCGCCGACCGGATGGGCCTCGGCGAGCGAGCCCTGCGCGAGCGGAACCCCGGGCTGGTCTACGCCTCGATCAGCGCCTTCGGGCACGAAGGCTACCGGGGCGGCTGGCGCGGCCGTGAGCAGCTCGGCCAGGGCCCCACCGGCATGCAAACCCGCCTCGGCGGCGACGGCCCGCCGCGCATGGCGCCTTATCCCTACAACGACTACGGCTCAGGCAACCTGGCCGCCTTCGCCGTGCTCCTCGCCCTTTACCACCGCATGCACGGCGGTGACGGCCAGCACGTGCAGTCCTCACTGACCCATTCCGCGACGTTCCTGCAGATCCCGTACATGGTGGCGTTCGCTGGGCGGGTATGGGACGAGCCGAGCGGTCAGGCGGCCAAGGGGCGGGGCCCGTTTGACCGGCTCTACCCCGCCGCGGACCGCTGGTTCTACCTGTGCGCTCCTGCCGGCCTCGACGCGGTCACGGAGCTGGCCGGCCTCGGCGAGGAAGACCTGGTCACCACCTTCCGCACCGCGCCAGCGCAGTCCTGGGTCGACCGGCTGACCGCCGCGGGTATCGGCGCGCACGTCCTGGTCGACCAGCCCGACCTGATGGACGACGACACGGCCCGCGCGCGCGGCCTGTCCATCGAGCGGGAGCACCCGGGCTTCGGGCGCGCCCGGATGGCCGGCCCGTCGCGCCGCCTTTCCCTGACGCCGCCGCGGCCGGGGCGGCCCGTCGGTCCGCCCGGATCCGACACGCGCGCCGTACTCGACGAGCTCGGCTTCGACAGCGACGACCTCATCGGCCGGGACGTCGCCCGTGACGGGCTACCCGAGGGAACGACGTTCGTCGGGATGTTCCGGTGACCTCGCCCGCCGAAGCGACGACTGCTTCCGCTCCGAGCGCGGCGCGCGCCGCGGTCGTCCTGCCCGACAGCGACCCTCATCCTTTGACGCACCGGAGTGACCGCTCGTGAACCAGACCCCAGCTCCCAGGACCGCAGACGTGGCCGCCCGGACGGCCACGGCACCGGGCAACCTCGGCCCAGACCGCATCACCGCCACCGTGCTGTCGCAGATCAACGGACCCGATCCGCGGATCAACACGCTCGCCAGGTCCCTGGTCGGACACCTTCACGACTTCATCCGGGAGAATCACGTGAGCTGGGATGAGTGGATGACCGGGCTGGACTTCCTGGCCCGCGTTGGTCACTGGACCAGTGAGGCGCGCAATGAGTTCATCCTCATGTCGGATACCTCCGGCTGTTCCAGCCTGGTGGACACGCTGAACAACGTCGGCCCGGCGAACATGACTCCCACGACGGTCGAGGGCCCCTTCCACTCCGCCGCTCCGGCCCGGCAGATGGGCGAGATTATCGCGACGGATAAGCAGTGGGCCAGCGGGGACTGGACGCTGATGCACGGCAAGGTGCTTGACACCGACGGCCGCCCGCTTGCCGGCGCGCGCATCGATATCTGGCAGGCCGACCAGGTCGGTCTTTACGACGTCCAGGACGACGAGATGCAGGCGGGTGACCTGCGCGCCCTGCTAACCACGGCAGCGGACGGCAGCTACTGGTTCCGTACCGTCAGGCCGTGCAGTTATCCCGTGCCCACCGATGGTCCAGGAGGGGAATGGCTGCGGGCGGCTGGCCGGCAGCCGATGCGCCCGGCGCATATCCACGTCCGGGTCGACGCCGAGGGATGCCGGCCCCTCATTACCCACCTGTTCGTCGCCGGCGACCCCTACCTCGACATCGACGCTGCCTTCGGCGTCCGTGAAGGGCTTGTGCTGGACTTTCAGGTCCAGGACGATCCTGCGCAGATCCAGGCCAACGGCATGCCCGGCCCGTACTTCGACGTCACCTACGACCTAGTCCTCGTCCCGGCCGGCTGGCCCACCAACCCGATCACCAGCCGGTCGCAGGAGATCACGTGACGACCCTCGACGACCGCCGGTTCATGGGCTACGGGCCGCGCCCCGAGGGCTTCTTCCCGTTGACCAAGGCGGTGCTCGATCCGGAAAAGCTGCCGCCGGTCCTCACCGGACTGTTCCCGCCGGTGCTGGCGGCAGCGAAGGAGCCGTTCACGGGGATCACTACCGACGGTGTCGTCGTGCCTGACCTGTTCACGCTGCAGGACGAGGGCTTCGACTCCCGGGGCGCGGTGGCCGCGGCCCGCGGCTTCCTGTCCCTTCTGTCTCCAGAACTGCAGGCGGCGGCACGCTTTGACATCGATGCCGAACAGTGGCGGTGGTGGATCAACGCCTTCCCGCTGTGGGAGCCGCACGGGCTGTTCCTCGACGACCTCGACCCGGCGCGGCGCACGGCCGCCCTCGACGTCGTCCAGGCATGCCTGTCCGCCAAGGGCTTCGCCGATACCCGTGCCGCCATGCGGCTCAACGGCGCGCTCGGCGAGCTGATCGGCCAGTATCCCGACACGCTGCGCGAGTACGCCTACTTCTTCGCTATGTACGGTGACCCATCCGCCGACGGCCCGTGGGGCTGGCAACTGTGGGGCCATCACCTGGACGTGCACTGCTTCGTCCTTGGCGGGCAGATCGTCCTGACGCCGACGTTCATCGGTGCCGAGCCGGTGATCGCCGACCGAGGGCGCTACGCGGGCACCCGGCTGTTCGACGCCGAACGTGCCGCGGGGCTCGCGCTGCGGCGCAGCCTCAGCGCGGCCCAGGAATCGGCCGCGGTCCTGTACCGGTCGATTCTCAGCACCGATCTCCCGCCCGACAAGGTGAACTTCGTCGACGGCAGGCACCAGGGCGGTGCGGGCCGCGACAACCGGGTCGTCCCCTACGAGGGGATCCCCGCGAGCGACCTGTCCCCCGGGCAAAGGGACCTGCTCGCCGACCTGGTGGGCACGTACGCGGCCCGGCTCCCCGTGGCGCCGGCGGCCGCGCTTGCCGAGCGTTTCCGCGCGCACCAGGATCAGGCTCACCTGGCGTGGATCGGCGGCGCCGGGGACAACGACGCGTTCTACTACAAGGTGCACAGTCCGGTGCTGCTGATCGAGTTCGACTGCCATCAGGGCGTCTTCCTCGACAACGAGGAACCGGAGCCGTTTCACGTGCACACCATCGTTCGGACCCCCAACGGCGGGGACTACGGCCGCGACCTGCTGCGGCAGCACTACGCCCGCCACCACCGATGAGCACCGCCCGGCCCGCGGACGCCGAGGTGCTTGAGCAGTGTCATCATGCCCTGGTGGAAATCTGGTTCGACATCGACCACCGCGACGGCAGCCGGGTGTCGTCCTGGTTCTCGCCCACCGCGCGGCTGCGCATCGGCGGCCATGAGGTCTGCGGAACCGCGGAGATCGACGCCCTGTACGCCGCTCGGCACGCCAGGGGGCCGAGGACGGCGCGGCACCTGATCGGCAACGTCCGCCTCCTCGAGCGCCGGCCGGACCGTGCGTCGGTGCTTTCCGCGCTGACCATATACGCCGCGGACGGGACGCCACCGCACGTCGGCACGGCACCGACGATGGTCGGCGACGTGCGGGACGAGTTTGAGCTCGCCGGCGGACGCTGGCTGATCGCCTCCCGCGACATCGTCACGCTCTTCGTCGCACCCGACGCTACGTTCGCCGTCCCGGGAAACTGAGGGAAGGTTCATGCGCTTCGTCACCTACGCCGTCAACGGCCGTCCCACCCCCGGTGTCGTGATCGGCGATCACGTTATCCCGCTCACCGCGGCTGGCGGTGCGTCCGGGCATCCAGCCCCACCGGCGATGGCGGACCTGATCGAGGGCTGGCCGGATACCGAGGCCCTGGTGCACGCGACGGTCACCTCGGGCGCCGGCGCCGAGCCGTTGGCCGCCCTGGACGATACCCGGCGCTGGCTGCCTCCCGTGCGGCCGGGCAAGATCCTCGGCGTCGGGCTGAACAACGACGCCATGGAGCGCAAGGCCAGCCGCATCGCCGATCACCCGATCGTCTTCTGCTACCCCACCTCCGCCATGACCGGCCACCTCCAGCCGATCGAGATCCGCCCCTGCTACGGCCTGACCCATCCGGAACCGGAACTCGGCGTGGTGATCGGGCGCCGGGTCAAACGCGTCTCCGCCGACGAGGCCATGGAAGCCGTCTTCGGCTACACCATCGTCGACGACGTCACGTCCGTCGACCTCAAGACCGACGACACCGTCGTCTTCCCCGAGTCCTTCGCGCAGGACATCGGCGGCGCGCCCGCGATCGCGGGCGGGCGGCCGCGCGGCTTCGAGCTCGGCGACATGACGCTCACCTACCACGCCCGCTCGAAGGGCACCGACACCTTCGCCCCCTGCGGCCCCTGGATCGTTCCGCGCGATAACGTCCCCGACCCGCACGACCTGCAGGTGAACCTGACCATCGGCGGCGAGCTGTGCAGCCAGGACCACACCGGCAACCTGGTCTACCGGGTCCCGCAGATCATTGCGTACGTCAGCAGGTGGTTCACGCTCGAACCCGGCGACATCGTGCACATCGGCACCTCCGTACGCGGCAAGTACCGGCTGCGCGACATCGACCTGCAGGAACGCAGCGGAATGCGAACTATCGAGATCAGCGGGGTCGGAGCGCTGTCCAATCCCATCACGCACCTCGCTGACTGACCCGGCGGGACGTCGGTCAGACGTCGGGCACCGAGGACTCTAGGCGGGTGCGCAGGTGGTGACAGGTCTCCCGCTCCTTTTCGTAGTGGTCGAGCAGCAGGTCGTGGCCGAAGTCATTGCGGTAGTCGCGCCAGGTCGAGTGAATGTGGTTGCCGTTGTCGATCGCGTTGTCGAACTCGATGAGGATCGAGTTGGTCTGCACCCGGTAGTAGTGGCTGGTGCCGTGCTCGGTGCCGCCCGCCCAGCAGAACCAGACCTGCCCGAGCCCGGCTCGCTCGATCTGGCGCTTGTAGCCTGCCGAGACCTCCTCGGGCATGCGGTCCAGGTAGCAGTGCACCAGGTCGGTCAGCGTCCGGGCCTGGTCGGCGGTCAGGTCCGAGCCCGGCACGCCCCTCGGCTCGTCCTTGACGAACTTCAGCGCCTCCCGGTCAGCGTCGGTGATGCGGTACCAGGGAATGCCGAGGTCCACGTAGTCCGGGTACTCCACCTTCCCGATGAGCGGCACCTGCCTGGTGGCGTAGTCGGCCGGCGCCACCGGATGGATCACCGCGCGCCGCCTGAGGCCGTCGTCAAGTGAGCGCAGCAGGGCGAAGCCGAGGTCCTCGTCCTCGGCAAGCGGTGCCAGGATCCCCGCGCTGGCCGGCTGAGCGCCCATGTTGCACGGGGTCACCGTGAGGTACCGCTGACCAATGATCGTGTAGGACAGCGACAGGTGATGGCCGAGCAGCCGCCAGCCCCAGGTGTCCTCGAAGCCAGGCCGGCCGTAGAAGCTGAGGAAGTACAGGTCCTGATGGCGAAAGTCGCCGGCGGTTACGCCGAAGCTTCCGGCTTCCAGCTCCCGTAGCACGTTCTCCATGGCCATGATGGACAGGGCCTTGGTGTACCCCCTCATGCTCAGGCCGGCCCTGATCAGCGTCTGGGCGATCGTCCGCTGGTGCGGGCGCAGGACGGTGAGGGGCACGCCGGTCCTGTCCGGCTTGGGTATGAAGTCCCAGTCCATCCGGGACGGGTGATCCATCGGGAACTCGCACTGGCGGCGCTGCTCGGGGTCAAGGCTGTAGAGCAGCGCCCAGGTCGTCACTAGCATGCGCCTGATGGTGTCCGGCGCCTCGAAGATCTGCGGCGCCGCGGTCGTCTCGCTCATCGTTTCTCCCTTGCCCATAGTCAGTAACCCGGCACCTAGCTCCTGACGATGTGCGCACGGACGCGTGACCCCGCCGCGTCCACCCAGCCGTTTCGCTCCGCGTAACGCAGCATGGCGTCGAACCGGTCGTTCCACTCGCCACTGCCGTCGCCCGCCGAGCGGAGCGCGCTGATCCGCAGCCAGGCATGGCCGTCTTCCACCGTGCCGATCCCGCCGTCGGCCAGCGCCTGGCCAGCCGGGGCATCTTCCACCTCGCGGAACTCGACATGCAGCTGGTTCAGGTTCTGCATGTCCATGAACTGCGGGCGTATACCGCCCAAACCGGGTGCTACGAGGACGAACATGCGGCAAGGTCCCCTCTATGCTGAGCTCGAGACGAGACAACAGCGACGATATCTGAAATTTCACGGTTGGTGTCTAACATCGTCAGGCTCTCGACCAAAAGATGTCAAGTATCCGACGCTCGTCATTTTTCTGTCTAGAGTTGATGGGCCGCTATCATCTCAGGCATGACGACCGGCGAGTTCGATGAACAGGTCACCTTGCCCAGGCCGCAGGCCGGGGCGCAGCCGCAGCACCTGATCATTACGCTACTCGGCGACTACTGGTCGGGCCGGATGGAGCCGTTGCCTTCTGCGGCCCTGGTGGCGCTGGTGAACGAGTTCGGGATCTCCACCGCGTCGGCCCGGGCCGCGCTGGCCAGGCTCGCCAAGCGCGGGGTGATGAGCGTGGCCAAGTCGGGCCGCAGGACTCTCTACAGCCCCACGCCGCTCACCGAGCGGACGCTGCGCGAAGGACGCGCCCGCGTCTTCTCGTTCGGGCGCGACGCCCAGCAGCGGTGGGACGGATTCTGGCTGGTCGTGGTGTTCTCGGTGCCGGAAGAGCAGCGTGAGATCCGGCACCTGCTGCGCACCAGGCTGCGCTGGCTCGGCTTCGGGCCGCTCGACGACGGCGTGTGGGTGAGCCCCCACGACATGACCGCCGAGGTGACGGCCGCGCTCGCCGAGTACGGCGTGCCGCAGGCGACCGTGCTGCGGTCGCTGCCGGTGGTCCCAGCGGGCAGCGACCTGCGCCATCCGCTCGCCGCGTGGAACCTCGACGAGCTACGGGGCAACTACGACCAGTTCATCGGGAAATTCGGGCCGCTGCTCGAGCGGGTCAGGCACGGCCAGGTCAGCGTGTCCGAGGCGCTCACCGAGCGCACCGCCATCATGGACACCTGGCGGACATTCCCTCATCTTGACCCCGACCTGCCCGACAGCGTGCTGCCCGCGAACTGGCCGAAGAAGCGGGCGTGCGAGATATTCGCCGAGACCTACGACACGCTCGGGCCGCTCGCGGAGTTCCGCTTCCGCCAGGTCATCGCCGCGCACGCGCCGGAACTCGCCCACCTCGCCAGCCACTTCACCACCCAGACCGCGCTCCAGCCGGCCGGAGTCGCCGCAGAGCCCGAGGCGGTCCAGGTCGGCTGAGCGGCACTCGGGTTAAGCTCTGCATATCTTGCTGCGATCTTTGCGGAAGTCGTAGTCTTTCTCTGTTCGCCACGTCGCCGCTTCGAAGGGGCAGTGCAGTTGAAGATCGAGATCTTCACGCCGGTCAGCTACTACGGCGAGGTCGACACCAAGACGTGGCCGACGCCGCCGCGCTGCTATGACGCGGCCCAGGGAACCGACTCTATGCGCAAGGGGCTCGAACAGTGCGCGGCCGCCTTTGCGGCCGGGTTCGACTCGCTCAACTTCGCGGAGCATCACTACTCGACGGCGCAGCTCAGCCCGGACCCGATCACTTATGCGGGCATCCTCGGCCAGCAGCTTCCCGAGGCGACGATCTCGGTGCTCGGGACCGACCTTCCGCTGCACAACCCGGTGCGCGTGGCCGAGTCGTACGCGATGCTCGACAACGTGCTCGGCGGCCGGCTCGGCGCCATCGGGCTGCTGCGCGGCACGCCCAACGAGTACCTGACCTACGGGACCAACCCGTGGGAGTCGCGCGACGCGTTCTTCGAGGCGGTCGAGCTGGTGATCGCGGCGATGACGGAGCCCGAGCCGTTCGGCTGGGAAGGCAGGTACTACCGCCACCGCAACATCTCGATCTGGCCGCAGCCACTGCAGAAGCCACATCCGCGCATCCTGCTGTCCGGTAACAGCGCCGCCTCGGCGCGGTTCGCCGGCCAGCACCGCTGCGACATCGGGTTCAGCTTCATGCCCCGCGCGCGGTGCGCGGAAAACGCGGCGCTGTACCGGCAGGCGGCGGCCGAGGCCGGGTGGACGCCGGGTCCTGACAACATCCTGTACCGCCAGTTCTGCTACGTCGCGGACACCGACGAGCGCGCGCGCGAGCACGTGGAACGGTACGGGTGGCCAGGCCTCGGCGCCCTGTTCGGCACGGGTAACCCGGAGATCGCGGCCGTGATGGCGACCGTCGGCGCGGCCATGGCCGGCCTGCCCAAGGGAGTGCAGCCCGATCCGTCGATGGCACCGCAGCTCGCCTTCGAGCCGCCGATCATGGGCAGCCCGCAGACGGTGCTCAACGAGATCAGGTCCCTGCGCGACGCTACGGGCGCGGGACGGATCGAGATCATCGTGATCGGCGGTGAGCGGCGGTTCCCGCACGAGATGATCGTGTCGTCGCTCAAGCTCATGGGCGAGACGGTGGTGCCCGCCCTGCACGCGGAGACATTCATCCTGTCCTGACGGCCGATGCTCGTCCGCGGCGACGGTCACCGCCCGCCGCGGGGTACCGAGACCCGGGCCACTCGCCTAGCCGGGCGGTGCGGGCAGCGCAACCCCTCGTTCTGGATCATCTGAATCCGGATACAGAACGAGGGGTTGCTGCGCCGGCACGGCCCTCGCCCTCCTGGAGACGGCGGCGGCCAGGGCGGCGAGCGCTGCGGTGAACCCGGCCAGTATCGTCGCGGCCATGGACACGGCGGTCGCCCCCGCCGCGCCGGAGACGAGCGGCGGCACGACGGCGCCCGCGGTGAACTGCAGGACGCCGAGCAGCGCGGACGCGCTGCCCGCCCGGTCGCCGTGCCGGTCCATGCTTATCGCGGTCGCGTTCGGTCCGATGAGGCCCGCGACGGCGGTGACGATGAACAGGCCGGGCAGCAGCGCGGGCAGGCCAAGGCCGCTCAGCACCGCGGCGAGCGCGAGCAGCGCGCCGGCCAGCCCGGTGTAGATCCCGGTCGTCAGCAGTACGGCCGGCGAGAACCGGCCAACCAGCATCCGGTTGAGGTTGCCCGCCAGCACGATGCCGACCGAGTTGACCGCGAAGACCGCAGAGAACTCCTGGGCGCTGAGCCCGTAACCGCCCTGGAGCACGAACGTGCCGAAGGATATATAGGTAAACAGCGCGCAGCTGGTGAGCGACATGACAAGCGCGTAGCCGGTGAACCGCCGGTCCCGCCCGAGCACCGCGAACTCCGCGCCGACCGCGCGCAGGCCAGCGGGCCGCCGCTGCCGCTCCCCCAGCGTCTCCGGCAGGCCGAGCGCGGCGAGGAAGAGCAGCACGCCCACGGCGAACAGGACGGCGAACAGGCCACGCCAGTCGGTGACCCGGGCGAGCTGGCCGCCCGCGAGCGGGGCGAGGACCGGCGCGACCCCGGTCACCATCATGAGCGTGGAGAACACCCGCGACGCCTGGTCGCCGCGGAACAGGTCCCTGACCATCGCGCGGGAGATGACGATGCCGAACGCGCCGGCCAGGCCCTGCACAAGCCGCAGGGCGATCAGGCTCCAGATATCGGGAGCGAGCGCGCACAGCGCCGAGGCGATCGCGAACGCCGCCACCCCGAGGACGAGCGGGCGGCGGCGCCCGAACCGGTCGCTCAGCGGCCCGCCGAAGAGCTGGCCGGCCGCCAGGCCCACCATGCAGACGGACATCGTGAGCTGGGCGAGGGCGTCGGAGGCGCCGAGGCTCCGGCCGAGCGAGGGCAGGGACGGCAGGTAGAGGTCCATGGACAGCGGGCCGAACGCCGACAGCGCGCCAAGCGTGACCAGCATCGCCGCCTGCCGCCTGCCGGTGAGCTCCCGCGCGGCCGGCCGGTTGTCGCTCAGTTGAATGCGAACCAGTCCTCAATCGTTCCTGTCTCGCCGCTGCTGCCCTGGCCTGACTCGGGTCGCAGGTACCGCACGTTGGCCGGCAGCGGCGGCCTGGCAGTCCTACCGAAATCCGGCAGCGCCTGGTGGGTGCCGAACTGGCGTTGGTGATAGGTCAGCGGCGACGCCGCCTGGTGCCCGGCGTCGATCACGCGCCCGAAGGCGACGACGTGGTCACCGCCGTCCACTAGGCGTTCCACGGCGCATCCCAGCCAGCCCGCGCACCCGTCAAGCCGCGGGACGCCGGCCGCCAGGACCCAGCTGACGCCGTTGAACTTGTCGTCGCCCTTCCGCGCGAATGAAGCGGCGAGCGCCGCCTGGCCGTCATGCAGGACATTAAGCCCGAACGCGCCGCTATCCCGGATATGGCGCAGCAGGTCGGAACCGAGATCCAGGGAGACAAGGACCATCGGGGGGTTAAGCGACAGCGAGGCGAACGCGCTCACCGTGCTGCCGTGCGGGCGGTCGCCTGCCATCGCGGTGACGACAGAGACCGGCGTGCACACCGTGGCCATCACCGCGCGGAAGGCGCCCGGGTCAACGTCGGCCGGCCTCGACGGCGGGACGGCCGCCGTGCCTTCGTCTCCTGTCCCCGATGCGGGCATGTGGTTCTCCTTGGCTCCGCTGTCCCTAGCGAGAAACACTACTGAAATTTCAGATTTACGATCTGGGACCATAGTTGCCCGCAGTGATGAAGCATGTCAAGCCTCAACCGCGCGCAGTTCCGGTATGATCGGGATTTGAGTCGGCACTTCCCACCGGAGCACTCGTGACCTCAGATGACAGCCGGACGCCTTCGCTCGCTGACGAGGCATACGAGGCCTTGCGCGAGCGCATCGTCGACTGCCGGCTGAGCCCCGGGGCGCGGGTCACCGAGCGGCAATTGGCCGCCGACCTGGGTTTCGGGCTGACCCCGGTCCGCCAGGCACTCGCCCGGCTCGACAGCGAGGACCTGGTGCGGACCCTGCCGCGGCGCGGCTACCAGATCACTCCGCTCACCATCGAGTCGGTCAACGACCTGTTCCAGGTCTGGCGGATCCTCGGGCCCGCGATCGCGGAACTCGCCGGACGGAACATGACCG
>Ga0335078_10001208_pt1 | contig 39255 bp, 37 predicted proteins | sample Lox_Sample_32_FD_206711 | JGI IMG/M metagenome (GOLD analysis project Ga0335078, IMG submission 206711) | Soil microbial communities from Loxahatchee National Wildlife Refuge, Florida, United States - Lox_Sample_3.2 | ecosystem: Environmental > Terrestrial > Soil > Wetlands | place: USA... | reverse complement strand
TTCGGAGTTCTCCGAAGCGCGCGAACGGGAAATTGCTGCTTCAGCGAGGGACAACAAAACATCGCAATTCCGAATCTCCCCTAAGACGCGGCGGCATCGCTTGACGTTGTGGCGCAATTCTCGAATGTACTTTGGCCGGGGCTTTAAATAAAGCAACTCCAAAATCTGTTCGAGCCGGCGGGTTGTTACGCGCATCCTGTGAACCGCCATCCGATCATCCTGGCGCAGTACCTCTGGCACCAGCACTAGAAACCTATCCATCTGCTCACGAGCGAACTTCTTGAGCACGGCAAATTCTGACATTTTCCGGACAGAGTTATTCATGTTCAAGCAGAGTTTCTGAACAGCAATCAATCAGATTCCAATGATCTTGATCTCAAGTTCCTCGACATTGGCAGCGCGTGCGATGAGCTAGGTTTGTGCTGAAGATCATTCACCCGTTGAATCGTTTGGTTAACCTCGCTGGGAGCCAAAGGCCCAATTCGAGAGGCATTCTGAGGGCGCAAGCACGCAACTTGCGATGCCTTGGTGGTTCGCCACAATTTTACTATGGGATGCAACAATCGCATCATAAATCACCGCTCTTGATATCGAATCGGGGCACATTCGTAATTAGCCGATGCACGGACCAGAAGGGATTCGCGAGGCTCAAATCGCATTTTTTTCTGAGGATGCAACCCAGTATCATGCAAATTCTATAAGTGGAGTGAAAGATAGACGAAAGACGGCGCCAGCGGCTGCCTCCTTATGTTTCGCACGCGGGCTTGGGCAGCCGATCCTGGTCGCAATGCCCCCCAGGTCAGCTGCCAGCTTCTGATGCCTATATGCCCGCAAACCGGGTAAGTAGGATGTGGCCGTCGGCGCTGCTTATGATGCGTTTTTCTTGAGGTACTCGAAAGCTTTGAGTTCGACGGCCACCGCGTCCATCACGTCGACTACCGGCTCAATCTTCCATTCAAACAACGCGAAGATACTTGTGACGTAATGAGTGTCCGTCGGCTTCTCCGTTTCCACGATCATGCAGCCACCGTAATCGCCAACACGGAACACGAACTGGTGCATCGTAAAACTTGCGGGGAATTTTCAGTCTTTGTTGAATATCCGCCAACATCGCTCGTGGGCAGCTTCATAATCGCGTGAAGATGCCGCCGGGCGCTCGCGCCAGGAAAGAACATATTTATTTCAAGATTGGACTCCTTTACGGCCCTCTTGCCGGGCGTCAAGCCGCATACGCCTGACTGCCCAAACGATAGCCGCGTCAAGGATCGCGATTGCCGCCGCAAAATAAACGAGCTTACGCCTGTGGACTGCTCTCTTTTTGAAGAAAACTGTCTGATGGCCCGACCGAGGGTGGGGAGGTTATCGCCGTGGAAGCGCGCATGTCAAGACGGATGGGCTTTGGACAAAGTTCATCGGAAGACAAATAAAGTGCGGGGCTGAACTACTTCGGCGCAGTTGTGCCCGCGGGCACGAACAGGCGCTTCAGTGGAATATTGATAGAGCCAACCGCACCGGTGCCGCCGTCTCGCACAATCAGGCGAACAACGGCCGCATTGTTGGCAATGTCCACGCGGTCGGAGAAGGATGCGCCGTCATGGTTCAATTTCTCCAGGGCGGCCTGCAATACGTTCAGCTTCAGAATGGAGCTCGAATGGCCGACCATCTTGCCACTTGGGTCAAGCACGACCCAAACTACGTCGACGTTATCCGTCCAGTGATCTCCGTCCTGATTGAATTTCATCCGCGCGGGATTCACGGTCACTCGGGCGATGATTTGCCGGGCGCCCGGAACGTCGACGGGATTGGCATCCACATCGAGACCAAGATCGGTGGATTCCAGCGTTGAATGAATCGCCTGCAGCATAGTGCTTTGCCTTTGCGCATCGGTCATCGGCGTTTCGGGAAATGCAAAGTATCCTCGGCGGAAATGCAGCTGCACGCCGGACTGATTGGTCTGGACATTGATCTCACGGAATTTTCCGTTCCATTCATTGTGAGACGGGTAATAGCCAATTACGTAGGTGTCGCGCGATTCGTCGATGGCCTGGCGGATCGCGCTTTTCACGTCATTGCCGTTGTAAAATGCGCGGCCGCCCGTGCGTTCCGCGAGGACGTTCATCGTGTCGAAGTTTTCGGCGGGCGGGCTCAGCGGCTTCGTATTTTTCGGCACCACATTTGTCGGCGGTGGGGGCGCTCGGCGCGCGTTCCCGTTCGACCTCTGCGCCCCACCGGGGCCGGTGCCGGTCATCTGGCCCGAAGTGCTAACGGTGCTGGCCGGAGCAATCAGGCCGCGCGCGTCCACTGGATAGATCGCCATATTCGCGTTGTTGAGAGCCTCGACGGCTGCTTGCACTTCAACGCTGAATTCGCGGCGCTCGGGACCGGCGACCGTATTCATGTCGGATTGCAGATTCATCGAAAACGGAAAACTGGCGGAAATCCAGATCAGATTCTTGCGTCCGGGGATCGCCGCGACACGATCCGCAATCGCGGCGATGGCGGCGGCAGTTTCATCTGCGCGGTTCGTGGTGGCGAAATCCGCAACGCGCTGGTTCGCTCCGTTTACAAACGCGTCAAAATCAGCATCTCCGGAATCCGACGCGGTGTTCGCAGCCTCAGAAGCAACAAGCTGCGAATTTTCCTTTTCCGTGGATTGCTTCATGGTGCGGATTAACGAACTGGCATCGCTGGTGATGTCGTGCAGCATCACGAGATTATCCGCGAGACCATACAAACCAATACGGTCTCCAGGTTCAAGCTGGCCAAGGAACTTCACGACTTTGTCGCGCGAATAGGTCATATCCTGGAAATGCGTATTGAGCGCGTCGAGCAAAATAATGCTGACGTTCACCGGCTCTCTTCGTTCGTCGAATCGGTTTGAAAAATTTGTTTGCGGCTGCGGTTGGGCTGCGGTTGCGGTTGTCGTCGCGGAGGAAGAACTTGCAGTCGACGGAGCCGCGACCGGCCGGTTCACTTCCTCCGCGAAATAAGCGAGCTTTTGCGGCTGGCCGCCATCGAGAACGGTGAAATCATCTTTCGTGAGGCCAGAAATGGGATTGCCGCTCCTGTCCTGCACGATCACATTTACCAGCACCAGGCGCGTCGTGACTGCCAAGCCGGGCTTGGTCTGGCCATTTTGCGGCGGAGCAGCTTGTCGAGTCGGCGTCTTTGTGAATGCTGGGATTGCGATCAATAGCACCAACGCGAAAATGCCCGCGGCGGTGGAGCTTAGACTTAGATTCCGGGTCAGATGCCCAGTCGTTGATGACCGCTTTGGTTCGCACAGGCTTCGCAAAATACCGCTCCTTCCGCCACGATGCCGCCGCACATCGAGTGAATGAATCGTGAGGATTGCTCGGATGATAACTTAGATGAACAACGCGCGGAGCGTCAATCGAATCCGCCCCGGCGCCGCATGATTTGATAGCGGGCGCTGGAATTTCGTTGCCGGCGCAGATAGCCGTGCCTTTCCCGTCAACGGCGGCGCGCAAATGCGTGGCCCGTGGATGCCCTTCCCTGGAAAATGAAATCCGGAGGCTGCCCTTCCCTTGCGACGCGTGCTTGTTCTTCTCTGCGTGCTCCTCACCTGCGTCCTTTTCGCATGGATTTTCTGGCGGGGCATGGTGCCGCAGCTACCGAACATCACGGCTGCACCGGTGATTGTGAAGCAGCCGGCCGTGATCGAAAGCCGGACTTTCGACCCTGATGCACCGCCCGCTGAAATGCCGCCGCTTTCGACCGGCGAGCTCGCCGTGTGTGATTCCAATTTCGGCTCGAACGCCACGGTGAGCGGCCAATCGCGATATACGGATTCCACGCACGCGACGGTGACCATCACAAAGATTCAGGTGACGCTGCAATTGACCGTGACCATGTGGACGCCGAGCGGAGCCACGCAACACGTCATCGACCATGAAGAGGGTCATCGCGAGATTTCGGAGTACTACTATCAAATTGCCGACAAGATCGCCGCGCAGATTGCCGCGCGTTACATCGGTAAGAGGCTGGCCGTGACGGGAGCGGATCTGCCCAATGCGATCAACCTGATGCTGCAACAGACGGGCAAGGAAATTGACGAAGAGTACGGCAAGGAACTAAATCCGGAGCAGGCGCAGCTTCGCTACGACGAAATTACGGATCACAGCCGGAACGACGTGGATTATAAGAGCGCTGTGGCGCAAGCGATTAAAGAAACCGCGGATGCACCCGCGGAAACACCGAGCGCTCCGGAGAGTGATCACTAAGTGGACTGTGCCGCAAATGGGTCATCGCCAGCGAAAATGTTTTCCAGCAATTGGGACGCACCCACTTCTCTGTAGCCAGTAATGAAATATTCGACGGCGCCTGCTTCTGTCCACGTAATGCTGAGATCTCTTGCCAATTGAAACGCCATAGCAAGCAAACGGTGCTGAAATTCATTCACTCTGATGAGCAACTTCGGTTTTTGGACTTCTTCTCGAAAGTAGGCGTCCCTTGCGACGACCGTCAGAGCTGCGGATAGCTGCAGTATCAGAACAACGCGTTCGTCGTTCGTTAACTTGCGCCATCGCGTCAACATTTCGGAGTGATCCATTTATTTCATCGCTATTCTTCGCGGAATGTCCCGGGATCTCGCGGCAAACCGACGTTATAGCCAACCGGCCAACTCAATTCTTCAGAAGCTCCGCAAGATCCTGAAATTTGATAGCGGAATTCGCGAAAGTGAACGTACCGCGTTCGCGCATTTCGCGCGCGGCAGAAAGAAATGCACCATACGCCGCGCGGGCGAGTGCGCTGCCGACGCTGACCCGCCTCACCCCCAAAGCTGAAAGATCCGCCAAGCTGAGCTGCACGCCTTGCAATCCCATTAGCACGTTCACAGGGCGATCCACGGAGCAAACGACGGCGGCGATGTCATCGCGTGACGTGAGACCCGGCGCATAGAGAACGTCGGCGCCGGCTTCCTGATAGGACTGCAGCCGCGCGATGGTGTCCTTCAGATCTGGCCGGCCGTGCAAATAGTTTTCCGCGCGCGCGGTGAGTGTAAATGTGAACGGCAGCGAGTGCGCGGCTTCTGCCGCGGCGCGGATGCGATCCGCAGCACGCGTGAGATCATAGATGGGGGAATTTTCGCAGCCAGTAGCGTCCTCAATGGAGCCTCCGACGGCGCCGGCCTGCGCAGCGAGGCGAATGGTTTCCGCCGCGGCATCCGGTGAATCGCCGAATCCATTTTCAAGGTCGGCGCTTACCGGCAGCGGCGTCGCGTTCGCGAGGCGGGAAACGTGCGCGATCATTTCGTCGCGCGGAATCGTGCCGTCCACGCGCCCTGCAGAGTTCGCGTACCCAGCGCTGGTGGTGGCCAGCGCTTCAAAACCCAGCCGCGCGAGCAGTCGGGCGGCACCGACGTCCCACGGATTCGGAATGATGAATGCTTTTTCGCGCGCGTGAAGCGCACGAAATGCGGTTCCCTTCGCGGATTGCTGTGGATTCGTCATAAATCGCTCCTATTTGTGGTTCAACGTGGAAGGAATGCCGAACGTGCCGTCCACCACTTCCACGAAGTTTCTTTCTTCGCGAAGAATCAGCCGCTTCGTGCGCGCCATCGCGAAATTATCCTGTGCTTCGGCGTCCGACTTCAACCGCACTTTGTAGTGTTCGTATGCGGCTAAGCTGTCGAACGCGATGAGCGCCCAGGGGACGTCGTTCGTGCCTTCATACGGAAGAAAATAGCCAATCAGGTGCCCGCCGTTTCGCGGGATCAGGCGGCCCCAGCTTTCGGCGTATTTTTGAAATCCATCACGCTGGAACGGATCAATCTGATAGCGAATCACGCAAACAATTCTCATCTTGCCTCCCTGCCCGGAACCGGGCGAACAGAAGCAAAACTATCCGTTGCCATGCATATATGATTCGCTTATCATGCAAGTGTGAATGTCAAAGAGCCGAGTGGCAGCAACACGGATCTCGCGGCGGCGAGAATTGCCGCGGCCATCGGCGAACCAGCGCGCGCACGAATTCTTTTCTGTTTGATGGATGGACACGCGCGAACCAGTACCGAGCTTGCGGTTGTCGCTGGAGTGAGTCCTTCCACGGCGAGCGTGCACTTGAACCGCCTGAAGCAGGAAGGCCTGATCAAGGTGCTGGCATGCGGCAAGCACCGTTTTCACAGCCTGGAAAACTCCGATGTCGCGAGCGCGCTGGAAGGCTTGCGAGTTCTCGCCGGCGGAAGCGGGAAGAGATTTGTACCGGCCGCTCCGGTTGAATTGCGCAAGGCGCGGACTTGCTACGATCACATCGCCGGACGGTTTGGCGTGCTGCTGCACGATCGTTTTCTGGCGTTACGGTGGATCACAATAGCGCCAAGCGCAGATTGTTCCTACGAGCTTACGCGCGGCGGTGAGAAGGCATTTTCGGAATTAGGAATTGATGTGAATGCGACGCGCAAGTTGCGGCGCCATTTCGCCAGTGCGTGCCTGGACTGGAGTGAACGGCGGCCGCACATCGGCGGAGCGCTGGGTGCCGCGATTCTGCACACTGCGTTGAAACGAAAATGGGTGGAGCAGGAACTCGATTCACGCGTGCTGAAGGTGACGCGCCATGGGAAGCGCGAAATGGAGTCACGATTAGGTCTTCAGCTGTAGAAATCAGTGGAGGAAAATGCGCAGGCGTCAGGAATTCAGCAGCGCGCGCAAGTCTTCCACGAAAGTCGTTCCCGCACTGGCCGCATCCGTCATCGAAAAATTGGACGGCAGAGTGAGAAATCGCGCCTTGGGAGCGAATTCTTTAAGACTTGCCAGCGCAAATTCATTCGCAAGCAGACCGGGCCCGCAAACGATGGCGGCAGGCTTGGTGGCCTGCACGAGCATGCGCGCGCTGGCAACGCTGTTCGTGGTGTGGGCCTGATATCCGGATCGCTTGAGCAGCGCGTTCAGATAGGCAAGAAGGTCGAGAGACGGATCCACGCAGAGAACGCTTTCACCGAGCCCAAGGGTTAGAGTCGCCGGGGACTCGTGACGCTCAGAAAACGCATTGATGGCCTGCTGTTCGGATGCGTACGTCCGAAACACCTTGGAAAGCGCGGTAGTTTCGAGCATCTGCAAAACAAACGGCGAGGCCTGGCAAAGCTTTAGATCGCCGCGATGCGACCGCAACGTACCGGCAATTCGCACAAGAGCGCCCAGGCCGCCGCTGTCTACAAACTTCAAGCCGGCAATTTGCAGAACGAATTGTTTCGTCTCCAACGTATATCTTTCAACTTCGCGCTGGAGGTACTGGACTTCCTCACCAACGACAAGCCGGCCCTGGCAGCGGATCAGCTGGACGTTGCCGAAATTTTCTGACTGCAATGTCAGTTGCATGGCTCAGTACGCTGCCACAATTCGCGCAACCAGCGACTTGACTGTGAACACCGGCTCAGTTGCCATTCGGCGTTGGCACCGCTGTTTTTAGCGAAACCTTGTTCCAATCCGGCGGTTCGACGGCGAGCAAATAATGGACGAAATAATCGTCACGATAGTGCTCCGTGCCAAGAACTCCGACGCCGTGATCCTGGCCGGGAATATAGAGCATGTCAAAATGCTTGTGCGCCTTAACGAGCGCATTGATCACCTGCATCGAGGACGATGGATCGACGTTTGTATCCATTTCGCCGACGATGATCAGCGCCCGCCCCTGCAGGCGATATGCATTATCCACGTTGGATGACGCTGAATATTCCGGGCCGAGCGGCCAGCCCATCCACTGTTCGTTCCACCACAATTTATCCATGCGATTGTCATGACATCCGCTGTTGGTGACAACGACTTTGTAGAAATCGGGATGGAAAAGCACTCCGCCGAGTGAATTCTGTCCGCCCGCGGAGGTGCCGAAAATTCCGACGCGCGAAATGTCATACCACGGATATTTCGCGGCGACAGCCTTGTGCCAGAGGATGCGGTCGGGGAATCCGGCATCGCCTAGATTTTTCCACGCAACATCATGAAAAGCCTTGGAGCGATTGTTGGTCCCCATGCCGTCAATGTGCACGACGATGAAGCCGAGTTCGGCGAGAGACTGATCCGCGGAAAGCGCGCTAAACGTCTTGGGCACAAATGAGCCTTGTGGTCCAGCATAGATATTTTCAATCACCGGATATTTCTTCGACGGATCGAAATTGGTCGGCTTGATGATAATTCCCCAGATGTCCGTCTTGCCGTCGCGACCCTTGGCGACAAACACTTCGGGGAACTTGATTCCCATTGCGAGCAGCGCCGAGGCGTCGCCTTTATCGAGATCCATGACCACTTTCTGATCTTCGCTGCGACGGACCTGAGCCTGCGGCGGCAAATCCACGCGCTGCCAGAGATCGACGTAGTATTTGCGGTCCGGAGAAAACGTCACTGTGTGCGTGCCGTCGGCGTCAGTGAGTTTGGTGAAGCCGGTGCCGTCAAAATTGATGCGGCAATACTGCGTGAAGTAAGGATCCTGGCCTGGAATCAGGCCGCCGGCCTCGAACCAAATTTGGCGCTTTGCATCGTCCACGTAATCCACGTTGCGCACCAGCCAATTCCCTTTCGTGATTTGATTTTTCACCTGGCCGGTCACGCCGTCGTACAGATACAGGTGCTCCCACCCGTCACGCTCCGAAGCCCAGATGACTTCCTTGCCGTCATCGATGTCATGCCGGTAACGGCGGCCGGCGGAAAGTCCGGGGCCGAGTGCGTTGTAGTAGATAAATGTCTTCGATTGTTCATCAATGAGTGCGCGAGTCTTGCCGGTGTTCGCGTCCACTTCAATCACACGATAGATCTGATGACCGCGCTGGTTGTACTCGAAGGTGAATGCGCGACTGTCTTTCCACCAGACAGGGGTGGTGATGTCATACGGATTTGCAAAGAGCGTGTGATCAATTTCAATTTCTTTCTTCGTGGCGACGTCGAACAAAACCGGATACGCAATGTCCAGGGCGTCGCCAGGCTTACGATACATTCCAGCGATGGCCGCGTTCGGCAGAGTCGAAGTACTGAAATGCTTCGGCTGCACCTGATCCGTCGGCGAAGATTGAATGTAATACACCTGCCGGTCGTAGCCGGGGCGCGTATGATACGCGGCGAGCTTCTTGGAATCCGGCGACCACGCGAGGGATCGTAGCGTGTAGTAATTCCCTTCCGAACCGTCGTAGCTCAACGGGACCGCTGGATCCTTTGTGTCGACGGGCCGCAGGAAAATATTGAAGTTCTCGATGATGGCGTCCCACTTGCCGTCGAACGAACGGCAACGCAGCGTATCTGCCGGCGCAACCGTTGCGGCTGCTGCACCGCGAGCCCCACGCCCACCGCCTACTCCGCCCTGACCTTGCGGAGTCGGTGCACAACCGGGCTGATTGCCACCACCAAATCCACGACCCGCGCCAGCTTGCGGAGGCGGTTCGTACGCAAGGCCATCCGTGGGATCTCCGCCGTTATCTTCCGAGACGTATGGAGGAGGATCTTCTTCCTCCATGTCGGGCGCCGCACCGCCGCGCGCGCCACCACCCGCGATGATCGCGGCACCTTTCGTACAGACGTAATCGGTGAGCGTGCACTTATAGAAAAACCCTTCTGAACCAAACTGGATCGCGGATTCATTGTCGAGGAATTCGAGGCCGGTGTTCGGCCCGAATCCGCCGCGCCCTCCGCCACCGCGTCCTGCCGGGGTTGCGAATGGAAGATTCAACGCCGTGTATTTGTGGCCCGTCGCGGCGTTGATCGCCGCCGCGAGCTTCCCCTGGTCGAACGCCGGTTTCTTCGTACCGGCCCCGGCATCCACTAAAAGGAATTCCGTGCCGCCCATGACGCTTCGCGCATACCAGAAGTGATTTGTTTCGCCGATCCAAGTCGGCGTGCGCGGCTCGTTAATGACGAGTCCCTGCGTCTTATCTCGCAAATCCAGGCCGCGCTGATAATCGGCCACAGTCCCCTGCGCTCGCACGAGCCCGGGCGCAAGCAACGCCATCGCGAGAATTAGAAAACGGCTAAATCCGAAAAGGCGGGTGACACGTTCCATGATTCCTCCTGCAGTCGAGCTGTGCCGGAAAATGCTCCGACAATCGGCAGAGTTTATACAGGCGAATCGTGGAAGACAACACGTTTGCGGGAATAGCGGTAAGATTCGGCAGGTTGAAGAGAGAACGCCGCGCATCCCGCAGATGCGCGGGGCCTCGTGTGATCACAGCGAGAGCGTCAAATTCGGCCGAGCAAAAGCAAAATCACCAAAATCACAAGCACCAGCCCCAGGCCACCACTTGGCTAGCAGCCCCAGTTGCGGCTACGGCCAACTCGGCAATCCGCCGATAGCCAGAATCAACAGCACCACCAAAAGGATGATCAGCATCGAAGACCTCTCGGGCTCAATCGAGCCGCTGGGTGGCGTTTCCACGGCCTGAGCTTATTCGCGGCGAGGCGGAGGCGATATCCGGGAACGCTCGAATTCGTCCTGCGTATTTGCCCTAGGCGCGAGGAAGGGTCATCTGAGATCTAAGTGGCGCGAAACGTCAGCGGCCTAATGGAGTTTGATGTCACTCCAATCATCGCCAGCCCAGAACACTTGAATCGAATCTCCAATGACGGCGACCGGCCGCCTGTCAATTAAAGGCGCGTAGTATTCCCTCCCTAAAGGCGTGAGGAAAACGCCATCGACCTGCGTCTCACTGATTGCGACGTAACCCGGCAGACGTGGCGCGGAGATTTGTTTCTGCATCATGTCGTACCCAGTGCCGCCTGCAAGATAATTGCACTGAATGCGATAGTAAACCGGGTCCGCTACGCCGAAGTAGATAAGGTTGATTGTTTTGACGTTGTTCTGATCCATCCACGCTTTCAGACCTTTCAGGTCCTGCCCCCAATCCACATTGGAATCGGCCAGGTACTTGTATCCATTCGCCGGTCCACCGATGAATGAATTGAAAAACGCAAGATTGTGCGGATAAACGCGCGCGAATTCGATCGACCAAAATATGCAAGAAATCACGAAAATTGCGGAAATGAACCGATGCTTCCAGCGAAATACCATAGCGGCGAACAATGCCGCCAGGACGACGATAAACGGGTAAACAGGCAGGATGTGACGCAATCCGATGTCCATGCCTGATGACATGGCCGCGGCCATATAGATGCCGGGGGGCAGCAAAATAAATGCCGTGCTGCCGGAGAGCTTTTTCCAATTCAACGCGCAGATCGCCAAGCCGCCGATCAGAAAGACGATCAGTGAGATGGGAGTCTTAATCAAAAACGCAAATGGGAAGTAATACCACCAGCCGGTGTCGCTGATTTCTCCCATCAAGAAGGCGCGGCGCCCGTTCATCTTGTACTGCTGGACCAGAAGACCTTCTGAGTAACCGTTGGGCAGCAGATGATGTTCGTCAACCCACTGCACGACGTCAGCCCGGACCGGGATTTTCGCGTGGACGGCCGGATTCTGATCGAAAGTGTATTGCCAACCGGGGGCCGAGCTGGGCAGATAGCGAAAGCCGTACGCTGTCCACACCGCGATCCAAGCCGTGGCGGCAATCAATAGAAGGACACCCAAACTAACTAGCGCCCGGCTAAAGCGAGAGCTGATCTGTCTGGACTCTCCAATGTCGCAATTCCAGGCGGGTCCCCGGAGGATTTGAATCGCCAACAAAACCAAAAGTATCGGGCACAAAACGATGGCGGAAAATTTACTTATGGCAGCCAGCGAAGTAAAGACCGCAAGACCCGCCAAATTTCCAGTAGTGAGAGATCGGCTGGTGCGCCACAGAAAGTAGATAGCGCCAAAAAGAAAGCATGTGATTCCGAAATCCGTGGTAACCAGAGATGCATGCGCAAGGATGTTCGGCTCGAAGGTGTAGAACCCCAGCGCGGCAACCGCCGGCCAGTATCCCTGCAACTCGCGCACCCAACAGAAGATCAACACGCCCAGAAGAACGCCGAGCACCGAGATCATGAAGCGCGCGGAATAAAGCATGTGATCCGCGTCGTTCATTCTGTACAGGAAGGAAAATGCATAGTCCAACTCGGCACCTTGATCCGCCGAAACCCACTTGGATGGATCCACTTTGCTGATGTCGATGGCCGGCAGCTTTGTGTTTCGCTGCGCAAGCAACGGGATGGCCGCCCACATTCGGAGGAGCGGAGGATGCTCGGGGTCCAGACGGAAGTCTTTGTTTCTTAGCGCCAGATATCCGGAAGTGAGGTGCGCAGGTTCGTCGCTGGTCGCCGACATCCGGCTGAAACTAAACGTGGTGAGCGACAAAAAAACAGCAGCGAAGGATGTCAGCGTGACAAGTATTCGCGCTCTCCCTCGCCTCGGCATTTACGGAACTTTATATAACACACGCCGAGGCTGCTAGAAAAATCCCACCGCAGATTTGCCACGAAGGAGTTTGCGAACAAAAAGAACGATCGAGCCGATGACGAGCACGCCCAGCGCAATCACGGCAATGACGGCGCCGATCATGAATGCGGCAACCAGGAAGGCAATGACGGCGGCGGCGACAACCAATCCAACAAGTGCGAGTTTTAGTCGCAGAAATCTGGGCCGCGGACGCAGCGGGTTCGGGCTGCCACCGCTTTCTTCGGATGACCCGCTGGGGACCACGGTGATTTCGTACGGAGACATAATTTAGTATACCGCGAAGATGCGGGGAACGCTGTTTGCCGAATCAACCAGCGTGTTCGTCCGCATCCATTTTGCACGAGGCAATGCGGAAGCGAATCAACCTCCTGCTGCGAACAGCGATGTTTCCATTAAGCACAGCGCGACTTTCGACTGTTGGAGGGGTTAAATGAGTGGGGTAGGCTGAGGGGAGAACCTCGGAGACGTTGAGCTGGGCAGGGATCACTCGATGAGGAGACGAAAAAAGATGACGACCAAGGGTTCCTTCTTAGCAGTTCGATTGCTCGTTTTGGCGTTTGTGATGGCTGCGATTCCGGCAGCGTCCTTCGCGCAAATTCACATTGGGCTCTCCATCACGATTGGCCCTCCCGTGCTTCCGGTGTATGCACAGCCGATTTGCCCGGGAGATGGCTATTTGTGGACGCCCGGATACTGGGCTTACGGTGACGACGGGTATTTCTGGGTGCCCGGAGTGTGGGTGAGACCGCCCGCGGCCGGATTGCTGTGGACCCCGGGATATTGGGGCTGGGGCGGAGGCCTTTACGCCTGGCACGCCGGATACTGGGGTCCGCACGTTGGCTTTTATGGCGGAGTGAATTATGGATTCGGATACGGCGGCGTAGGATTCTTCGGCGGCCGATGGGAAGGCGGCGCTTTCCGGTACAACACTGCGGTGACGAATGTGAACGTAAACGTTGTCCACAATACCTACGTGGATCGCACGGTGGTGAACAACAATGTCAACGTGAACCGCACAAGCTTTAACGGAGGCGAGGGCGGCACAACGGCCCAGCCTACGGCACAAGAACGGCAGTGGTCGAATGAACCGCATACTGCTCCGACGAGCGCGCAGACAAACAACGAGCACGTCGCCAGCACGAACAAGGCGCAATACGCTTCCGTGAATCACGGAAATCCGGCGGTTGCTGGAGCGCAGCACGCTGGACAGTTCTCGGGGCCAGGCGTAGTTGGTGCGCACGGCGGCACGACAGCTGGAGCAAGTGCAAATATGCGGACGGATCGTCCTGCGAAGGCGAACAGTGGCACCGCCAACGGCGTTAACAAACCGAACACTCCAACGAATGGTGAAAAGCCCAACGCCACGGCGAACACGGGCAACAAGGGCAACCCGCCGCCAGACAACTCGAAAAACAAGGGCAAGAATCCGCCTCCGCCGAAGAACAACAAGGACAAGGACAAAGGGAAAGACAACGGCAAGGGCGGAAAGGACAACGGGAAGGACAACAAGGACGGAGGCCACGGGCTGCTTTAGTTTTCGTGAGCTAACGATTCTTGGGGAATTCGGAGCGGGGTGACGCAAGTCGCCCCGCCTTTTTTGTTTTTGTGAGCGCGGTTGAAGTTAAGCGGAGGTTAAGGAAGCGCCGAGTAGCGTCAATGGCGAAATGGCACGGCTTGCATGAGTGACCAAACCAAGCACAAGCAGCCAGTTTGGATCTGGCTGGTAGTCGCGGCGATCGCGGTAGTGGCGACTTTCTTCTTTGTTCGACCGGCGAGAAGTCTGGGCGTGCGTTTTTTTGACTCCCTAAGAATTCCGAAACCGCAAGCGGCAACCGTGGACATCGGCGCGGCCGGCCCCAACGGAAATCGTTCCCTGCAACAATTGATGATTCAAATGATCTCCAGCACCGCTTCCGAATCCACGAACGAGAGCGACCAACCAGCCGCCAGCCCCGCGCCAGCCAGCGGATTGGCTGGATTTGCGGCGCAATTGCCGGCAACACGGAAAGATTCGCCGCGACTCATCGTTGGAGGCGCGCATGCGATCCATTTGAATATTGATCGCCCGCGACTGGCAATGATGCTCGACGAAGCGGGCGAGAAGAACGTTGTACTGCCCCAAGAATTGGACCAAGCGGCGATTGCCATTACGATGCCGCGCTCCATTCAAGCGCAGTACGGAAATTGTCCCGCGCCCGCCAATACCATACAGGCCCAACTTCAGGGTCCTCCACCGCCGACGACGGATAACAGTGACTGCCTTGTACTGATGGAAACTCCCGAAGCTGCGATCAGCACCCCCAAGGGATTGAATCTTGAGCAAGTTGTTGAGATCGGACTTCAGCTTTCCGGTATGAGTCCGAATCAAACAAAGAACTTTCTGAATGCGATTGGATGGAAAGCGAGCCTCAGCGTTGCGCTGCCGCGATTCATGCGGTCATACGAAACGGTGGAAGTACAAGGTGTGCAAGCAGCGCTGCTGAATACAGTGAGCCGGCGAGGACCGACGTACGAATTGATTTGGGCCAAAAATGGAATGGTTTACTCCATGACAGGATATGGAAGCGCGAGCGACGCGGTTGGGCTTGCGAATTCCGTCCATTAGCGTGCGGAGACAGATCTGAATCCTTCAACCACATTCGCTATAGAGACCCGAAGCCTGCGGAAGGCTTTTGGAGACAAAGTTGCGGTGAAGAATCTATCTCTCACCGTTCGGAGCGGTGAAATTTTCGGATTTCTGGGACCGAACGGCGCCGGGAAAAGCACCTCCATCAAAATGTTGCTGAGTCTCGTAAAGCCGACGGGCGGAGACGCGTACGTTTTGGGGGCTCCAGCAAATGACGTTGAGGTGCGGCGGCACATCGGCTTTCTTCCGGAAGATTTTCGCTTTTACGACTGGCTGACGGCCGCCGAACTGATTCATTTTCACGGGCGGTTGAGCGGGATGTCGGCAAACTCGCTTCGCCAACGTGTGCCGGAAGTTTTAGAACTGGTCGGTCTTGCTCCGCATATCAATCGCCGAGTGCGCGGCTTTTCAAAAGGAATGTTACAGCGGCTCGGTCTAGCACAAGCGCTGGTGCACGAGCCGAAATTGATCTTTCTCGATGAGCCAACTTCTGGACTGGATCCGATGGGACGCCGAATGGTGCGCGACATTCTGCGCATGCAACGCGAGCGCGGTGCGACCGTGTTCCTGAATTCACATTTGTTGAGCGAAATCGAAGTGACCTGCAACCGGGTGGTTTTTATCAAGGATGGCGAAGTTGTGGCGGAGCAGGATTTGAGCGCCGACGCGAGCGAACAAGTGCGCGCTGTTGTGAACGCACGAAACGTTTCGGAGCGGACGTTGGATGGTCTGGCCCAATGGAGCACGGCCATCGCCTACGAAAACGATCGACTGATGTTCACGGCGCGATCGAGACACGTTCTGCCCGATGTGTTACGCCACCTGGTGGCATGCGGCGCGGACGTTTACGAATTCACGGCGAAGCGGCCATCGCTTGAGGAATTGTTCGTGAAAATCATGGGAGAAGATCCCGGCCTATGAACGGCATTTTGATTATGGCGGGAATGACTTTTCGCGAAGCGGCGCGACGGAAAATCATCTGGATGGCGCTAGCCGCAAGCGCTTTGCTGCTGGCAATCTTCGGCGTCGCGCTTCGCATACAAATGGATGAATTTCGGTCGCGCGCGATGTCACCTTTTTTGCGTTTCCAGATCGAGAGCGGAATGCTGATGGTTGGGCTGTATATCGTGGACTTGCTTGCCGTGGTGATGACAATCCTAACGTCAATCGATACCCTCGCCGGGGAAATCAGCTCCGGCACAATTCATGCAATCGCTACAAAGCCGGTGGCGCGCTGGCAGATTCTGATCGGCAAATTCACGGGCTTTCTCGTAATGAGTTCGGTGTACGTCGTTCTTACTTTCTGCGGAACGGTGGCGGTGAGTGACTGGCTGGTGGGAGTGACGCCGCAACATGTGGTGCGCGGAGCGCTGCTGATCATACTGGAATGCGCCGTAGCGTTGAGCTTGACGTTCTTACTGGGTACTTGGTTCTCCACGTTGACGAATGGCGTTCTTGTTTTGGCGCTGCAGGGATTTGCATTTCTGGGCGGTTGGCTGGAGCAGGTGAGCGGCTTTGCTCAAAGCCAGAAGATCGTAACGCTTGGAATTGTCTCCAGTTTGATTATGCCCGGGGAATCGTTGTGGCGGCGCGCGGCATACGAAATGCAGACGCCACTGGCGGGGTCGCTATCATTTTCGCCGTTCGCGAATGTCTCGATTCCCAGCGGAGTTGCTGTGTGTTACGCGCTAGTTTTTTTCGCGGTCATGCTTTCTATTGCGATCTATCACTTCCACGCGCGCGATCTCTAAGACGGTCAGTCTCCACAATTGAATTATCTTCCTGGATTTGCGTCCGGCTCTTTGGTGGCCTGCCAGGCCACAACTTGCCAGCGGCCGCTGCGTTTCAGAAAAACACCGGTGTTGCGATATCTGGTGATTTGAGGAGTCATGTTGACAGAGTAGGTCGCCGTGGAGACGAGTTGAAACGCGACGACAGCGGTGTCCGGGTAGACGTGAACAGTGACGTCTTCGGCTGAAAACACGGTGGACGCCTCCGCGGCGGGCCTGGGTCTGCCGAGACTCTTCATGATTTCAGCTTTTGTGGTGATGGAACCGGCAGAGCGCGTGTAGATCACATCATCCGCGAAAAATTTGTCGAAGCCCGCGGCGTTGTTGGTCGTCGCATCCTTCATGAATTGATTCAGCATGGCGACGAGCTGCATGCCGGTCGTGTTGTCGCCGGTGATCTGCGGCGGCGCGGATTGCGGCCACGCCGCAGGTATGAGAAGCAGAAGAAGTGACGCGACTGCGACACGGATTCGCATTGGAAGGCTCCTGAACAGAATCTTCGAGTTGGCTGGAAATAAATGAGAAGCAGCCGGCTGCACTCCAATATCCGGAGAGCAATCGGCGCGCGGCAAATTACATCGATTTCAACAATGTCAACCAACGAGTCCAGGCCTGATCGTGTGCAGTGACATTCGCCGCGTTTGTGTTAGTGGGATCCTCGCCTGCGCGCATGAACCCGTGACCCGCTCCGGCATATACGACCGGATCGTATTTCTTACCGGCGGCCTTCATTGCTTCAGTGGTCGCTGGAATGGAACCGGTAATGCGGTTATCGTTCTCCGCATAGAAACCGTAGACCGGCGCGGTGATGTTTGCCAGCGAGGCTGCCGGCGGAGTGACGCCGTAGAAGACAAACGCGGCGCTCAAATCCTTGCGATTCGTCGCGAAGCGGAACGATTGGCCTCCGCCCCAACAATAGCCAGTGACAGCGAGCTTGCCATTCGCGGAGGGCAACTTCTTCCCATAATCGGCTACCGCGTTCAAATCCGCCGTGATTTGATCCGGCGGCAATCCCTGAATCGCCCGGCCGACGTCAGTTTGTGAAGTGAAATCGGGGGAGCCTTTGCCATTCGGGCCGAGACCGGAAAGAAGGTCGGGAGCGATGGCGATGTAGCCATTCTCGGCGAGCTTGTCGGCGACGGTTTCGACCCAGTCCGTGAGACCGAAAATTTCGTGAATCACGATAATCACCGGCGCGGGATGATTTACTTCCGGATAGACGACGAACGCATTCACAGTGCGATCGCCGTTCTTGACGGCGACCCATTCGCGGTGGCGCGGAGATTTTTCAAGCGTCTGCTTGGCCCAATCCTGAGCAAAGGCGGGCGCGACGAAGAACAGTACTGCAGCGAGAGTAAGAAGTGTGCGTTTCATGAGCGTGAAGTTTACTCCATAGGGAAATTTACATCCAAGCTCGAAAATTATCGCTGATTCGCCTGCGGCGCGCCTCCGGCGGTGATTTGATACATCAAGGCCTGCAACTGCTGCGGGGCTCCGTAGAACATGTCGACCGGCAGGCGGCGATAGCTGATCATCTGCCGGTAGATGACGTCCTCCAGCGTGGAATTGATTCCCCAACCGGCGATGTACTGCAGCCGCAGATCTCCATCGTGATTGATGTCCGCCCCTTCAAGCCATGGCGCGAGGTCCCGCTGGCGGCCTGCGTAGGTGGAGAACAAATCCACGGCGTTGTTCACTCCAATCTCCCGCAGCGACTGCGCGACGGCCGCGTAATCAGGACTGTCTAGGCGCGCCTGCACTTTTTCGAGATCCACTTTCAGAGGCTCAGCCTGGCCCATAAAAACAGTGTCATAACCCTGGCCCTCGACCGTGTTTGCCCACACCGTGCCATACGGAAAAACTTCAAAAAATGTCGCGAGTTCGCTGCGCACGGTGCGGACGTCGCTTTCATACAACGGAACGTACAATGTGAAAATGCCGCCGGGATTCAGGTGATCCCTGACGGCCTGGAAATATTCCTTGGAATAAAGACCAGCGGTGCCTTTGACGAACACATCCAGCGGGTCACTGGCGATAATGTCGAACTTATCTTTCGTCGTCAGGACATAATGGCGCGCATCATCGTAAACAATCGTCGCGCGCGGATTGTGCAGCACGTCATAGTCCTGCGCGTAGAAATAGCGCGTGGAAGTTGGTGGAATAATCGGCTCGATCTCACAAACCGTGATTTTCTGGATGCCCGGATAGGTGGTGAAGGTGCCGGCGGAAACTCCGGCGCCGAAGCCGATGCCGAGGACGGATTTTGGATCCGGATGCAACAACGCCGCGAGATGCCCGACCATCCGCTGGAGCTTCATATCGTACGGTTCGGTGGTGGCTTCCACGTGGCCGTTCACGTCCACTTCGGTTGCTCCATCATTCCATCGCGTGATGGCGACGGAAGAATTGATTCCCTCGGCGGTATACAGCACTTGCGAGTGACCGGCGGAAATCGCCATGCGCCGGCCATACGCGATGAGTTCACCGGGCACGGGATCTACGCGGAACGTCAAGAACAGCGCGAGCGCCATCGCGCCGGCGAGAAGAGCGGCCACAGTCGGCGATTTGTGCTTCCAAACGTGCGGCGCCAAAACAAAAAGCGCGCTGATGGCGGACAGAAGCAAGAGGATCTGCTGCGATGACTTCGTACCTACGGCCGGAATCAGAATCAGGCTAACGACGAGTGCACCTATGATGGCTCCAAAAGTATTCGCGGCGTAAACGGTGCCGACCGTACGTCCGGAATGTTCCTCGGGCGACGCCGCGGCGGCAAGCGCCAGCGGGAAGCTTGCGCCCCACAGAATTGTGGGCGGCAGAATGGCCCACAGACAGCGCACCATATCCAACTGGAACGTATACCAGGGGCTAGTAGTGAGCAACGGATTGATGGGCCAGTAAGGAAGTGACTCCGCGATCATGTACGCGGCCCAGAAAATTCCGAGGCTCAGAAGTAGCTGGCACCAGCCAAGAGCCAGGCGCGGGCGCACCACGCGCAAGATCCAAGCACCGAGAAGGCTGCCGATGGCGAGGCCAACGAGGAAGACGGCCAAAATGATCGAGAAGACGTACACGGTTGCGCCAAGCATCATGCCCATCAAACGCGTCCAGACGACTTCAGCGCCAAGCGCGGTGGCGCCGGAAAGCGCGATGGTCACGTAGACCGGCCAGCGATCTTCGTTGTCGGCTGCGTCGGCGCCCGCTTGAATTTCTACGGGGCCGCCGGAAACGGTGCCGGCGACGGAAAAGTCCGCGTCAGCTGAATCCGTCGGCGCGCTCTGCGCTGGTGTGTGTGACGCCAACAAGAAACTGATCCCGGCAATCGCGAGATTAATAATGACTGCAGTGTAGGTTGCCGTGGCCATATTGAATACGCGTAGAAGATAGAACCCGGCGAACAAGCATCCGAAAACAGCGCCCAGCGTATTGCCGCCGTACAGCAGGCCCCACCAGGAAACGCCGCGCGGTGTGGATTCAACCCAGCCGACAATCGCGGGCAGCGACGCGCCCATCAAAATCGTGGGCGGCAGCAGGCAAAATGCGCAGATGATGCCGCGCATCAACATTCCCGTCATGCCCAGCGCGGTCCCGGCGATGGCGATGCGGTAGATGAGCGGAATTCCCAGCTGAACGAGAATGGCGAGCACTGCGATACCGACTTCGAGCATCGCGTAAATTCGCAACGGATGTTTTTTCGAGCGCAGGCGCGGCAACCACAGGCTGCCGATGCACAGACCGCCCATGAACGTCGCCAGCAAGAATCCCAGCGAGATCGACGTGGAGCCGATGGCGAGCTGCAGCAACTGATACCAGACGATTTCGTAGATTAATGCAGAGCACCCGCTGCCCGCGAAGAGAATCAGCAGGAGCGGAAAATAGCGCGAGGCGTTGAAGTTCGCCCGCGGAGAATCGAATGGGTCGGTCATGTTGAGGCCAAACTTTATACACTGTTCCAGCGAGAGATGGAAGCGAAGCGGGCGCGAGACGGGTGTAGAATTCCGGGAATCGCCTGGCGGACGCGCAGGTCCGCTAATGTAACTGATGCGTGAGGTCCGGATGAGGTTTTATCCCACGGCTCGGTCCGCCGCACGAATTCTGATTTTCAGCGCGGCGTTGTTCTTGTGCGCGTTTCCAGCCGCCGCGCGAGACAAAGCCGCCGACCGCTTAAATAAGGGCGTATCGCTGATGCAAGGTGGCGACGTGGACGGAGCAATCCGGGAATATCGGAAAGCGCTACAGATTGATCCGAATTATCCGGACGCGCATAACGATTTAGGGTTGGCGCTGGAAAAGAAAAAGGACCTGGATGGCGCGATTACGGAATTCCGCGCGGCGCTGCAACTCACCCCAGATGACGCCGTGATTCACTACAATCTGGGAATTGCATTGCGCGCGACCGGAAATTCAGATGCGGCAATCAGCGAATACCAGGCTGCCGTGCGGTTGAATCCGGATATGGTCGAAGCGCGAAGCAATCTGGGGACGCTTCTTGATGAACGCGGGGACTTGGACGGCGCGATCGCGCAGTATCGCGAAGTATTGCGGATCAATCCGGAATCGGCCTACCCGCACAATAATCTGGGCACGGCTCTTTATAAGAAGCGCGATCTGGACGGTGCGATGGCGGAATATCAGTTGGCGCTGAAATACAAACCCGATTACGCCGTGGCGCATTTCAATATGGGCGTGGCGCTGTTTGACAAGGGCGAGGTGGACGAGGCAATCACCGAATATAAGGAAGCGCTGGAGCTGAATCCGGCTCATGCGAAGTCACACTATTGGCTGGCGAAAGCGTTGATGGCGAAACACCTGACCGGCGAAGCGGCGCGGGAATATGCCGAAGCGCGGCAATTGGACCCGAAACTCAGGCCGCCGGCAAATCTAGCCGTCAAATAAGACTTGCCGTGATTCTTGGGCGGCCTGCCCGAGTCTGGTATCTTTGTATATTGGCAAAAGACATCGATTCCTGAACGGAGGGAGCAACATGCGGAAGAGTTCGATTGCGATTTTTTTGGTAAATGTGCTGGCGCTCGCGGTGCTGACCGTTCCGGCAAGGAGCCAGCAGGATAAGAGCAAGCGGCCGAGCCCACCGGCCCAAGCCGAATGTAAATTTGCCGACGGCGGAACAATCACGATTGACTATTCAAGCCCGCGATTGAAAGGCCGGAAGATCATCGGCGAACAAGATCCGTATGGCAAGCCGTGGCGCGCAGGCGCAAACGAGGCGACAACATTTGTCACCACCAAGGACGTGCATATCGGCCCGACTGCAGGAGGCATTGACGTCCCTGCCGGCAGTTACACGCTTTTTGCGATCCCATACGCCGACAAGCCCTGGGTGCTGATCATCAGCAAGAAGACGGGTGAGTGGGGCATTCCTTATCCGGGCGAACAGTTCGAGTTGGGGCGGACGGGGATGATTACGAGTTCGCTGCCATCGCCGTTGGAGAATTTCACGATTGGGTTCACTCCCGCCGGACAAGACGCGTTCCTTTTGCATTTGGACTGGGATACATGGAGCGTCTCCGCAAAGGTTGTCGAGAAGAAGTAGGACGGCAAAGAACTAAATTCGTGCGCAGCGGAAATTCAAAATTCAACAATTGAAAGCGAGAAGACTGCAGAAATGGGATTAGGTGGAATCGTGCGGATGGCGCTGCGAGCGCTGGGCCGCAACAAAACCCGCACATTGTTGACGATGCTCGGCATCACCATCGGCATCGCGGCGGTGATTTGCACCGTGGCGCTGGGCGATGGCAGCTCGCAATTGATCGAGGCGCAGCTCGATACTCTCGGTGACAACATGATTTGGGTGGCCGCCGGAGGCCGGAATCTGTCCGGAGTGCGCACGGGAACCGGCGCGACAAAATCACTCAGAGAAGAAGACGCCGACGCAATCCTGAAGTTGATTCCGGAAGTGAAGAAAGTTTCCCCGAACTCCAGCGGCCATGCGCAGGTCGTTTACGAAAACAGAAACTGGAATACGCTGTACCGCGGCAACACGCCCGACTTTCTTTCCGTGCGCGGCTTTGGCCTCGCCGAGGGCCGCGGCATCACCGAAAAAGAAACCGAATCGCTGGCGGACGTGTGCGTCATCGGCCAGACTGTCGCGGAGCAATTGTTCGATACCGATAGCCCGGTAGACAAAATCATTCGCGTGAATTCGATTCCGCTAAAAGTGGTCGGCGTGCTGGCGGCCAAGGGCATCTCGCCGCAAGGCTGGGATCAGGACGATTTCATCTTGATGCCGCTGCACACCGCGCAGCACAAAATCAAGGGAGTCGATTGGCTGGACGACATCTTCATCTCGGCGCGCTCACCACAGGACATTGACACCGCATCGGAGAAAATCAGTGCTTTGCTGCGCCAACGTCACAAGCTGGGGCGCGACGAAGCGGATGACTTCAGCATTCGTCATCCGGAAGACGTGCTGAACGCACGAAAACAGGCGGCTGAAACATTTGCGATGATGTTGGCGGCGACGGCGTCGGTGGCACTGCTCATCGGCGGTATCGGAATTATGAACATCATGTTGGTCTCCGTCACAGAACGGACGCGGGAAATCGGCGTCCGCATGGCGGTTGGCGCAACTGAGCGTGATGTTCGAGGCCAATTCCTCACCGAAGCAATGGTGCTGAGTCTTCTAGGCGGCGGATGCGGAATTTTCTTCGGAATCTTGGCGTCCGAGGGACTTTCGGCCATGCTCTCATGGCCTACGTCTGTTTCGATTCTGGCGATTGTGGCCTCTGTCATTTTTTCCGCGTTTATCGGAGTTTTCTTCGGATACTACCCAGCAAAAAAGGCCGCACAACTGGACCCCATCGAAGCGCTGAGGTACGAATAGCAGGACTGCTGTGGCGCAGCCTCGCAAAATTTGGTGTTTTACGCCGCCGCGACGTATCATAATTGGCGTCCAGCTGCACCAGATCAACGGAACGAGATTGGCTCGACGATTTCTTTGCAAGCAACTTCAAAAGGAGAATTTCGGATGACGATTTTGCGTAGTTCGGCTCGATACATTCTTGCATTAGCCCTGGGGCTGGCCCTGATCGTTGCGGTCCACCCCGTTCTGAAGGCGCAAAGCGCGCAGGCGCCCGCCGCAGCTCCGGATCAAGTCATGCCGGCGGTTGGCTCACCGGCGCCGGACTTCACACTTCCGAATCAGGAAGGCACAAAGGTCAGCTTGCACGACTATAAGGGCAAGTGGGTGGTGCTGTATTTCTATCCGAAGGATATGACCTCCGGCTGCACCATCGAAGCGCACAATTTCCAGACCGACCTGCCGCAGTATGACGCGAAGAACGCGGTGATTCTGGGCGTAAGCGCGGACACCGTTGATTCGCACAAGGAGTTCTGCACGAAAGACAGCCTGACCTTCAAGCTGCTCGCGGATCCCGAACACGCGGTGATCACGAAGTACGGCTCAATGGCTCCACCGATGACGATGAAAGACGGCACGGTATGGAACATCGCCCAGCGGAACACCTTCCTGATCGATCCTTCCGGCAAGATCGCGAAGGTTTATACACACGTGAATCCAAACAAGCACAGCACGGACTTGCTGGCGGATTTGAGCACACTCGAATCTACCAAGTAATTTCTCGTTCCGGGAAATGGAATAACTGGCCTGTCCGTTTTGCGAATGCGAGGCGGACAGGCTTTTTGTTTGCGTCGAAGAGCAGCTTTCGCGGCGGAGCTGCTTGCAAGCTAGTCTGGCAAGGTCGCGGCGCTGGTGATTTGGAATTGCGTTTTCATGCCGGGTGGAATGGCGCCTCCGCGCGGTGCCACTGGCTGACCGCCACCGATCCACACTTCCACGGGCCCGGTGAGAATCTGCGTCTTCCCTGCTTCATCCACCACGCTTAACTCACGATCGCGCAGCGTGAAGCTCACCGTTTTTTGTTCACCTGCATTCAGATGAATTCGCTGAAATCCATTTAGAGAGCGAATCGGTGCGCCTTCTACGCCGGGGTGCGTCAGATAGAGCTCCACTACTTCATCTCCTGCGGCCGCGCCGGTATTTTTCACGTCCGCGGAAATGGTGACGGAATCCGTTGCGGCGATTTGAGCACGATCCACGCGCGGATTGCTGTAGGAAAAATTCGTATAACTCAGTCCGTAGCCAAAGGGATAGAGCGGCGCGCCGAAAAAGTAGCGATAGGTGCGGCCCTGCATCGTGTAATCGTCAAACGGCGGAAGCTGCGCGATGCTGGAATAAAAAGTGACGGGCAGGCGGCCAGCGGGATTGTAGTCGCCGGAAAGAACATCCGCGAGCGCTGTGCCTCCCTCTTCGCCGGAATACCAAGTTTCCAGCACAGCGGCGGCGTGATCCTGCGCCCAATTCACAGCCAGCGCGCTGCCGCTGGTTAGCACAACGATGAGCGGCTTATGCGTCGCCGCTACAGCTTCCAGCAATTCTTGCTGCGGTTTCGGCAATTCCAAATCCACGCGATCTCCGCCGAAAAATCCCGGCGCGCTGGTGGACATCTCCTCGCCTTCCAGCTCCGGTGTGATGCCGACGACGGCGATGACCACGTCGGCGTTTTTCGCGGCTGCGACGGCGTCTGGATCGGGCGCCGGTGGCACCCAGGCAAACTTGCCGTTGCGATCCGACTCGCCTTCGCGCTCTAGCCGATATTTATGCCCAGCCACGAGATGCACGGACACCAGATGAGTCTGGCTATTCCGCGAAGCCGCGACCGACAAAACCACTTTGCCGTCGACTGAGAGCTTGTATCGCGTGGATCCGGTGCAGCCAATCAGGTAGTCACCGGTAACCGTAGGCTGCAGGTCGTGGCGCCACGGATTGGTAATGCCGCCGTCGGCGCCACCCGCTGCCTGTAACGCGAGCCACGGGATTTCAACCGGGCTTGTTTCCGTGAGTGTGCTGCCCGCAACGTAGGTGACGTTCGCGTTCGCAAAGCGCTTCCGGATTCCTTCAACCAACGTGACGGAAGACGACGGCGTGCCGTTGTAATTTCCAAGCAGGACGCTTTGCAAGTCGGCGGTCGGGCCGACAACGGCGATGTTCTTCACACTGGAAGCCAACGGCAGCACGCTGTGATCATTCTTCAGCAGCACGATAGATTCACGCGCGGTTTGCAGGGCGAGCATGCGATGCGCAGGCGTGTCGTTATCGGCGATGGTGAGCTTCGACCACGGCACCATGTCCGGCGGATCGAACATGCCGAGCCGAAAACGCGCTTCAAACAGGCGCTTCACGGCGCGATTTACGTCGTCCATGCTGAGCAGGCGATCGCGCACGGCATCGGCCACATTTCGATACTCGCTTCCGCAGCTCAAATCGTCGCCGGCCTTCACTGCGAGCGCAGCAGCCTGCTGAATGGTGTTCACATAATAATGATCGTGATTGATGTCGGTGACGGCACCGCAGTCGGAGACGACGTATCCCTTAAATCCCCACGCGTTGCGCAAAGTATCCGTCAGCAGAAACGGGCTGGCGCACGCGGGAATGCCGCGCACCGCGTTATAGCTGCACATCACGCTATCCGCTTTTCCTTCGACGATGGCCGCGCGAAACGCGGGCGAATATGTGTCCGCAAAATCGTGCGGAGATACCGGGACGTCGAAGCGATGGCGCAAAACTTCCGGGCCACTGTGGACCGCAAAATGCTTCGGCGTTGAAATTGTTTTCAAATATTTCGCATCGTCGCCCTGCAGGCCGGTCACGAACGCGACGGCGATACGTCCCGTGAGAAACGGATCCTCGCCATAAGTTTCCTGACCGCGTCCCCAACGCGGGTCGCGAAAGATATTGATGTTCGGCGACCAGAACGTCAGGCCGTAATAGCGATCGGTCTTGCTGTGCGCCTGCGCATCGTTGAACTTCGCGCGCGCTTCGGTGGAGATCACATCCGCGACGGTGTGAATGAGATTCGTATCCCACGTGGCGGCCAGTCCTATCGCCTGCGGGAACACTGTGGCGTTCCCGGCGCGCGCCACGCCGTGCAGCGCTTCATTCCACCAGTTGTACGCAGGCACATTCAATCGAGGAAGCGCGGGTGCGGCATCCTGCATTTGCGCGGCTTTTTCTTCCAGCGTCATGCGCGCAACAAGGTCATTCACGCGCTGATCAACCGGCAGTTTGGGATCCAGATATGGCGGCGCGGGATTCTGCGACGCAGACTGCGCAGACTGGTTCTGCGGCGGAGCCTGCGAAAAAACCGAAACAGCCGCAAGGGTTAGCGCGAGCACGGCGCAAGTAAGGCAACGGCGCATCAGGATCCTTTCAATCACTGCAGATAGAAGCCCAGAACGGCGAGAGTATGCAACAAATCGGCAGGGCGCGCGAGAAAAGACTGGAATGAACAACGGCGCGATTCACGCTCGCCCAAAAACAAAACTGCGCCGCGAACTCTGCATTCGCAGCGCAGTTCGGCTAAAGCGAGTGGGCTTTAGTTAGATCGTTGTTCCGTCGGTAGAGCCAGAGGCATCACCGCTGCCCGTGCCGGACCCCGAACCGTTTGGCTTCGGCTGTCCATTGCCGCGGCCCGGACCCATTCCCGGTCCACCTCGGCCGCCGCGTCCACCGGGCCCCATCGCCGGCCGGTTCTGCTGTTGCAGCTGCTGAAGCTTGGCCTTCTGATCGGCGGTCAACGCGTTTTGCATGTCGAGCTGGTGATGCACGCGCTCTTTTTCGGCCGCGAGCTGAGCGGCGCTGATCTGGCTGAGCTTGGCGTCAATGGCCGCGCGATCGGGAGTGGCAGCGGACATCAGCTGGCGCAGTTCGAGGCGATTGGTTTGCTGCGTGGCGCGATTCTGAATGTTGAACTTCTCGAAGTCTGTATTTTGCTGCTTGATTCGCGCGACTTGTTCAGGAGTCACGCCGATCTGCTTTTGCAGGTCGGGATTGTTCAGCACGCGATTTACAGCCATCGGTCCGCGGCCACCCATAGCTCCGGGTCCGAAGCCACGGCCGCCCATCATTCCCCGGCCCATCATGCCGCGACTGGCGCCAGGACCCATCGGTCCGCGCCGCATACCCATTCCGCCGCCGCCCCACATCGGGCGAGCTCCGCGGAAATTGCCGCGATAGCCCATGCGTCCGCGCATGCCACGGCGATTCTGCCAGTGGCGGGCGCCCATTTGACCGCGCATGCCGGGCCGGAACTGGCCGCGCATGCCTCCCATTCCGGGGCCCATCTGTCCACGCGGCCCCATCTGCCCGCCGCGAGATCCTCTCGCATAAGGCGCTTGCATCTGCCCTTGCTGCCCAGGCGGCGTCTGGCTTTGCCCCTGAGATTGGCCCATAGAACCCTGCGCCATTGCCAGCGGCGCGCACACTGCCAGCGCGACCAGACCGAGCATGGCCTTAAGATTGATCTTCATTGTGAAATGCCTCCCAAGGCGTATCGCATCAGAGAAAGTCCACCCCGGCAACTAAACCCCTGCGAGAGGGAAAAGTTGCTCGGTTTGACGTCTGGTGGGAATCTTCAAGCATGCGAACCCACTACTATCCCGCAGTAATAGACGTATGGCGCAGAAAAGGGGTTGCGGCATACCCGGGTCTTTAGCTAAACGAATTATCATCTGCGGCGTCAATATGGCATATGGGGGTGCGTCAATGAGGGTACTTTTCCGCGGCTGGTATCTTCGTTCTGAAAATTCAGCGCGGTTGCTGGCGTTTGCAACTCTTGTGTTGGCAATGATCGCCGGCCCAGGTTTAACGGCGCGAGGCGCGGCGCCGGCTCAGCAGGCACAAGCAAAGGATGCAAAGGTGAACCCACAGAATTATGCGTTTGAAGTAGTCTCAATCAAACCCGGGTTGGATTCCACGAACGGCTGGGGATGGAGCTTTAGCGACGATGGCTTCACGGCCAAGAACATGTCGCTGTTGAATCTCGTGAAGTACGCGTATGAAACCTTTCAAGATGACCGAATAATCGGAGCGCCGAAGTGGATCGATTCCGCGAATTACGTTATTCAGGCCAAAATCGACCCTGACACCTTGGATGCAATCAAGAAGTTGCCCCGAAACGAGCAGCATCGAGTGCTCTACGGAATGGTACGGGCAATGCTTGCAGACCGATTTCAACTCACGGTGCACGACGAATTGAAAGAATTCCCGGTATTTTTCCTGATGGTAGGAAAGGACGGGCCAAAACTCACAGGCGCAAAACCTAAACCTGGTGAGCCAGACAACGCATACTGGGGCCGACTGCCGGATGGCCGCAACACGACGCTTTCCTCGACAAAGGTCACGACGATGGGTCGCAACATCGCGATGGAAGATTTAGCGAAATTCCTAACGTCCTACGCGGGGCGGACGGTGATCGACAAGACCAACCTGACCGGAAAATATGATGTTCAGCTGATATTCACTCCTGCCAACGCGCCTCCCGATTTGGTTTCTAACGAGCAGCAGGCTCCATCCCTCAGAAGTGTCTTGGCCGAACAGCTTGGACTGCGGCTCGAACCGGGCAAAGCTTCGTTGGAAGTGATCGTAATCGATCAGATCGAAAGGGCCTCGGCAAATTAATCTTACGCACGCGACGGCGCGCGGATTTCTGGTATTCTCGCGGTGTGCTGGGAAAATTTCACAACTCCCTTCCCTTCTTGATTGTGTGCGTGATGGGCGCGGCAGTTACAGGCGGACTCGCGTGGCGGGGCGCTTTTGCCGCGCGGCGACAGGCATCGCCACCGCAAGCACCGGCTCCAGGCGCGACCGCACCGCAACAGGCCGGCCCCGCACTAAACGTTGTTGTGCTGGATCCCGCACACGGCGGATCGGATCTGGGCGCGCGCGGCGCGACCGGCATTGATGAGGCCCCGCTGGTGCTGGATTTTGCCCGCGCCGTGCGGGCATCGCTGGAAGCGCAGGGGCTCCGCGTGGTGCAAACGCGCATCGGGGATGAAGATCCGTCGTTTGACGATCGCAGCGCCACGGCAAATGCGCAGCGTGGCGCAGTGTTTATTTCGCTGCACGTTTCATCCACGGGCCCGAACGGCCAGGTTCGCGTTTACTCCGAGCCGCAAGCCATCGCATCAGACGCCACGCCACCAGCTGCCCTGAGTTTTCCATCCCAGAACGGAATGCTGCCGTGGGACCGCGCGCAGACGCCCTACGCGGCGGCGAGCCGGAAACTTGCGGAACTCGCGCAAGCCGCGCTGGCGCAAAAATTCGCCGGTTCGCCGGGGATTCCGATGTATTCGTCCGTGCGCCAACTGCGGACCGTTGCGGCTCCGGCGATCGCAATCGAAATTTCGAGCGTGTCAGTGGCCAAGCGCGAAGATCTTCTCCAGATGACGAACGGACTGGCGGACTGCGTAGCGCAGGCAGTCGCGGCGTTCCGGCCCGTTTATCAAGCGGGCGCGCACTGATGTCCACGCGAGCCAGATACGCGGTGATGGCGCTGATGCTGGCGGTGGTCATCGGCGCATTTTATTTGCCGAGATTGTGGCGCAGCGTGCGCTCGCTCGGCACGCCGGCGGAAACGGAAGAACAGGCGCGACGCGCGATCGCACAAACGCCTGTTGCAACGTCCAGCGACGTGAAAGCAAGTGCACAAATGTTTTGGATCTCGCCAACAAATTCCACGTCGCTTTCGCCCGTCGATATTCAGCTGCCGCTTTCCGCCGATCCAGCGCAGCGCTGCCGGCAATTGCTCGCGGCGCTGGCAACGCAAGCGCCGATGGCTACCATGCGCACGCTTCCCACGGATACGGAATTGCTGGCCCTTTATTTATTGCCGGACGGAACCGCCATCGCGGATTTCGGTGACAGCATTTCGACCGGCACGCCATCGGGAATCTTGAGCGAACAACTTGTTGTGGATTCGATGACGCAAACGCTCGCCGCTTCCGTGCCGCAGGTTCACAGATTGAAAATTTTGCTCCAAGGACAGGAGGCGGACACGCTCGCCGGGCACCTCGACCTCACCGGATTTTTTGCCGTGGGAATTCCGGCGCCACCCACTGCTCCGGCGCCTGCGACGACGGGCGTTCAGTGATTTGGCCTGCACGCGCCTGCGAAAACATTCCACCGCTGGAAAGTTGACACCCGGCGGCGTACCCGGCAAACTGACTCGGCGATTTGCAATTTTTCAGCGCGGAGGAGCATTGCGTAACGACGGCCGTGCAGCCGACCAACTGCGTCCCGTAAAAATCACGCCAGATTTCATTCCCACGGCTGAAGGCAGCGTCCTGATCGAAATCGGCCAGACGCGCGTGATCTGCACCGCAACCGTGGACGACGGCGTGCCCACATTTCTGAAGGGCCAGGGAAAGGGCTGGGTGACGAGCGAATATGGAATGTTGCCCCGCGCAACCGACGAGCGCACCGCGCGCGAAGCGATTCGCGGCAAACAGTCCGGCCGAACGGTGGAAATCCAGCGATTGATCGGCCGCGCGCTGCGCGCGGTGGTGGATCAGCAAAAATTGGGCGAGCGCACCGTATTTATGGATTGCGATGTTATCCAAGCCGATGGCGGTACACGCACTGCTTCCATCACCGGCGCATATGTAGCGTTGGCGCTGGCGCTACAACGATTGGTGACTGCGCGGATACTGAAAGAACTGCCGCTGCGCGACACGGTCGCAGCCACGAGCGTGGGCCTGGTGGACGATCAGGTGATGCTCGACCTTGCGTACGACGAAGATTCTCGCGCGCAGGTCGACATGAACGTGGTGATGACGGGCGGCGGGCAATTCGTGGAAATTCAGGCTACCGGCGAAGGCCGCACATTTTCAGGCGAGGAGATGCAGCGGCTACTGGGCATGGCCGCGAGCGGCGTGAGCCAGCTTCGCTCGTATCAGCAGGCGCTGCTGCAACTAAACTTCGGTGGCCGCGCCCGATAGGTTGCTGCTCGCGTCATCGAACGCGGGTAAACTGGCGGAATTTCAAGCGATCGCCGTGGAAAATTCCATTCGCGTGCCGAAATTAGAATTTCTCGCGAATTTCTCTTCCCTTCCTGAATTTGAAGAAAATGCGCCGACGATCGGCGAAAACGCCGCGGGAAAAGCCGCATATTACAGCCGATTTGCGAACGCACCTGTGCTGGCGGACGATTCCGGGCTCGTTGTTCCGGCGCTCGGCGGCGCACCCGGAGTGCGATCCGCGCGGTACGCTGGGCCGAACGCGAGCGACGCAGACAGAATTCAGAAACTGCTGGGCGAGATGCGCGGCAAGACAGGTGAGAATCGCGCAGCCGCATTCGTTTGCGTGTTGGCCGTCGCGGAAAAGGGACGCGTGACCGCCGTAGTTTCAGACTGCGTCGAAGGAAGATTGTTGGAAGAGCCTCGCGGTAGTGGCGGATTTGGCTATGATCCGGTTTTCTTCGTCGCCGAAGCTGGAAAAAGTTTTGCGGAGCTGAGTCGCGACGAAAAAAATCGCCTGAGCCATCGCGGCAAGGCGTTCCGCCGATTGCTGGCGGCCATCGGTGCGAAATAAACATCAACGCTGTGTTATATTTCCGCGGCGACTATGAAGAAGAAAAAAGCAATAACTAAATCGAAGACAACACGCCGAAAACTGGCTGGCAGAAGCTCAAAATCCACAACTGCTCCACAATTAACCAAACCGTCCGGAGCCGCGAGCAAGGCAAACACCGACCCAAAGCGCGTCGCGGCAATTTTGCAAAAGCTCGATGAGGCGTATCCAAACGTCACCTGTGCGCTCGTGCACAAGAATCCATTTCAGCTACTGATTTCCACGATACTTTCCGCGCAGACCACCGACGTGCGCGTGAATCAGGTTACCGAAACTCTCTACAAAAAATACCCGACGCCGGAGAGCTTCGCCTACGCGAATCCAAGCGAGCTGGAAAAGGAACTTCGTCCCACCGGGTTTTTCCGGAACAAAACAAAATCTGTGATGGGCGCAAGCAAAAAGATTGTCGAAGAATTCGGCGGCAACGTGCCGCGGACCATGGAGCAATTGCTGACGCTGCCGGGCGTCGCGCGGAAGACGGCCAACGTTGTGCTTGGCTCCGGATTCGGAATTGCATCCGGCGTTGTCGTTGATACCCATGTAACGCGGCTCGCCAACCGGCTGGACCTTTCGCGCAATTCCGATCCAAAGAAAATCGAACTCGATTTGATGGCCGAGATCCCACAGGAAAAATGGATTCTATTCGCGCATCAACTGATCTGGCATGGACGGAAGGTATGCGTGGCGCGCAAGCCGAAGTGCATGGAGTGCAACCTCGAAAAGCTGTGCTACGCGAAAGACAAAACGTTTTCCTCCTGGAAGGCCAAGCGCTGACCCGCACTGGACTCCGCTTGGCGCGGAATGTATAGTCCGCTCAATGGAACTCTTGACCGGCAAGGACGCCGCCAAGCGAGTCTCAGGAATTCTGCACGCAAAATACCAGGTACATGCATTCTGGGTTGATCTCACGGTCCGTGGAATTTCCGGCGTGGATCCCGTCGGCCGCTTGGATTACGGCGGCGGCGAATATACGCCTGCAGGACAGGTGAAAATCGCTCCGCGGCGGTTGCGGCCGCAGGACAATTATCAATGGTGGCAGCTCGAGCGCGGCTGTTACATCGTCGAATTCAACGAGTCGCTGGCGCTCGCTGAAAATGAAATTGCGCTGCTCGAACCGGATCCCCGCACGCTGCGCACCGGCGCGACGCACGTTTCCATGTTTTTGCGCGGCGCGATTCCGCAGCTCGACATTTTGTTTGACGTGCAAGCACTGAGGGTCGCCGTAAAACAGAACGCCCGAGTGTCGCGCCTACGCGTCTTCCAGCTGGGGGCAAACGGCGAATCCTCACCGATGATCACTGGGGCTGCAAAGAACTTCGAGAAGAAATCTCCGAAGGACTCCAAGAAGAATCAGAAATAGGCCGGATCGCGCTCACGACCATACAGACTTTACCTGATTGAGATTGTGCCGTTACGCGCCTACAGTGGCATCAGTCTCCTTTGCACGGCCGCGGCGGCCTCGTCCTGAAAGGGAGTGACTGCACACGGTGACCCGAACGGGACTCTGCAGTTTGACTGATTGGAAGTCGCCCCAGGCCGCCCGACCGCTCCGTTAGGGATGATCACGGCGTCAGGTTCCGCAAGTCGCCGAAGAGTATCACAGCAACTTCGGTCTTGAATCTTTGAGAAATGCCTGGCGGAAGCTACCGGACTAGTCCAGACTGAATGAGCGAGGCGCTTGTTTGGGTTTAACGCTCGTTGTCAACGGCATGGTTCGGCGCTTTCCCTTCACATCCAATGCGTGATTCCATCACGATGCAGTACTTAGGTTTCCAGACAATTGGACCGGGGCGCGACTACGCTTTTCAGGTCCGGTACGCCGCGGGAGACGTTCGTGATTTCACGCTGACCATTCTGAACGAAGCTTTCACCTCGCACAGAGTTCGCTATCAAGATGGGCCGGACCTGTGCTCATTGAAACTTCGGCGGGAGCTTGTTGCAAGCGCAGACCATCCATCCGACACACATTTCGCAATCAGCGATGGCGAGCTGGACGACTATAAGGTGGGGCACACCAGCAAATCTTCCAACAAACTTTACAAACCCAAACCAAAGCAAGATTACTGAATTCTGAGTTGTTGTTTCGAGCCGCCTGTAACTTCAGAAATGTGAAGCAAGGATTTCCCACAGCCCGAATTTCGCATCGAAGTAGACCTTCGCTCGGCGGCGCAATCCCGGATCACTCGTGGGAATGTGCATCAGAGGTTGCATCCGCATCCGAGACCAACGAGTCATTTTCGGCCGAATCAATAGCCTCGCCTATCCCATCGCGCTTCGCGAGCTTCTTTTGTTTGCGGCGCTCGGATTTCTCGCGCTGTTTTTCGAGCCGCTTCATTTCCTTCTGTCGCTTTAGGAATGTAGTCGCCATTTTCTCCCGCCATTCTCAAAAGGTTTCGTTTCTCAAAGACTGTCGTCTCTCAAGAAGTTCCGTCCATTATCAGCAGGCCGCAGCGGCCCCGGGGCCGGGGCCGTTCTGACCTTATCATCTTTAGGGGAACCACCCTGTGATAATCGTCGCTTACGCCTGCATTTGCGTCTGCAGGAACTCGCCCGGCAGTGCGGCTAGCCGATCCTGCAAAGGCTGCGGCCGCTTCTTCGATCCCTTGTGACGTGCCTCGTTCTTTTGCTCAGGCGAATCGCCATCAATCGACATGCGTTCGATACGAATGCCGAGCTTGCGCTCTAACTGAAACAGATCGGTCCGCTGCTCTCGGAGAAACAGCGTTGAAGCAACGCCGCGTTCGCCGGCCCTGCCCGTGCGCCCAACTCGGTGGACAAAATCCTCACCCACTTCGGGCAAATCGTAGTTGATTACGTGCGCGATGTTTTGAACGTGGATGCCACGCGAAGCGATATCGGTCGCGATCAATACTCGGCATCGTCCCTGCTGGAATCCAAGCAGAGCAGCCGTGCGCTGCGATTGCGAACGGTCGCCGTGAATCGTTGCCGCCGCAATGCCCTTCCGGTTCAATGCCTTGGCAATCCGATCCGTCCCGCGCTTAGTGCGCGAAAACACCAGGCATCTGCCTTTTTCCTGAGCCAACAAGCGGGTCAGCACGTCGTGCTTCTCCTCCGCGAAAACTTCAAACGCCTGCAGGCGCACATTTTCCGAAGGCTTCAGCGTCGAACCAAATGCGAGGCGTATCGGATTTCTCATGTAATTCCCCGCGAGTTTTTCCACGGATTCCTCCAGCGTCGCTGAAAAACACAGCGTCTGCCGGTCTTTCGGCAGCACTCCGATGATCCTGCGAATCGCGGGGAGGAAACCCATGTCCAACATGCGGTCTGCTTCATCCAGCACCAGAGTCTGCAACTGCGCAAATTCGACGAGACGCCGATCGAGGAAATCTTCCAGCCGGCCTGGAGTGGCGATGACGACGCGCGCGCCCTTGCGAATCGCGCTGAGTTGCGGCGTTTCGGATAAGCCGCCGACAACGAGCGCCGCCGGAGCCAGCTGCTTTCCGCGAAGGGCGTCAAACTGCGCCGCCACTTGCATAGCGAGCTCACGAGTGGGAACCAACACAAGCGCCTTGATTCCAACAGCATCGCGCTGGATAAGCCGGGATATGATTGGAATCAGGAACGCGAGCGTCTTGCCGGTGCCGGTCTGCGCGGTCGCGAGCACATCTTTGCCTTCCAACCCGTGCGGAATCGTCGCGGCCTGGACGTCTGTCGGCACGCGGAAATTCGCCGCGGCCAGTCTCTCCTTCAAAGTTGAGGAGATGGGTAATTCTGAAAAGTTTTGCATTTTGCTTTCTTGCCGGCGAGATTGGTCTGACCGCATGAAATTCGACGCGGCACAACCGGCTCTTCGCCAGTCTTATTTTGGATTTACGCTGAAAACGAACGGAGGACACTGATGGCGGATATTCTCAGATCAAATCTTCAACCAGAGGGACCGCACAACACAGCCGAGAGTGATAAGCGCAGAATAAACTATACCATGAACAGCGCGATATTGATATGGGGAGTTGGCTATTTGACTCCACGGCTGAACAGTGCGGGCATGATCGCTCCAGCAGTGTTACAATAGACCATGAGCTTAGCGTATCGAGTTGTCTTTGAATGCCCCAACGGCCCGCACAACATCAACGTACAGAAGAAATGCAGCAATGTGTCGCTCTCGGAATCCGAGGTCATGAAAATCTTCGGAAATGAAGATCTGTCGTGCACGAATCCCAACTGCGGCTGGCACGGGAAAGCATCGAAGACGAAGGTTCTTCGGATTCTGCGCTTTGACTGGGTGCTCGCTCCTGCGACGTAAGCAGGATTCGACAATAATATCGGCGCCGGAATGCAGTTTGGGTCCTCGTGATGGAGCAGTGTCTGCGCTAGCAAGTCGCGTAAAATCCAGATGCAGTTCTTGTCGGGGCGTAGCGCAGCCTGGTAGCGCGCCTGCCTTGGGCGCAGGAGGTCCGCGGTTCAAATCCGCGCGCCCCGACCAAATCTACAAACAGAATCAATGAGTTACGGCGCTACCGATTTCCGTGCCTGCTGCATTTTGGTGCAAGTTGGGAACAGTTGGGAACAATACGTCGCCCAATCTTGAAACCGCATCGCGTTCGGACTCGGAAACAGGGTGCGTGTAGACATCCATTGTTGTTGCCGCGCTGGAGTGCCCCAATAGGGTTTGTTGAACCTTTATTGGAGTTCCGAGATCGTGAAGCAACGTGCTGTAGGTGTGGCGAAGCGTGTGCCAATCGATTCTACGCAGTCCCGCTCGCCGACAAGCAGAAGCCAGTTTCTTCTTCCGCAAATTGTCGGCCGATAGCGGATCGCCATCAACCTTGGAGAACACTAACGCACCAACCGATGTGTCCATGCTCCGCAATCGATGTGCATTGAGAGCTTGAATTACGGCAGGTGCGAGAGGCGCTTCCCTACGGCTTGCTTTGCTTTTCGGAGTACCAAAGACTCCCTTGTAACAGATTTCCTCGACCTCTAAAGTGCATCGGTCAAGATGAATTCTGCCCCAACGAAGAGCAAGGATTTCTCCGATACGCAGACCAGCAAGGGCTGCGATCACCGTGATGGTTCTTTCCGGTTCATTCATTTTAGAGAGGAGTACTCGAATCTCCTCAATCGAAAGAGCCGTGTGTGGACGCTTGAGCTTTCGTTCTGGCATCTCAACGCCCAACACGGGGTTGTCCGCGAGGTACCGCCATTGTTTGGCGGTGCCGAGGACCTTGCTGAGCAGGTGTCGCATGTGGCTAGCTGTCTCCCACGCATATCCCTGCTTCATTTTTTCGAGAACAAATCGTTGAACCTCAGGTGTAGTTATCTCCGTTATGCACTCCTCGCCAAAGCGAGGCAACAAATGTTTGCGTAGCAGGAGTGAATAAATCTCCTGCGTTGCAAATTTCATTGTTGGAAGTACGAGCGGTATGAACTCGCCTTCCACAAACCGCCTAAAGGTGATGACGGACCGAGGAGCTGCCCGGCCCGTGTTGAAAGGCCGCAGCCGATCCTCCAAGAGATTCTGGGCCTGACGCTGTGTAAGTTCCTTCACCGCTCCTAGGACTTCAGAACGGAGAACTGTGCTCATGCCGCCATTTGAAGTCAGCACTCGCTCTCTCCAGCGTGCGACCCAAACCTTCGGGCGTTTACCGCGAACAAATAAACATCCAAGCTGATACCTGCGACGAGCCATTTTGTCCTTTCCGTTGGCTCGTCCAGTCTTTCGCGCATCGCGGTCTATTTTATCTTCAAAGTCGAGCATTTGTAAGCTCAACATGGCGACTCTCCTCTAACCATGTCTTGATGTCCCCGAGTCGGAAACGCCAGTACTTCCCGATTCTGAAACCGGGAATCCGGTCCGCAGATCGCCGTCGCGTGCGCTCGTAAACCCATGAATTCGGAACTCGTAAAATCACGGCAACATCTTCGACTGTTAGCAATTCTTCATCTGTTGTGTGCATTGGAATGGCCCCACTAAGAACGTCTTCAGCGGTCTTCGGGCTTCTGAAATATGGTATTGAATTCAAAATCATCTGCGTCGGGATCGCATCTGCGAATTTCGAGGACTTCGGAGACGAATCGGCGTCCTGGTCGGCGTTCAATCTGTACGACGATGTTGAGCGAATCCCCAATGTTGGTCTTGATGGCGCGGTACGGCAATTCAATTCCACTCTGGAGGACGCAGCTTGTGAATCGAGACAGTCCTTGCTTCGCAGAGTTGGCGTGGATAGTTGAAAGGGTTCCCGTGTGCCCCGTGTTGAGGAGTTGAAGTAGATCAAACGCTTCCCCGCCCCGGATTTCACCCAGGATGATGCGGTCGGGCCGGTGGCGAAGAGAAGCTTTCAACAGATCGCGGATCGTTACCGCTGGTAGTGCATTCTGCGCCTGTCGCGCTTCGAATCGCACAGTGTTCGGCTGGCCTAATTGAATCTCTGCTGTGTCTTCGATAAGCAGGATTCGCTCGTCGTCTTCGATGAACTTTCCGAGAATGTTAAGTAGGGACGTTTTCCCGGTTCCTGTTCCGCCGCTGATGAGAATGTTCTTTCTGGTTCGGACGTAACCTTCAAGTCGCTTGGCGATATTTTCGTCGAGCGTGCCCGCACGAATCAGGTCTTCGATACTGAAGCGTCGAGCCGTGAACTTCCGGATGGTCAATGTGACGCCGCCGAGACTGCACGGTGGGATGACAGCGGCAACGCGGCTCCCGTCTGGCAGCCGCGAATCAAGAATAGGTTTCTCCTCGGAGATGTCGCTTCCGAGCCTTCGAGCGATGTTCTTGACCGCGACCATAAGGGACTGCTCGGTGAGACTGACATCGGGAACTTGTTGCAGAACGCCTGCTCGCTCGATGAAAACACGGCTTGGCCCATTGACCATGATCTCGCTCACAGAATCGTCGAGAATCAGCGGTTCAAGCGGCCGGAGGAATGGGAGGATGGTCTCAAATCCGAGCATTAGAGCTCTCCGTCCGCGACCTGGCGAAAATAGGATTTATTGGGGTCGTTGAAATAGGGTTTGAGGTAACAGAACATCGGCGGCATCGGGTTGAAGCCGTCGTAGGCGATGGTGATGGATTGGGCGTTCTTGAGTTCGGTGAATATCTTCGT
>Ga0335078_10001207_pt1 | contig 39255 bp, 32 predicted proteins | sample Lox_Sample_32_FD_206711 | JGI IMG/M metagenome (GOLD analysis project Ga0335078, IMG submission 206711) | Soil microbial communities from Loxahatchee National Wildlife Refuge, Florida, United States - Lox_Sample_3.2 | ecosystem: Environmental > Terrestrial > Soil > Wetlands | place: USA... | reverse complement strand
CGAGTTGTCATAGTGCGCCACGCATTCGATCACGGTGCCCTTGGGCAGAAGCTTCGGCTGTGCCAACTCGTAGGTGAGCTGCCAGTTAAAATCGTAATGCGGGACTTCCAGCAGCGTTTCGCTCTCGCCGGATGGATAGGTCACCTTGTAGGTGAAGTCCTTACCGCGGAAATGCATATGCGGAAGCATGTTCACCAGCGTGGCGTCATCCTGCAACATCATTTTGGCTACCACCTGATAATTGGGGTCGCCGGGAGGGATGGCGAAGTTCGCGGTGGTCGCCGCTAGGGACAGAACGCGCTCCGTCGGAGGGTTCTTGGCGAAAACCAAGCCCAGTTTCGAAACGTCAGTGTGCTCTTTACCATCGGCGGTGTAGTGAACCTGGAAAATAATGTCCGAGCCGGCCGGGATCAACTTCACCTGTCCGGGCGGCATTATATCGGGCATCGTTCCCGGCGCGTAGCCGGCCACGTTGTCGCCGAACGAAACAGCCTGCTGCTGACGAGCACCCGGCCCGCCCCGCTGCGCCCGAGGATTGGCCTGCGCATTGGCAGCCGCTTCCTTTTCCGCCTCACGCGCATCGAACGGAATCCCTGGCTTCAGGTTGCGGAGCCACGGATTGCCGGGCTCACGGATGAATGTCAGAATGTGGTGCACAGCCGCCGGATCGCCGGGGCGCGCTTCCGCCATCTGAACGTACTTGTCTTCGGTGAAACCGGTCGGGACGACGATATATTGATAGTCGATGGTGCCGGAGGCGGGCACGTGGAATGGCGTCGACATGGAGATCACCGCATCCGGCTTGCCGATTCTCCAGCCTTCCACCCAGGTGATCGGCTTGGGCGCGTCCTTGGCATTGCCCGCAGGCGCTCCAGCGTCAACCCAGCTCACTAGCGTGTCGACATCAGACTGCGCCATGGTGCGGTCATTCGAAAACTTGCCATAGTGAGCGTCGGCGAACCATGGCGGCATCTTCTTTGTAACGACAGCCTGCTTGATCGACTTCGCCCACGGACGGGCTTCATCATAGGTTAAAAGGGACATCGGCGCGGCTTCCCCGGGCCGGTGGCAGGTCTGACAATTCTTCTGTAAGACTGGTAACACATCTTTGTAGAACGTGGGTTGGGTCGTTGCGGCCGAAGCCAGGGCGACAAAAAAGATCGACAGACAGAACAAACGCATGCAAACAGCCTCCCGACTGGATATCGACTCGGATTCGAATCTTTCCCTATGATACGGGATTCGGCCCTGATTTGATCCCGAAAAGCGGTCAAGGCGGCCAAAACAACGGTTGTTTCTAGGTTGTGTTGGCCTGTTTTGGCACGGTTCTGAAAGTAGTTCTACTTCCACACCCGAAGAATGGGCCTCTCACCCGCCTCCAAGGCGAGCGGATGCATAGGGAAATTTCGCCGCGCAGGAGCCGCACACGGGGCCGGCGGAGACCAATGATATTTTACGCATCCTTTAGCCACAATTGGGTTATCATAGACAGTTCACAAACCTCCTTATGCCTGAGCCTGCGCCCCGTACACCCTTGAACTGCGCCCCCGCGCTCAACCTGGAACACCAACGCAAGCTGGCCGGCGTCTCATTGGACGAGATCGCCGCGCAGACCAAGATTAGCCTGCGTTTTCTGAAAGCGATCGAAGCCGGCGAGTACGAAAAACTGCCTGGTGGAATCTTTACCACCAGCTATCTTCGCCAATACGCCGCAGCGATCGGTTACGACGAAGCCACCTTGATCGAGCATTGTGAACGCAAGATGAATCCGCTGGCAGCCCCCAAAGGACCGTCGCCGGAACATCGGACCCGGCTCGATCGCTGGTTCGGAATCGCAGCGCAAGAATCCCGCTAACCGCGAGCGCCCGCTATCACCTCGCAGTCGCCGGGGACTATCCCCTGTCTTTCCACCTTACTCTCTCAAAACGCTGAGCCCACCGCCGATGAAAGCAGTAGGGAGGCGATGAGCAGCGCATCATCGGCGAGTTCAAATGAGAATCAACAGTTCTATTCAGAATGCGGTGGCGGCGCAGAACAACACCGCGCCAACGGTAGGTAGCCGGACCGTCCCCGCTTCATCGAGCCAAGCTTCAGCGAACGATCGGGTTCAACTCTCGGACGTTGGAATACGGTTGTCTCAGGCGTTTTCCGCATCTAGGTCTGCAAACGCCACCGAGTTGGCGGCCGCAGTAACCGCGGGCCAGTACTATCCAAACTCTCATGCGGTTAGCGAAAGCATTATCGAGCACGCGATGACAGTTTCCGGCTGATGGGAGAACAGTAGTGAGGCCAGAGATCGAAAAGGCGAAAGAGATTCGGCGCAGCCTGGAGATAGTCTGCTCCCGGCTGAGAAGTCCGACGCCCGAGTCCTTCGATGCAACCGCCCTGGAATTGCATGGCGCAATCCGTTCGCTCGGCGAGTTGGAGGGACGTTTGAAGTCAGCCGGGCCTACGCCGATCAAAGTGCCCGCGCTGGCGCACGAGATGTTGGCGATCCGGCGCGAGGTGTCGCGAGCCCAAGCGCTAACCGCCGGGGCAGGAAAATTCATCCAGGCGTGGGCGCGCCTGTTGACAGCCCAAACAAGCGGACCCGAAACAACCGCGGCAAACTATACGCCGCACGGCGTGGCGGGTCCGGTTCTCGCTGTGGACCGGGGCAAGGTGGTGTTGCATGGGTAATTTGATCGCATCGCTGCTCAATAGCGCCCAGGCGCTGCAGGTGTACCAGCAAGCGATGAGCTTGACCGAGAACAACGTCGTCAATGCGAACACGCCAGGCTATGCCAAACAGGTGATGTCGTTTGAAGCCCAGCCGTTCGATATTTCAGTGGGGCTGCCGGGCGGCGTGGTTGCCGGACTCCCGCAGGATACTCGGGATGCCTACGCCGAAGAGGAAGTCCGAAGCGAACAAAGCGCATACAATTATTCGCAGCAGAAAGTCTCCGATCTCACGCCGGTGCAATCCACCTTCGATCTCTCCTCGTCATCCGGCATCGGCCCGGACATGACGAATCTGTTCAACAGCTTTTCAGCCCTTAGCGTAAATCCGAACGATGCGGTGACGCGTCAGGGTGTGCTCACCGCGGCCTCCACGGTGGCGCAGGACTTCAACGATGCCGCCAACGGGCTGCTGACTCAGAGCGCCAACCTCGCGCAACAAACCACCAGCGTCGTTGGCAGCATCAATCAACTGGCCGGACAAATCGCTCAAATCAACAGCGAGTACCCGGTCGATCCGGGTGGCGGCGTGGATGCGGGCGTGGACGCACAGTTGAATTCCTCGCTGGAACAACTGTCACAACTGACGAATTTCACCGCGGTGCAACAGCCCGACGGCCAGGTCACGGTGTACATCGGCGGGCAGACTCCTTTGGTGGTGGGCTCCCAGGCATTCGATATCCAATCCCTGGGCTCGCCTCCGCAGACGGCGATTCAAAGCAGCACCGGCACGGACATCACTTCTCAGATCACGGGCGGGCAGCTCAGCGCGCTGATCGACGATCAGAACAACATCATGCCCAGCTACCTCAGCAGCCTCAATACACTCGCCCAGAATCTGTCCGACCAGGTGAACAGCACGCTCGATCAGGGTATCGACGAAAACGGCGCCGCGCCCGCGACGGATCTATTCACCTACAACGCCACCACGGGCGCAGCCATCACCATGGGCGTCAACCCGCTGACGACGGATCAGCTTGCCGCGGCGGTTCCGGGCTCGCCCGGTGGCAACGGCAACGCTCTCGCCTTGGCGAATCTTGCCAACGCAACCGTCATCCAGGGATATACCTTCGAGCAGTTCTACGGCACCATCGGCGGTAAGGTGGGTAGCGATCTGTCGTCCGCGCAAAATGACGCCACTACGCAGCAGTCGCTCCTGAACCAGGCACAAACTCTGCGCCAGCAGGTTTCCGGGGTCTCACTGGACGAGGAGGCCGAAAACCTGATGGAATACCAACGCTCCTACGAGGCCGTCTCGAAAATGATCGGCGTCCTGAACAGCGTAACCGACACTCTGATGAACATGGTGGGAATTGTCACAACATGATATCCACGCTCGATCCTGCTTCCCAGTTTTTTCTCGCCGGCATCGAACAGATCCAGCAGAATCTCCAGACCGCCCAGGCGCAGCTCACCACCGGACTCAAGATCAACAACGTCTCCGACGATCCCGCGGCGCTGCCCGATCTCTGGCAAACACGTTCCAACTTAAGCCAGGTGCAGCAGATCAATTCGAACCTGGGCCTGGTCAGCACCGAAGTCAACACGGCCGAAAGCGTTTTGGAGAATGCGGTCACTTTGGTGGAACGAGCCGAAACGCTCGGCACACAAGGGGCCAGCGATACCGCCAGCGCCAGCACGCGATCCGATCTGTCCAGCGAACTGGGCTCGGTTCTGCAACAACTCGTCGCGTCCGCGAACACACAGGTGGGAGGCCGCTATATCTTTGCGGGTGATAGCGACCGAACCTCACCCTACTCTTACGATCCCACGCAAACCTATCCGGTAAGCGGCTACCAAGGGTCGACAAGCACACGAACCATCCAGAGTCCGGACGGCTCCACGTTCAGCGTGGCGCTAACCGCCCAGCAGATTTTCGATAGTCCCGACGCTACGCAAAACGTTTTCGAATCCATCAATGCTTTGCAGCAGGCCCTGGCGAACAACGACGCCTCCGGGATCAATGCCGCGCTCGGCAACGTAAGTACCGCCGACACCTATCTCAATCAACAACTCGCGTTTTATGGAACGGTGCAGGACCACGTCTCGAACGCGACCAACTACTGCCAGAACTACATCACTCAGCTCCAGACGCAGTTGAGCGGCATACAGGACGCCAACGAGACGGAATCCATCACCGATCTGACCCAGGCGCAGACGCAGTTGCAGGCCGCGCTTGAATCGCGCGCTCAGATTCCACGCAACTCATTGTTTGATTTTCTAGCCTAGACGTTTGATTTATTGGCCTAGAGGTTCGATCTTCTGGCCTAAGAAGACGCGCCCGAATCCAGCCCTGCATCTTCCACCCGCGCGCGGATGCGGCCTCTCGCCAGGCGCACCTGAATCGCTGAAGCTGGCGGCGCTTGCTTGGGCTCCTTCACCACTTTTCCCTGTTGGTTCTCGACAATCGCGTAGCCGCGCTCCAAGATCTTGAGCGGGCTTAGCTGCGTCAGGTTCGCGATCACGGGGCCGAGACTTGAGTGCGCGCGCGCCAGCCGGGCGTGAACCAATTGAACGAGTGCCCCCTCGGCAGCTTCGCTGCGCCGCCGCGCCGCAGCCAATCTCAGCCGCAGGTCCAGGCTCCGAAGACGCGCCGCTACCGCATCCAGCCGCTTTCGGCGCAATGAGGCCGCACCCGCGGCGCGTTCGCGCAGGCGGTACGCCAGGTCGTCCACGCGCTGCTGAAACCTGCCAATATTGCGATGCAGAACGGCGGAAGCGCGCTCGACACCCTGCTGATGCAACCGCCGCCCCGCCATCGCGATGCGATAGCGTGCAAGCTGGGCCAGCTTGTGATCGAACATGTCCACCTGATCGAGGAGTTGCTCGCGCGTGCAGATCACCAGCTCGGCCGCGGCCGACGGCGTGGGCGCGCGTAAGTCAGCGACAAAATCGGCAATGGTGTAATCCGTCTCGTGCCCGATGGCCGAGATCACCGGCGCGCGGCTGCGCGCAATAGCGCGCGCCACAGACTCCTCGTTAAACGTCCACAGATCCTCGAGCGATCCGCCGCCGCGCGCTAATATGACCACCTCGGCCCAGTTCGATTGGCTGAAATAGTCGAGCGCCCGCAGTACAGCTTCAATGGAGCCTTCGCCTTGCACCTGCACCGGATAGAGGCGCAGGTGCAGACCGGGAAAACGGCGCGCGAGAATTTGCGTGATATCGCGGATCACGGCGCCGGTGGGCGATGTTACGATGCCGATCTGGCGCGGCAGCTTGGGCAGCGCGCGCTTGCGGGCGGAATCGAAGAGACCCTCGGCGGCAAGCTTCTTCTTAAGCTGCTCGAAGGCAAATTGGAGCGCTCCGTGGCCCTGTGGCTCGAGCGCTTCCACTTGAAGCTGATATTCACCGCGGGCTTCGTATACGTCGATGCGGCCGCGGGCCAGCACCGCTACACCGTCTTGGGGCTTGAATTTCAGATATCGCAGCGAGGCCCGAAAACACACACAGCGCAACTGCGCGTCTTGATCCTTCAGCGTGAAGTAGCAGTGCCCGCTCGATACAGTACGCACGCCCGAGATTTCGCCGGAAACCCAGATATCGTCAAACTCCGAGCCGAGCAAACCGCGAATGGACGCGTTCAGCTCGTACACGGTGTAGGTCTTCCGAACTGGCCCCCAGGCCAGCGCCATTTGTTCCATCTAAAGACCATAGTACGCGTTGTCGCGCCAGGGTCCGTGTCACACTGCTCGGCCTACACCGGCAGTGATGCACCGTAGTAAGTCAATTTTTTTCTTCATCCTTTGCTCGCTTCCGCCGATGGAAGAGCAGCACGGGAAAGCCAGCAAAGGAGCGTGGCAAGATTGACGCCGAGGATTCTTTGGATAGCCGATCAGGCCGGCGATGTTGTCGTCAGTGAACGACTGTCCGTCGCCGCAGTGACGAACGGCCTGGACAGCCTGGATCTTTTGCGCAGCGAAGATTTTGACGCGGTGCTGGTAAACTGGCCTCTGCCAGATTGGCCTTCTGCCGCGAATCTTTTAGAAGAGCTCCAGCATGTGCAGCCAGAGACCCCGGTTGTTTTCTATGCGCCCGGAATTTCGTCGAGCGAATGCATCCGGCTCTGCCGGGTGGGGGCATTTCACGTTATACAGAGCGGGGATGTAACCAGTTCGTTGTACCTGGCCGCTAACTCGAAATGGGCTCAGGCCCAAGCTCCGGGCTGCGCCGGAGATGCAGAATGCTGGATGGGTTCGCTGGTGGGCGAAAGCCGGCAGATGGATCAAATCGCCGAGCGCATCCGGCTAGTTGCGTCGCGACGCTCTACGGTCCTGATTACGGGCGAAACCGGCACGGGCAAGGAAGTCGTAGCCCGCGCGATCCATGAAGCCAGCAATCGCTCGCGATTCCCCATGGTTGCGGTGAACTGTTGCGCGCTGCCGGAAACACTGCTCGAAGCCGAGCTTTTCGGCCATGTGCGCGGAGCTTTCACCGGCGCCATCAATGCCCGCGCCGGACGTTTCGAGCAGGCGCATCGTGGGACCGTTTTTCTTGATGAAATCGGGGACATGCCACTGGGCCTCCAGGCCAAGCTATTGCGGGTGCTGCAAGAGCGGGAAGTGCAGCGGCTGGGAAGCTCGGAAACCGTGCATGTGGATGTTCGTGTAATCGCCGCCACTAACATGGATCTAGAGGAGCTGGTTCGTCGCGGGAAATTTCGCGAGGACCTCTTCTACCGGCTCAACGTAGTACCCATCCATGTGCCGCCATTGCGGGAGCGGAGCCGCGACATAGCGCCGCTGACGCTGCACTTCGTCGAGAAGATCTGCCGGCAGGAGAGCATGCCGTGCAAACAGATCTCGCCGGAGATTCTCACGCGGCTCGCCGCTCACGACTGGCCAGGCAACGTGCGCCAACTCGAGAATACCGTTGAGAAGGCCATTGTGCTGAGCGGTGAGCGGAACATTCTGCACCTCGGCGACTTCTGCCTCGCGGTCCGACAGCATCCGATCGCGCATTCGACAGGACCCTTGATTGCCGTGCCGGATCAGGGCCTGGACTTCGAACGAACAGTGGGCGGCATCGAGCGGGATATTCTCGAGCAGGCTTTGCGGAAAACGCGCGGAAACAAAAAGCTCGCCGCCGAAATGCTGGGCTTGAAGCGCACCACGCTCTCAGCCAAACTTAAGAGCCTGGTTGCGGTGGGGGCGGCTGGTTAGACGTCACTTCCACGGCGTGCACGATGAAGCGTTTGGGCGCCGATCCGACGTAGTAGAACGGATAACAGGTCACCAGCGTCAGCGTCTTGCCGCCGGATGCCTTAAGCACTTCGACATCGCGCGGTGACACGATTTGCGTGGACGTCACCAGGTAACGGAACGTGCCCTGCTCTGTCTCGAGATCGATGGCGTCGTTCTTGCGCACTTTCGCTAGCGGGCGGAAGAATGTGTCTCGGTGCCCCGCCAAGCCCACATTTCCTATGGTCCCCGGCAGCGCGGTGCCAGGCACGTGCCCGACAGCGAGCCGCAGCGTCGATTCGTTGGCGCCTTCGCGCACCATCGCCGCCATCTTAAGGCGTGAAATGCGCAGGCGGCCGATAAGCAATCCATTCTCCAGCCGTTTTGCGGGAGCAGCCGGTTGCAATTTCTCAGCTCGCTCCTCGGAGGACGGCGCAGCGACGCGGCTCCGGCCGAACATCACTCGAAATTCCTCGGCCATAAAACCCGAAAGAGACGGCCTCGATCCGAGCAGAGTTTGGTCGAAAGCCCAATCCTGGTAAGCCTGATCGAGTTCGGAACTGGTGTAAATCCAAATACAGGAATCGAGCGCCACCAGGCCGAAGAGAAGAAGAACCCATTCGACACCAGCGAGAATCGACCTGCGCCGGTGACTCCCTCGAGTGCTTCCATATACGGCCCTCACTTAAGCACCGCCGCTTCGCTCTGTGGCGAGTACACATAGCTGGTACGAGCGCGCACGACCAGATTTCCATGGCCCGGCGCCGACGCCAGCACTTTGATGTGTCGTACCGGTTTGCCGGTTGAGGGTGGTACATAACCGATCGTATAGCGGCTGCGGATGTCCTTCGCGATTTGCTTGCAGATCGGAATCACCTGATCCAACTTCTTAGGCAAATACGTGACGCCGCCGCTCACGTGGGCCAGTTTCTCCAGCACCCCCGGATTTTTGTCCGGGTCGTCCTCGTCGAAAATGCCGATAGTGTAAATCGTCGTCACGGATTCCAGCACGTCACGCATAACAGCGGCCTGGGTGCTGCGGCTGGCATTGTCGCCGCCGTCGCTCACCACGATGAGCGCCTTCTTGTCCCGACGCCCCAGCATCGCATGTTGCAAGGCCAGCTCTATCGCATCGTACAAGGCTGTACGCCCATCCGGAGTGCCTTGAAACAGAGCGCCGCGAAGCTCAGAAGTTTTATCCGAGAACGGCATGTCCGGCGGCAAACCGAGTTTAGCCTTTTCGTTGAAGTTCACGACGAACATCTCGTCCTGCGGGTTGCTGTCGTGAAAGAATTCGAGGGCTGCCGTAATCACGTCCGGCCGCTTCGGCCGCATACTGCCGCTCTCGTCGATGACCAAACCGACGGTCACTGGCACATCGGCATTCGCGAATTGCGAAATATCCTGAAGCTTTCCATCCTCGTAAACCTTGAAGGCATCCTTGCCTAAGCCGGAAACAAATCCGCCATTTGAGTCCTTGACGCTAACATCCAAAAGAACGAGTCTCGAAGTGGTGCTAAGCGTGAAGTCTTTCTCTTGGCTGCTCTGCGCCGCCGGGCTCGCGCCCAACAAGACGCCTAGCGCCACGATACTCGCTACGCTCGCCACTCCGAGACTCGAAACCATGGCCACTTCCCGATACTAACCGGACCTAGGCGGTGCGGACCGCACGCAGCAGAGCATAGATGCCGAGCGCACCGAGACCGATCAGTCCAATCAAAGGATACTCGCTACCGGTCTTCGGCAATTCCTGGGGAGCCGGGGCTGGGGGCTCAGGAGCCGCTTCCGGAGCAGGAGCCGGCGGCGGAGTATTCTGTGCAACTTCAGGCTGAGGCGCCGGAGCTGGTTCTTCCGGCGGCGGCGTGGTGGTCACCGGGGCGGTCGCCATCTGCTGCGGCTGAGTCGCTTCGGTGGTTGGAACCGGCGCATGTGCGCGAGCCGCGATCTGGGTGGCGGCTGACTTCGGATAAGCGAACTCCTGACCGTAGTTGTCGCCAGGGTAGAACCATGCTCTCAATGCCTTCGGTTGTCCGGGAGGCGTTTCCCAAAACGTCAATATGGTTTTGCCGCTGGGCTCTAAACGATAGTTAGGCATGGCCAGGATCGTGGTGATCAGATGCGTACGGTCGGCGTTAAAAATTTGCACGATGTGACGATCGGACGGAGAATCCAGAAGCTGCATCGCGTATTTTCCGGGCGGGAGCACCATGTTCGGAACCTGAATCGGTTCGTTGATGGTGATTTCCGTTAATTTGTTCCATTCATCCGCATGAGCGGCGGGCGCCAGTGTGAGCGTCACCAAACCTGTGCAGGCCGCAATAAGCGCAAAGCCGGCCAACTGGACTGCTTTGCGCGAAATACCGAAATGGTTCATAAAAACTCCTTCTCGCAAGAGATCTTTCTGGTGTGCGGAACCATCTCGCCCAAGCCCGCGGCGTCTAACTTCGTTTCGCGTTGCCTGATGCGGCCGCAACCGCTACCCCTAATCGCAGATTGCATTCCAAAGCCGCAAGACGCGTGCTTTCATGAATTTGTGTTTTTGGGTAACAAAACAGGAGTTGAAACTTTTACCATTTTGCGGTCCGACGCGTCGGCGGGGCGTCAGAGCTGTCTTACCGTTAACGCAGGATTCGCTTACCGTTGAAGCGGATCTTCCACCCAGGGCGGCGTGGCATCCAGCCAGCGAGCGAGATCCGGCTCGAGGTGCGCCATCTTTTCTTTCATTTCCCACGCAATCTGGCGATAGCTGAAGTGGCCTTTCACCCCAGATCGCACGCGCGCGATGTACTCGGCCTCGGCGAAATCCATTTTGAAGAGGAAGCGCGATCGAGCCGCGAACGGTAAAAGGTATTGCGAACCCGGCTCGGGCAGCGACGCGATCGATTCACGGACCGACGCTAGCAGCGAGCCGTAAAAGTCCCCAAGCCCCGAGGCTTCGATTGCGGCCGGCGTTTCAAATCCGAGCTTGGCCGTGTAAGCCTGGCGGAATTGCTGGCAGCGGCGGTGCCGATGTAGATCGCGATACGCTCCGATGTCCATGACGATGTCGTACACATATGGACCACCGCGAAAATTCCGGGCGAGATCGTCGTACTTGGCGCGGCTTCGCAACGCGACCTCGATCACTTCGTTCTTTTGCGCCTGGCTCCAAGAGCAAGCCAGCTCGTAAAGGTCGCGGTACGGACGTTCCGTCACCGGATACAACAGAGTCGCGACGATATCGGTGGCCGCGTCGGCAGGCTTCATCAAGTCGACGGATTCATGAAAGCTCGGTTCGTACGCTGGGAGATTCTCGGCGGCCCACTGGCTGAGGTCTGCGCGGCTTTGCGCGAGATAACGATCCTCGTCAACGTGACGGGCCAGTGTGGGCGCAACCGGATCGGCTGACGCGGCCGCATCCCATCGGCACGCAGGTTGGGCGGCGCAAGCGGTGGCGATTTCACCGGCTAGTTCGCGGACCTCGCGATACTCCGAGGCTTTCATCCTACGCACCTGCCGCTCCAGCGTGCGGATGCTTGTGACTTGCCCCACGCCGGTCGGAATGCCGAGGCACAACAAATAGCGCGCTACATCGAACGCGCGCGCACGCAGATTGCGCTTGTAGGCGTCCGCTTTCATCGACTCGGGTTTCGGGATCTGCTCGCTGAGCGCTTCGAAAACTTTGGCGTGCACCTCGTGATATCCCGCCAGCAGCTTCGCGGCGGCTTCGTTGTATACTGCGGCCTGCGCGGCATCGAATTCGGGCGGCGTCACGAAACCGGATTTTGAAAAATCCTGGTAACGCGATGATCGGGCCTGCCCGTCCCATAGCTGCTCGTCCTCGATTTCGGTGGCGGCGAGTTCCGAGATCCCTTCGAAACACATCACCACGTGCCCGAGGTCGGCAATGGACGCATGCCCGTACTGAAAATAGAAACTCTCCAGGAATTTCTCGGAGTCGTGCGTGCGCACCCACTCGATGGAATCGCGAATGGAATCGGGAGAGCGGCTGTAGCGTGCAAGTGCATACGCGCACTTCTCGGCCGGCATCGGCCCCACGGCGATCACCCGCTTCGTGGCACACGCATTCGTGCGTGGCCCTTCGAGATTCGTATCAATGTCCGGGGAATGATCAACTTGATTCGTCATCCTTTGAACTCCCCAGCCAACCGGCTCGCCAGCGGACGAGTCTGCCCGGCATATTTGTTTCCCACCTTCTTCGAATAGGGCATCGACGACGGCGAAGAAAGCTGTTCAAAAGTGAACGAACAAATCCGCATCCCCGGATACAACGCCACGGGCATCCGGCTCAGATTACTCAACTCGAGCGTGGCCTTACCCGACCATCCCGGATCGAACAATCCGGCTGTTCCGTGGACAATGATTCCGATGCGGCCAAGACTCGATCTGCCTTCCAGCCTGCCGAGCACATCGTCGTCGAGTTCCAGGCATTCCTCGGTAATGGCGAGCACGAACTCGCGCGGCTGCAAAATAAACGCTTCGCCGGTGGGTACGACGACGCTTTTCATCAATCCATCGATGCCCTTGCGCTCCCTCAAGTCAATGAACGGATGCCGACTGTGTTCAAATACGTTGAACTCGTTCCCCAGCCGGAAGTCCACCGAGCAACTTCCGAATTGTTCGGGCGGCAACTCGGGCGTAATCCGGATTTTTCCGCGTTCCATGTAGCGCTTGATGTCCACGTCGGACAAGACCATAGGCTTCACGTTAGCACGGCGTTATGAGCTCAGGCCGCGTCGTTGCAAAAACTGTGGTGGCCGCGTGAGCCGAGCTTATTGCAAACGGCGTTTGAGAACGATCGCGGCAATGGCGCACGATAGGAACATCAAGCTAGAGGGCTCCGGCACGGCCGGCATCGGGTCAGGATCGAGCGTCAGCCCGGCGAGGAAAGGCAAGCCCAGCTCACCTTGGCCGTAACCAATGAAATCGATCGACTCGAGCGTCTCTCCGGCGAAAGCCGCCGGAAGCGTGATCTCGTTCAGATCCAGCCGGTCGGGTCCAAAGTTCGCAGTCGCGGTGACGCCCGGTGCATTGTCGCAAAAGCCGCCTTGAAAGTGATCGCGAATGTTGTCACCTTCGGTGAGGGAATAAACATAGGTCCCGGAAGACCCTACAAAATCGATCTCGCCGACACCGATTCCGCAAACTCCATAGGCAGAATTCGTCAAAACGTCCGCGGACGTGACGCCAAAAAGATCGATCGGAATGACATTGGTGTCGTAACTTCCAGAAGTCTGAATAATTCCCGTGTCGTTGTTCGAACCGATTGACGCCAGCACAAAAGGAATCCCGTCGACGGTGATTGAGCTCCCGCCCTGCGGATAATTCCATCCGTCCGTGTACGTGCTGAGGTCGGAGTTTACATAAGGAGAGAGGTCGACCGTTACGATATCGCCTCGCACTGCACCGCCGAACGCTGTCGCAATCGCGACCGCCGTCACCAACCGCAGCACTGTTTCCCTGAGCATAGCCCGCTCGGCAATGCAAACGAACGGCCAACGGGACGTTCAGGGAAACAAAGGGGAGTAGCACTTTTCGGCGCACGCAGCCGCTATCCAATGAGATAGATTGGAACGAATTTGTTTGGTGGACGGCATGGGATTCGAACCCACGACCCCCACGTTGCGAACGTGGTGCTCTCCCAGCTGAGCTAGCCGCCCACTTGGCGTTTACTCGCTTATTTTACCCTACTCGCGGTCCACGCTCGACAAGAAATCCAATCGCCATACCGATGATCGATGCTCTGCAGAATCGTCAAGCGTTTCAAGCATCAGCGTCCCGCGGAAACGGAGCAACTCGCGTTGTTCGATCAGTGGGTCTCCTATCGGAGCGGCCCGATCGAGCCTCGAGAATCACCCGGTGATCCCGTCGAAGGAAGCCGCCAGAGGATTACGCCCCGCCTTTAGCCCGCAAGGTCTTACCCGCTGGCGCCACCGGAGCAGTTCGCGCCTGCTTTTGCACTGGATAGTGCTCGCGTAGCCATTTCTCGATCTTTTCCCGCTGCGACGTCAGGACCACACGCTGCCATTTCAGGACGCCGGTGCGCTCACTGTATTCGGCCATAACGTAGGACCCTTCGTTCAGCACTTCGATCAAACCCTCGGTTTTGGCTCGCTTGAAGTGGTAAGAGGAAAGCGCGGGGTGTTTTTGCATCTATTTTATAAGATAGCAGATGAAGCGCCCGAAATGCTCGTTTGGCCGCAGTCCGGCGGCCATCCTGGCCCTTACGGTACCCGGAGCCGGGTCAGAAGATTAAGCCACTTTACGAAAACCCCCGCTCAGGGTATATAATCTTAGGCCGAGGTCCCAATGGATACTTTGCTCCTGGCAGGAGGAACGAAGTCCACGGCTCCGTCGGCCCGGTATGGACCCGCGGCGCCGCTCAATTTGCAGTAGCCCTGTACGCAATGCTCGAGGGAGGTAAACGCGAAATGGCCGATTCGACGGATCTAAAGGTTGTCGGCGAGCAGTCGAAATCTCTATCCAGACGACGATTCATCAAAGGCGTCATCGCAGGTGGCGCGGCGGTCTCGTCTGCAACATATCTTTTTCGCGCTTCGACACTGACGTCGGCGGCGGGCGCGGGCGAGCGTCTGGTCACCATAAACGTCAACGGCCAGATGCGCCGCGTGGACGTGATGAAGCAAGAAACGCTGGCGTGGACGCTGCGCTACAAATTAGGACTCACGGGCACCAAGCTCGGATGCGATCGCGCGGAGTGCGGCGCCTGCACCGTGCTGATCGACGATGTGCCGCACTACTCGTGCTCCACACTCACTCATACGGTGCGCAATAAGAAGGTCCTGACCGTGGAAGGGCTGCAAGCGGCAGACGGCAAGCTGCATCCGGTCCAGCAAGGCATCCTGGAAGAGCAAGGATTCCAGTGCGCATTCTGTATGTCCGGGTTCATCATGGCGACGGTTGGGTATCTCAAGACCAATCCGAGCCCTACGCGCACCGAGTTGGCGCATGGCATCTCCGGCAACCTGTGCCGCTGCCAGGACTATGACAAGATCCTCACCGCGCTAATGCGCGGAGCCGAGATCGCACGGGAGGGACAACATGCCTAGTAAGCTGCCCGAGAACAACAAGCTCGAAAGCAAAAAGCCGCTCGGAAACGATCGCGAGTACGGCAAAGGCACGAAGCTCATCGGCAAGAACTATCAGACCATGGATCTGATGGCGAAGGTCACCGGGAAATCGAAGTATGCCGAAGATTACCGTGTTGACGGAATGCTGTTCTGCAAGCTGCTGCTGAGCCCGGTGCCGCATGCGAAAATCCGCAGCATCGACACCAGCGCCGCTCTGGCCATGCCCGGCGTCAAAGGCATCCTGACGGCGGACGATCTCCCCGCGCCGGCGGACGGTTTGACAGACAACGGCACGCGCATTCCTGCGAACAAGCTGGGCGAGCGCGCGCTCACCAATGAGCCGCTATATCAAGGCGAGCCGATCCTGGCGGTAGCAGCCGCGGATGAACTCACCGCCGCTGAAGCCATTGAGAAGATCAAGATCGATTGGGAGCACCTGCCGTTCGTGATCGATCCCCTCGAAACGCTGCGGCCCGGCGGCCCGGATCCACGCGTTCAAGGAAATGTCTGGGTTCGTCCGGCTGGAAAGCCCGGTACGCCGCCTCCACCCATCGAGCCAACGAGCTGGAAATGGACCGATGCCGATTTCAAAGAGGTCGAACAGGGCAAACTGCCGTTCGGCAAAATCCCAGAAATCCAGGTGATGGACAAAGACGGCAAAGTCAACCACATTCCGGATCCCGCGAACTCCTGGCATTACGGCAACGTAGAGGACGGGTTCAAAAAAGCCGCCCTCGTACTCGACGAGACATTCGTTACTCCCGACACCAGCCATCACTGCCTGGAAACGCGCACCGCCATGGCTTACTGGCAAAACGGCAAAGTCTACGTCTACACCGGGACGCAGAGCACCATCCAGACCGTGCCGGCAATTGCACGCTGGTTGGGACTGCTGGATGCGAAAGGCCAGCCCGATCCGGACAAAGTTGTTTTCGTTAGCGAATACACCGGCGGCGGATTCGGCAGCAAGATCACTGGGGCAATCTCGCTCACCATTCCGGCGCTGCTCTCCAAAAAGGTCAACGCCCCGGTGATGATGCGCCTCTCGCGCGAAGAAGAAATGTTTATCGGCCGCGCACGGCCCAGCATGACCGGGCGCATGAAGGTCGGCTTCTCGAAAGAAGGCCGCATCACAGCGCTCGACATGTTCGTGCTCGTCAACTGTGGTCCGTACGATCCGGTTGGCGATGCGCCGTCTTCGGGCCGCATCGTTTCCCTGCTCTATCAGCCTGAGTCCATGCGGTTCCAGGGCCTGACGGTAATGACCAACACCCCGCCGCGCAGCGCTCAAAGTTCGCCGGGCGGCATGCAAGGCACCACGATCATGGAACAGATCGTGTCCAAGGCCGCGCGCCAGCTCAAACTCGATCAAGTGGCAATCCGCGACATCAATGCGCCGGAAGGCAAGGCTCCGATGGGTCCGGTGGTTCGCGGCAAGCGGGCTTATGCCACTAGCGCTTTCGTCAAGCAAGCGTTGGCGAAGGGCTCGGAAGAGTTCAACTATCACGAACGCGTCGCGCGCACACCCAAGCAGATCGGCTCTAAGGTGCGTGGCGTCGGCGTCTCGATGGGATGCTACGTCGGCGGTTCCATCGGGTTCGATGGCTTGATGCTGATCAAGCCGGACGGCAGCATCTGCTTCCAATCCGGCATCGGAAACTTGGGCACCGAATCGGTGATCGATGTTCACCGCGTCGCGGCCGAGGTACTCGGTATACCGTGGGAGAAATGCGACGTCTGCTGGGGCACCAACGCGAAGAATCTTCCCTGGTCGTGCGTATCGGGCGGAAGCCAGACCACGCACGCCATGACACGCGCCGCGCATGCGGTGGCAATGGGAGCCAAAAAACGTCTCCAGGAAATCGCCGCGAAGAGCTTGGGCGGAGCACCCGAGCAGTACGAAGTCGGAAACGAAAAGGTGTACCGCAAGGGCGGCGGCGGAAGCATGACACTCGCGCAGGCCGCGCAGAAAGCCATCCAGATGGGCGGCATTTACGACGGGCACGAAGTGAATCCCGACGTCAACCGCTACACCAAGGAATCAGCGAAGGCGCTCTCCGGGCAAGGCTTCATCGCCTCGGCGCGCGACAAATATCCGCACGATGGCGCGACGCACTCCTACGTCGCCAGTTTCGCCGAGGTCGAAGTGGACCTGGAAACCGGGAAATATCACATCGTCGACTTCATGACCTACGCCGACGTTGGCACCGTGCTTCACCCGCGCGCTCTCGGCGGACAGGTACTGGGCCGCTCGACGCTCGGCATCGGGCACGCCATCGGCCAGAAATGGGTGATGGATCCCAACTACGGCGCTACGCTCTCCCGCCGCTTCCACCACAGCAAGCCTCCCACAATCCTGGATCTTCCGCAGAATATGAAGTGGGCTGCGCTCGACATTCCTGATCCGGAAACTCCGGTTGGGTCGCGCGGCATCGGCGAACCTCCCGTGGGCGGTGGTTTCGCGGCCATTCTCAACGCGATAACGGACGCGGTCGGCGACAACGTCTTCCAACGCGCGCCGGTGAACCCTGACACAATGCTTGCTTCTTTAGACGCGGGCAAGCCCATGCAGCACCCGCTGATGGCGCACATCTAGTGCAAATGAGAAAAGGAGAATAAAAAGCCATGGCCGTAATTCGAGACGTCATGCCCGCGTTCGATCTGCTCCAGCCGACATCGGCTGACGAAGCGCAGAAACTTCTCCAGCAACATGGACACGATGCCTGGGTGCTCGCCGGCGGTCTGGACAGCTTCGACTGGCTGAAGGACCGCATCAAGAAGCCCCGGGTGGTAGTCGATCTCAGCGGCGTCGACGAATTGCGCGGAATTCGCGCAATGTCGGACGGCGGCGTTGAAATCGGCGCCATGACCACGCTGACGGAGGTAGTCACCAACCCGACCATCAAACAGAAATTCGCGCTGCTGTCTCAAGGCGCGGAGCTCGCGGCATCCCCGCAGATCCGCAACCAAGGGACGCTCGGCGGTAACGTGTCGCAGGACGCGCGCTGCCACTACTATCGTGCCGGGTGGCCCTGCTATCGCGCGGGCGGCAACATTTGCTACGCCGATACGCCGACGGGGCGGAATCGCGAACATGCCATTCTCGACGCGAACCGCTGCGTGGCCGTGAATCCGTCCGATTCCGCGCCCGCATTGATCGCGCTCGATGCCAAGTTCGTCATCAAGACGTCCAAAGGCGACAAGGTGGTGGATGCCGAGGACTATTTCATCGGTCCCGACATCGACATCACTCGTTTGAACATCCTGCGGCCGGGCGAACTGCTCACCGCCATACGTATCCCTGCCACCTGGGCGAACGCGCAGTTCTTCTTCGAAAAAGTGCGCGACCGCAACGTGTGGGACTTCGCGCTCATGAACGTCGCCTCGGCTATGAAGGTATCGGGCGGTACAATTCAGGATGCTCGCATCGCGGTGAACGGCGCAGCGGCTCGCCCGTTGCGTCTGAAAGCTGTTGAGGACGCCGTCAAAGGCAAGCCCAACAATGCCGCCACTGGTGAGATGGCTGGGAAGCTGGCCGTCCAGGGCGCGATGCCGTTACAGTTCAATGCTTATAAAATCCCGCTGATGCGCAACCTGGTGAAGCGCTCCATCGGCGGCGTGGAGGTAGCAGCGTGGGCGGTTTAGTACAGATGGCAAGAAGTCCGTGGGGGCAAGATGTCCCCATCCATATCGCTTGGTTTTTGATTTACGTGTGCGCCATCGGAGGGCTCGCCTTCCTGATGGTGCACGCAGTTTATGTACGGTATTTCGCCAAGCAGGAGGAATTCTCCGGCACCGTCAATCCTCGACTAGCGGCCGCTGTTCCTGAGCGCGTAAAGCGCCATTCATTCGCTGCGCGCGCGTTCCACTGGATCATGGCGGCGGCAATGTTGACACTGCTAGTTACTGCGTTTTTGCCGAAGGTGGGCGTTCAGTTCAACTGGGTCCCGATTCACTGGATCGCAGGGCTCGTTCTGACCGCTTCGATCATTTTCCACATTATCCACGCGTCCTTCTTCATGGACTTCTGGGCCATCTGGCCGAACAAAGAAGACCTCGAAGAAGGGGCCAACCGGATGAAGCGTGCACTCGGCCAGGATGCCCCCGCGCCACGCCGCTTCGCGAAGTATCCGCTCGAGAACAAGATGTATCACGGCATCATCGTTCTCGCCGGGCTCGCGGTGATCTGCACGGGCATATTCATGCTGTTCCGTATACGCACCGGAATTCTGCCGAGGAATCCTTATTTATTCGGCGACATGACTTGGGGCCTGATGTATGTCCTGCACGGCCTCGCGGGTGTGGGTCTGATCGGTCTGGTGATCGTGCATATCTACTTCGCCATGCGTCCCGAGAAATTCGTGCTCACCAAGTCCATGGCGTTTGGCACGCTGCCCAAGGAATACTATCTGTCACACTACGACACGGAACGTTGGAAAGTAGTTGAATCCTCGATGTCGCAAGGGGCGGGCGACTGAGCGCGATAGACGGCGTACGCGATCGCTGTAACGCCATTGAAGAGTGCTATGAGCTGATGCTGGCTTTCGCCGCGCAGGGCTTGCCCGGCGAAAGTGGCGGACGCGGCACCGAAATCCGCAGCATGCTCACGCGCGCCGTAGAGGCACTGGCCGGCTTGGCGGAATCGTACGCCGCCGTCATTCGCGACGCGCAGCTAGCGCCCGCCGCACCCTACCAGGCGTTTCTAAATGTACTCGATCGCGATGCTTCCACCGCGCGCGTAGCCTTGGAGCTGGTGCTCGCACAGCCTTCCATCAGCTCGCAATTAATCGATAATCTAAACGCGTCCATTCACCTTCGCGCGCTGCTCACGGATCTTTTTCTAATCGACGAGATCCTGCGGCCGCAGCCGGCGTCTAATCCAGCCGCTGGCGCATAGTCCTGCCTAATTCAATATCGACCCGGCCCGCGCGCCGGGTATGAGATGATGAAATTTTCTATGCTCGCTGCCCGAAATACCCAAACTACTCCTCTAAGTCAGAATAAACATCTCTGTCGATGGGTCGAAAAGATCGCCGGCCTCACCAAACCCGACAAGATTCACTGGGTCACCGGATCGCAGGAAGAATACGATGCGCTCTGCGCCGAGATGGTGGCCAAAGGAACCTTCACTAAGCTGAATCCGAAGCTCTGGCCCGGCTGCTTCTACGCCCGCTCGGACGCCAACGATGTCGCGCGTGTCGAGGATCGCACCTTCATCTGTTCGCTTTCGAAAGACAGCGCTGGCCCCACCAACAATTGGCAAGATCCCTACACTATGCGGCGCAAGCTGAAAGAGCTCTTCAACGGCTCCATGCGCGGCCGCACCATGTTCGTTCTGCCGTTCAGCATGGGCACGCTCGACTCGCCCATGTCGCAGATCGGCGTGCAGCTGACCGACTCGCCGTATGCCGTGGTGAACATGCGCATCATGGCCAGGATCGGCCTGCCGGTTTTCGCCGAGATCGATCGCGACGAGAAACGCGTTGTGCCTTGCGTTCATAGCGTCGGAGTTCCGCTGGCGCAAGGGCAGAAGGACGTGCCCTGGCCCTGCAACAAAGAAAAGTACATCGTGCATTTTCCGGAAACGCGGGAGATCTGGTCGTACGGGTCCGGTTACGGCGGCAACGCCCTGCTCGGCAAGAAGTGCTTCGCCCTTCGAATCGCGTCGAATATCGCGCGCGACCAGGGCTGGATGGCCGAGCACATGTTGATCCTGGGCGTCGAAAATCCGCAAGGCGAGAAAACGTACGTCGCCGCGGCCTTCCCCAGCGCGTGCGGCAAAACGAATCTCGCCATGTTGATTCCGCCGAAGGGCTTTGAAGGCTGGAAAGTGTGGACCGTTGGCGACGACATCGCCTGGATCAAGCCCGACGCGCAGGGACGGCTGCGCGCCATCAATCCCGAAGCAGGATTCTTTGGCGTTGCACCCGGTACTTCGGCGAAAACGAATCGGAACGCGATGGCCACGCTCGCGAAGAATACGATCTTCACCAATGTCGCTCTGACGCCTGAGGGCGGCGTGTGGTGGGAGGGCATGACCGACACCCCTCCCAAGGAATGCACCGACTGGCAAGGCAAGAAGTGGACGCCGCAAATCGCGAAAGAAACCGGCGCCAAAGCGGCGCATCCCAACGCGCGCTTCACCGCGCCCGCGTCGCAGTGCCCCACCATCGATCCGGCCTGGGAAGATCCGGAAGGCGTGCCGATCAGCGCGTTCATCTTCGGAGGCCGCCGTGCGACGACCATGCCTCTGGTATATCAGGCGTTCAATTGGAGCGCAGGCGTGTACATCGGCGCCACCATGGGTTCAGAGATGACAGCCGCGGCCACTGGCACAGTGGGTAAAGTCCGCCGCGATCCCATGGCCATGCTCCCGTTCTGCGGTTATCATATGGGCGATTACTTCCGCCACTGGATCCGTATGCAGCATTCCCTCAGCGAGACGCCGCGAATTTTCCACGTCAACTGGTTCCGCAAGGACGCCGACGGCAATTTCCTCTGGCCTGGCTTTGGCGAGAACATGCGCGTGCTGAAGTGGATCGTGGATCGCGCGCACGGCCGCGCTTTAGGCCGCGAAACCCCCATCGGCTGGATGCCGCGCTACGAAGACATCGAGTGGAACGGCCTGGATTTCCCGCCGGAGAAATTCGATCAAATGCAAACGCTGGATCGGGCGGCGTGGCGGGCCGAAGTGCTCGGCCACGAAGAGCTTTTCCTCGATCTGCATGACCATCTACCGCCGGAGGTGGTCTACGAGCGCGAGTTGCTCATCTGCCGGTTGTTCCCGAGCTTCACCGGCGCGCCGCGATCCTAAGGCCGCTCCGCACGTTCGTACCGGGCTGGGGACTCGCCGACGATCGATCCGAACTCGCGAATCAAATGCGCTTGGCCAAAGTAGCCGAGGTCCAGCGCGACCTGGCAATCGAGCTTGCCCCCTGAATTGAGTACTGCGACGATTTCGTGCAGGCGATAGCGTCGAATCGTCCATTTCGGCCCCGATGCCGATGTATTCATGGAAAATCCGCTGGAGCCGCCGCCGCGTCATTCCGGAGCGAGTCGCTAGGTGGTCCACTGTTTTGATCTCACGGTCATCCATGATTCGCCGAACGAGATCCGTTGCGATGCGCCCCTCGGATCGGGTTTCGGAACTCGCGCGCGGAAAAACGTATCGGCGGCATCGATCATCTTGTTTACGGCCCATGCCGACGCGGCCCACTCGATTTGCAATGCATCCCCCCCGCGCCCGAAAACTCGCCTTGCAGGAACGATCTGGTTCTGCAGCGTCGACACCCGCGCCCGCGAGAACGGACGGAATCCACCCGCCTGGAACTTCACTCCGAAGACTCCCGATCGGCCTTTGAGCACTCGCGGGAATCGTTTCGTGCTCACGCCGCCAATCGCACACGTCCTTGGGCCGCCGGCTGTCGCGTTTTTCCAATCATGCGCGCGCTCGATCTAGTATATTGGCTCACATGACGGATCACGCCAGCGGGCCTTTTGATGTGACGATTACGCCGTTATCGAAAGGCCGGTTCGATCGCATGGCGCTCGACAAACAATTCCACGGCGATCTGGAAGCCGTGAGCGCCGGCGAGATGATGGCATTCCAATCCGCGGCAAAAGGCTCGGCCGGATATGTCGCGATGGAGCGAGTGATCGGCACGCTGAAGGGCCAACGCGGAAGCTTCGTGCTCCAGCACAGCGCCACCATGCATCGAGGCGTGCCCGAGATGTCCATCGCGATAGTGCCGGACTCCGGCACCGACGAGCTCGCCGGCATCTCGGGAACAATGCGCATCCTCATCACCGATGGAAAGCATTCCTATGAGTTTGACTACACGTTAGCCGGCGAGTAGACGCAAGCTATAATTGAAGCGTCACACGTCGGGGCGTAGCGCAGCCTGGTAGCGCACCTGCCTTGGGCGCAGGGGGTCGGGCGTTCAAATCGCCCCGCCCCGACCAAAGGAATCAAGCCGGACACGCACCGATTCGCGCTCCGACGTATACTATGGTGCGATGACTACGCACCTCAGCCGGCGCGCTCTCGTGCAAAGCGCCGCCGCTGCGCTCCCGATTTCTCTTTCCGCCCAGGAGTACCGAAGTCCATTCAGCAAAATCAGGCGGACCGAGGACATTCTGCAGGAAGTGAAGAAGACGGCGGCCCTTGCGGCGCTTCAGCTCGAAGGACCGCCGCTGACGCCGCTGCTGGCACGCTTTATTGCGAGTTCTATGCCGTTTCCAGACGAGATGCGGGAACTCGCAAAGCGCCATATTTTGGACACTCTGGCCTGCATCACCGGGGGACATGATCTTGTTCCGGCGGCGGTTGCGCGCCGTTACGTTCTTGCCCAGGCGCAGGGTGCAAAGGGTGTCCGGATTCTGGGGTCGCGGGAATCGTGCCCGCTGTCAGGAGCGATCTTCGCCAGCGCCATGGCGGGTCATGCCGCCGAGATCAACGATTACTGTCCTTCGGCTTTCGTGCAGCCGGGCGCTCCAATCGTGTCCGCCGTGCTTTGCACCGCTGCCGCGCGTAAGCTGACCGGCGAGGCGATGCTGCGGGCGGTGATTATCGGTTACGAAATCTGTTGCAGGCTGCCGAAAGCGCTTGGTATTGAAAACCTGCAGCGGGCGGGCCTTTCGTCGCATGGTGTAGGTCCGTTGTTTGGCGTGGCGGCGGCGATTGCGGCCGTCATAGGGCTGCCCCAGGACCGCATCAGCGACATGTTCAGTTATTGCCTGCAACAAGCGGCGGGCTCTTACGACTGGCTGCGCGACATCGAACATATCGAGAAGGCATACTTGTTCAGCGGTATGCCAGCGCAGCACGGTTCCGAAGCTGCTTTTATGGCGGAAGCCGGATTCACGGGCGCTTCCGATCCTCTCGGTACTGCCTTCAACAGCTGGCTTATATCAGGTACTTTTCTCGGCGCTGATTCCGACCTCAACCGCTCCCGCCTGGTGGATGGCCTCGGGGAAAAGTTCGAGCTCCCGCTGGTGGGTTACAAATATCATCCTACCGGCGGACCCGCACAGCCCGGCGTGGAAGGCCTGCTGCAATTGATTCAGCAAGTGAACCGGAAGCGCGTACGCAAGGTGCGCATCGCGATGCCGGGGAATGTTCCGGCATTCCGCGACGCTGCGATGCCTGCACTGAATCTGCGTTATCTCTCGTCGGTAATTCTGCTGGATGGGCAGTTGAACCTGGAATCGTCGCAGTCGCTGGAGCGCATGCGGAACGATGACGCGGTCAAGAAGCTGATGATGAACGTAGACGTGGTGGCGGACGCTTCGCAGGAGCGCCAGCCCCGGGTAGAGTCGGCGAGAGTTGCCGTGACCCTTGATGACGGATCGATCAAAGAGATTTACATCGACCACGTGCCAGGTTTTCCGGGCGATCCGTTCACCCATCAGCAGGTGGAAGACAAAGCTCTGCGGCTGCTGACACCGCGCGTGGGCCAGGTCCGCGCGAAAGAAGCCATTGCGCGCATCTGGGAGATTGAATCTATCAAGGACCTCAGTATCCTGCCGGAACTGCTGGCCTCATAGGAGACGTTATCATGAACACTCGCAGAGACTTTATCGCGTCCGCCGCCGCCTTCATCGCCGCGCCGATCCTCGCTGACAGAGCCGCGGCGACAGAAGCGTCGCGGGTGGCGTCCACCGCTTCCGGAAAGCTGCGCGGTCAGACGGTACGCGGTGTATCCATCTTCAAGGGAATTCCCTATGGAGCAAGCACTACGGGGAAGAACCGGTTCATGCCGCCGCTCAATCCGCCTGCGTGGACAGGTGTGCGGGACGCACTTCAGTATGGAGCGAGCGCACCGCAAAGTAATCCCGCGGGACCGGTGTCCGCTCAGCGGATTCCCGAAAGCGAAGACTGCCTCTTTCTGAACATCTGGACACCCGCGGTGGGTGACGGAAAAAAGCGGCCGGTGATGTTCTGGTGTCACGGCGGCGGCTTTCGTACAGGAACGGGATCCGACCCGCGTCTGGACGGAACGAATCTGGCGCTGCGCGGCGATGTTGTGGTTGTGACGGTCAATCACCGCCTGAACGTGCTGGGATATGCGTACCTGGCGGAGCTGGGCGGGGCAGACTTCGCGCAGTCGGGCGATGCTGGAATGCTGGACATCGTGCATGCACTGAAATGGGTTCAGACAAACATCGCGGAGTTTGGCGGCGACGCCGGCAACGTAACAATCTTCGGCCAGTCCGGTGGCGGCCGAAAAGTGGGGACTCTGTTGGCGATGCCCTCCGCGAAGGGATTGTTTCACCGGGCGATCATTGAAAGCGGACCCACCATCAAGCTGGTGGAACCGGATGCGGGTACCAGAGCGGCCGCGAGCCTGATGACCAAGCTCGGCCTGGAAAGGGCGCAGGTCCGCCAACTCCAGGAGATCCCGGCGGAGAAAATCATGTCCGCCTATCTCGCCCTGAGCGCCGGCCAAAGCTATGAGCAGCTGACGCAGGGCTTTGCGCCCGCCGTGGACGGCAAAGTGCTCCCGCAACATCCGTTTTACCCGACGGCTTCGCCCGTATCGGCGGACGTTCCCCTATTAATCGGCTTCGCCCGCACGGAGATGACTTTCCAGGAACAGAACGACGCCGCGGCCTTTGCGCTCGATGAGGCCGGGATGCGTGGGCGTGTGACCAAGCTTTTGGGGGAGAGCACGGGCCGCGTGATTGATATCTACCGCAGGGCGAATCCCAATGCAACGCCCTCGGAGATCTATTTTCTGATCGCGAGCGACAATAACTACGGCGCACCGATCATGAAGATCGAAGAACGCCGCGCGGCGCTGAACCGCGGCCGGGTTTACGCATACTACTTCACTTGGGAAACGCCCGTGCAGGGAGGCAGGCTGAAGTCGCCGCACACGATTGAGATTCCGTTCGTTTTTGACAACGTGAAACTTCCCGGCGGCATTGCGGGCAACGGTCCAGAGGCGATCGCTCTGGCAGACAAGGTCAGTGACGCCTGGATCGCATTTGCTCGCACCGGAGACCCGAACACTCCGAAGCTCCCGAAGTGGCCAGCGTTTCAGGCTATGGACCGGCCCACGATGGTGATCAACAATGCGAGCCGGGTTGTCAACGACCCGATCAGAGAACAGAGAGTTGTGATGTCAGCGACGCTGAAGCTGGGCTAGCCAGAATCCCCCTCTCATGTTTGCCGATGAGCCGCGCGCATGTTCTTTCAAATCGCTCTACCCCGACCACTCCGGATCCGCTCCTGATCGCCTGAAAGCTAGCGGGTCCAGACACTCGATCTCCTATGTGGGTGCGGCAATTGCCACAAGGTTCCGAGCCTTCCTCCAAAACCGCCTTACTTAGCTCTGCAGGTTCTTGGAAGCCCGCTTGCGCACGAAAGCCCGGTTCAAGCTGCAACGTCCCGGATCGAAGCGCAAGCGAGGTGCGTCTATTGGTTCCTCGCTTGTGCGCATCTCCCAGTTCAGGAGTCGATTTATGGAACAGGCCGTTAGAATCGCTGCCAGCGCGGGCAATCTTGCCTGCCGGGAAATCGAAAACGCAGAACGGTTCGGCAGTTACACGCGTTTGTTCTTCGAAGATCGGAGTTTCACAAATCTCGAAGAACTGCGCCAAGCCGGAAAGCTCGCGCGCGTCCTGCATCACTATGGCGTGAGGCGCGGCGACCGGGTGGCCGTTATGCTGCCCAACTCGCCAGAGCTGTCCATGGCGTTTCAGGCGATTTGGACCCTTGGAGCGTCAATCATACCGGTGATCCAGCAGTGGACCGCTGGCGAAGTCGCACACATCCTGCGCAGCGCTCAACCATCGGTAGCACTTAGTATGGGCGACATCGCGCTGCGGATCGAAGAAGCCAATTCCGACGTCAAAACGCTGACGCAACTCTTGGTTTTCGGAGACAGCGCTGTCGCCGCCGCCGAGAATATCACAGGAATGCTGCAAAATGCGCCGCCCATCGAGACTCCGGTGGACTGTTCCCCTTCGGACCTGGCTCTGCTGCTCTACACTTCCGGAACCACCGGAACACCGAAGGGCGTAATGCTGTCCCATGAAAGCCTGGAGGCCGCGTTCGAAAGCACTTACAAACAAAATCCCAACCTGCCACGCGGCACCATGCTGAACGCGCTGCCGTTCACGCACGTCTACGGACTCCTGGCGCAGAATATCGCGAACCGATGGGGCTGGGTCACGGTGCTGATGCGGCAGTTCGACCCGCTGCGGGCGCTCGAGGACATTGAGAAATACGGCGTGAACTACCTTCCCGGCGTTCCCACAATGTTCATGTATTTGCTCAGGCACCCAGAGCGCAGCCGGTTTGACTTATCGACCCTGTCTCGGGTCACGAGCGGCGGAGCGGCGCTGCCCGAATCGCTACGGCAGGAGTGCGAGGAGGTGTTCGGCTGCCGCGTGGATCAGGGCTACGGACTCACGGAATCCGCAGCGGTCGCTACTGGATATGAAGTGCAACGGCCCTATCGTGGCGGCTCGGCCGGTGTCGCCTCGCCGGACGTCGAGATTTCCATCCTGGACGATCAAAACCGGCCTGTCGGTACGGGAACAGTCGGCGAAGTTTGTGTAAAGGGCGCCAATGTAATGACCGGATATTGGCAGGATCCGGCGGCCACTAACGAAGTGCTCATCGAGGGTTGGCTCCATACCGGCGATGTTGGATTTCTGGATGAAGACGGCTATCTATACATAACGGATCGAAAAAAAGATCTGATCATCAAGGGCGGTGAAAACATCTCACCACGCGAGATCGAGGAAGTGCTGTATCTCCACCCGGCGGTGGCTGAAGCAGCCGTGGTCGGCGTGCCGGATGCTGTTTACGGCGAAGAGATCTGGGCGGTCCTGCAACTCAAGCGTGGCGCCGACGCGGTGGAAGAAGAACTGCGCCTGCACGTGGCGCAGCACGTGACGAAATTCAAGGTACCTTCCCGAATCATTTTCCAGAACGCCCTGCCTAAAAATCCGACCGGGAAGATCTTGAAGCAGAGGATTCGCGCCGAGCTGATCAGGGACATCGAGTGAGACGCGCTCGCTAGCGATCGTAACCATCTCGGCAAAGTGGTGCCCGCCTTGCGGTAGATCTGGCGCCCTTTCCTTCGGCCGCCGCGACAGACTCTTGTTCGCCGCGGCCGACATCAGGAGAAATCCCATGCGATTCTATCGTCTGATCATTCTTGCTTTCTGCTGCACAGCCTGGCTGACAGCCGCTCCATCGATTTCCGCCGTCTACAACGGAGCCAGTTGGGCTCCCGCCGGTTTACCCAATTCCGGAGTTGCACAAGGCTCGATCCTCACGCTCACCGGAACCGGGTTGGGGCCCCTCACACTCCAACAAGTGCAAAGTTACCCATTGCCAACAACCAGCGGCCTCGGAGGAACCACGATTACGGTATCAGTCGGCGGCGTAACAGAAACATGCATCATGATTTATACATACACGAGTCAGGTCGCGGCGATTTTGCCATCTGCTACACCGATTGGTACCGGGACTCTCACGCTCTCGTATCAGGGTTCGTCGAGCTCGATGTCGATAACGGTTCTAAGCGCAAACTTCGGCACGTTCACGTTGAACGAAGCCGGCTCGGGACCGGGCGTGCTCACCGACACGAACTACAAGCCGATCACCTACATCAACACCGCCCATCCGGGCGACACATTGATTCTCTGGGGCACGGGCCTGGGCGCGATCGTCGGAGATGAAACGAATCCCCCGGCGGAAGTTGACCTTGGCACGGGTGTTCAGGTGCTAGTCGGGAGCAAGCCCGCCACAGTTCTATACGGTGGACGAAGCAGCTCTCCTGGGCTCGATCAGATTAACTTCGTCGTGCCTTCGGGAGTGACAGGCTGCAAGGTGTCCATCACCGTTCTCGTTAAAGGCGTCACCGGCAACGTCGCCACAACTTCAATCGGCCTGGCGGGACAAAGCGTCTGCAGCGAAGCGTATGCGCCAGCGGTAACCGAGATCCTGCAGAAGGCGGTTGCGAGCGGTGCGGTTACGTTCGGGACCATACAGATGAGCCGAATCGGCACGCAGAGCGACAGCTTGACTGGGCAATTCGGCACCTATCCGTTGAACAGCCTGATTCGCTCTAATGGAGGCACGTTCGGACCGTCGATTGGAAGTTGCATCTCCTATGAGACTGCGGGAACCACGATCACCATTACCGATCCTATTCAGCCTACGTTTGTGGACGCGGGCGCGGATCTGATCGTAAATGGGCCAGGAGGCGCCTCGCAAACAGTTCCGGCGACGTCGACGGGTAATTATCAGGCCACGCTTGGAGCTGCCATCGCACCCGGCAACTTTGGTGTTCGCAATGGCACGGGCGGGTCCGCCATTTCAGCGTTCAGTTGGAGCTTGACGCTTCCCGCTTTGGCGACGCCGGCCAACATCCCGGCAAGCGTGAATCGGTCCCAGGACCTTACGCTGACCTGGACTGGCGGCTCCGCATACTCCGTGGTCACGATATTTCTGTACAGCGGTGTGCCCGAAGGATCGTCGGATTCTTTCGCCACAGTGCTGTGCGATGCGGATCCTGCTTCGGGAACGTTTACGATTCCGGCCGCGGTTCTCAATCTGCTTCCGCCCAAAGGCTACGGCGCATTCGGAAAGCTCGGCGTCGATATTCAGATTGCTGGCGTCGCCGTAGCAACCTATACAGCATCCTCAGGATTCGATGTAGGCGCACTCAGCATGTTTGCGACCAGCGGGGCGATCGCGACCATTCAGTAACTCGGACTAAGGCGCGAGCCGCTCAGCAATGGTGTGATACACGGAAGGATTGAACGCCAGGCCAATGTGCGTACCCGGAACCTCCACATCGATCTCGGGATCGTCCATGATGCAATATTGCCAGTCCACAACGCCGTCGGTCTTTGTGTAGATGGCAGTTTGGCGGATCGAATCGGGGAGCTCTTTCTTCAGCGAGTCCATGAAATTGCAGGTGCATCGGCCCGTGTAACATGCGGGCAGAACACCGGGGCCATGCGTTTTGAGGATGTTGCTACGCACCATCTCGGCGACTTTCAAGACTCGCGAGTGAACCACCGTGCCGCGAAAGGGCGAGCCCAGCGTAATCACCGACGCGATGTCGCTGGACCGCTGCCTGGCGGCCGAGCGTGCGATGATCCCGCCTAAACTGTGTCCGATCAAATGCACCGGTTGGCCGGTTTCCGAGACCGCTTGGTCGATAGTATCGTTGAGACGCCGCTTGATCAGCAGATTCGGGCATTCTGCATTGAGTCCGATGCCTGAGAAATACGACTTGTATCCGATGCGCCGGAGCCACGCGTACATCTCCATTAGATAAGCGTCGGTTCCAAGGAAGCCCGGAATCACGACGACGCCTGAGCCGTTGGCACGGGGAGCGCCAATCCCGTAGTAAATTGGAGCCGCGCGGAGCAATAGCATTTCCACGCCGAACAAAGCTTCCTGCCACATCGGCACGGATGCGGGTGTTTCATCGAGGTTGATCAGAACGCGCTGGGCCGCCATGTTCTCGTCGTGCAGCTGACTCATTTGTACACCCTGGACAGCGTCTCTGTAAAGCGCTCGACATAATTTGTCAGACCATGGGCCGTACTATTACTTACGTTGCTCCTCGTGCCAATTCTTTCGTTTGCACAGCCGCCTGCGATCCCAGCGCACGATTCACGACCTGCGTGATTGCCCGCAGATAGTCGAATTGCGGTTTCGCTCCCGCGCGGTCTAAGTCGTAGCCAACCTCGGCTAAATGGTCGGCTGGCCAAGGCGGCTCAGCTAGCAGGGTTCCGGGCCACTGAGCAGAGGCTACGGAAACCAAACCATCGTTCTCACGTTCATCAGGGCATGATGCCGCTTTTTCGATAAGCCAGCCGCCAGTGCGGAGCAAATAGGACCGCGGGCCGCAGCCGGCGTAGGCGAAGTACCGGGCGCCGGGCACGTCCGGACACTGCTGGTTGAAGCTGACGGCCGCTCTGGTAGTCAGGCTGGCCAAACCGCCGATGTCAAAACTCATGTGCGCGATCAGGTCCTTTACGGTCTCATACGCCAGGCGCCGCGGCCCGAGCGGTGTGGGTCCCAGGACTAGGTCGGCCAGAGGAGTTCCCCGATGCGGTGTCGAGATGGTGGACAACGTTGCCACGCGCGTGGCCAACCCCCGGAGATTGCGCGAGAGGAGAAAGCGCGCATCTAACCCGCCCATGCTGTGCCCGATGATGTCGATGCGCCCCTTGGGAAAAGCCCGGTCGATCTGTTCGGCGAGTTGATTGGCGCGGTCCTCGACGCTCGCGGTCAGATCCACACATGGGAAGAGAGCGCCCGGATAGCGTTCCGGTACGTCGCGGAAATATTCCAGTCCTTTGATCCTCTGCGGGATCAGATAACCGCTCGCAAAAACCAGACTCATCGGGAATCTCCTGTTCGAAGGTATCAATCGCCGGCGGCGGGTGCAGACGCAACTGACGATTTCGATTCCAATGGAGTTGCCGTCAGCCGGGGTGCGAATTCCGGCAACGGAGACTCCGCGAAACCATTCGACCGGATTCCGCCGCCGCTAGCTCCTCGTGCCTTCATCGGTTTGCGCCGCAGCCGGTCGTGCTTCACGGCGACGCCCGCGGCGCGGCACAGTTCGCGAAACGCCAGATCGACGAAACGCCGCAATCGGACAACGTCGGGCAAGGCTTGGGTGTCCGCCGTAAGCCCAATATAGAGAACCTGGTTATAGCTTTGAATCGCGCAACCCAACCCCATCTGATTGGCGATCGGAACGTACGGGTAGTAAGTCAGCATCTTGCGTCCCAGCGCGTACAAAGGAACCTGCGGGCCTGGAACGTTGGTGCAGACCATGTGAAAAGGAGGAACCGGGAGCAAGCTTGAAAGCGGACCGGCCGCGGCCTGGAAGGGAACCGGCGTAATGCCCATCCATGTGGCCGCCAAGTGAATCCAGTCCGCTACGCGCGCTCTCTTCAAAGCCTCAGTTCGTTGCCGGATCTCTTCCAGCAGCTTTACCGGATCGCGCACATCCAGCGGCGCGCTGACGGGCAGCAGAGAAACACGATTTCCCAATCCATTGTCCGGCCCCTGACGGCGAAGATTCACGGGGACCATCAAGCGCAGCATCTGGCGGCGCACGTTCACTCCGTGCAACTCGACATACTGCCTTACCGCTGACGTCACAACGCTCAGAACAACATCGTTCAGGGTGCCCCCGCACGTCTCGCGGATCGCTTTCACTTGGGCCATGGGGATTTCAGTCCAGGCGACATTGCGCGGTCCCAAGCAGGGCTGATTGAAAGGAAGGGGCTTAATGGGAGTTGCCAGGTCCGGCCCCAGGCGGCGGAGCTGGTCCAGTGCGCGCACTGCCCCCTCACTGAACAATGCCTCGGCTACATCCAGGGCGTCGGATTGCGCCGCCAGAACGCGATCAACCATTTCTGAGAACGACGTTGCCATGGCATCGGCGAGAGATTCGGCGGGCCCGGGCAGCGGACCAGCGCGATGGGCCTTGTGCTTATGCGTGTCCGCCTGGAGCGCCGGATCGAGCATGATATTCATCAGCCCGACGCCCGAGACGCCATCCACCAGGCAATGGTGCACACGCGAAATGAGAGCGCTGCGGCCACCCTTGAGGCCGTCCACCACGGTGATATCCCAAAGCGGTCTGTTCCGATCCATCACACGCGCGAACAACCTGCCCGCGAATGCCCGGAGTTCGGCATCGGTACCACGTTGGAGCTGTGCGTGATGAACATGGTTGCGGATGTCGAAATCCGGATCTGCCTCCCAGGTGGGATGTCCGAAGTGGAATGGCGGGGTCACGATGCGCTGGCGGTATCGAGGAATCAGTGGAAGACGCGACTCGACGTAATCTACACAGGCTTCGAACGGAATCGGCCCGTCGAAGGTCGAGACGCTGCCGATATGAAGCGGCGCTTGGTCGGTTTCCGAATATAAGAACACCGCGTCCTCAGCGCTGAGACGGTCCCCGGAATAGGAACGTGGCATAAGATCACTCCTTGGCTTCCAAGGACCGGAGCACGTGGTGTGCCGCTCCTGCGAACCGCACACCACGCTATATGCAGTGGTCTAATGCACGTGCGCCTTGCGTGCGGCCGGAGCCTTGGCATGTACGGCCGGGTGAACGGGCGGCGTACGAGGCTTGGTCACTACATCCAAGAGCGCTTTTTGCGCCGTGACGTAGCTATGCACACCTTCACGCGCCAGTTCCGCCAGGTTGGCGCCCGGAATCGGGGTAAACAGAGTAGCGGTTTGACGGGTGGCCTTCAAATTCACGAGCAGTTGCTGGCCGGCTGTATCGAGCAGCAATTTTTGAGCCTGGATAAACGCTTCCACGCTTTCCTTGGCGAGCTCGGAGATCTCGGCTGCCCGCACAGGCTTCTCTGCACCGGCTGCTTTGGCCGCTCTTGTAGATTTGGCGGTTTCTTCGGCCACCAGGTTCAGGAACTTCTTCTGCGTTTCGACGAAGTTCTCCATTCCATCGCGAGCCAGCTCCGCCAATCCCTTACCGGCGAAAGGCTTGCCCGTTCTAGCGGCTTCGGTCCAGGCATCGGTCTGCTTGGAGGCAATATCCACGAAGTGCTTCTGCAGATCGATAAATGTGTCGACGCTGCGGCGCAGCAAGTTCGTCATTGCGGCGGCCGGCGTCGCGTCACCGATCCGTTCCTTTATGCCGCCTAAGACAATATCGTTCTGCTTCTTGGCCAAGTCCAGAAGGATCTTTTGCGCTGCGATAAAATTACTCATGCCCTCGCCAGCGGCTTCAGCCAGGGCAGGCGAGGCAAGAGCCGGCCGGGTGAGCGTCACTCGCTCACGGATCGCGTTCATAGCCATGGCGTTTTGCCGGATCACTAAGTCCAATAGAATTCGTTGTGTGGCGAAAAACGTTTCGGTTCCTTGCCGCATCCACTCAGAAAACATTGCCGCCGGAGAGGCCACCACGGGCGGCGCCGGCGTTTCGACCTTAACATTGCCTTTCATGTCTCGCTCCTTCCATGCTGCAGTGCAGCATCCAACTGAAATGTACACCCGATCGCGGAGTGTGTCAAGATAAAGCTTGCGGCCAGCCGGCTGAATGCCGGCCCGGTCCAGCTTGTCTGTTGCAATGCAACAAGATCTGCATGCCAACCGATCGCATCGTTATCAGGAAGTACGAAAACCGCCGCCTGTACGATACCTCGCGCAGCCGCTACGTCAACCTGGACGCTCTGGCGGCGCTCATCCGTGAGGGCGCCGACGTTCAGGTTGTGGACGCCAAGACCGGTGAGGATCTGACGCGCGTCATCCTAACTCAGATCATCACCGAAGATGCCAAAGATCAGCCCACCGGCTTGCCCCTCGAACTGCTGCGGCAGCTTATCGTGGCGTCGGACAAAGCCCGCCAGGACTTCATGATGTGGTATCTGAAGTCGGCTTTCGAGAACTATCAGAAAGTGCAAGAGGCAATCCAAAGTCAGCTGAGCGGCGTTCGGCAAGCGGCCTGGTCGCCGCTCGAAACCGTGCGCCGCATGTTCACTCCGCCTGAGGCTGCGGCTTCGGAAGCTACCGAACTCGATCAGCTTCGCAACCGCATCGTGGAATTGGAAGAGCAACTTCAAAGCAGATCGAAACCGAGCGGCGGCCGGAAGAAGGCTAACCGGCAGAAATCGGGAGCCACAAAAACCCGGCACAAAGAGTAGCAGGATCCGATCGAGAGTGTTGCTAGATCAAAAACACTACCCCGTAGCGGGAATTTCCGCACTACACTCTATGCCAGGGTGCGCTATTTTCAAGCACTCTAGTCTCGTCTCCGAACTCTATCAATCCACCCGTGCGTTTTCGCGCATGGCCTCAGACTTGCTTTCCTCCGTGCAACTCCGCGATTTGCAGCTTGACGCCGCCAACTAAGGGCCGCGTCATGAACCAATCAGCTCAGTAGTCTGATCCTTCCGGACAAACACCGGATGAACAAAAGGGGTTCGCACATGTACACAAGACTTCTCATTATTTCGAGTTTGGTACTCGCGGTCCTTCTCGTCGCACTTCCGCTCACCGCCCAAATCGACGTCTCTACGGCCACACTGAAAGGATCTGTCCTCGATCCAACCGCCGCCGCTGTTCCGGCCGCGAGTGTAACCGTCAGCAATCTGGACCGCGGATTCACCAAAACCGTACTCACAGGAGATGACGGGACCTATCAGATCCCGCTGCTACAACCCGGCAGCTACCGAGTGGAAGTGATCCGGGAAGGTTTCGAAAAAGCAGTCGCGCCGAAAGTGGAATTGACCATCGGTCAGGTGGTGATCTACGACATTCACCTGGCCCTGGGCTCGGTTTCGGACGTAATGCAAGTGACCGAAGCGGCACCCTTGCTCGAAGCGGAGAAAACTCAGCAGGCGAACACGCTGGCGGCATCGGTGATCAGCAACCTTCCGAACCTGACGCGCAATTTCAGCGATTCGGTTTTCACGCTTCCCGGTGTCTCGAACTCCGACGCGCCCCGGCTGCAGAACCCCGGCTTCACCGGATTTATGACGTCGGGCTTCTCGGTGGGCGGCGGCAACGGGCGCAACAATCTGGTGACCTTTGACGGCGGGGAGAACGATTACGGCTCCGGACAGCTTCGCACACCCAATGTGAGTGTCGAATCGGTGCAGGAGTTTCAAGTCAACCGCAACTCGTTCGCCGCCGAGTTTGGCTTCACGGCCGGCACCGCCGTTAACGTCATAACCAAGAGCGGGACGAATGATTACCACGGGAGTGTGTATGGCTACTTTCGAGACCAGAACCTGGAAGCCAGAAACTACTTTGACACGCTCCCCAACAAACCGTTCGATCAACTCTTCACGCCTGGCGCGACGTTCGGCGGGGCGATTATCAAGGACAAGCTGTTCTTCTTCACGTCCTACGAGTTCCGCAAAGTGGATCTTCCGCAATTCAAGAGTTATCTGAACACGCCCGATGCACTGGGTATCAACGGAAATCCGGCACAGCTCAGCTACGTCAACGAGCTGGCGGCCACAGGCGACCCAACGCTCACGGCCATCGCCGGGATCTTCCGGCAGGCGCTCTTGCCGATGAGCAATCCGAACGTGGTCAGCCTCCTGACAGCCAACGACGGCGTGTTCCCTGACGTGACTCGATCGCAGGATTGGGTTACGCGCATCGACTACCAACCGTCGCAGAACGACACGCTCACATTCCGCACTTCGTTTATGCACTGGAATTACACGGAAATCGGCTCAAACAACTTGTACGCGGCCAGCAATTCCGGCTACATTCACGAACAGGATTTTGGCATTCTCGGAAGCTGGAATCACATTTTCAGCCCGCAAATGGTGAACCAGGTTCGCGTTCAGGCGGTGCCTTACAACAATGTCAACGAGCCGTCGCTGGCGCCTGGTTCGACAGAGCTTTCGATCGGCAGCCTGGGTGTATTCAATAGAAGCTACACGGTTCCATATAGCGCACAACAGGTGCGGTTTCAATTCGAGGACTACTTCACCTGGATGAAGGGCAATCACACGTTCAAGTTTGGAGCGTCTTACCGGCCGGTGAAATACAGCGTGCAGAACGACCTATGGTTCGGCGGCGAATTCGATTTCACTGACGGAACCATCCCACTAATCGCGTTAGTTCCGCCGGCGATGCAGCCATCACTCGCCGGGTACAACATCGGGAAGGGATATGGAGTCAACGGGCCGGCGGCGACTAATCTCACCGCGCTGGAATCATTCTCGCTCGGGCTACCCACGGACTATCGTCAAGGGTTCGGCAATCCAAGCTGGCACGATTGGGCGCAGTATCTGGGCGCATTCGCGCAAGATACCTGGAAGATCAGCCCGCGCTTTACTCTGAGTTATGGAGGACGCATCGATTTCGATGCTGAGCCTTCACCAGTTCCCCACAACGTCTACTTTTCGCCGCGTCTCGGCTTGGCCTGGGATGTGTTCGGCGACGGAAAGACGGTGTTCCGCGCGGGAAGCGGCATATTCGTCGCGCCCGTGAACTTCATGGTGGATTATCTGGTGAACATCCTCAGCGGCAGCGGCAACTCCATCAACCAGTATTTCACCGCGATCAATTCCCCTGGTGTCAACTCGGCCACAGTGTTCGGATACGGCGAGCAGATCGGCAAACTTCCGTTCGGTTCACTGACCCAAGCTGACTTGGCCAATCTCGGAGTCACGGTTGGACCGGGAGCGCCTGGAAGTGTGATCTTCAATCTGGCGCCGAATTATAAGAACACCTATACCATTCAAGGCAGCGCCAGTATCGCGCGAGAATTGACGCGCAATCTCTCGCTGGAGCTGGGCTATCAGTATTACAAGGGCGTCCACATTCAACTGGACCAGGAGACCAACTATCACGAAACTGGTGTGATCGATCCGGAGTGGGGCCCGCAATACGCGCCCATCAATCCGAACATCATCCAGGCCAACACCTACTCGTCGATCGGTAATTCGACGTACAACGGCCTGACTGTTTCGCTGACCAAACGCTACAGCCGCAATTTCCAGGGGCAGGTCAACTACACCTTCAGCAAGGCTATCGACGACGCAACCGACTTTAACTCGCAGTTCGCTTCGTTTTTCCCAACACGTTTGTACCTGGAGCGTGGAATATCGGCCTACAATGTGCCGCACAACTTCGTGGCGAACGCAGTATACACTTCACCGCTCAAGGCGGGGACCGGTGCATCCTTCTGGTCCCACATTTTCGCCGACACCACGTTTTCTCCCGTGGTGCACTTGCGGAGCGGCATCCCCTTCACGGTCCGTGTTCCGGGCGCCGAGAACGGCACATTGGGGCACAACCTCTATGCGCGTCCCTGGTTCGTGGAACGAAATACGGGCATCGGGCCGGCGTTCTATGACTTTGACGCGCGGTTGGTAAAGTCGATTTACGTCAATCGCGACAAAGGCCTGAAGTTTGATTTGATCGGCGAAGGAACCAACCTGCTGAACCATACCAACTTCAGCTCCGTGAACGATCAGTTTCCAGTAGGCGATCCGTTCCTGCTGACTGGACCCTTCAACGTACAAGGGAACAAGAATCTCCCACCCTCCTCACCGCTTGGATTCACTTCGGCGTTTGCGGGAAGGCAAATGCAAGTTGCCTTGAGATTCGCGTGGTAGAAGCTTGACCACGAACACCAGCCAGCGCGAAGCCGCCATGCATCGCACGGATGAGGTGCGTGGCGGCTTCGTTTCGATCCTGAAGACAGGAGGTCTCGGATGAGAACGGACCCGGTTACTTGCGGACGCGCGCACATTCCTCGCGACATCCATGACGACTACACGCATGTCATGGCGGCACAGCGCCGCGATTTCGTTCGCGAGCATACCGGCGTTGACCTTTCGCATGTAGCTCAGTACTCTTTCGATCCGTCGGTGCTTCCAGGCAATATTGAAAATTTTATCGGCGTGGCGCAAGTGCCCATCGGCGTCGCGGGACCTCTGCACATCCTCGGCGAGCACGCACAGGGCGAGTTCTACATTCCCATGGCTACCAGTGAAGGAACGCTGGTCGCAAGTTACAACCGCGGCATGCGTCTGTTGACGGAATGCGGCGGTGTGAAGGCCACCGTTGTCGAAGATCATATGCAGCGCGCACCGGTGTTTGTGTTCCCTGACGCCGAACAAGCGCGCGAATTTGGTTTGTGGGTTGGCGAAAATTTCAGTTCCATCCAATGCGCGGCCGAAGCGACCACACGATCGGGAAAGCTCCTCGACATCGGGCAGTATCAGGTTGGACCGATGCGGTATCTTCGATTCAACTACAGTACCGGCGATGCGGCTGGCCAGAATATGACCGGTAAAGCAACTCTCGCGGCCTGCGACTGGATCCGGAACGCGTACCCTAGCGCGTCGAAGTTTTATCTTTCCGGCGGCATCGACACCGACAAGAAACATTCGCACCTGAATACCTTGTTGACTCGCGGCAAGCGCGTGGTGGCCGAAGCGACCATTCACAAGCAACTCCTGCTCGAAATCATGGGCGTGGATACGCGCGAGTTGTTTCGATGCCGCCAGGTTCAGATGGCCGGCGCGTTTCTGGCTGCGTCGGCCAACAACGGGGCGCATGCCGCCAACGGGCTGGCGGCGCTATTCATTGCGACCGGCCAGGACGTCGCCAATATTGCCGAATCGCACGCGGCGATCAGCTACAGTCAGTTGCTAGACAATGGCGACTATTATTGGTCCATCACGCTGCCGTCGCTGATCGTCGCGACGTACGGCGGAGGCACGGGACTCCCGACGCAGAAGCAGTGTCTCGAAATGCTCGGATG
>Ga0335078_10001206_pt1 | contig 39277 bp, 39 predicted proteins | sample Lox_Sample_32_FD_206711 | JGI IMG/M metagenome (GOLD analysis project Ga0335078, IMG submission 206711) | Soil microbial communities from Loxahatchee National Wildlife Refuge, Florida, United States - Lox_Sample_3.2 | ecosystem: Environmental > Terrestrial > Soil > Wetlands | place: USA... | reverse complement strand
GCCGGAAACGACCGTGGTGGTGCCGATCCGGACGAGGGCCGACCCGTCCGCGGTGGCGACGAATCCGGGCTCGACGCTGACCGGTCGGTACTCGTCCGGCCCGCGTCCGTCGAGCCGCTTCCCTTCGGCGGCGAGGTCGAGGATGTGCGTCGTCAGGATCTCGGCGGCGACCTCTTCGCTCATGCGGAGCCTCCCACGGGTCCGAGGGCGTAGCGGTCGCGGAGCGCTTGTTTCATCTTCTCGTAGATCTCGCGGCAGCCCTGGACGCCGAGGTCGAGCGACTGGGCGAGCTCCTCTTCGGTCATGTGACCCTCCATCTGAAGGAGCACGAGGCGGCCCGACTGGGGAACGAGCGCCATCGGCAGGTCCGCCTCGCCGAAGTTGTCCTCTTCCTTCTTGAGGTCGAGCGCGATCTTCCCGGCGACCTTCCCGACCGCGACGGCGGGCAGAAGGTCGACCATCGGGATGCCGGCGTCCGCGAGGGCGAGCGATGCGGCGACGAGCCCGGCGCATCGGGTCCCGGCGTTCGCCTGGAGGACCTCGATGTAAATGTCGATGCTCGTGCGGGGGTACTCCTCTGCGAAGACGACCGACTCGAACGCCTCGCCGATGACCTTCGAGATCTCCTGCGAACGGCGGTCGAGTCCGGGCCGCTTCCGCTCGTCCACGGAGAAGGCCGCCATGTTGTACTTGCACTGGATCACGGCCTTGTTGTTCTGCTGCAGGTGGCGCGGGTGGACCTCGCGCGGGCCGTACACCGCGGCCATCACCTTGTTCATGCCCCACTCCACGAACGCCGAACCGTCGGCATTGTGGAGCTGCCCGACCTGAAATTTCATCGGCCGGAGTTCGTCCAATTTTCGTCCGTCGATGCGGAGCCCGTCGGGGCTCAACAGCACCGGGACGTCCTTCGCTCCTACGCTACCCATTTTTGTTCTCCTTGGAATCTGATCTTCGGTCCGTTCACCGCTCGCCGGGCTCCGTCGTCTCGGGCGTCTCGTCTGCCTCGGTGTCGACCGCGTCCTCGTCCGGCTCGACGGAAGTGGCGGGTCGTGGCGGGATATCCCGGTGCGCGTGCTCGGCGGACGGCTCCCGGGGCCCCTGCGGGTCGGTCGGCATCGTCGCGAGCAGATAGCTCTCGACCCGCTCGGTGAGCCCGGAACGCTGACCGTTCTCCTCGATGATCCGAAGCACCTCGCTCACGCGATGGATCGCTTCGGGAGTCCCGCCGACCCAGACGCGTCCGTTCTGACCCACCACGACCTCGGCGCCGGTGTGGCGGCGGATCGTGTCGATCATCGAGCCATTGCGTCCGACGACCCGCGGAACGCGGGCGGGGGAGATCCGGACGATCGTGCCCCCTTCGAGCTTGCCGAGCCCGTCCCCGAGCATCGTCACCCCGATGCGCCCGGTCGCCTCGAGGCTCTCCACCTGGACGACGACCGCGTCTCCGACCCGCAGGAACCGGTCGGTCTCGCCGATCTCGACCTGCCAGGGGGTGCCGGTCATGTGGAGCGGCGCCCAGCGGGGGGCGCCGATGTCGAGCAGCCAGAACGTCCCCTGGACGTCCGTGACGGTACCCAGCACGAGGTCGCTCGGCTTCGGGATGTACCGACCCGAGAGCGGGATCACCTGGACGAACGGCGGCCGCTCGGCGAGAAGGCCGAGTACGCTCGCGTAGACCTTGCCGCCCGTGCGGTACGTTCCGGGTCCGGGCTTCAGGCCCTGGGCACGGATCTCTTCACCGGGAAGAACTAGTGTCCGTTCCCCGGAGGGAGGCGAGGGGGGACCCCCGCGGCCACGACCTCGGTGGCCCGGACGATGACCTCTGGACATCTTACCTGCTGCACCGGGGCGCGCGACTGGAGGGGCCTATTTAACCAAAGCGGTCTCGACAGCGCCTTTCGTGCGCGCACTGAGCTTCTCGTACAGTTCGGTCTGCATGCCGGCAGGGATCTCCACGACCCCGCTCCAGCTGCCGTCCCCGAGCCAGTTCTCCTCGAGCAACCGGCCGAGGCCCTTCACTTCCCCGATCACGCGGGGGTAGTGCTGGGCGGGGATCTTGATCTTGACCTTGACGACGTCGAGCCGGATCGGGATCAGAGGACGGAGCTTCGCGAGGACCTCCTGAACCTGCTCATCGACGGGCCGGAACGGGTCGATGTGGACCTTCGCTTCGACCATCGCCGCTTCGATGCGGGCGGGAGGGTGCGGGGCCCCGGTCTGAGGGTTCATCGCGTTCCGGGCGATCGTCGCCACGACCTGCTTCCGCTTCGCCTCCTGGAGGCGGTGACGCTGGTCGGTCGTGACCTGGACCTCGCCCTTGAGCACGATCTGACGTGCGATCTCGGCGAGGTTACGAGTATGGAACGTCTTCTCGAGGTGCTCTTCGGAGATCTTGTCGCCCTTCTTCGCGTCCTTGAAGACCTGGTCGAGCGCGAGCTTGTCGGAAAGGTCGACCGGCTTGCCGTCCTTCAGGTCCTGGACGGCCTGCGGGTCGACGAGGACCTCGAAGCGCGAACCGCCGGTCTCCCAGCGGGCGATGACGGCATCCTCGACCGTGACCATACGCGGAGCGTCAGCGAGCGACGGAGGCCCTAGCTGCGGGCCGCCTTGCCGGAGCTCGGGGCCGCGGGAAGGCGCTGGACGAACTTCTGGACCTCGTCGGTGGGGAACCGGGTCATCCCTTCGTCGGTCTGCACCGAACAGACCTCGACCTGGGAGAGGTTGCCCCCCTCCTCGAGACCCGACCGGAGTCCCTCCAGCGCGAGCAGGATCGCGCTGTCCCGGTCCATGCCCGGTCGGTACTTCTGCTCGAAGAGGTCCATCACGGGACCCTTGTTGCCGCCCGTGCTCGCCGCCTTGAAGCTCGTGAGCGAGCCCGACGGTTCCGTCTCGAACAGGTGGATGCCGCCATCGTCGTATCCGCCGACGAGCAGCGCCGTGCCGAACGGCCGCACGCCGCCGAACTGCGTGTACTGCTGCTTGTAGTCGCAGATGCGTCGCACGAGCAGTTCGACCGACATCGGCTCCGAATACGTCACACGGTTGATCTGGGCCGAGAGTCGCGCGTAATCGACGAGGACGCGGGCGTCGGCCACGAGCCCCGCCGTCGCGCAGGCGATGTTCTCATCGATCTGGTGGATCTTCTCGAGACTTGCGGCCTCAGCGAGCTTCGGGTTCGGGATCCGACGGTCGGCGATGAGGACCACGCCGTTCGAATAGACGACCCCGGCCGTGGTCGCTCCGCGCCGGACGGCTTCGCGGGCGTACTCGACCTGGAAGAGCCGTCCGTCGGGCGAGAAGACCGTGATCGCCCGGTCGTAGGCCATCTGGCCGGGTTGCATCTCCATCGTGAGCGCCTCGACCGGGCACTGAGGACCCCTTTATAACGAGCGCGCGGGCAGTAACGCTCCCGTGAGCCGGTTACGCGGTTCCCGGCGGTGGCCGGGGTCGTTCGTCGGAGCGGCCCGACAACCGTAAGTGCCGTCCGCGGCCCTCTCTCCGCGTGAGCCCGCCCGCGGAGTCCGGAGAACGAACGGGGGGGTGGCGGCTCGGCGCCAGCAGCTCCGCGTACCTTCGGGCAGCCGCCGAGCAGCCGATCGAGTGGCACCCGTGGGGTCCCGAGCCGTTCGAGCTCGCACGCCGGACCGGGCGACCGATCCTGCTCGACATCGGTGCGTCCTGGTGCCATTGGTGCCACGTGATGGACGAGGGGACGTACTCCGACCCGGAGGTCGCCCGGCTCCTCGCGCAGCATTTCGTGGCGGTGAAGGTCGACCGCGACGAGCACCCGGAGATCGACCGGAGGTATCAACGCCAGGTCGGGGCCCTCACCGGCGAAGGTGGTTGGCCGCTGACCGGGTTCCTGACGACCGACGGGGCGGTGTTCCTGGGCGGCACCTACTTTCCTCCCACGGACGGTCACGGCCGCCCCGGTTTCCGCCGCGTGCTGAAGGAGGTCTCCCGGCTCTGGAAGGAAGAGCCCGGAAGGATCCAGGAGAACGCCGAAGCGATCCAGAGCGCGTTGCGCCGCATGCGGGAATCCCACGCGCCCGCCGACCGGCCGCTCGATGCGTTCGTCGCCGCCGTGCGCGGCGAACTCCACTCGAGCTTCGACCCGGTCCACGGCGGGTTCGGCATGGCCCCCAAGTTTCCCCATCCGACCGCGGTCGAGTTCCTCCTCTGGGACGGCTTCGCTACCGGGTCGCTGTCGAGCACCGACCGCGCTCACGAAACACTGACCCGCATGGCCGACGGCGGGCTCTTTGACCAGCTCGGGGGCGGGTTCCACCGCTACTCGGTCGATGAAGCCTGGCATGTCCCGCACTTCGAGAAGATGGGGGTCGACAACGCGGCGCTCCTCGCGGCGTACGTCGAAGGGGCGTCGCGGTTCGCCGACCCCCGCCTCGAGGAGGTCGTCCGGTCGACCGTGGGATGGGTCCGTGAGGTCCTCGCCGACCCGTCCGGAGGGTTTGGCGCCAGCCAGGACGCCGACAACGCCCCGGGCGACGACGGGGGGTACTTCACGTGGTCTCGGGCCGAACTCAAGCAGACGCTCGAACCGGACGAGCTTCGGCTCGTCAGTCGGTTCTTCGGGGTCGGAACCGAAGGCCGGATGCCGCACGACCCCGAACGGAACGTCCTCTTCCGGCTCGTTCCGCTGGCCGAGGCTGCCGAGGGGGTCTTCCCGCCCGACCGGGCGGGACCGGCACTCGCCCGTGCGGTCGAGAAGATGCGCGCGGCCCGCGCCGCTCGTGCCACCCCGCTCGTGGACCGTGCGGTCTACGCCGACCTCAACGGCCGTTTCATCGGTGCGTTCGCGCGCGCCGGTGCGTTCCTGGGGGACCGGTCGGTGACCGCGGACGCCCGCGCCGCGGCCGACCGGATCCTTCGGGAGTCGTACCGGGCCGAACGCGGAGTCGCCCACCGGCTCGACCCCGACGGGCCACGCGGGTACGGCCTCCTCGAAGACCAGGTCGCCATGGCGGCGGGGCTCCTCGAGCTCGCGGGCGTCCTTGCGGAACCAAAGTATCTCGAAACCGCGCTCTCTCTCCTCGGAATCGTCGACCGCGAGTTCCGGGGGGAGGACGGCCTCCTCCGGGACCTCGCCCCGGCGCTGTACGATGGCCCAGCGGTCGCCGGGGTCACGGAGCCGTCGTACCCTCTCGAGGACAGCCCCCACCTGTCGGCGAACGCCGGGGCCGCACTCGCGTTCGTTCGAGCGGCGTCGCTGACCCACGACGAGCGTTGGACCGAGAAGGCCCGAGACCTGCTCCGGCCGGTCGCCCGTCGGATCGGAACCGCGGGGCTGTTCGCCGCCGGCTCCGCCCTCGCGGTCGGCCTTCTCGATACTCCGCCGGCCACGGTCGTGGTCGAGGGCCGGGGGCCGGACGCCGAGTCGCTGCTCCTCGCCGCCCGACGCGCGTGGCATCCGAACGTCTGGGTGTTCGCCGGGCACCCCCCGCCTCCGTTCACGCTTCCCGGAGAGCTCGAAGCGCTCCGTGGCGAGGGAACTGCCCGGGCGCTCGTCTGCTTCGGAACTAGCTGCGCGCCGCCGGTGGGCGACCCGGCGGCGATCGCGCCGCTGCTCGCGGGTGGTGGCCGCCCCATGCCGGGGTCGTGAGCACTCCGAGGTCGGTCCCGTCGAGCAGGTACGCCCGGGCGACGCCCCCGCTCAGGAATCGTCGGTACAGGAACGACCGACCGCGTGCGGGCCGGTCCCGGTTCAGCGCCTCGGTACCGGCGATGGGGTTGAAGGCCGGAAGGATCACGAGCTCCTTCGCGCGAGGTTCGATGTGCCGCCGCCGGCGCTTCGAGGCCGCGCCCGGCATCCGTTCGACCCGCACCCAACACCGCCGTTTCCCTTCCGGGTCGGAGGCGGTCGGAGCGAGACGGAACCCCGGGTGCAGGTGACCGGCGACGAGCCGCGGGGCCCGGAGGACCGTGTTGGACGGCCACCGGTGGCCGTGGAAGATGCCGACCCCTGCGACGACCACCCCGCTCGAAGGGTGCACGACGACCTCCCGGGGAAGGTGCCGGACGATCCCCACATCATGGTTCCCGGGGACGAGCTCCACCGCGAGACCCTCGCCGAGAAGTTCCGCGAAGAAGTCGAACACTACGGGTCGCAGCGCGGGCGGGGTGCCGACGATCGGGTGCTTCGCGTCCCCTGCGATCACCACGCGCCGGGCTCCGCTCGAGCGCGCCACCCCGATCAGCTCGCGCGCAAGGCGGTCGGCCGAACTCTCCGGGGGTCCCAGCGGCCGCACGGGGGAACTGCCGAGCCCGAGGTGGACATCCGCGACGATGAGCGTTCGGTCGGGCGCCTCCCCGCCCGGGTCCAGGACGAGCACGGGAGCCCCCGGCCACGGCCGCAACCGACTCTCCAGCGTGGTCTCCATCTCCCGAAGCCCGACCCGGTCCTTCGGCCGGCCGGACCCCTGTTCTCCGAGAGGTTCGACCATATCCACTTATATAAAAGAGGTAATTGGATACTTCCGGGGAAGACCGGTGGCGTCCACGCGGGAACGTTCGATCGAGCGGATCCGCGCGCTGTTGGAGCGAGCAGGATTCTACGTCGCCGACACGCACTCGATCCGGCCGACGAGCTTCGACCTCGCCGCCCGGCGGGACGCGACCCTGCTCCTCGTGAAGGTCCTGAAGAACATCGACGCGCTCGACTCCGAGGAGGCGACCCGGCTGCGGGAGCTCGGCCAGCTCTTCCCGGCGATCACGCTGGTGATCGGTCAGACCTCGGGCTCGGCGGAGCTCGACCCCGGTGTGGTCTACACCCGCTACGGGGTGCCGATCATCAACGAGGAGACCCTGCAGGAGTTCCTCGAGAAGGCGCTCCCTCCGTTCCTCTACGCGAGCCCGGGCGGCACGTTCGCGCAAGTGGACGGTCCGCGGCTTCGCGAGCTGCGCTCGGAGCGCGGTCTCTCGCTCGGGACGCTCGCGGGGATCGCCGGGGTCTCCCGCCGGGCGATCCAGCTGTACGAAGACGGCGCCGGCGCGGAGGCCCTCGTCATCGAGCGGATCGAGTCCTTCCTCGGGGAGACGGTCGTACGACCGATCGACCTCTTCGACTGGGCGTCGCGGGAACGCTCCGAGCCGAAGGAAGAGAAGGCCCCGGACGCGCGGGAACCGACCACCGACCGGACCCTCCCTCGCACGGGCGACGCCCTGCGCGACGGGGTCCTTCGACAGCTCGACGGGATGGGGCTCGAGGTCACCGTCACGATCCGCGCGCCGTTCGATGCCCTCGCGCGCACCCCCGACATCCTCCTTGCGACGGTCGGGAGCCTGCGGACCGCGCTCCACCGCGCGGAGGTCCTGCACGGGCTCGCCCGGGTAGCCGAAGGCCACGCGCTGTTCGTGGTCCGCGACCCGATCAACCGCTCCTCGATCGACGGCCTTCCGATCCTGTCGGTCATGGAGCTGCGCCGGCATCGCGACCCGAGCGAGCTGATCGACGAGATCACCGAGCGAGAAGGTCCGTGATCACCGCGACCGTCGGGCCCGCCCCCGGCGCCCTCCTGATCGCGCCGGTCCGCGGCCTGATGTCGGAGGTGCCCCGGGCGCTCGCCGCCCTCGAGGGATTCGCCCCCGCGCGGGTCGGGCTCGGGCTGTCGAGCGATGAGATGCGGAGCCTGCACGATTATTTCGTCGTTCCCGAGGCCGAACCCGTCGTCCCGCTCACCGGCAACGAAACGAGCGAAGTGCGGGGCCTCGTGCGGTTCGGTGAGGTCCGAGTCCCGAACCCGTCGTTCGTCGAGGTCCTCCGTTGGGCCTGGGCGCGGAGCGTCCCGGTGGAACCGCTCGACCCGGACGACGACCGGACCGCGTCGCTCTTCGCCGAGCACATCGGCTACTTCGAGCTCGTCCGGCGGACCGTACGGGAGCGCCGCGTGGCGCGCAGCCCCCCCGCGCCGTCGACCCCGGACGAGTACGCTCTCGAGTGGGATCGGACGATCGCGGCGGGGCGGGGCTCCCGGGAATTCGCCGAGGCCCGCGACCGTCACCTCGTGGACCGGATCACCGCGCTGCTCGCCGACCGGACCCGTCTTGCGGTCGTGGTCGACCGGGAGCGGTTCGACTCGGTCCGCCGCTTCGTGACCGACGGTCCGCCGTCGACGATCGTGTGAGGGCGCGTCGGTCACTCGTCGCGGGCGAGGATCTTCTCGAGCATCGCCCGCCCGGCGCGCCGAAACTCGTCGAGCGTCCCTTCGTTCACCAGCATCCCGTCCGCGACCACGAAGGCGTTGCCGATCCCCCACTTGAGCTCCCGTCGGTCCCGGTCGTAGAACTCCTGAAGGTCGGCGCCGTCGTCGGCGCGGCCCCGGCTCGCCATGCGATCGTGCCGCGTCTCGGGCGATGCGAAGATGCCGAGGACGAAGAGGTCGCCGAAGTTGTGGCGGAACACCGTCACTTCGGTGTCGGAGCGGCATCCGTCGACGAGCATCCGGGTCTCGATCAGCTTCGGGACGGCCCGCTGGGCCCAGACCGCCGGTCCGTGCTTGTCGCGCTCTTCGGAAGCGACCCGCGCCACGTTCGCGTTGGTCACGGGAAGCCCACGGCGCCGGGTCTCATCGCGGACGAGGTCCCCCATCTTGAGGGTCGCGAGGCCCATCGAACGGGCGACGCCGACGAGCTCGTCCTTGCCCGAACCGGGCATGCCGACCGTGACGATGAGTTTCATAGCGTGCCGGGCGGTTCCTCGGCGGGTCCCTTCGTACCGCTGGCGGTCGACTTGAGGTGGTCCGCGACCTCCTGTTCGGAGATCATCTGGAGCCGGTCGGCCCGCTGCTTGAAGGCGGCCGCCTCCTGCTCGGCGAGACGCGCTGTCTCGACGTAGCGGTCGACCTTGACCTTGAGCTCGGCGGTCTTCTGCGTCTTGGTCGCCGCGCGCAGCTCGAGGGCCCGCGCCTTCTGCTGCTTGTCGACGACCTTCTGCTGGAGCTTGCGTACACGGTAATGCAGGCTCGTGACGTCGGAGCCGATCGGGGCACCGCCGGTCCTCTTCGTGCCGGCCTCGATGTCCCGCTCGTGCTGCTTCATCTCCTGCTCGATCTCGGGGATCTCGGCGAGGACCTTCTGTCCGCGTTCCCGCAGCAGCGTGGCCTGGTGGCGGAGCTTTTCGATGCGCGTGTTCAGCCGCGCCGCACGCTGGTTCGCCCGGGCCGCCGCCCGGTCGTGGCGCGCTGCGATCTCGCGAAGTTTGGTGATGTCTGCGTACTGCTGACCGATCCAGCGGGAACGCCGCGCGGCCAGGGGAGTGGGCGCCCCGACGGGGGGAGGGGAATCACCGCCGCCGCTCGCCATCGGACCGGTGTTACTCGGACGCGAGATATAGCGGTTGTCTCGGGCAGGAACGCACGCCGGAGCTCACGCCCGGGCCGGTCGCGGAGGCCGCAGCAGAGGGGCGATCCGGCCCGCGAGCTCGGCCGCCGGGACCCGTTCCTGGCTCTTCGAGTCCCGGGCCCGGAGCGTGACGGTCCCCTTCGCCGGGCCCTCCCCGACGGTCTCCCCGTCCACGGTGACACAGAACGGCGTCCCGGCTTCGTCCATGCGGGCGTACCGCTTCCCGATCGTCCCGCCGTCGTCGTACCGGTTCGGGACCCCGGCGGCCGCAAGGTCGTCGGCGAGGCGCCGGGCGACCGCGCCGTGCTCCTTCTCGATCAGCGGGAACACCCCGACCGGCACCGGGGCCAGGTACGCGGGCAGCTTCCACAGGGTCCGTTCCCCGTCCTTACCGAGGTGCACGTCGGCGACCGCCCAGAGGCATCGGTCGGGGCCGAACGTGAGCTCGAGGACGTGCGGCAGGACGGAGCGGCCCCCGGTCAGCGTGACGGAGAGGTCCTTCCCCGACCCTTCGCTGTGGCGACCGAGGTCGTAGTCCCCGCGGTAGTGGACCGCGCCGATCTCCTTGAACCCGCCGAGGCTGTCGAGCGCGACCTCGACATCGAACTGGATCCGGTTGTAGAACGCGCGTTCCTGGTCCGACTTCTCCAGGAGGCGGATCCGATCCGTCGGGAAGCCGAGAACGTCCCGGTAGAAGCGGAACGTGTGGGCGAGGTGGTACGCATAGAACTCCGGGATCCCACCGGTCCGCACGAGGTCGCCGGCCGAGGTGACGACCGGCTCTTCGGACCCGGCGAGCCGACGTTCCGCCCGGACGACCGGCAGCCGCTCGCTTTCCACCCGGTCGAACGGGAGCGGGAAATGCTCGGGGTCGAAGAAGATCTGGAGTTCCGCCTGCGTGAATGCTCGCATGCGGAAGAGCACCTGGCGCGGCGCGATCTCGTTGCGGTAGGCCTTTCCGATGACCGCGATCCCGAGAGGGAGCGCGTGGCGCGCGACATCCCACATTCGGGGGAACGACAGGTAGCTGCTCTGCGCTGTTTCCGGCCGCAGATAGACCCGTTCCCGACCGGTCACCCCGAAATCGAGGCCGAACATCATGTTGAACGGTCGCGGGACGCTGAGGTTGGTCGAGCCGCAGCTCGGGCACTTCACGCCCTTCGCCCGGACGATCTCCCCGATCTCGGCCGGAGTGAGGCCGTCGACGCCCTCGGGGCGGACCTTCTCGAGGACCGTGTCGGCTCGGAACTCGCTGTGGCAGTTCTCGCACGTCACCTCGGGGTCCGTGAAGTTCTCGAGGTGACCCGAGGCCCGCACGACCGCTTCCGGAAGGATCTCGGCCGGGTCGATCAGATGGTAGTCGTCCGAGAGCCCGATGAACCATGCGGCCCAGGCGTCCTCGATCCGGCGTTTCAACGTCGCACCGAGCGGACCGTAGTCGTAGAGTCCCTGCGCTCCGCCGTAGATCTCCGCCGTGGGCCAGAGCACCCCGCGGCGCCGGAGCAGTGCGAACAGCTCGTCGCTCTTCATCGTCCCTGTCGTCGCTCTCGGCTCCCGGGCCGGGACCGGACCATAAGGTGTTCGGTCGCCCGGGTCACGACCTGGTAGGCGGGGTCGTCCGGAGGCAGCCGGAGCACGACCGGCGCGACGGGCATCCCGGGCGCCACGAGGGCGTTCTCGGGTTCGCCGAGCCATTTCCACGGCTCGACGAGCGCCGCCCTCGCGACGAACTCCGCCGACACCGGTCGGCGGCGGAGGCGCGACGCGACGTAGGCAAACTCCATTTCACGCCAGAGCGACGGCGCGTGGAACATCGCGTTGTCCGTCCCGAGCATGACCGATAGACCGAGGCGCTCCATGGCCAACAGGTCCGGCTGGCGCGCGAACAGCGCGTTCGACCGAGGGCAGACCACCACCGAGACCCGTTCGTCCCGGACGGCGACCAGGTCGGCGTCCGTCGCCTTGGCCAGGTGCACGAGCAGGTCCGGCCGCGGGTCGAGGTACCGCTCGGGTCGTTCCCGAACGGCTTCGCTCGCGTGGAGGCCGAACTTCTTACCCGCGGCCCGGCAGGCGCGGGCGACGGACCGGCGCGTTTCCTCGGTCTCGTCCCGCGCGCTCGAGAGTCCCGCCCCGTCGGCGACCCGGAGGAGACGCGCGAGCTCGGCCGCCCGCACCGGGCGGGCGAGCGGCCGTCCCAGCGCCAGGACCCGAACGGTGCTCGCCCGAGCCGCTTCGCGGAGGAGTTCGACCCCCGGCACCCCCTCTTCCCGGAAGTCCACGACCGCGGCGACGCCCTCGTGCTCCATGCGACGCAGCGCGGTCCGGATCGCCCGCACCTTCGCGGCGCGCGTGGAGGTCGCCAGCAGCTGGAACTTGTAGCCGTGAGGAGGCTGGATGAGGCGAGAGACCGGTCCGGGAGGGGGCTCCCGCACGGAGACCGCATCCCCGAGGTGGGTGTGCGCGTTGACGGGAGCGGGGGTGACGATCCCCCGGATCCGGCGTTCCCCACGGCGTCGGCCCTCGGTACCGGGCGAACCGACCTCGACCACCCGGCCGTGCCGGAGACGGACGTAGCCCGGTCGCGGCCCTTCGAGGTCGAGGATCGCACCGACGACGAGCATGAACGGTCGGCGGGAGCGCTCGGGAACCTTAAGCCGCACGCCGGGTCCCCCCAGCGGTACGCCACCAGGGGGTTCCGAGGATTCCGCCGACCCAGCACGGCACGGTCGTCGACCGGCCCCGCGACCTGCTCGTCTCGGGCCATGTCAACATCGACCGGTTCCTCTCGGTCGATGCGTTTCCCGCCGCCGACCGAACGGTGCCGGTGCGGACGCATCGGGCTGAGCTCGGAGGCACTGCGACGAATCTGGTCCGGGTCGCGGCGCGACTGGGGGTCGCGACGGGCCTTGTCGCCCGGGTCGGGGACGGCTTTCCGCGGGAGTACATGACCTCCTTACGAGCGGCCGGTATCGACGTCCGCGGCGTCGAGGTTGTTCGAGGGACTCCCACTCCGACCTGCTTCATCCTCGAGGACCGCCGGCATTCCCAGCGGACGCTGATCGACCAGGGCGCGATGGAGGCAACGCGGGCAGCGCGGCTCCCGACCCGGCTCCTCCCCGAATATGCTTGGCTCCATCTCACGACGGCCGACCCGGCGTTCCAGCTTCGGCTCTTGGACACGGCGCGGCGGCACGGCCTCCATGTGGCCGCCGACCCCGCTCAGGAGATCCACTACCGATGGAGCCGCTCCGCCTTTCGGACCCTCCTTCGCGGTTCGGAGGTACTGTTCGGGAACCGCTCGGAGATCGACCGGGCCCTCGAGTTCGTCGGAGGGGATCGGCCCGCCGCGCTCCTCGAGTGGGTGCCGCTCGTCATCCGGACCGAGGGCCGCAAAGGAGCGACCGCGTTCTCGCGAGCGGGCGTCGTACACGCCGGGGGTGTCGCGCCGAAACGGGTCCGGACCCTGGTCGGGGCGGGGGACGCGTTCCGGGGCGGTTTTTATGCGGCGTGGTTTGCCGGACAACCGATCGCGCACTGTCTCGCGGCCGGCACGCGGGCCGGGGCGCACTGGATCGAAGGGCGGAGGTGAGCTCGAGCGATGGAGATGCATGCTTTCGGTCGGCTGATCCCCGTGGAGGTCGCGCGACGGCGATTGTTGGCGGCCATCCGACCGATCGACCGCGTCGAGGCGGTCCGAATCGAAGCGGCGTTCCATCGCGTCCTCGCGGAGAACGTTCGAGCGCCGTCCCCGGTGCCGGCGTTCCGCCGGACCACGTGGGATGGCTATGCGCTCCGCAGTGAGGACACGGCCTCGGCGACCCGCCAGCATCCCGTCGCGCTCACGGTCGTCGGGGAGGTCTTCGCCGAGCAGTCGTATCCCCGTACCCTCGGCCGCGGCGAGGCGGTCGCGATCGCTACCGGGGGGGCGATCCCGAGAGGCGCGGATGCGGTCGTGATCTTCGAAGAGATCGAGCGGAAGGGAAGCGAGGTCCGGGTCGCACGCCCCATCCGCGCGGGGGACCGGATCTCGCCGCCGGGGCACGATTTCCCTCGGGGCGCCCTGCTCGGACGGAGGGGCGACGAGCTCTCCGCTCCGGCGGTGGGCGCGATCGCCGCGTGCGGCATCCCGAGGGTGCGCGTGTACGCGCTTCCCCGGGTCGCCATCCTCCCCAACGGGAACGAGCTGCTCTCACCCGGAGACCGTCCCCGCGACGGCCGGATCTTCGAGAGCAACAACGCCACCCTCGCCTCGGTCGTGCTCGCGGCCGGAGCGATCCCCGAGGTCCACCCGCCGGTGCCGGACCGGCCCGAGGTGATCGAGCGGGCGATCCGCACCGCCCTGCGCGACTGCGACCTCGTGCTCGCCACCGGGGGCAGTTCGGTCGGTGAGCGGGACCACTTGCCGCGGCTCCTTCCCAAGCTCGGAAATCTCCTCTTCCACGGGATCGCGGTGCGCGCCGGCAAGCCGACGTTGGCCGCCCGGAGCGGCCGGAAGGTCGTCGTCGGGCTGCCGGGGCACCCGACGTCGTGCCTCGCGAACATGTACTGGCTCGTTCTTCCCGCGCTTCGGAAGCTGGGGCGGCGTCCCGGTCCGGGATGGACGGACGGTTGGGCGGTCCTGGGCAGCGACGCGGTCGCGCCGACACCGGGCCTCGCGACGATCGTGCCGCTCCGGTTCGAGAAGGACCGGGCGTACACTACGTTCCGGGGCTCGTCGGTGATCACGAGCCTCTCCGGCGCCACGGCGTTCGCGCTCCTTCCGCCCGGCCGCCGGGTGGTGCACCGTGGACAGCGGGTCCGGGTGCACTTCCTGGACCCTCCCCTGGGGTCGACCACGCGTCCCCGGGACCGGACGGCCGGGAACCGTTAAGCGCGGAACCGCCTCGGTCCGACGTGGCGCGCCGGAACCTCGCGCTCGCGTTGTTGTCCATCGAAGGCACCAACTGCGACGACGAGCTGCGAGAGGCGCTCGCGAAGCTGGGGGCGCGCCCCGAGATCGTTCACCTGAAGCAGTTCGAAGGCCGGGACGTCACTGCCGGAGAGCGGCGACGCCTTTCCGACTATCAGGCGCTCTTTGTGCCGGGAGGGTTCTCGGCCGGCGATTATGTGCGCGCCGGGGCGATCTTTGCGGCCCGGGTCCGCGCCGCGATCGGGCCCGAGCTCGAGGAGTTCGTCCGCAGCGGCCGGATCGTCGCCGGCGTGTGCAACGGCTTCCAGGTGATCACCGAGCTCGGCCTGCTGCCGGGCCGGCCCGGAGGACGCCTCGCCGCACCCCAGGCGGCCCTGATGACGAACGACTCGGGGCACTACGAGTGCCGGCCGACGTTCGTCGCGTGGGACGGGGGGATCTTCCCTCCCCTGCAGGGGGTTGCGAAAGGAACGCGGTATCTCTTTCCGTCGGGCCATGCCGAGGGGAAGCTCGTGCTCGAGAGCGAGGAGCTCCGGCGCTCGGTGGAAGAGAACGGGCAGGTACTGTTCCGTTGGGTCGCGCCGGACGGTGGGCGGGCGACCTACCCGTGGAACCCGAACGGGTCGGAGGGGAACGTCGCGGGCCTGACGAACCCTGAAGGGAACGTCTTCGGGTTGATGCCGCACCCCGAGCGCGCGTTCTATCGGGCGCAGGCTCCGGATTGGACGCGTTCGGGCACACCGGAAGGATTCGGTGACGGACATCGGTTCCTCGACGCCGTGCTCGCGTACGTCGAGCGGCACGCCTAGCGCTGGGACCGGCCGAAGCGCCAGACCTCCAGCCGCTCTCCTTCGAGCTCACGGACCGCGACGACCATGGTCCGATTGCCGGACGCCTCCCAGGAGGTGCGGATCGCGGCGAGCGCATGGGGGTCCTGGAGCGACGAGACGACAACGTATGCGGCTCCGTCCGCCGTGAGATGCTCGTCGAGCTGGTCGACCAGGCGGCCCAACACGCGACACCCGTCGGGACCTCCGTCCAGGGCAAGGTTGTGCCACGGGTCGGGGTCGCGCTCCTCCGGACGGGTCGGCAGGTAGGGGGGATTCGCCAGCAGCCGGTCGAACCGCCCGAGGCCGCGCGCGAGGTCGGTCCGGACCACCTCGAGGGGGAGGTTCTCCGACCGCGCCCGCTGCCGCAGCAGCCGCAGGGCGTGCGGGTTGAGGTCCGTGGCCACCGCGCGGGCCCCGCCTCGGGCCGCGGCGAGCGCCGCGAGACCCGTGCCCGCCCCCACCTCGATCACGCGACTCCCCCGTGCGACCGTTGCGAACGGGAGCAGCAGGAAGGTATCCTCGCGCGCAGGGTAGACGGCCGGGAGCCCCGAACGGCCGTTCGGTCGCCCGTCGGCCGGGGAGGGATGCAGCGCCGGTGCGCGATGGCTTCTTATTGGCTCCACGCGTACTACGCAACCTAGTGGAATAATTGGCAATGCCTCGTCGACTTTCTCCTCCGGTCAAGATCGGGATCACGGGTCTTCCGGGCTCGGGCAAGACGCAGACCCTACTGCGGATCATCGAGCTTCTCGAGGAGGAGGGCGTGAAGGTCGGCGGCATGGTCACGGAGCCGATCGTCGAGAAGCAGCGCCGGGCCGGTTTCCAGATCACCGACTGGATGACGAAGGAGCACGAGGTCTTCGCGCACGAGGGGTTGAAGTCACGGGTCCGCTCGGGCCGCTACGGGGTCAACATCTCGGCCCTCGAGGGCCTGGGGACGCGAGCGCTCGCCGAGGCCCGGGAGTCCGCGGACGTGATCGTGATCGACGAGGTGGGCAAGATGGAGGTCGAGAGCGAGGCGTTCACGCAGAGCGTGATCGACACGCTCGACGCGCGCAAGTCGATCGTCATGACCCTCCACAAGAAGTCGAGGAACCCGCTGCTCCAGGACATCCGTCGGAGGGACGAACTACGACTGCTCGAAGTGACACCGGTCAACAAGAATCTCCTCGCGTTCAAGATCGTCCACCTCATCACCGGCCGGGCGCACTAGTCGCTCCCGGCCGGGAGGGGTCCACCCCGCTCCTGCTGCCGAGCCTTCCGCCGGGTCGGGGCCCCGGTCGTCGGTCGCCCGTCTTCTACAATCCGGCGATGGCGGCCGACCGCGACCTCGCGGTGGCCGTCGCCCGGGCGATCTTCGACCGACCGCCCGTCCCCCGATCCGGTTGGGAGATGACCGCGGCGACCGGGGTTCGCGGCCTCCGGATCCTCGTGGAATCCGGTTCCTTCACGTCGTTCACCTTTACCGAGTCGAGTCCCGAGGCGTTCGCCGTCCTCCGGGAGAACGTCGCTCGCGTTCCCGGGGCGGCCGCTGTGCAGGCCGACGCGCGGACCTGGACTCCTCCGACGGCCTTCGATTACGTCGACCTCGACCCGTACGGGAGCCCGATCCCGTTCGTGCGCAGTGCCCTCTCCGGGGTCGGGCCGAACGGCGTTCTGGCCGTGACCGCGACCGATATGATGGTGCTGGCGGGAGCCCAGCCGAAGGCGTGTGCCGCACGGTACGGCGCTCGTCCGGTCCGAGGGCGTCTTGGGCCCGAGGGGGGGCTCCGGATCCTGCTCGCCTTTCTCGCCCGCGAAGCCGCCGCCCGGGACCGGTCCGTGCGTCCCCTACTGGCCTACGCGCGCGACCACTACGTCCGGGTCTACCTCGAGCTCGGACCTCCGTCCGGAAGGGACCCGCCGGTCGGCACCATCGACCCCGCGACGTGGGACGGGCCACGCGTCGGGGACCGGGGACCGTACGGCCCGCTCTGGCTCGGGCCGCTCTTCGACCCGGACGTCGTCGGACGGCTGACCGTTCCGGAAGGCGCCGCGCGGCCGCGCGAGGTCGACCAATTCATCTGCCGCGTGCGCGAGGAGGTCACGGTGGACCGGCCGTTCTATTACGAAGCGAACGTGCTCGCCGCGCAATTGGCCCTCGGGGAGCCACCGTCGCTTGCGGCGATCGCCGAGGGGCTCCGGTCGATCGGCTTCCGCTCGGCGCGCACGCACGCCCGGCCGGAAGGATTCCGGACCGATGCCCCGCGGGAGACCGTCGAGCAGCTCGTCCGGCGGCTGGGTTCGGGAGCTCACTCCCAGAACGCTCGGGTCCGGGCGTAGGCCCGCTCGGCCCGTAGGATCTCGGTGAAGAACGCGTCGTCGTCGCGGTAGAGGCGCATCAAGAGCCGTCGCGCGGTTTCGGGCCCGATGCCGCGTCCCGCGAGCGCATAGAGCGCCCGTTCCCCGTAGTGGGCGACCAGTTCCGCGGACGTGTAGCCGGCGCGCACCAGCGCTTCCGTTCCCGCGGCGAGGACCCTCTCCCGACGCGCCCGACGTCCGCTCGGGGGTTTCTCGCGGGCCCGTTTCCGCTTCGCGTACGTGCTCAGCCGCACGATCTCGTCGCTGCGGCGCGGAGAGAGGACCGCCGACAGCGAGCCATGACACAGAAGGCACCGGCTGCCGCCCTCGGACCGGTACCGCGCGGCGGTCGTCGTCCGCACGAAGCCGCACCGTAGGCAGACGAGGGTCAGCGGTTCCTTCGAAAGACGCTCCTGCACCGCCTTCAGCAGGGTGGGAGGCGGGATGTCGGGGACCGTCCGCCACTCCAGGCGCGCGAGGGGACCGTCGGAGAACGGGGAGGGTGGTGTCGCCACCACCTCGATCGTTCCGGACCGGATCCGCTCGAGCACTTCGGTCGCGTGGTCGAGGTCGTAGCGGTCGTGGAGGGTCTTTTCGAGCGTCTCGTCTCCGAGGGGATTCATCCGGCTGGCCGACAGCAGCGGGTCGAGCGTCCTCAGGTCGCGCGGGTCGGCGGACGAGGGGATGACCCCTAGCTTTCGGGCGACGGCGAGGAACACCCAGCGGTAGTCGAGGCCCGTCGGCACGAGCCGCTCGACGAGCGGCCGCAGGGTCGCGGGGTCGATCGCGAGGGTGTCGGCGAGCGTCGTGGCATCGACCGCGATCGGAAGCTCGAGGACGAACCAGGTCGGCTCGACCGACGCCACCTCGACCCGCGCGCCCAGCCGGGCGGTGAGCAGCCCAGCGACCGCGAGGGAGAGGGTCTCGTTCGTGCGAGTTCCAAAGCACGCCCCAAAGACGACGACCCGGGCCTGCGCGGTGACGGTGATCCGTCGGTCGGTCGGGATCGTGCCGGCGGCGGCGCTCGCGCGCCGGCGCTCCTCGAGGTGCTGGCGGTCCTCGGCGGAGATCGGATACCGGTCGAACGCGCCGGCGCGTCGGAGCTCGCCGATCTCTTGCGCCACATCGAACGGCACCGGCAGGTCCTCGCCGGCCCATCGAGGTTCGCGTCCGATCTCCTGTACGGTCTCGACCAGCAGCTCCCCGTCGCGGTACTCGACGACCTTCCACGTGCGTCCGTGGAGGAGGAAGATCTCCTCCGGCTGGGCGAGGATCTGCGTCAGGACGAACCGTTCGTCGAGCGTGCCGATCAGGCGGCGGGTCCCGATGTCGCGCAGTCGATACGTCCGCTCGTCGGGGATCAGCGAGAGCGACGAGTAGAAGCGGTGGAGGGTTCCCCGCCCGGGTGCGAGTCGGTCGCCCACTCGCTTGGCGAGCCCGAGACCGACGAGATAGTCGACGAGGTCGATCCACTCCGAGTCCGTGAGGTCGGCCGCGGCGGCGGCCCGTCGGAGCGGCCGGAGGAGCTCGGAGACCTCGACCGTCCCCTCGGCGCGCAGCGAGGCGATGATCTGCTGGGCGGCCGCGAGACGGTTCCGCGTGCGCCAGGTCACCGGCTCGACGAGCCCGGCGTCCGCGCGTCGGGCGAGGACGGCCGCCTCTTCGAGGTCGTCGTCGTCCAGGGAGAGCACGGTCCCATGGATCGTTCGGTCGAGGCGGTGGCCCGACCGACCCACGCGCTGGACGAGGCGGCCGACCTGGTGCGGCGAGCCGAACTGGACCACGTGGTCGACCCCCCCGATGTCGATGCCGAGCTCGAGCGAGGAGGTCGCAACGAGCGCCCGAAGCTGGCCGTCCCGGAACGCCTTCTCGGCCTCCTCCCGGACCTCGCGAGAGAGCGAACCATGGTGGACCGCGATCGAAAGGTCGGGGGCGAGCCTCTGGAGTCGCGCCGCGAGGCCCTCGGCGGTCGGCCGCGTGTTCACGAAGATCAGCGTCGTCCGGTGGGCCCGGATCTCCTCTTCGAGCGCGCGGAGCCCCTCGAGCAGGGTCGCATCGGCCTTGAGCTCCCGGGCCAGGGTCTCATCGAGGGGAGGCCGAGCTGCTCCCGGCCGGCGCGCCGAGAGCTCGAGCGGGCGGCGCTCCTGAGCGACCCGCACCGTGATCTCGCGAGGTGCGGGGGAGAGGAATCGCGCGACCTCGTCCGGGTTGCCGACCGTGGCCGAGAGCCCGATCCGACGCACGATCCTTCCCGTGAGCTTGTCGAGCCGTTCGAGCGTGAGCGAGAGCTGTGCGCCGCGGTCGGAGCCGACCAACTCGTGGACCTCGTCGATGACGATCGTGCGGACGTTCGCGAGCGACTCACGGAGGCGGACCCCCGTGAGGAGCAGCTGCAGCGTTTCGGGCGTCGTGAGGAGCAGGTCGGGAGGCCGCCGCGATTGGGCGAGACGGGCAGAGGTCGGTGTGTCCCCATGCCGCACCGCTGCCGTCAGGCCGACCTGCTTCACGAGAGCGACGATCCGGTGTTCGAGGTCCCGGTTCAGCGCCCGCAACGGGGTGACGTAGAGGATGGAGACCGCGGGCGTCGGCGCCCCGAGCCTCCGGGAGAGGAGCGGTAGCAGAGCGGCCTCGGTCTTCCCGGTGCCGGTTGGGGAGAGAAGGAGCGCATCCGAGTCGGTCTCGAGCAGGGGGAAGGCGAGGCGCTGGATCTCGGTCGGTTCCCGAAGCCCGAGCTCTCGGATCGCGTCCCCGAGGCGCGGGTCGAGGGTCGCGAATACGGACGACGAGCCGGCCATGGGAGAAGGAATGAGCCCGGCCTAGCGGAAAGGGCTGACGGGTGTCTCGCGCTCGTCGGGAGGTTCGAGGTCGAGCATCTTCAACCCGATGCTCTCCACCATGGGCCGACCGAATGCCCGTCCCGGGAACGTGTCGATGAGGACCTCCTGAAGGATCCCGACGGTCGCCCGCATCAAGTGTCCCCCGACGAGCCGGTGGTCCGGCCCGGCCACCGCGCCATGGAGGTGGACGGACGGTCCGCCTTCCGCGCGGGCGATGGTCCCGTGGAGCGCGACCACTTCGTGCGGGACCGTGAGCTCGTGCGGCTGGTACTGGCGGCCGTCCCAGTAACCGAACGTAGCCCGCCGGAACATCCCGATCCCGAAGACGACCGCCGCCGCGCGGACGTTCTCCCGCTCCGCGAAGGCGCTCAGGGTGTCGAAGAGGTCCTGTCCTTCGTCGAGCCGAAGCATCCACCGGGTTCCGTCGTGGACCGCCTGCATCGACCCCTCCACCGTCGTTCGGGCTAAGGCGTTTCCACCCGCCTGCCCGGACCGTGTCGAACTACTGAAGGCCGTTCCATCACCTCTCGCAGAGAACTAACCCCCGGCGTGCCGCAAAGGGTAATGGGAGCGGAGCGGTAGAACGCGGATATGTCCTCTTCATTGGTTTCCCTGCCTTCTCCGCGCTCGCCGGAGCAGATCGAGCGGCGGATCCGGGAGGGTGGCCGCGCCGTGGTCGCGCTCTCCGGGGGAGTCGACTCCTCGCTGGTCGCCGCGCTCGCGTACTCCGCACTGGGGTCAGAGGCGACCGCGGTCACGCTCACTGGGGCGGCGGTGTCGTCGGCCGAGACCGAACGTGCGACCCGCGTCGCGTCGGAGATCGGGATCGCCCACGTGCTCTTGCCCGCGGACCCGCTTTCCTCACCGGAGTATCGGGAGAATCGCCCCGACCGATGCTACTTCTGCCGGTCCGTGGAGACGTCGGCGTTGCTCGAGTTCGGCCGGGAGCGGTCGGTTCGTCAGTACCTCGACGGGGTCCACCGGGACGACCTCCGCGACGATCGGCCGGGCCTCCGGGCGATGGACGAGGCGGGGTTCACGCACCCGCTCCTCTGGGCCGAATGGGGCAAGTCCGACGTCCGGGCCGAGGCCCAGCGACGTCGGCTCCCGAACTGGGACCAGCCTTCGGACGCCTGCCTTGCGTCGCGGATCGCCCACGGCGACCCGGTGACGCGCGAGTTGCTCCGCCGCATCGAAGCCGCCGAGATCGTCGTCCTCGACCGTGGGTTCCGACGTGTGAGGGTCCGAGTCCACGGAAGCTCCGCCCGGGTCGAGGTCGACCCGGGCGAGGTGCCGCGCCTCCGCGCCGAGCCGCTCGCGGGGGAGGTCGTCCGCGCGATCAGCGGGCTCGGGTTTTCGACGGTCGAGCTCGACCCACGGGGATATCGGGGGGCAGCTCCGGGCCCCGCGCCGACCCCATGACCCGGAACCAAGGTTCGGACCAGCCCGCCGCCCCTCTTCCGGGCCAGTTCCAGCTCGAGACCGACCTCGTCCCGCAGGGCGACCAACCCGCGGCGATCGATGGTATCGTAGACCGGGTGCAGAAGGGCGAGAAGTTCGTGACGCTCCTCGGGGTGACCGGGAGCGGCAAGACGTTCACGATGGCCCACGCGGTCGCTCGACTGCAGCGTCCGACGCTCGTCATCAGCCCGAACAAGACGCTCGCCGCCCAGCTCGTGAGCGAGTTCCGGGCGCTGTTCCCGAAGAACGCGGTCGAGTACTTCGTGAGCTACTACGACTACTACCAACCCGAGGCGTACGTACCGCAGATCGACCTGTACATCGAGAAGGACGCATCGATCAACGAGGAGATCGACCGGCTCCGGCACCGGGCGACCCAGGCCCTGCTGACGCGCAGGGACGTCCTGATCGTCGCCTCGGTGAGCTGCATCTACGGACTCGGGTCTCCCGAGGATTACCGGGCGAATGTGGTCGAGCTCTCGGTGGGGCAGGAGATCTCGCGGCAGGCGCTCCTTGAGCAGCTGGTCCGGATGAAGTACTCGCGGAACGACGTCGAACTCAAGCGCGGGCGGTTCCGGGTCCGCGGCGGGACGATCGACGTGATGGGCGCGGGAGAGACCGTGCACCGGGTGGTGCTCGAGGGGAACACGATCCGGGAGATCGTGGAGCTCGACCCGCTCACCCAGGAGGAGCAGCGCTCGCTCCGGCAGCTCGCGGTGTTCCCGGCCACGCATTTCCTCACGGTCGACGAGCGTCTCCGAGGCATCCTCTCCGAGATCGAGAAGGACCGCGACGCGCGCGTCGCGGAGCTCCGGAGCGCCGAGAAGATCGTCGAGGCCCAGCGCCTGAAGGGACGGGTCGACTACGACCTCGAGATGATCCGCGAGACCGGCTACTGCTCGGGGATCGAGAACTACGCCCGGTACTTCGCCGGTCGGCGGCCGGGCGAGCCTCCGTACACCCTCCTCGACTTCTTCCCGGAGGATTTCCTCGCGTTCATCGACGAGTCCCACGTGACGGTCCCGCAGCTCCAGGGGATGTACAAAGGGGACCGGAGCCGCAAGGACAACCTCGTCGAGTTCGGCTGGCGCCTCCCTTCGGCGCGGGACAATCGACCCCTCAAGTTCCCCGAATTCCTGACCCACGTCCCCCAGACCGTCTTCGTATCGGCGACACCGGGTCCGTTCGAGCGGAAGGCATCGAAGGGGATCGTCGAGCAGATCATCCGACCGACGGGGCTCGTCGACCCCCCGATCGAGGTCCGGCCCCTGAAGGGGCACATCGCCGACCTGATGGTCGAGCTTAGGGCGACAATCGAGCGCGGCGACCGCGCGCTCGTGACCACCCTCACGAAAGCGACCAGCGAGGAGCTCGCGAACTATCTCGCGAACCAGGGGTTCCGGGTCCGGTACCTCCACTCGGAGGTGGAGACGATGAAACGGGTCGAGATCCTGAGGGACCTGCGACTCGGCCAGTTCGATGTGCTCGTCGGGATCAACCTCCTTCGGGAGGGCCTCGACCTCCCCGAGGTCAGCTTCGTCGCGATCCTCGATGCGGACAAGGAGGGGTACCTGCGCAGCGAGACCTCGATCGTCCAGACGGCGGGCCGGGCGAGCCGGAACGTCGACGGCAAGGTCGTCCTCTACGCGGACCGTCTCACCGGCTCGATGAAGCGGGCGATCGCGGAGATGGCCCGCCGGCGCGAGACCCAGGTCGAGTACAACCGCGCCCACGACATCGTGCCCGAGTCGATCCGCAAGGAGGTGCGGTCGCTCCTCGCCCCGGAAGAAGAAGCGGCCTCGGGGGAGCTCTCCACGAGCGGTCTCGGCCGCAAGTGGAAAGAGCGGCTTCCGCTACTGCTGACGAACCTCGAGGAGGAGATGCGGATCGCCGCGGAGCGCCTCGACTTCGAGGAAGCCGCGCGCATCCGCGACCGGATCCGGGAGATCCGCCGCTCGAACGCGACGACCCGCGCGACCGCGTCTCGGGCCGGGGCGACCTCCTAGGCAACGAGAGTTGCTCGACCGGTCAAGAGCGTTTTATCCGACCCCGCCCTCGGGCGGGCATGGTCCCCGCGCGCTCCCCGGAGGTCACCGGTCTCGGTGGCCTTCGACGCGGAGGCATCGTTACCGAGCTCCTCTTCCTGTACGAGTGCGCCACGCTCGAGCCGACCCAGCTGCGTCCGATCGCGGAGCACCTCGGTCTGACCGTCCAGGCGGTCTCGCACTCCTTCCGGCAGCTTCGTCGGCGCGGCCTGGTTGCGGTCGAGGAGGGGCGGTACCGGCCGACCGTCGAGGGCGTGGCATGGCTCCAAGAGAGCCTCCGGCACCTGGGCGACGACCTGTGGGAGCGGATCGAGCGCGTGCACGTCTTTCGTTCGACCCGCGCCCTCGCGCTGGCGGACCTCTCGGAAGGCGCGACGGTCTCGCTCGAGCTTCGGAACGGTCTCCTCTCGGCCCGCCCGGGCGCGGCGGGGCCGTCACGTGGTCGCGTGGAGCACGCCGCGCGCCGCGGTTCGATCGTCGAGGTCACGAACCTCGAAGGGATCGTCGCGCTTCGCCCCGCCCCCATCTGCATACGCACTCTCACCCCCGACGATCTGGATGACCCGCGCATCGCGGAGCGGATCCGGCGGAGCCTGCCGGCGGGCGACGGGGTGCTCCTCGCCGCCGACGGCCTCGAGGCGTACCACCTCCTCTCGCACGCCGTCGACCGGCCGGTCGTCCGATTCGCCGCCGGGAGCGCGTGTCTCGAGGCGTCGGCCGTGGGAGTGCCGAGCTGCCTTTTGGTCCTCGAATCCGGCCTCGCCCGGCTACTGGCCCAGTTCACCGGACCTTCCCCGCCTCCGCTCGAGGTGGCGCCCGTCCCGGGCAGTGGCCGGGCCCGAGCCCGTGGTCACTGAGCTGGGGTCGGCGTCGAGGACGGTCGGGGTGTCGCGAGCGCCGCGAGCGTGGCGAGCACTTCGTCCACCCCGGCGACCTCCCGCGCGCCTCCACGGCGCAGGCGCTCCACGAGCGCCTCGGCACGCCCCCCGGTAAAGTCCCACACCGGCCCCGGCGTTCGGCGGACGAGCAGGATCGGAATGCGACCGAGCTGCCCGGCGACCTCCTCGAGGTTCGGGAGGTTCGACGGTCCGACGGGGAACGGGGCGACGACGACCGCCGTGGCGCTCGCGAGGAGCGTACGCAGGCGCGCGCGCACTTCTTCGCCGATCGGAGCGAAGGGGACCTCGACCGCGGTGAGCGCGCCGAGGCTTTCGGCGGCTTCGAGGTCGGAATCGAGCAGGTGGAGTCCCCCGGCTGTAACCCGATAGCCGGCCTCGGAGAGCGCCCGCAGGTACGGCGCGCCGGAACCTCCCCCGCCGACGACATGCACCGGTCCCCTCCCGAGCATCGTCCCGGGGGCGGTCGGGCTCGTCGGTACCAGATGGTGCGGGAGCAGGTAGGGGGCCCCGGTCCTCGGGTCGCGCCGAAGGTCGGCAACGACCCCCCAGACCCGCGCCAGGAGCTCCTCGCTGATCACTGCGGCGGGAGGCCCGTCGGCCACTCGTCGGCCGCGCGACAGCACGACGATCCGGTCGGCGTAGCGCGCGGCGAGGTTGAGGTCGTGCAGTGCCGCCACGACCGTGACGTTCCGGTCCCGGACCAGCGAGCGGACCCGGTCGAGGAGGTCGAGCTGGTGGGCGATATCGAGGTGGGTCGTCGGTTCGTCGAGCAGCACGAGGGGGGCTTCCTGCACGAGGGCGCGCGCGAGGATCGCCCGCTGCCGTTCCCCCCCGCTCACCGAGAGGATACCGTCCTCGGCCCGGTCCCCGAGACCGACCGACTCGAGCGCCGTTTGGGCCGCCGCGCGGTCCGTCGCCCCTTCCCCTTCCAGCCAGCCGAGGTGGGCGTACCGACCGTAGAGGACGTAGTCGAAGAGCGGCACGTCGTCGCGGGGGGTCTCCTCCTGCGGCACCCAGGCCACCCGACGCGCCCGCTCGATCACGGGGAGCTCTCGCACGTCGTCTCCGAACAGGGCCACGGATCCGGCGTCCGGGTCGAGGAACCCCAACGCGGCGCGCAGTAGGGTCGTTTTGCCGGAGCCGTTCGGCCCGGCGAGCACGACGAACTGTCCGCGAGCGACCTCCAGGTCGACGTCCTGGAGAGCGGGGCGGCCCCCGAACCGCACCGTCACCCCGCGCAGTCGGAGCGGCGGGTCGGCCGCGGTCACGAACCCCCCATCGTGGAGAGGCGACGACGACGGTAGAGCAGGTAGGCGAAGAACGGAGCCCCGGCAAACGACGTGAAGATCCCGATCGGCAGCAACGTTCCGGGGAACGCGAGGAGGGCGATGTCCCGAGCCCCGAGCAGGAATCCCGCCCCGACGAGGGCGGAGCCGGGGAGAACGACCCGGTAATCGCTGCCGGCGACCCGCCGGACGACGTGCGGGGAGACGAGACCGACGAACCCGATGATCCCGGTGAACGCCACCGCAGCCGCCGTCGTGACCGACGCGAGCAGGAGCAGTCGGACGCGCACCTTCCGCGAGTCGACCCCGAGGCTTTGGGCGACATCGGGGCCGAGTTGGAGGAGGTTGAGCTCCCGGCCGTAGGTCGCGAGGAGCGTTCCCGAGATGAGGACGACCCCGAACGCAATGCCGTCCTGCGTCCAGTCGAGAGCTCCCAGGTTGCCGAGGAGCCACTGGTCGACCTGGAGGCTCCCGGTGGGATTGTACAGCAGCATCAGCGAGAGCACCGACGAAAGAAAGCTCGACAGCGCGACCCCGGTCAGCAGCAGGGTCTCGACCGACCCGAACCGGCTTCGCGCGGCGACCAGGATCACCCCGCCGGTCGCGACCGCTCCGACGAAGGCGAACAATGGGAGCAGCAGGTTCTGCTCGCTCACTCCGACCCGAAAGACCACCACGACCGCGGCGCCGACGGTGCCTCCTGAGGAGAGGCCGAGCAGGAACGGGTCGGCGAGCGGGTTGCGGAAGACCCCCTGAAGGGTCCCGCCGGAGATCCCCAGGGCGGCCCCCACGATCACGGCGAGCATCACCTCGGAGAGTCGGGCGTCCCAGACGATCTCGGTGAGCCCAGCACACCCGCTCACCGGGACGGGAGCCCCGGCGCACGGGTTCGGATAGAGCGCGCCGCCCGACACCTGGTGGAGCAGGATCCTGAGGACCGTCTCCGGAGCGATCGAGTACGTTCCGAGCACCGGCGAAAGGAACACCCCGGCCCCGATCGCGGCGAGCAGGGCGACCAGGACCCAGCGTCGCCGCCCGGGGGTCCGGGGCACCGCTCCGGGTGCGGCCGACAGCCCCCCCATGCGGCTTCGGTCCCTATGCGGAGGTGCCGGGGTGGAGGATGGAGATCAAGAGGGGGAGACCGACGAGGATCATCGTGGGGTCCGGCTCGGTGAAGTCGTTCGAGTCCATGCCGACCGCGCGCCCGTCCTGCGTCGCCGTCAGTTGCGACCAGAACGGAGCCTGTGCGTAGTACGACTCGTTGAGGCCGAAGCCCGTACCGTAGACGACGTACTCCGGGTCCGTCCCGAGCACCTGCTCACCGGCGAGCTCCGGGTACGGGAGGGTGGAGTTCGCCGAGATGCTCGCCCCGCTCGCGAGCTCGATCAACGACTGGCCGAACGTGCCCGGCCCGAATGTCCAGTACCCGTTGGAGTCGGTCGAGTAGGTGAGCAGCACGGTCGGGAACGGGGTCCCGGCGTTCGTCAGGTTCGTCTGGAGGGCCGCGGCCTGCGTGATCGCGGACTGGATCTCGGCCTCCAACGCCGGCGCAGAGGAGCTCGCCCCGAAGATCTTCTCGAGGAGCTGCTCGTCGAGGAGGACCCCCGTGAGCGTGGCCGGCTGCAGCATCACCACCGGGATGTGGTACGTCAGACTGATCTGCTCGACCGCCCCGACCGACACGATCGTGGTCGCAAGGACGAGCTGCGGGCCGAGCGCGAGCAGTTCCTCGATATCAAACGTCGGCTCGGTCTGGATGCACATCGAGGAAGAGAGGTTCCACAGTTGGACCTGGTCCGAAGAGTAGTCGGACGAGAGGCCACCGAAGCTCGGCGCGTAGCAGTCCACGCCGACCACGTGGCTCCGGAGCCCCAGTCGGTACATCGAGTCCATGATTGACGGGCCGAGCACGGCTACGTGAGCCGGGTCGTACGGAACGGTGACCTGCCGGCCGAGGTCGTCCGTGAGCGTGACCGACCCCGGAGTCGAGGGGGGGCGCGTGATGTCGTACGCGGCCACCCCCGCACTGAGGATGCCCACCGCGACCAGCACTCCGACCACGACCCAGGCGAGGGGCACGGTCCGACGGGCCGGAGCGGGGGCGGCCGGCGGAGTAGACAAACCCATTGGAATTCAGACAAATAAATTTGAAGATAAGCATTGCGCCCGGGCCGGTGCGACACAGCGTCGATCCGAGAGGCGGCCGACCGGCGGACGAAAAAGGCTATCTCCCCGGAGGCTCCCCGCGAGCCCGGAGGGAGCATAGGCTAATCTGGCAGACCAGCGGGCTCCAGTCAGGGCGACCGATGGTCACCCTGTGAGTAGGGTCTGCGGAGGGGCATCCGCCCCTGTGACGATTGACTGGAGCGCGCGGAGAGACCCGCATATCGGGGTTCAAATCCCCGTGCTCCCATCCCCTCGCTCTTAACGGGACCGCGGCGCCCGCGGGTGTGGCGTTGGGCGGTTCCGTTTTTCGAACTGAAGGTAGACGACCCGGTACCCCTGCCTCCGGTAGAAGGCGTGGGCGGGCGTGCTCCACGCCATCGACCACACCCAGGTCTTGCGGCACCCCCGACGGGCAAGTTCCTGCTCGGCGGCCCGCAACAGGGCGGTCCCGACCCCCCTTCTCCAGAAGGTGGGGTGCACGTGGATCTCCTGAATGACCCCCGTCCGAAGGGGGGTCCGATAATGGGCGCGGTCCACCTTGACTTGAGCGGAGACGAAGCCGGCTCGTTTCCCACCGACCTCGGCGACGTAGACGAACCCTCGCGACCCCCGGAACAGTCGATACTCGCGTCCCATGTACCGGGCCGCCTCGTCCCGGCTCCGTCCTTTCGTCGGGCGCGGGAAGTAGTAGTTCCGACGCGCGCCGAGGAGCATGTCGTGAAATAGGTCGACGATGAAGTCGAGGTCTGCGCGGTCCGCCGGACGGACCTCCACCGTCATCCGCGCACCGACCTGGGCCCGCGTTAAGAACCCTGCGACCCGGAATCCGAGGCCTGTCCTCGACGCCGGTCCGGGGCGCAAGCCTCATCGGGCCGTGCTCGGCTGGGGACGCGCCCGAAACCATGACGCTCGAGTACACGGGGGTGCGGGTCCGAGACCTCGCCCGCGCGGTCACGTTCTACACCGAGGGCCTCGGACTGAAGGCGGGGGCCAAGGGACGAATGGCCGCGGGCGGGACGTGGCAAGAGCTCCAGGACCCCGAGTCGAAGGCGATCCTCGAGCTGAACTACTACCCCGGAGACCCGCCGTTCCATCGCGGTGACGAGCTCGACCATCTTGGGTTCCGGGTCACCGACCTCGACCTCGTCGCCGAGCGACTGGTGCGCCTCGGAGCGCGCGTCGAGATCCCGCCGTTCGAGGAGGGCGATGTGCGACTGGTGTTCCTTTCCGACCCCGATGGCATCTGGGTCGAGCTGTACGAACGGCGGCCGACCGACGAACCGCCCACCTCCCGGCCGGGCAGCTGACGCGGTCGCTCGACCGACGGGAATAAGAAGCGGCGCCCGCCATGCCCCGCCGGTACTCCGTGGACGGACCGAACCCGGTGTCGCCGCCTCCGGCCGAGCCCCCCGCCGTGCCCAAGGCGGCGTACTCCCTCACGCTCAGCTCGGGCGCGGTATTCGCGGCAAGCCTCGCGACCCAGTTGATCGGGTTCTTCGCGAGCATCGCCTTCTACAAGACGATCGGACTCTCGATGGAAGGGCGGGCCCTTCTCGGGACCGCGCAGCTGTTCCTGCTGATCGGCTCGTCGATCAACGGGGTCGGCGACCTGCGCCTCGGCACGGCGTACACCTACTTCCTCGCCCGGGGAAAACCGGCGACGGACAACACGTCGACCTACCTGTTCGTCCGGATGCTGATGGTCGCGGCCGCCGGGGTGATCCTCTTCGCGATCGCGCCCCTCTCCATCGGGGGCGCGCAGATCGCGTCCGGAAGCACGGAGCTCCTCTCGATCGGGATCTTCCTGGCCCTCCCCTTGCTCTGGTCGTTCTCGACGGTGTACAACGCCCTCTTCATCGGCCAGGGCGACTCGGTCCGCGCGCAGTACCCGTCCCTGGTGGAGGCGCTCGCCCGGCTCCCGGCGATCATCATCGTCGCACTCTACTTTCCCACGATCCTCGGCATCACGGCCGCGTACGCGATCGGCGCGGCCGCGTCGACGCTCTACTGTCTCCCGGTGATCCTCCGACTGCTCCGGCGGTTCCGCTGGTCCGAGGCTGCGCAGATGTTCCGGTTCTCGTGGCCGCTCATGGGGAGCCTGATGCTGAGTTACATGGTCACGAACATGATCCCGCTGATCGTCAACGCGTTCCTCGGCGCGATCGCGCTCTCCATCTTCCTCGCCGCGAACGGTTGGAGGATCCTCGCCCTCTCCCTGCCCGCGGCGGTGACCACTCCGCTCTTCCCGTACCTCGCGGGACTCCACCGGAAGGAAGAGTACGAACGGATCCGGCGCGGTACCTGGCAGGCGTTACGGTACTCGGCGATGCTCCTCGTCCCCGGCGTGGTCGCGCTGGTGACCTACCGGTCGGTCTTCCTCAACGTCTTCCAGAACGCGGCCTACGCGGCGGCCGGGTCGATCCCGCTTGCGCTCCTGGTCATCGGTTCGATCCCCCTCGCGCTCAGCCAGATCATGCAGTCGGCGATCAACGCGATCGGCCGGCAGCGCCTCGAGCTGTACATCACCTCGACCCAGGTCACCGTCCTGTTCGTGGCGGTCTTCCTGCTGATGCCGTCGTGGGGCCCGCTCCACATCAGCAACGGGCTGATCGCCGGGTCGATCGCGGTGCTCGCCTCGTCGATCGCCGCGCTCGGGCTGAACACCTACTTCATGGAGACGCTGATCCGCGTCCACATCCAACCGCGCTCGATCCTCGGGATCCTGATCAGCGCCGCCGGTGGATTCTTCGTCATGTCCCAGTTCAATCACTTCCTCCCCCACAACCGGTACTCCCAGCTCGCCCTCGGCGTGGTCCTCGGGTTCGCCGCCTACTTCGCCCTCCTCATCGCGATCGGGGAACTCACCCGACAGGATGTCCGGCAGATCGGCTCCTCGATCGGCCTACCTCCCTGGCTCTACAACCCGCTCGCCCGCATCTGCTGGCGCGAAAGTGCCCCCGGGCTCCTCCCCATCGATCTCCGCCGCGCACGCGGACTGCGCCCCACCGAGCTCCCGGAAACGTTCGTCGGCGCGACCGAGCTTCCCCAGATGACCCCGCTCCCGAGCGAGCCGCCGCCGCCGCGCTCCCCGCCGTGAGAGACGCCGGGCGAGCGGGCGTCGACCGCGCGTCGTTCTCGGGGTGACGCAGAGCTTAAGGGTCGGGCCCGGGTCGTCCCACCGGAGTACCTCAGCATGCCCACCCTCGAGGCTCGACCGGCGGTGGTCGAGCGGACGCGCCCGCCCCGGAGTCCTGGCGCGACCGTCGAGTACGGTGGGGGATTGCACGAGTCGGGTTTCGGAAGATCGATTCCCGCGCTCCCCGTGCCCGACGTGGGGAGCCAGGCGGGAGGCCCGGGCGCCTTCGGAGAAGTCCCGGCCCACGGCGGCGGGTGCGCGTGCGAGCTCGGCTGAGATCGGGTCGGGATTCGGTCGCGACGGACGCCGGACGACCTCTCACGCCAGTCGTCGTTCCCGTCGCCCTGTCCCGGAGGAGTCCGTGACCGACCTCGCCCTCCGGAGCGAAGACCTTCGCAAGACCTACCGGAGCAAGGGCGCGCCCCCGACCGAAGCGCTCGCCGGCGTCTCCCTCGAGGTCCGGCGCGGCGAGCGGGTCGCCCTCCTCGGTCGGAACGGCGCAGGAAAGACGACGTTCCTGAGGATCGCGTCGACCCTGTTGCGGCCGAGCTCGGGCCGGATCCAGGTCTTCGGGTACGACGTAGACGTCACTCCGGAAAAGGCCCGTCCGTACATCGCGGTCGTCCCCCAGGAGGGAAAACCGTTCTTCCATCTCACGCCGCGCGAGCAGGTGTACACCTACCTGCGGGCCCGAGGACTCGGCCGGGAGAGCGCGAAGTCGAGGACCGAGGAGGCCCTCGGAAAGATGGGGTTGACGGAGGTCGCGAACCGTCTGTCGATCACGCTCTCGGGCGGTCAGCGACAGCGCGCCATGGTCGCCACCGTGATCGCGACCGAGGCGCCGCTCCTCTTCCTGGACGAACCGACGATCGGGATGGACCCGTTCGCCCGGCGCGCGGTGTGGGAAGCGATCCGGGACCTCACCCGCAAGGGCTCGACGATCCTGCTCACCACCCACTATCTCGACGAGGCCGAGGCGTTGAGCCACCGGCTCTACGTCATCGAGCGCGGACTGGTGTTGGTCTCGGGAACGGCGGACGACCTGAAGCGCTCGGTCGGGGGGACCGTGAAGGTGCTGCTCCCGGCGGGGGCGGCCCAGATCGACGCCTTCCGGTCGTTCGGGTCCTGCGTCGTGGACGGACCGGCCGTGACGATCATCGCGACGCCCGAGCGGATCGGGGAGATCATGGAGGTCGCCGTCCGCCTCAAGCTGCTCGCGACCGTCGGGCCCGTGACCCTCGAGGAGGCGTTCCTGCGCGTCGTCGGGAGGTCGATCGATGAGAACTAGTGACCTCGCTCCGTCGACCCGGGCGTTCCGCGGCCTCGGCGCGTTCCTCTGGACGGAGGTCCTCGTGCAGGCCCACGAGGAGCTCGCGATGGCGACGTCGATGCTCGTTCAGGCGGTCCTCCTCGTCTTCGTCTGGATCCTCGCTCCGGGCCTGATCGGGGTCGCCCTCGTCGGCGCGTTGCTCTACTCGACGTTCACCATGGGACAGCGCGTCCTCAATGAGGCCGCCTACGTCCGGATCGACCACAAGGCGAACGACCTCTATCTCGCGGGGCCGATGTCGCCGGAGTCGTACTTCCTCGGCATGGCGGCGGGGATCCTCCTCGTCTATCTGCCGCCCGTCGTCATCCTCGGGGCGCTCGCCGCGGCGGTCATCCACTTCACGCTCGCCCAGGCGCTGCTGCTGTTCGCGCTCGCGACGGTCGTCTGGGTCTTCTCGGCGTCGATCGGCTTCGTCTTCTCGACGTTCTTCCGGGACAACCGCGCGATCTGGGCGTACTCGAGCCTTTTCTTCAACGCGTTCGGCGTGCTGCCTCCGGTCTTCTATCCCTTCCACCTCTTTCCGTCGGTGCTCGCTCCGGTCGCACTGGTGATGCCTCCGAGCGCGGCCGCGGCGCTCGCGCAGATGAGCCTCGGCTACGCATCGCTCTCCGTGGGCGAGGTCGCCCTCGCCGTGGGCGCCCTCGCGGTCGAAACGGTCGCCGTGTTCCTGTTCGCGATCTACTGGGCTCGCCGGACCGTCCGAGGGTCGTAGATGGCGACGGTCGAGACCGACTTTCCGAACGTCCCCACGACGGGGCGCGCGCTCCCGTCGTTCCTCATCGTCGGCTGGCGGTGGATCAGTCGCAACCCGGCGGTCGCGATCACCCCGATCCTGCTGCCGTTCATCTTCCTCTACTTCCTCTCGCTGATCTCCCCGCCGTCGCTGCTGCCGCTCGAGATCGTCGGGGCGATGCTCTTCACGATGCAGAACATCGGTTCCTGGGTCCTCGGCGACAGCGCATTCTGGCGGATCGAGTGCTCCCTCCAGGACATGTTCGTAGCGAGTCCGCTCAGCCGGATCCGCTACCTGTTCGGCATCGCGTTCTCGAACCTGATCGCGATGCTTCCGGCGCTCGCCATCCTCGCGGTGCTGCTCGCATGGGCCGGGGGGCGGGAAGGAACGCCGCTCACCCCCTACGCGTTCCTCGTGCTGGTCGCGAGCCTCGCCGTGATGTGGGTCCTCTTCTCGTCGATCGGCATCGGCATCTCGAGCCGGATCCGCACGCAGCGCGAGATCTGGCCGATCGGCAACCTGACGTTCACGATCCTCGGGATGCTGTCGCCGCTGTACTATCCGCTCTCCGCGCTCCCGCCGCTCTGGCAGGACGCCGCGCGATTCCTCCCCACGACCTACGCGGCGCTCCTCGTTCAGGGCGCCCTCGGGATCACGCCGGCGACCCCGGCCCAGATGGTCTTCTACGGCGCGCTGCTGGTCGTCTGTGCGACCGTCGGCCTCGTCATCACCCTGCGGCTGTACCGCTGGGGGGAGGCCTGAACGGCCTAGAAACGTTCATGCGGAGTGCTGCCTTGTACAATTCGGTGCCTTCACCGAGAGCTGCTGCCGATCCATCGTCCGTCCCGGCCGTGTCCCTGGATTTCTTCTCGTCCCGCTCCCCCCGCTCGGAGCCTGCCGGCAGCCGGAGGAGCTGACCCATGAGCGACGACGAATTCGACGAGATCCTCTCCGCGCTCGACCGGGAGACGGCGCGCATCCGGGTGCGGGCCGAGCCGCGTCGATACAACAAGCCGGCGACCGTGATCTCGGGGTTCCCACCGGGGGTCGACCTCGCCGAAACGACCCGGTCCCTGAAGAACCGCCTGGCGACCGGCGGATCGGTGGTCGACGGCGAGGTGTACCTGCAGGGAGACCACCGGAGCCGGATCCGCGAAGAGCTCGCGCGGCTCGGCTTCGACCCGGAGACGATCGAGATCTCCGATACCGCGCTTCCCAAACGGGGGCGTCGCGGGTAACCGTCCGGTTCCGGACCGCTCCGCCCCGTGCGGAAATCGGAGTACACGACCCGGATTGTGCGGGTCATCGAAGGTATATCCCCAAGTGGTAACGACCTCGCGGAGAGTCTTCGATGGCAGCGTACGCACATCCCGAGGTCTTGGTCGAGAGCGAGTGGCTCGCCGCCCACCTCCACGACCCGAAGGTCCGGGTCGCCGAGGTCGACTACGACGCGGCGGCGAACTACGAGATGGGCCACATTCCCGGCGCCGTCCTGTTCGACTGGCGCAAGGACATCAACGACCCGGTCGCCCGCGACATTCTCTCGGGAGACGCCCTCACCGCGCTCTTTGCACGGGCCGGAGTGAACGACGACACGACGGTCGTCCTGTACGGCGACTTCAACAACTGGTTCGCCGCGTTCGCGTTCTGGGTCTTCTCCTACTACGGGGCGAAGAACCTCAAGCTGCTCAACGGCGGGCGCAAGAAGTGGATCGCGGAGGACCGGCCGCTCACGAAGGAGGCCCCGACGCACGCCCCGGGCTCGTTCCGCGCCCACCCCCCCAACGCCCGGCTCCGATCGTTCCTGGACGACGTGCGCAAGGCGCTCCCCGAGGTGAAGGCCGGGAAGTTCTCCCTCGTGGACGTGCGCGGGCCGAAGGAGTTCTCCGGCGAGATCACGGCCCCGCCCGAGTACCCCACCGAGCACGCGCAGCGCGGCGGGCACATCCCCGGAGCGAAGAACATCCCGTGGGCCCAGGCCGTCAAGGAAGACGGGACGTTCAAGTCCCGCGAGGAGCTCGAGGCGCTCTACACGTCGAAGGGCGTGGTCCCGGGCGCCCCGGTGATCACCTACTGCCGGATCGGGGAGCGGTCGAGCCACACGTGGTTCGTCCTCACCTATCTTCTCGGGTACCCGGACGTCCGCAACTACGACGGCTCCTGGACCGAGTGGGGAAACCTCGTCCGGACCCCGATCGAAAAGTAGTCGCCCTGCCAGAACGCGCTACTCCGGACGGCGGCGGGGCTTCGGGTCCGCTTCCTTCCGCACGAGGAACTGGTGGAGGGTTCCCTCGCTGCGGTGCGCGAGGACCGGGTACCCGGTCTGGTCGGACCAGCGGACCATCTCGATCGGGCTCGTGGGGTCGTCGGTCACGAGGAGGATCGACTCGCCCACGGAACGGGCCGCGAGCTCCTCGTTGAGCTTGGTGAGGACCGCCGAGCACTCGATGCCGATCTCGTACAGCTCGAGGTCGGGGGTGGCGGGCCAGCATCGGATGCGAAGTCGGCGGATCCGGTCGTCGAGGCGCTCGGCGACGGCCGCCGCGCTCTCGAGCAATCGTCCTGGGTCGTCCGGCCGAGCGGCCCGCACCCGAACCACCCACCCGTCGCCGTACGGAGCATCGTTCAGCAGCCGGGGACGGTGGACGAGCTCCTCGTTGCGGCCGACAAGGACGACGTCGACCGGCATCCGGACGGCCCCGGTGAACCGGAAGCTCTCGACCGTCGCGACGCTGCGGCCCCGGCCGACGGACCCCTCGACCGGTCGGAACGCGAACGACCGGAACGGTCCGGCGAAGGCGCTCAACGTGGAGAGCACCCCGACCCGTGCGGTCCCCCCGGCGGGGTCGTCGGCCCACCACACGTCGTTCTCGAGGTCGTAGAGACGGTCTTCGGGGAGCGTGCAGCCGCCGACCTCCATGTCCGTGCAACGCGCACACGAGGTCTTATGACTAGCCCGAACGCCAACCTTTTTGCCACATCGCGGGACTGATGCACCGATGAGATTGGCCGGGGCGCCCGGGAGCAACGCGCGTCCGGCCGGGAGCGCCCGATGCCGGTGCGGCCATCTGCCGACCCACCACATGGAAGTGGCTGCGATCGGCTCGACCGCCAGTTTTCATCTCACCCCGAACGGTCCGTGCGTTCTCTGTGGCGAATCGGTCTGCCGCCATTACACTCCGGGCGGGGCCTGACGGCCGACGCGCTCCGGTCGTTCAGCCGTAGGCCGCCTTGATCAGGTAGTCCTTCAGGCGGTCGAGGCGGGCTTCCCAGAAGTGGAAGTGCCAGGAGCGGGCGTCCTCCCATTCCTCCGTCGCGCCCCATCCTTCGTGCTCGAGGGTAACGTCGATCCCCTCCGGGGACTCCTGGAGTCGCACGTACACCTGGGTCTTCGGTTGAGGGTGGTTCATGACCCGGTCGAACGGGGGCGGCGCGAGCCACGTGAAGCCGAGGTCGACGTCGGCCGTCATCCGGACGACCGTTCCGGCGCTCTCGAACGGAGGGGCATCGCTCCGGAACGACAGGTGGTACGCTCCGCCGACCTCGGCCTTCACCGTCGCCGCATCGGCCAGCCAGTGACTCAGCTGCTGGGGGTCGGTGAACGCCGCGTAGATCATCGGGATCGGAAGCGGGATCGTCACCTGGATGAGAATCGGGTCGAGCCCGTCCGCGATCACGGCGCCCGTTCGGGCGCCGGCGGCTAAAGGGTTTGCGCGCGGCCGCGCCCGCGCGCTTTTCCTTGCCCGCCGGGCGAAGGCCAGGTCGAGCGGGGCGGCGAGGGCGGCATCTCGCGTCGACCGGTAACGGCATTAGGGAGAACGAACCGGAGTGGGGTCGTGAACTCAGCGGAAGCGGCGGCGATCGGCCTCCTGGCGGTGGTCGTCGTCATGCTGGCACTGATCCGGTTCGGGCTCCGTTCCCGGGCCCGCCGGCCTCCGCCCCGACCGGTCGTTCTCCCCTCGAGGGCCGGCTCCGCGTCCGCGACGTACGGACGGCCGGCGACCTCCGCCCGCCGCGGGGCGGAGGAGCGGTAACGCCCCGCGAACCGGATTATATGGCCGTGGACAATGGAGGTCGTCGGCATGACGATCTCTGACCGAGACGTGAAGATTCGCACTCCCGCTCGTGAGATCGACTGTTACCTGGCGGAGCCCGCCGGAGGCGTGGGGCGCCACCCGGCCGTGGTGGTGATCCACGAGATCTTCGGCGTCAGCGAGCACATCCGTGATGTGACGCGCCGGTTCGCCGGTCTCGGCTACGTGGCCGCGGCCCCGAATCTGTTCACGGGGGAGATGCAGGAGCTGCTGTCCCCCGAGAACATCGCGCTCGCGATGCAGTCGTTCGCGCACGCCCCTCCTGACCTGCGGCGCGACCCGACGAAGCTCGCAGCGTTCGCGGAGTCCCAACCGCCGGAACGCCGACCGATCTTGGCGGCGTTCGGCCGGGTGTCGAACCCGGCAGTGCAAGCGGGGTTCGCGCAGGACCTGCTCGCGGTCTCACGCTACCTACGGTCTCTGCCCGAGGTCGACCCCGCCCGGGTCGGTTCGGTCGGCTTCTGCTTCGGCGGAGCGATGTCGGCCCGGCTCGCGACTGTGGACCCCGACCTGCGGGCGGGGGTCATCTTCTACGGGCAGAACCCCCCGCTGGACGACGTGCCCCGGATCCGAGCGTCGATGCTGGGGCTGTACGGCGGGGAGGACCCCGGGATCACGTCCACGGTGCCCGAGCTCGCGGCGGCGATGACGAAAGCCGGCAAGGAATTCGAGTATCACGTCTACCCGGGAGCCAAGCACGCCTTCTTCAACGACGCCCGGCCGAACTATCACGCACCGAGCGCCGAAGATGCCTGGAAGCGGGTCGGTGCGTTCTTCGCCGCGACCCTCGGTACGGCCTCGAAGTCCCCCGGGTGAGCTGGGACGGCGGTCCGCCGACCGGTCGGCCGGCGGCGACGCGGGCCCCGGAGCGTTCAATAGGCACGTCGCCGTCGTCCTGCCGTCGAACGCATGACCGGATACCTCCCTCCCGAAGAGAGGTCGGAGATCACCGCGTTGTGGTGGTCGAGGCCGATGTGGCCGACGCAGCTGATGGTGTTCGCGGGCCTTGGCACGATGATCCTCGGCCAGGTCGGACTGCTGGTCCAGCAGACGAGCGGACCGGGGGGATTCACGCCCGTCGTGATAGTGTTCATCGTCGTGATGTTGGTCGGCTTCTCCGTCGCGGTGGTCGGCCTTGTGCTCCGGCGCCAAGCTCTCAACCGGATGGCGTACCGAGCGTGTCCGAAGTGTGGCCAGTCGAACCTTGCGAGCTCGAAGTTCTGCCGGAAATGCGGAGTAACGCTAGAGACGTCCGTCGGAGGAGGTTCCCCGCCGGACGCCCCCCCGTCTTCGCCGCTGGGCTAAGCGTTCGCCGTTGCGCCGCTCTTCCGACACGCCCCGTGTCGCCGACGGGAAGTCCCGAGGGCGTGCGAAGCGGAGGTCCCGGTCAGCCGGAGGGAGGGGGCTGCTCCGGCTTTGTCTCGGTCCACGGTTGGGCAGGGGAGGTCGCGCCGGCGCCCTTCGGAGGCCGCCGGGCGAAGTAGACCATGCCGATCAGGAAGATGACGGCGAGCGCGGCGAGGATCCCGATGAGTGCCCAACCGGTCGAGTTGATCCCGTTGTTATTGGTGCCCGAGGAGCTCGACCCGGAGCCGACCGCATGGAGCGTGATCGGGACCATCGTCGTGGCCGCGCTCGTCACGGTGACGTTGTTGAAGTACGCGTAGTATCCGGGTGCGGTCACCTCGATCCCATACAGCCCGGGCGCCATCGACGCCGAGTAATCGCCGCCCGTGAGGGCCACCTTCGTGCCGTCCACGTACACCGTCGCGGACATGGGGGTGACCGAGAGGGTCAATGTCCCTGCAACGACGGCGACCATGGTGATGTTGAGGTAGGTGGTCGCAT
>Ga0335078_10001205_pt1 | contig 39285 bp, 33 predicted proteins | sample Lox_Sample_32_FD_206711 | JGI IMG/M metagenome (GOLD analysis project Ga0335078, IMG submission 206711) | Soil microbial communities from Loxahatchee National Wildlife Refuge, Florida, United States - Lox_Sample_3.2 | ecosystem: Environmental > Terrestrial > Soil > Wetlands | place: USA... | reverse complement strand
CAGCAGCGCAAGGGCTGCCTTGTCCATCGTTTCACTACCAAGACTCTGACCCAGGGGCACGCGAGTGCTACGCAGCACGGCCACCAGACTTTGGTCTTTCATCTCTTCTCACGCCAAATTTACGGCGCGATCCAAAAGGACAACCTGCGGAATCGGCGGCAGTTGTCGAAGGAACTTATCCGAACCAGGCTCCTGATTCTCGATTTCGTTCTGTCCGATCCCAACCGCGAGTACCTCGAAACTGAAGCCGACAAAATCCGCTATTTCAACCGTGAACTTGGAATTCCACTGCCACTCATCCCCAGCCGGACCTACAGAAGCCGGAAGTCAAGCTCCCAGACCGAGCGCTATTTCGTAGATCGCTTCCCGATCTTTTTGGCCGCTGAACCCCTCCCGAGGCCGACCTTCGTCTATTGCGATTCGGATCAGCCCGGCTTGTTTGGGTACCTCACTCACGTCCGAAATTACGAACAACTTCTACAGCGGGTTGACGCCTTCAACTTCATTTACGCCTCTCCCGACTCAGCAAAGTTTGGCCGGGCTCAACGCTTTTTCTCGCGGGCATTCGATTCCAATTCTCCCGTGGATGCGACCCAACTGGCCCGATATTTCGACATCCGCCAACTCTGGGAGAGCCACAAAACCGAGTCCCTGACCCGTGCCGACCGCGACTTGTTGCGGGACGGAGATAAACGATTCCAAGGGCCTGTATTCGAGTCTCTGTACCAGAAATGGTCAGCTGGAACGATCTCCCAAACGGATCTACAACGTCAACTCGCAGTTATGGAAGACGGCCAAAAGAGAGGCTTCGCCGCTCATTTGTTATCCGACAACTACGACATCTTCCAGACCGCAAATAGTGCACCGATTAGACCGGCATCGCAAAACGAAGGGTCTAACTCCCGGTCTACCACCGGGGCTTATAGGCGCATGACGTAAGGCTTTGAAAACGAATGAAGTGCAATGGTTAAGAAACCAAAATCGGACGCGGGAAAAAACATTTTATGGCCGGGAGCGACCCCATATTTGGCGCATGTATCACGCCAAAATCCCTTCGGGCTTCGGGGGTCGCTCCCGGCCATGAGGAACTGTCTCTGTTGTCGCCAGTTCTGTTTTTCCCGCGTCTCTCTTCAACCTGTCGTTAGCAACTCCGGCTGGCAGCTTTTGCCAGAGTTCTCTGGCAAGGTCTGTCACGACTCTCTGGCAATTCTTGCCTCAAATTCAACAACCAGGAAAGGAAACGTCTATGCCCCTGCTCAAGCCTCCAAAAACCCCGGTCAGCAAGCGCAAGTATTACATCCGGCTCGACGAGCCCCTGGCCCTGACAATGGAACGCTACGCCGAGTTCATCGGGGCGAACTCGGCCGATCACGTCATCACCCAGGCCCTGGAGTTGGTCTTCAAGAAGGACAGCGACTTCCGGGACTGGCTTGAAAAGAACCCTGCCCGCGGTTCGGGATCGAGTCTGCGCAAACCAAGCGCGATCCAACGCAGGGACAGCGCCAAAGCCCCAGACACTCCCGAGAGGCAGGAAGCCGTATGATCCAGCGCGTCCTTGCTTCGAAGAGTCTCGTGGCCTATGTGCTCGCGTGCGGAACGGGATTGACTCTCTACTTCCGATGGCCCTTCCCAACGAATGACCTCGTGCTGCATCTGATCGCCCTGCGGGCGCCAGCGATCTACCTCGGCTTCAAATACACCTACACACTGTTCCTGTTCACCACGCCCGGCATCGCCTACTCCATGGTTTTGTCCGGCCTCTATATCTTTGCCCACCGCCCATCTCGTAAACCAAAGCCTAGAGAATTGCCACCCTACCCCAACGCCGCTGACCGCAAAGATCTGTTCTTGGTACTCGGTGAAGTCCACGACCCAAGGACGCCCGCCCCCTCTTCAGAACCGTATTGGCTCACCATTCCCGATCGTGGGCTGTTTACGGGCATCGCCATCCTGGGGGCGATCGGCACTGGCAAAACCAGCGGTTGCATGTATCCGTACGCAGAGCAGCTCATCGCCTACCGTGCAAGTGACCCGGAGAGGCGCATAGGTGGTCTGGTGCTCGAAGTGAAGGGCGACTTCTGCCACAAAGTGAAGGACATCCTAATGCGGCACGGGCGAGAAAACGACTACATCGAGGTCAACCTGAACGCTGACTACCGCTACAACCCGCTGCACAATGACCTGGACGCCTATGCGCTCGCGTACAACATCGCGTCCCTATTAAACAACCTCTTCGGAAAGGGCAAGGAGCCCTTCTGGCAACAGGCATACACGAACCTCGTGAAATTCATCATCCAACTTCACAAGGTTGCCTACGACTACGTGACCCTCTTTCATGTGTACGAGTGCGCAATCAACCCTGAACTTCTCGAATCCCGGATTCAGGAAGCGGAACGGCTACTCATCGGGGAACGATACGTGGTCATAGCCGACGCTGCCTTCCGTGCCCATCCAGACCTTGAAGGCTTTGGATTCACGCCGGGTGACCCAAAAGGAACCCACAAAGCGGCCGAATCCAAGCCTCTGATCGAAGCACTCGGCAAAGCAGGAGTCGAGTACCAGTCGCAAGCGACCCAGCCTGAATCCGTGGACCCACTGAAACTAGAAGTCCTCGAAGGAGTCAAACGCTGGTTCTACAACGACTGGCGGCGCATCGAGAACAAGCTGCGAACTTCCATCGTCGAGGGCATCTCAGTCTTTCTGTCCCTCTTCGACGACAACCCAATGGTCAAGCGCGCCTTCTGCCCTCCCAAGGAGTGTTACGACGCGAAGCTCAACGCGAACGGTGAGTACGGTCGGCCCCTGCCCCCATTTGCGCAACTCATCGAAGCCGGCAATGTCTGTGCCCTCAACTTCCCGGTTTCGCTCAACCCAGGCCTGGCCAAAGCCATTGGCGTCATGATGAAGCTCGACTTCCAGCGGGCAGTCGTGAACCGCATTCCGAAGATCGAAGCCAACCCCGAGCAACACTTCAGGGAAGTCTTCTTCATCTGTGATGAGTACCAGCACTTCGCCACCGTCGGCGAGAACGATCCGAGCGGCGATGAGAAGTTCTTTGCCCTCTCCCGACAGCCCAGGTGCATCCCCATCGTTGCTACCCAGAGCATCAGCTCTCTCCGTTCGACCTTGCCCGGTGAAACCTGGCGCACCCTTATGCAGACCTTCCGCACCAAGATCTTCTTGGCCCTTTCGGATGAATTCTCAGCCAAGATCGCCAGCGAGCTTTGTGGCCGAGAAGACCAGTGGAAGGTGAACTACAACATTTCTGAAAGCGGCCACGACGCACGCGTGAGCCTTTGGACTGGCCAGGCACTCGCGCACAAAGCAAACGTCACTGCATCGAAAGGCTACAACACCTTGAGCGACTTCCGGTTCGACTTCAAGACCTTTACGGAACTGAAGAACGCTCAGTCCGTGACTCTGGCCTATGACGGACTCAATCCTCTGCCGCCGACCTTGATGTACCTGAAACCCTATTTCAACGATGTGAACAAGTCGTATTTCCGCCAGTTGGCCGACGGAGAACTCTGATGACGACGGTGGCGGAAAGCATGGGCTTTGAGCTGATCCTACCCTTCCTGCGCCCGATCCAGCATTTAATCCTCGACCAGGAAATCAGCGAGATCATGGTCAACGGGCCAGAGCATGTGTTCATTGAACGCGCCGGTTATGTCGAGCAAGTGCCGGGACTTGCCCTAAGCCCAAAGTCCCTGGAGGTCGCAGTCAGGAACATCGCACGGCGTCTTGGAGACGACATCTCGGAAGAAAAGCCCATCCTCGATTCCCGGTTGCCGGACGGCAGCCGGGTTGCCGCCGTCATTCCGCCCTGCAGCTTGCACGGCGTGACGCTTACCATCCGCAAGTTCAATGCAAAGCACTTTGGGATCGAAGATCTAATCCGCGTTGGAACCATCACCGACGAACTTGCAGCGATCCTCGAAAGGGCTGTCGTAAGCCGTCAGAACATTCTTATCTCAGGAGGAACGGGCACAGGCAAAACCACTCTGCTGACCATACTGGCGCAGTTCATTCCTACACACCAGCGCATTCTCATCATCGAAGACACCGCAGAAATTCAGATCAGCGCCCCAAACCTTGTCCGCTTCGAAGCCCGAGTCGCGCAAAACGGATTTCCCGCAGTCACCATCCGTGAATTGCTGAAAGCGAGCCTCCGACATCGTCCAGATCGAATTCTGCTCGGAGAGATTCGGGGAGCGGAAGCGTTTGACCTGTTACAGCTTTTCAATACTGGGCATTCAGGAACGCTCTCGACAGTTCACGCCAACTCCGCTCTGCAGGCCATCAACCGCTTCACCAGTTGCGTCCTGCAAAGCAATATCGAACTGCCTTATCGAGCGATTAAAGGCAACATCGCCGACTCCCTCAACCTTCTGGTTCATGTCGAGCGGCGACCCGGAAAAAGATTCGTGTCCGAGGTTCTGGAGATCGTCGGATACAACTCCGACACCGACTGCTACGAACTGAAGCAACTCTTTGCACGCGCGGAGGAGGAAAAATGAGAACTCGAACACCACGTCTCCTCACCCGCTGGGCGCTTATCACAGCGTCAATCGCTGCACTCCTCTTCGTGTCCGCGGGAACAATCTGCCTCCCCTCAATCCGAAACTATCTCGTCGCATTTTCCCTTCTGCTGCTGGTCACGATGTTCTCCGTAGACCCCAGTTTGGCTCAAGAGCGCGCCAACCCCAAAGAGTCAGGCACCGACGATTCAAAAGTCGTCACAGGTCTACTCTTCCTGCTCACCGTGGTCATCGCCGGCTTCTCGGTAGGGCACTGCCGCCAAGCTTTCAACCCGCCTCCGCCGATACGCTACTTGGCTCTTACTGCATTCCTACTGAGCGGTGCCTTTCAGACTTGGGCCATGATCGTTAATCCGTTTTTTTCGCCAGTTGTACGGATTCAAACGGAACGAAATCACCGCGTCATTGCTAAAGGTCCTTACCGGCTCATGCGGCATCCGGGATATCTAGCGATGTTAATTTCGGTTCCTTCCAGCGCTCTCGCCATTGGATCGTGGCTGGCCCTGATTCCGGCCTGCGGCTTCGTCTTTGCAATACTGCGAAGAATTTGCTTGGAAGACAGATTTCTCAGGAACAGCCTGCCAGGTTACACCGACTATGCCAGTCGCGTGCCCTGGGGACCAGTCGCTCGGTGGCGAATGCAAAAGGAGGACCGATGCCGGACCTGCAACGTAAATCCGTAGGGAGCGTTGATTCTGCCACCTTGGACTTCGAACCATTGCTCGACAGTGAGGAAGCCGCTGCTCTCTTGAAGATCCATCCCAAGACCCTACAGAAGTTAGCTCGTAGTGGCGAAATAGATGCGATCCAAATTGGAAAGCTCTGGCGTTTTCGCGCCTCGGCGCTCAACCGTTGGCTAGAGAAAATCGCGGGCTAATATTTTTTATGGCAAGGCGAATAAATATCGAATGTGCGACTGAAATGCGCTATTCTAAATGCGGCTGTCGGTGTCGTCTGAACAAAAAAGGAGGAATCTTGTTCGGACGAACTCGATATCAAGAAGGAAGTCTCCGATTAGAGGAGCGAAAGAGAGGCCCCGCGGTATGGGTTTACCGATGGTGGGAAAAAGACACCGAAGGAAAACCGGTCCGCCGGAAAGCGCAGCTCGGGAACGTGGAAGAGTACCCGAACGAGTCAAGGGCTCAAGCTGCGGCAGACGCTCTTCGCTTAACCATCAACGAAAGAACCCCTCGGCAACAGTTGAAGGAGATCAGCATTGCAACTCTCGTTCAACATTATCGCGAGCACGAGATGCCAGACGTTTTCTCCAAAAAGCGCCCAAGCATCGGAACTGCGTGTCCGCACGAAGAAGGGCGCAAGTCCTATTCGACGCAAGAGACTTACGAGGGCTATCTGAAGAAGTGGATTGTGCCGAGATGGGGACTTTACCGCCTCGGAGATGTCAAAGCAGTCCAGGTGGAACAGTGGTTGAAGACCGTACCTTTGGCACGTGGCAGCAGGGCGAAGATCAGGAACATCATGAGCGCCCTGTACAGTCACGCTATACGGTGGGAGTGGACGGAGAAGAATCCAATCACGCAGGTTCGCCAGAGCGCGAAACGCTCCAAGATTCCAACCGTATTGTCAGTGGAAGAAATTCAACTGCTTTTCTCCCTCATCAAGGAACCATGCCGGACTGCGGTGATTCTCGACGCGGTGAGCGGTTTACGCGTGGGAGAACTGTTGGGACTGAAGTGGGAGGATGTGAGATTCGATCAACTCGAATTAAATGTCACTCGCTCCGTCTCCCGGCAGGTTGTTACTACCTGCAAGACAGAAGTCTCGCGCAAACCGATTCCCATAAATCCGGAGATCGCGGAAATGCTCTTCAGATGGAGGATGGAAGCGCCATACAAAGAGCCGGGAGATTGGATCTTCGCCAGCCCGCACAAAGCGGGAATCCAACCATATTGGCCTGGGTCCCTATTCAGGGCCCACGTAAAGCCTGCGCTGCTGAAAGCGGGCATTTCTGCGCGAATCGGATGGCACACACTGCGGCACAGCTTTGGAACCTTGATGAAAGCCAATGGCGAAGACCTCAAGACCATCCAAGAGCTGCTGCGCCACGCAACGTTCAAAGTCACAGCAGATACCTACACGCAAGCGGTCACGCCAGTGAAACGCGAAGCTCACGCCAAAATCGCGAAGCTGATTTTGGCGGAAGTTCCCGCAGCAAAGCCCGTCACGCCGACAATCCAGTAGCTTATTGGACCCTAATGGACCCTGATTCAAAACAAGGGTTTCGTGTAAGTTCTTTGGAATCTTGGCGTCCCCGACGGGATTTGAACCCGTGTTACCGCCGTGAAAGGGCGATGTCCTAGGCCAGGCTAGACGACGGGGACGTTTTCTTTGGAGGGTAGTGCAAGTATATCATCGGGCAGCAGCTAGTGATGGCGCGTCGGCCGATGGCGGCTGCCTGAGTTCAATCGCGGATCAGTTCGCGCGGCCGCCGCGGCGGTTGCGCTTTATAGCGCAGAAATTTCAGCAGACGAAAGATGTTGGAACGGCCCTGAACCGGCAGATCGGCATATCGCCCGTCTTGCCTAACCCAATGGAGAGGCCGATTCGGCAGCTTTGCCTGCGTCGCGAACTTGGCATTCAAGAACTCTAAGTGCGAAGATCGCAAAGGGCGCAGGGAATTCGGCCACGAATTTCTTGAACGAACGCCGGGCTTGCCTTGCCCCATTCTTCCCCCATATTCCTGCTTCCCTTTTGTTCTCCCTCTCAATCTTTTAAGCTAGTGCGGCATGGACAACAAAGCCATCGCGGGCATTCTCTACGAAACTGCGGACCTGCTGGAGATTGACGGCCAGGATTCCTTCCGTATCCGCTCGTACCGCAATGCGGCGCAGTCTATCGAAGCGCTGCCGCAGCAGGTGGCCGACCTGATCCGTGAGCCGAAGAAGTTGCTGGAAGTGCAGGGCATCGGCAAGGGCATGCTGCAGAATTTGCAGGAGCTGTTCAAAGACGGGAAGCTCACGGTCCACGCTGATCTGCTGGCGAAATACCGGCCCACGATGCTCGACCTGCTGAAGATCCAGGGACTGGGGCCGAAGACAATTGCGCTGATCTGGAGCGCGTATCAGATATGCGATGTCGAAGGCGTCGAAAAACTGGCGCGGGAGGGCAAGATTCGCGAGCTTCCGCGTATGGGAGAAAAGCAGGAGCAGAAGCTGCTCAAGGCGATTGAGGACTACCGGCGGATCGCGGGCAGGTTCCTGCTGGACGCGGCTGAGCGCGAGGCGCAGAAGATCATCGAACACCTCAGCAAGTTCCCGGGAGTGGAAAAGGTCACTCCGGCGGGCTCTTTGCGGCGCGGGCGCGAAACGGTTGGCGACCTCGACATTCTCGTAACCGGCAAGGCGTGCTGTGATGATGGCGAGCGGGAAAAGCTGATTGAGCATGTGATCAAACTGCCTGGGCTGATGGAGATCATCGCGCGCGGAGGCAACAAAGTGAGCTTTCGCCTGCGCGGCGGAATGCAGGTGGATGTACGCCTGCTGCCGCCTGCCTCGTTCGGCGCAGCCATGCAGTATTTCACGGGGTCGAAGGCGCACAACGTCGCGCTGCGACAGCGGGCGCTCAAGATGGGCTACACGCTGAGCGAATACAGCCTGGCCCGGCTCGACGATGAAAAGGCAGTCGCGGGAAAGACCGAGGAAGAAATCTACGCCAAGCTCAAGCTCGATTACATCCCCCCGGAGCTGCGGGAAAATCTGGGCGAGATTGATGCTGCTGAGAACCATGCCTTGCCTGTGCTCATCTCGCAAAGCGATTTGCAGGGCGACGTTCACATGCACACGGTGGAGACAGACGGCCGCAACACCATTGAAGAAATGGCCGAGGCCGCCAAAGAGCACGGCTATGAATACATGGCGATCACCGACCATTCCAAGAACCTGGCCTTTGCCAATGGGCTGGATGACACGCGGGCGGTGGAGCACATCAAACGGATTCGCAAGGCCAACGAGCAGATTGATGGCATCAAGATCTTCGCCGGTGTCGAAGTGGACATTCTGGCCGATGGCACGCTCGATCTTTCAGATTCGGTGCTGCAACAGATGGACATCGTGATCGCCAGCGTGCATTCGCATTTCAACCAGAGCCCGGCAGAAATGACCGTTCGCCTGTTGAAGGCGGTGGAGAATCCGAATACCTCGGTGGTTGGACATCCTACGGGACGGCTGCTGTTGCGGCGCGACGCGTACCAATTCGATGTAGATGCGGTGCTCAAAGCCGCGGCGCAAAAGAAAGTGGCGATGGAGTTGAACTCTTACCCTGACCGGCTTGATCTATGCGACCGGCACTTGCGACTGGCCAAGCAGCACGGGGTGAAGATCGTAATCAATACCGATTCTCACCACACTTCGCACCTGGAAAAGATCCGCTATGGCGTGCTGCAGGCGCGCCGGGCCTGGCTCACTAAGGACGATGTGCTCAACACACTTCCCACGCAGAAGTTCGCGAAGGCTATGAAGCATGGATGGGCGTGAACTTTACGGAAACGTCGTTCACCGCTTGATGGCCAGTGCCCTCGTGAGGACGAAGGTGACTTCCTCGGTGAGGCCCGGAGCGGGGCCGACCGAAACTTCGTTGCTCTCTACATCGTAACTCGTGCCGTCCACTGTGACCGCCGTAAGCTGCGCCGTGCTGGCATAGGTGAGCTGTACCGACTCGCCGTTGCCCGCGTCATAGTACTGGGTGGAGATTTGCACCGTCGCTTTTGAAAGCGCGGGGATCGCGGTGGCGAACCCGATTCTTACCGGCACAGTGACCTTGCCTTGCAGAATATGGACTGGCTCCCGGTCGGGATTCTCTTCCGAGATGTCCACTTTTATTTCGCTGCCAACCGGAACGATGAGAAAGTCAGGAGTCGTGTCCTTGGTTCGGTCTGTGACCGGCCGCGAAGTTCGCGGAACTGGCTTAGCTGGCTTTTTCTCGGGTTCTTCCTCTTCCGCTGGAGGCTGACTTTGAGGCTCAGTGGAGGTTGTTGTTTTTGCCTCCGCGGGAGGAGCATCCGGGTATGGATCCTGCGCGTTTGCGCTCGAATCACCGTCCGCAGGCGCCGCTACCGCCACATTCTGGCCGTCCTTTGCATCAACCGGCGCGTCCGAAGGCGGGGCCAGGTCTTCATTGGTGTAGGTTTTGTCTGGTGGATTGATCTGCTGTTTGCGCGCGTCGCGCTGTTCCCGGGCAAGGTCGCCCAGAGGCTTTTCCTGCGCGTCTTGCGAGCGGGCCTGGGGGGTGGCCACGAGCGCGAGTGCCATCGCGGCACCGAGGCACCCCAAACGAATTGTCGTCATCACATCGGCTCCGTCGGCGCTTAAATATCCCCCCAAGGATCGCGCCACTGATAAAGCGGAGTTTACTGGCGGCCACTCCGGGGGTCAACGTTACTAACGCCTAGGCAGGCGCGAGGCTGGATCGTCGGCGAAGCGCCCGGTGGTACGGCAATGGTTCACTCTGATTGCCAGGATTCAGAACCAGGTACCCGCTCGATAGGCGCGGTATTCCTCGCCGAACGTTGCTTCCAGGACCTTCGCCTCGTTGCCCGCGCGCCAGATCTGCAACGGGATGATGGCTACGAAGATCAGCAACCAGAGCGGACGGCCGAGAAACAGGATAAAGGCTATGATGAAGAGCGATCCGAAGACATAGATGGGATTGCGGATTTTCGAATACAGTCCGCGAGTTACCAAATGCTTCGCCTGCGCGGTGACTGCGAAGGATGTTCCCAATTGGACACGCGCTACCGTCCAGAACACAAATGCAGGAACTGCCAGGCACAGCCCAACGATCTGCAGCAGAGTCCGAGTAGCAGGGGCAAACTGCCGGCCCATATAGATCGCAGCCACGGCTACGATAAGCGTCAGCAGAATGTGTTTAACCAGCATAGAGTCCTGGGAGGGAAACCCTTTATGTTTTCCTTCGTGAACCTTCGAGTCCTTGGCGGTTGCTTTAAGGCGGTCGTCCTAGACCAGAACTAAAGCAACCACAAAGAACACTAAGGTATACGAAGAGCGCCAGGAAGGGCACCATTGTTAGGGGCTAATTTTACTTCTGTAGAGGAAGGAGGACAGCGAATGTAGTCCCTTGCCCGACCGCGCTGGTTACCTCGATCTTCCCCTGGTGGTCTTCGACGATTCGGCGCGCCAATGACAGCCCCAGGCCAGTGCCTTCGCCTTTGGTGGTGTAAAACGGACGGAAGATGTTGGGCAGATGCTCGGGCGCGATGCCCGGGCCAGTGTCGGTGACTTCAACGATGGCGAAGCCGCCACGCGATTTCACCGTGACCGTGACTTCTCCGGCGCCATTGATGGCTTGCAATGCGTTGAGCAGAAGATTCAGCAGAACCTGGTGAATCTGGTCGCTGTCATGCTCAATCTCGGGCAGGGAAGCGTCTTTGTTGAGCCGAATCTCGACCGGCTTCGAAAGCGAGTGCTGGCGGCCGAGCATCACTGCGTGTTCCACGGTTGTGTTCAGGTCGCTCTTGCGTTCTTGCGGCGGGTGGGGGCGCGCGGTTTGCAGCAGGTCGGTGACGATCTGATTGATGCGAGCGATCTCCTGGCGAACGTCTTTGACCACCGCGCGTGCCGGACTGCTGGCAGGAAGGTCGCGGCCGATAATTTCGATCACGCCGGCGATTCCGGCCAGCGGATTACGTATTTCGTGGGCCAATCCTGTGGCCAACTCACCCAGGGTCGAGAAATGCTCGGCACGTGACATCTGGGTGCGGTGCAGGCGCTCAATCTCCTGCCGCGATTCGCGCAACTGCTGCACCATATGATTGAAGTTACGTCCCAAGTCGCCGATTTCGTCGTTGCGATGAGCAAAGTTCACCGCGACTTCAAGATCGCCTTCACCCAGTTTCTCGATCTTCTCCTGCAGTTCAACCAACGGCCGCTGGATTTGATAAGTCAGCACCACCAGCAGCGCGCCGCAAATGGCCACCGCTCCAGTGCCCGCCACCAGAAGCACGGCGTGGCGCTCGGGATCGCGCCAGGAAAAAGTTGCCAGCAGAAACAGCAGCATGCCTCCCAGCAAGACGCAGGCTATGGGAACCAGCGCTTTGATCTCCCAGTTGATGCGCGGCCCGAGTGGCGCGGGGTTCTCAGGGCTTGCCTTCGATCCTCCGTTGGCGCTGGCGTCGGCTGCATTGATCTCGGCGGATGCTGGCATATTCTCTACATTCTCTATTGCTAAAGTCTCCGCGGCAATGCCATCTTCGTCCGTGCTGTAGAAACCGCGGCGCAAATGCCCTGAGGCGGCCGCATGGGCCGCCTCGGGCAGAGTCTGTCTCTCGGGATTGTACTTTCCCTTGAGAGACTCAGGCATAAGAGTGCAATCCTGGCAGCAAATAGGTGACGCCGAAGAAGGTGAACATCACCACCGCGAATCCCAGGATGGCGAAGTAAGCGGCGCGCCGTCCCCGCCAGCCGCGGGTAATGCGCATATGCAGGTAACCGGCATACACCAGCCAGGTGATCGCGGCCCACGTCTCTTTCGGGTCCCAGTTCCAGTAGGAGCCCCAGGTGCGGTTTGCCCAGTAGGCGCCGGCCGCGATCATCAGGGTGAGCAGGGGGAAGGCGATGCCGATCGTTTTATAGGTGATGCGGTCGAGAGTGACGGCATCGGGAAGCAATTTTTCCAGATCGGCGCGTCGCCACAACAGCAGCAAATAGAGCAGGCTGGCAAGGATGCCGCCAACCAAGCCCGAAAGAATGAACGGGCTGGCGGCCAGGTTTGTGGGATAGAGGCCGTCCGCGTCTAGAGAGGGATAGCTGGCGTTCTCGGCCCGCAAGAGAAAGAACACCAGCGCCAGAGATTGCAGCAGGATGCTCACAAAGAGCGCGCGATTTGCCGTTGTAAGGAAGGCTTCATTGTTGCGGACCCGTGCCGCGAGATAGAGGACAAAAGGTGCGGCCACCGCGCCCAACACGATCAGCATCAGCCAGCCGAGGTCGGGAATGGTCACGAACAACCGCACGCCGCGGGAGAGGAACATCTCGGATTTCTCCTGCGCGTTCCAGGCAATCACGCTCAGCCCGCCCCATTTCTCGAAGCGGGTCAGGATGCCGGCATAGATGCCCACCGTGAACAGGCTGGTGGCGGCGAGGAAAGTCTCGGTTTTCATTCCATCCTGGATGAGGAACATCATGGCTAGCGCGAAGCTGAGCGCGCAGGCGGCGTAAGCCAACATTGCCAGGGTCACATGGACGTGCAGCCAGGTGGACTGCAGCGCGGGCACGAGCGGCTTTACGTCGGTGCGGAGAAGCTGCATCAGCACCACGCCTACGATCGCGATCGGCATAGTCACTGTGCCGATCACTTTCACGCCATAGCGCTTTTCTGCAATCAGCGTCAGAGCCGCGAGCGTCCATACAAAACTCAGCAGCATTTCATACACGCTGGCAAACGGCGGATGTCCAGCCTGATACCAGCGGTGCGCTACCGCCGCTGTATTGGCCAGCAGCCCCGCCCAGGTGGCGAGCGATGCAAACCTCACATAAGATTCGGTGCCGGTAACGCCGAATCCCAGGTAGAGAGCGCCGGCCCCGGCGTAGAAGATCAGCGCGGCGTACAGCAGGTTGGCCTCATTCAGAACCGGGCCGGTCTTCACTACATTTAGAAAGGCCATGAACAGCAGGAAGGCAATGCTCAGGCCGACCATGGCGATCAGCGTCGCTCCGTTTGCCGGCTGTGGTTCTGCTTTTGCGCGTGCCATAAACGTCCTCCTTGCCGGACTATTTGCCGGCGAATGTCGTTTCAGGCTGGCGGCTTTTGTGTGACTCCGCCGGCAGCTGTTCCTTAATCTTTTCGATCAGCTTCTGAAATTTCTGTTCAAAGGCGTCGCGATTGCGATTGGCGCTGCCGCCAATCCACAGCGTGACCCGGCCGCGGCCGTCGCGCACCGGCAGCACCCAAACCCGCACGTGGACCACATAAAAAACAAAGGTCAGGCCGATTCCCATAAGAATCACGCCCGCCCAAACCGCCCACTGGCCGGGCTCGTGCGAAACCTGCAGGCCGGTGAAGTTGCCGATCTTCAGGTCTCTGACTTCAAAGTTGTACGGTGACTGGCCGTTTTCGGCGAAGCCGGGAATCTCCGGAATCCACACGTTCACGGTGCGGCTGGTCTTCGTTTTGGAGTTCCGGACTTTGGAGTTCTGGGCCCTCACATTTTGAGAGGTCACGATCAGGTGGACTGCCGGATTCACCACGTCGTTGCTGCGGGTATACACATGGCCGTCGCCAACCACATAATCCGGAATGAACTCGGCCAACTGCACCGAAGTGTCGCTGTCGAGCGCAAGAGTTTGACTCAGAGCAAGGCTGATCTCGCGCGGTCCGGTGGTTCCGGTTGAGGGCGTTGCGGCGAGCAGCAAGTGATCCAGCTTTCCGGTGCTGCCATAGCTGGCCTGGTAGAAGCGAAGGCCGCGGTAAACCAGGGGATCATTGACCTCGATTTCTTTGCGCTGAACGTCGCGTCCATCCTGCACCACTGCCAGCTTTGACCACCAGCGCTTGGGCGAGCCATCGGTATAGGTGTCTTCTCCGGCGGCATCGCAACGGACGGCAAAAGGCAAGTTGCGAGTGGCTCCGTTGCGTAGTGCGACCACGTTCGATTGCTGTCCCTGGTTCAGCGTTAGGAAGCCCCGCCAGCCATACAGGGCGTCCACGATGCCACCCAGAAAAATCAACAGCAGGCTGGCATGCACCACATACACCGCCAATTCGGAGATGCGGTGGCGCTCCACGAAAAGCGAGAAACCGTTACGCCGGACAATGCGCTCTGATTTCCATCTCAGCTTGTGAAAAGCGCGTTCCGCGGCCACCAGGCCGGCTTCTTCATCAGCGACCGGAATCTGGGCGTGGACGGGAAGCACCTTTAGAAAGTTCTCGTCAGGGCTCTTGTAAGGCCGCGCGAAAAAACGCCAGGAATTAGGGAAGCGGTCAACTGAGGCCGCTACGATGCTCAGACTTACGAGCAGCAGTAAGGCTATGAACCAGGGAGTGTGAAAAACATCAGTCAGGCCAACGGCGTCGAGAAAGCGCAGCATCTGCGGCGAATAGGCGCGCTGCATTTCGTCAGCATCGGTCATGGGGCGCTGCAGGATGACCGTTCCGGCGACGGAAAAAACCACGGCCAGAAGAATCAGCACCACGCCGGTCTTTACTGCGCTGATGGTGCGCCAGAGTTTGTGAGTTAGCGAATGAAGACTGAGAGCCATGTGTCACCCTCTCCGCCATGCAGCAGTGCACGCAGCGCGCCACAGTGCAGAGAAATCAGGAACTCATGCGCAATCAGGGGATTGAGCGGAATTTAGAGCGCGCGCTCCCGAGTCTGAGCGGTAACTGGTGAGCCAGAACACACAATGAACCAAAGCCAACCCAGTGATTTCACCCAGGGCTAGAACCTTTTCAAGGCAGAGAACGCAAAGAACGCAGAGAAAAACGTTAAAGATGCTTGGCGGCCGGTCTGAAGCCAGGATCTCACGGGCAAAGGAGAAACGAGACGAATTTGGATTTCTCCGAGTTCTCTGGGTCTCGGCGGTTAAGGGCTCTTCACCTCAGTCAACCAAAATTGTGATTGCAATCACAATGGCGAGTGCTTTGGGGCCTATCACGTGATTGGGATGACCGGTGAAATAAGCCAATGCACGAAGTGACCTGGGTCATTTCACGAATTCCACTGTGGGAGAAGGCCCATTCCCGGCTACGAGCAACTTTGGTGCAACTTCGGCACGGTCTCCCAACTGGCCCATATTCAATAAGTTCTGCGGAGGTGTGCAATTTTGCAGAGGTTTCCGTTTCCCGGTTGGTAAAATGCATGAATCTCTGCGGAGATGCGTGGTAGGTGGGCATGAGGAAATTCACCCCATCGGGGACCGCAATCGGCAGCGTGGCGGCGGAATTATTTGTGGCCGCTCTCTTGATTCTGCTGCCTGGCTTGCGCGCCGCGGCGGTTGTCCATCCCGTCCCCCTCGACCCCAAAACCGATTCCGCTAAGTGCCTGGAGTGCCACGCCGACAAGGCCAAAGGGAAATTTGTTCACTCGGCGATCGCCACTGGCTGCCTGAGCTGCCACGAGATCCGCACCAACCGCGACGTCACGCACATCAAGCTAATCGAGGCCACGCCCGTCAAGCTGTGCCTGCAGTGCCATGCCGACAAAGACGCGTCACAGATAAAAGGACACGTTCATCCGCCCGCGGTGCGCGACTGCCTCACCTGCCACGATCCTCACAGCTCCGACAACAAAGACCAGTTGCTGAAGCCGATGTCTGGCGGCAAAGATCAGAACCTCTGCCTGCAATGCCACAACACCGGCGTGAATACCCCGGAAAAAGGCAGCCGCCATGCGGCGCTCGATCTCGGTTGCGATACCTGCCACCTCATCCACAAGAGCGGCCCCAGCACGGACCTCGAATTCAAGTTTCATCTGGTCAAAGGGATCCCGGCGCTTTGCCTCGACTGCCACGATCCCAAAGACGCCTCCCTGGCCGCCGCCCACAAGAACCAGCCCTTCGAAAAAGCCGATTGCGTTACCTGCCACGATCCCCATGACTCGGCCAGTCCCAACCTGATGCAGAAGTTTCTGCATTTGCCGTTTGCCGCGGGGCAATGCGATTCCTGCCATCAGGCGGCGAAGGACGGCAAAGTGGTGCTCACCGCAGCCAGCTCCAAGGACCTCTGCCTCACCTGCCACGCGGACAAGGAAAAACAGATTGAGAACGCTAAGGTGCCGCATCCGGGAGCGATGGGGGATTGCACCGATTGCCACAGCCCGCATGCGGCGAGGACGCCGGGCCTGGAGAAGCCCGATCCGGTGAACGTCTGCCTGGGCTGCCATACCGATGTGGCTGAGCAGGGCAAGAAGCGGGTGCTGCACCAGCCGGCCTTCGGACAGGCTTGCGCCATCTGCCACCAGCCGCACGGCGGAGACAATAATAATCTGCTGCGGGCGAAGGGAAATGCGCTCTGCCTGGAATGCCACGGGCCGGACTCGCAGCCGCAGAAGCTGGCAGCCGAGCATCTGCTCACCATCTTCAATGGCGCCGTCAAACTGCCCGAAGATTACTACCAGAAAAACAGAGTTGTGGTGCTCCCCCTGAAGTACGGCCGCGGACACCCGGTGGAGGGCCATCCGGTGCAGGATGTGCTTGACCCCGCTGACATCACCAAGGTCAAGACTCCGCTGAGTTGCATGAGTTGCCATCAGCCTCACTCGTCGGCCAACGAGGGACTGCTGGTAAAGGACCAGGTAAACAACATGGCATTCTGCGACACCTGCCATAAGAACCGGTTAGAGATGCAGTAGATGTGGAGGGAAGAAGTATGGCGGCCATTAGATGGAATGCGCTGAGACGGATGCGATGAAGCGAATTGCGATGGGACTAATGGCGAGGAGACCAATGGCAGGGAGCATGACCAGCGGTAAGCTGGCCGCCACCGTGTTGATTATTTTCGCGCTGGCCTGTGCTTCGGTAGTTTCCGCATCTGGCGAAAGGAAAAAGAAGAAGACCGCCGCCGAGCAGCCGGCCGAGAAGAAACTCGATATTGATATTTCCAAGCTGGTCTGGCCCAGCCCGCCCTCGATCGCCCGCGTCCGCTACCTCGCCTACTACGCCGGCATGAAGATTGATTACCGCCAGCCGCAGAAAAAGAAACAGAGCTGGATGGACCGCCTGGCGGGAGCGCAGCCGCAAGCCGAGAACGTCAATCTCAGAAATTTTCCATTTCAGCTCATTGGGCCGTACGGAATCGCCATTGACTCCAAGGGGCTGGTTTACGTGGCCGACCAAAAAGTGGGGGCGATTTTCATCTTCAACACCGAGACCCGCGACGTTCAGCTCATCCGCAATGGCGTGGAAGCGCGCTTTGGCTGGATCAACGGCTTGGCGATTGATGATGACGACCGCCTCTTCGTCTCCGACGGCAAGACGCACCGAGTGCTGATTTTCAATCCCAAGCACGAGGTCATCAACCAGATTGCCGAGGGCCTGGCAGACCCCGTGGGCCTGGCGATTGACACCGAAAACCGTCTGCTCTATGTGGTGGACACGCAGCAGGACCAGGTGGTGGTGTTCGACGCCGACAGCTTGAAAGAGCTGCGCAGGATGGGCACCGCCGGCAAGAACCATTGGCTCACCACCCCCGGCGACTTCGGCGCTCCCTCCAACGTGGCAGTGGACAAAGACGGCAACGTCTATGTCACAGACACCATGAACAATCGGGTAGAGATTTTCGATCCCGACGGCACCTACATCAGCGAGTTCGGCAAACACGGCGACGGGCCCGGCTACCTCGCCCGGCCGAAGGGCATCGCCATTGACGGCGACGGGCACATCTGGGTGGCCGACGAATACCAGGACCGGGTGCAGGTTTTCAACCGGGAAGGGCAACTGCTGACCTACCTCGGCGGGCATGGGCATTATCCCGGGCAGTTTGAGGCGCTGGTGGGAATTGCCATTGATAAACAGAACCGCGTATTTACCACCGAGCAATATCCCGGCCGCCTGCAGATGTTCCGCTACGTAACCGATGCGGAAGCCGCGGCCGAAAAGGCGCGGCGCACGGCGGAACAGGCAAGACCGGCGGAGAAACCGGAATCGGCGCCACCGGCCCAGGAGCAGGGTTCGGGCGTGCGGTAGCGCCGCAAAGGGTTTTTGGCGGTCTTCTACGTGGACCGCCGGAAACGGAGAAGGGGCATGGCCGGCCGGCGTTGTCCCTCTCCGCAAGCATTCGCAAGCAATGGGAAGTGCAGTGTTGCAACACCTTTAAGGAGGGTTTTGGCGATGAAGAAAATCACAATGGTACTTATCTTCCTTCTGGCCATGGCGGGTTTTGCTCTGGCACAGGCGGGCTTTTCGCCGTCGACGGATGTCCTCGGCGCACACCTCAACTACGGCCGTGGCTGTGCCGGTTGCCACGCTCCGCACAGCGGCTCACGCGGCAACGGCGCCGACAAATCTGGCGACACGACCACTGGCAACAATGCTCTTTGGGGCCAGGATGTGGGCAATCTCTATGGCAAGACTCTTACCTTTGGCGGGACTCTCCAGGGCACCAGCTACGTGGAGACTCTCCCCACCAGCATGAGCGCGACCACCCCCGATGTGTCCGGCATCCTCACCTGCCTGAGCTGCCATGACGGTAACTATGCGCAGGGCGCCATGATGAAGAACCAAGTGTATGAGACTCTGCCCGCCAGCTACGGGACCTTCAATACGATCCCGACCTTGCTGGGCAACGACGGCAACGGCGCCGGCGACTACCTCAACGACCACCCAGTGGGCCTGAACGCGGCGGTTAGTTGCGGCGGACAGTACAACTGGGATTGCAGCGAGACCGCTGGCGTGATCTCCATGAACGGCCCCAACTCCTCGAAGTTTGTGACCGACTATGGGTTCTTTGTCAGCCTCAGCGCGTACAACAACACGGCAGTGGTTACCTGCACCAGCTGCCACAACCAGCACCTGATGAACGTGGTGAAAGTCACCCAGGGCAAGACTTCGGGTCTGCCCTCGGGCTATTACCAGACCATGTTCTTCATCCGCGCTCCCTACAACCCGGGCAGCACCACTCCGGGGTCGAACCAAACGGCGCAGTTTTGCCGCCAGTGCCATGGCGGCGAGGCCAATGAGTCGAACAACGGCTCGGCGGTAACGGTGTTTTAACCTTGAACTGGCGGGGAGAGAGCGATCTCTCCCCGCTTTTTGAGCGAGGCCACATGAAGCTCCACCTCTACATCGCGGCGCTGCTGCTGCTGGGCCTCTCGACGGCCAGCGCGCAAGTTGCTTCTCACGCTCCTACCCAGGTGTCGCGGGCTGATTCCTCGCAGCCCGGTCTGCCTGCGCAAGCGGTGGGCAAGCCGGTGGCCCGAGTCAACGGCGCTGTCCTTACCGACCACGACCTGCTGCGCGAGATGTACATCATTTTTCCTTACGCCCGCCAGCACCACGGTGGCGTGCCCAAAGAAATGGAGCCGCAGATCCGCAACGGCGCCATGCAGATGATCATATTTGAGGAACTGGTGTATCAGGAAGCGGTGCGGCGGAAAATGTCGGTTTCCCCGGCCCGCCTGGAGAAAGCCGAATCCGATTTCCGCAAGCAGTTTAATACCCCCCAGGAATTCGACAACTTATTGCAAGCGGAATTTCACGGTTCGCGGCAGATGCTGCGGGCGAAAATCCGGCGCTCGCTTTTGATTGAGTCCCTGCTCAAAACCGAGATCGAGAGCAAGTCGGCGATTTCTTCCGCGGAACTCCGCGCTTATTACGATGAGAACCCGGCGCGCTTCCAGTATCCCGAGTCCTTTGCCATTCAGACGATTTCCATCCTGCCGCCGCCCGAGCCCACGCCCGCCCAGTTGAAAGAAATGCGCAGGCGCGCCGAGGATGCACTGCGCCAGGCCAAGGCGGCCAAGAGTTATGACGAATTCGGGGTGCTGGCGGAGAAGATCTCCGACGACGATTACCGCGTGATGATGGGCGACCACCACGCCGTGGAGCGCGCCAAGCTGGCGCCGCAGGTGGTGCAGGCCCTGCTGGCCATGCAGCCCGGCCAGGTGAGCGGCCTCATCCCCGTGGATCAGGCCTTAACCATCATTCGCCTGAATAAACATATTCTGCCTGGAAAGATGAAGTTCGAAGACGTGCAGGCCCAATTACGCAAGGAATTAAAGGACAGAAAGACGAACCAACTGCGCTCTGCCCTGGGCAAAAAGTTACGGCAGAATGCAAAGATCGAGATCCTGTAGGCGGGGAAAAGGTGGTGTCCAGTGCAGGGGCGCATTCGATTGGCGGGTTGGATGCTGGCCGGGCTGCTGTTGTGGGGCTTGCCCGCGGTGGGCCAGCTTGAGGTTGGCGACAACCTCAGCATGAATCTCACGGGCACGCTCTCGGGCGGTTACTCGGCCAATTATGGGAACATGATCAGTTCCAGCCACGGTTTGGATTTGGGCGGGACTGCGACCCTCAGCGGTTACTACTACAATCCAGGGTTTCTGTCTTTTAACCTCTCGCCCTATTATGGCCAGTCGCGGGCGAATTCGAACTATCAGTCCATTTTTGATTCCAGCGGAGTGAATCTGTCCACCTCAATCTTCAGCGGCAGCCACTTTCCCGGCTCCATCAGCTATGCCAAGGCTTACGACAGCCAGGGAAATTTCGCCGTTCCCGGCCTGCCCGACTACACCACCCGCGGTAACAGCGATACCTTCGGGATCAGCTGGGCGGAGAACCTGCCGAACGTGCCCACTCTTAGCGCCAGTTTTCAGACGGGCAGCAACCACTACTCGGTCCTCGGCACCGACAATAACGGCAGTTCCACCTTCCATTCCTTCACGCTGCATTCGGGATATCTGCTGGATGGATTCAACCTGGGCGCTTATTATCAGCAGGGCGAGTCGAATTCTCTGGTCCCCGAGATTTTCGCGACCCAGGAGCAGCCGGAGACTGTGAAGTCTGACAATACGGGATACGGCTTCAATGTTTCGCACGTGCTGCCCATGCGCGGCTCGTTCTCTTCGAGCATCAGCCGCTCTGAGTTTTCTTCCGACTTCGCCAATTCCAACTACGACGGCACCATTGACACGATCACGGCCAACGCCGGGATCCAGCCCACCAACAAACTGTTTCTTTCGGCGGGTGCAAACTACTCGGACAGCCTGAGCGGGCAGCTTTTCGAGACCATCATCTCAGAGGGCGCCGCGGTGCCGGAGCAGGAGTTGAACCAGGCGTCGCACGGCCTGGATATCATCGCCACTGCCGCCTATGCAGTCCTGCCCAATCTGCAAACCCAGGTGGATGTGGAGCGGCGGGAGCAGCGCTTTCTCGGCCAGAGTTACGGCTCCAATCTCTACAGTGCCGGGGCCACCTACGGCCGCGGCCTCTTGGGCGGATTTATCAACGCCGGCTTTTCGCTCCGCGACAGCACTCTCGACCACAGTGACCAGAACGTCCTGGGCTTTACTGCCAATCTCAGCTACAACCACCGGATTGACCGCTGGTATTTTGCGGGGGCGTTCAGCTACGCGCAGAACGTGGAGACGCTGCTGGTGACTTACACGAGTTCCTTCTACAACTATTCGGGGAACGTGCGGCGGCGCTGGAGGCAATTCAACTGGAGCGCCTCGGCCGGCGCCAGCCGCACCGGGCTGACCGCGCTGCCGGGCACGGAGAACACCAGCCAGAGCTACACCACCGGTTTAGGATACGGGCGCTGGGTAAACGTCAGCGGCACCTATTCCAAGTCTGATGGCAACGCGATTGCGACCGGCGCCGGATTGACGACCACCCCGATTCCTTCGCCTGCAATCCCTTCTGACCTGCTCATTCTTTATGGAGGCAAGAGTTATTCTTTCGGCTTGGGGAGCTCGCCGGTGAAAAAGCTGACGATTGCCGCCAGCTTCGCCAAGGCCAATAGCAACACATCGCTAGGTTCCACCGGATCCACTAACTCTAACGAGCAGCTGAACACATACTTCCAGTATCAGTTCCGTAAGGTTTACCTGACCGGCGGGTACAGCCGGCTGCAGCAGAGTTTCAGCGCGTCGGGCACAGCGCCGGCCAATATATCCTCTTACTATCTTGGGTTGTCACGATGGTTCAATTTCTTTTGAGCGGGTCACGGGGCAAAGTCTTGCTGCGGGCAGGTCTCGCATGCGCCGTTCTTTTTCTGCAGATGGCAGTCCTGCTGGTGCCAGCTCAGGCCTCGCGGCGATCGAAAGAGAAGCCCGCCGTCGAGCCGGCCCCGCCCGATCTTCTGCTGGAAGGCGGCCGCAAGCTCAGCTACGAACGCAGCTTCCGCTCTGAGCGCGAAGTCAGGCCGCAGCGCGGCTTCTGGCGGCGGGTGCTGGACGTGGTGGCGGGGGAGCCAGAGTTTCACTCCCTCCTTCGCCCTTATAGCGTGGCCACGGATTCGCGTGGGCGCATCATCGTCACCGACCCCGGCGCCGCTGGAGTTCACATCTTTGATTTTGCCGCGCAGAAATACAAGTTCATCTGGCGCGCCGACAAAGGCAAAGATCCCATGTTGTCGCCGCAGTGCGTGGCGGTGGACGACCACGACAACATTTACGTCACCGATTCCGACTCCGGCAAGATTTTCGTCTTTGACCCCAACGGAAAATACCGGCGCGCGATCGGCAGCCTGAAAGGCGGCGAAGGATATTTCAAGCGCCCCACCGGCATCGCCATAGATTCCGCCGCCCAGCATATTTACGTCACCGACACTCTGCGCAACAAGATTTTCATGCTTGATATGCAGGGCGCCATCCTGCGGGAGATCGGGAAAAACGGCACCGCCAACGGCGAATTCAATTTCCCCACGGAGTTACGCCTGAGCGGCGACAATCTGATCGTTGTGGACGCCATGAACTTCCGCATTCAGGTGCTCGACCGTTCCGGCGCTTTCCGCTTTGCCATCGGGCAGATTGGCGACAGCCCCGGAGAAATGTTTCGCCCTAAAAGCGTGGCTGTGGATTCGGAAGGCGATTTGTATGTGGTGGACGGCCTCTGGGGTGTGGTGCAGATATTCAACCAGCAGGGCGACCTGCTCTATTACTTCGGACGACGTGGCTCCGCCGCGGGGCAGTTCCAATTGCCAACGGGCATGTTCATTGATCGGGAAGACCGCGTCTTCGTGGTGGATTCGCTGAACCGCCGGGTGCAGATCTTCCATTATTTCGGGCTGCCCAAGCGCGCCAAGGAAGGAATTGAGTGAGGGCCCCATACCGTTTCGCGTACCTGGTAGTTCTGCTCGCGGCAGCCAGCCTGATGGCGCAGATGTCCAGCGATGTGATCGGGGTCCATGATCTGGGGCCGGGCAGCAAGTCTCCCATCACCGGAGCGCGCCCCGATTTCTGCCTGTACTGCCATGCGCCGCACTCGGGAATCGGCGGCCGCACCCCGCTGTGGAACCAAACGCTTTCCAAACAGGTGTACAGCACCTATAGCAGCACCACCCAGCAGAACACCACCGCTCAACCGGTGCTGGGCGCTGACACCAGCTTATGCCTGAGTTGCCACGATGGCAGCGTCGCTCCCGGAACCACTGCGGTTTACGGCCAAGTCACCATGAACGGGGCCATGGCCTCGGCGGACGTGTTTGGGGCCAATCTTCAGCCCTCGCATCCCGTTGGATTGGCCCTTCCGCTGAAGGATTCGGCGGACCTGGCGGCCTCGCTGGTGGCCCAGGGGAAGACCGCGGACCCCACCGGGGCGGTGCGCCTGGTCCTGGGAAATGTCGAGTGCACTTCCTGCCACAACCCCCACGTGCAGGCCAAGGACTTGATCTCGCAGAATTTCCTGGTGCGCGACAGCTCCAACGGCCAGTTGTGTCTGGCCTGCCACGATCCCGCCAGGCAACTCTCGGGCAAAGTGAATCCGCTCAAGGGGTGGGCCAACAGCATCCACAATACTGCGACCAACAAGTTGGGCCCGCAGGCCAATGTGGGGAGTTACACCACGGTGGCGCAGTCAGCCTGTATTGGATGCCATGCGCCGCACAACGGGGCCGGGACCAGTCGTCTGCTGCGCGGCACCAACGAACAGGATTGCATCGCCTGCCACAGCGGCGGCTCTAATATCTCGCCCGCACCGCTGAATGTTTTTGCCGAATACCTTGCTCCCAAGGTGGGCCACCTTTTGCCCTCAGCCAACAATCAGCACGATGCCGCCGAGCCGGTGCTGCTCAACAACAACCGCCACGCCACCTGCGTGGATTGCCACGAGGCGCACTCCCCGTTGCCGGTAACGACCTTCCCCGCGCCTCCGGTGATTCGCGTCTCGCAGGGGAACATTGCCGGAATCAGCGCGGCCGATGGCATCACCGTCCTCACGCCCGCTGTTAATCAATATGATAACTGCCTGCGCTGCCACGGCATTAGTTCGGGGAAGACAGTAAATCCTGTCTACGGCTATTTGCCGGCGCGCGCGGTTTCCGCCGGCGACCCGCTGAACCTCATCCCGCAGTTCAGCGTCGCCGCCACTTCCAGCCATCCCGTAATGCACACCCGCAGCAGCCCCTTGCCCCAGCCCAGCCTGCTGGCCAACATGTTGGACCTGAACGGCACCACCCAGGGACGCTCGATGGGCACGCAGATTCTGTGCACCGACTGCCACAACAGTGATGACAATCGCGAGTTCGGAGGCACCGGCCCCAACGGCCCGCATGGCTCGCAGTACAGCCACATCCTGGAGCGGCAATACCAATTTAGCCAGACCACCGCGCCGGGGCAGTTGATCACGAATCTGTATCCCAACCCCGACCTCAGCGTGACCGGCCCCTATGCGCTGTGCGCGAAATGCCATGATCTCAGCAATCAGGTCATCAAGAACACCAGCTTCAGCCAGCATGCCTACCACATCAATGCCGGGTTCACTTGTTCGACTTGTCACACCGCGCACGGCATGGGAGCGACGAGCGGCACGATTTCAGGAGAACGGCTGGTGAATTTCGATGTCAACGTAGTCGCGCAAAACGCGGGCACGCCCATTGCCTACAGCCGGAGCACGAATACCTGCACCCTGACTTGCCACGGAGCAGCGCATAACCAAGATGGCACAGTGACCACCGCCGCCTCTCCAGCGGCTACAACCATTGGAGTGCCGGGGAAAATCTCAAAATAGAGCCATCGAGCACCGCATAGCGTGTGTGCTTGCGGTTCTGCTTTTCCTTAGCGTCCTTTGCGAACTTTGCGGTAAATAACCCATAACCGCAAAGAACGCAAAGTGCGCAAAGAAATGCAACTTCTTTGCTGTGCACGGCGGTGCACACCTTCCCACAGTTGTGTTCCGGGACATCCCTTACACTCGGTCGGGAACCGGAACGCCCCACTCAACAGGACGCCTGCCCAGCATTCCCGTTTACTGCCAGAATTCCCCAATGGCTGCTAATCCTATGGCGTTCTGTGGTTTACGTTGACCTACAGGATTCATTTCTAGTAATTTATTAAGTAACCAGACCCCGGGGATGTGCATCCTATAAAGGACTCTAACTGTGCAAAACAGCGAAGGCAAAACTCTACTCTTATTGAAGCCCCGGGGATTCTGTGCCGGGGTGGTGCGGGCCATTGATATTGTCCGTATCGCGCTGGAAGCTTTTGGACCGCCGATTTATGTCCGCAAAGAGATCGTCCACAACCGCTTTGTGGTGGAAGAGCTTCAAGGGAAAGGCGCTATCTTTGTAGACAGCGTCGAGGAAGTCCCCGCCGGCGAGCGCGTGATTTACAGCGCGCACGGAGTTTCGCCCGAGGTGCGCGAGGCCAGCCAGGCCCGCAAACTGCGCGTCATTGACGCCACCTGCCCCCTGGTCACGAAGGTTCACGTGGAAGCGGTGAAGTTCGCCAAGGAAGGCTATTCGCTGATTCTGATTGGCCATCGCGACCACGACGAAGTCATCGGAACTTTGGGTGAAGCGCCCACGGTGACGCAGGTTGTGGGCTCGCCGGAACAAGTTGAGTCGCTGACTGTGCCCGATCCTGATCGTGTGGCCTATCTCACACAAACTACGCTGAGTCTGGACGAAACCAAAGACATCGTAGCCGCTCTGCAGAGGAAATTCCCTAACATCAAGGGGCCGGCAGCACAAGACATCTGCTATGCCACTGAAAACCGGCAGGTTGCGGTAAAGCATGTAGCTTCGGAAGCCGATCTCCTGCTGGTCGTGGGATCGGATAACAGCTCTAATTCCAATCGTTTGGTAGAAGTGGCCCGCAATCTGGCCACCAGTTCCCATCTAATTGATAGTTGCCGCAATATCCGGCCGGAGTGGCTGGAGGGTGTGAAGACGATTGCCTTGACGGCGGGAGCTTCGGCTCCGGAATGTCTGGTGGAAGAGGTCGTGGCGTTTCTGGGAACCAAGGGCTTCAGCAACGTGCAAGAGGTGGAAGTGATGCCGGAGAACGTGCGCTTCGGGCTTCCGCCGGAGATTGTTGAGGCCATCGCCAGCGCCCCGGCCCCATCCGTCAGCGCGGACTAAGAGCTGCATGAGAGATTCTTCCTCCCCAGTTTCGCATTTCCCGACGGTGCCGCCGATGCGCTTCGGCAAAATCGACGACCTGTCGAGCCGGGTTGCGGCCGGAATTGACGGGGCGCGCCGCTACCTTTTCTCACTGCAGCATGAAGAGGGCTACTGGTGCGGCGAGCTGGAGGCCGATACCACTCTCGAATCTGACTACATCCTGCTGCACACTCTGATGGGCACCGGCAATGCCGAGCGCTTCCAGAAGTGCGCCAACTACATTCTCAAATACCAAAACCAAGACGGCGGCTGGCCCATCTACGCGCACGGGCCTTCGAACATCAGCGCTTCGGTGAAAGCTTATTTCGGCCTGAAATTGGCGGGTTACAAGGCCGACCATCCGGCGCTGCAGCGCGCCCGCAAGAAGATCTTGGAGATGGGTGGCGTCACCGAGGTCAATACCTTCACCAAGATTTATCTGTGCTTTCTCGGCCAGTACGATTACGACGCGGTACCTGCGGTCCCGCCGGAAATCGTTCTGTTTCCCAATTGGTTCTGGTTCAACATCTACGAAATTTCCACCTGGTCGCGGCAGATTCTGGTGCCGCTCTCGATTGCTTACGCAAAAAAGCCGCTGAAGAAGATTCCTGACGAAATGGGCGTAGAGGAACTCTACGTGGGCGGCCGCGAGAAGGCGAATCTTCGCCTGCACTGGACCAAGAAGCTTTTCACCTGGCGGAATTTCTTCCTCTGCTTCGACCGCCTGACGCACTGGTTTGAAGCAGTGCACATCCGCCCGCTGCGCTGGCTGGCATTGCGCAAGGCTGAAAAGTGGATGCTCGAGCGCTTCGAGATGAGCGACGGGCTGGGTGCGATTTATCCCTCGATGATGAACGCCATCATCGCACTGCGCTGCCTGGGATATTCGCTCGATGATCCGCAGATGATCCGCGCCATGGATGAGTTCGAAAAGCTGGGCATCGAAGAGGAAGACACCTTCCGCATGCAACCGTGCAAATCGCCGGTATGGGACACGGCGTACGCGCTCTTCGCGCTGGGCGAGGCCGGAGTGCCCGCCAACGATCCGCGGCTGATAGAGTGCGCGGACTGGCTGCTGCAGAAGCAGGTGCGCAATCCTGGCGACTGGAAAGTGAAAAACCGCAAAGGCCAACCTGGGGGCTGGTATTTCTGGTTCAACAATGAGTTCGCGCCGGACGTGGATGACAGCGCTATGGTCTGCCTGGCATTGAGCCAAGTGGAGCATCCCAACGGCCGCTACCAGCGCGAATCGGTGCAGCGGGCAATTGACTGGGTGCTCTCCATGCAGAACCACAACGGCGGCTGGGCATCGTTCGACAAAAACAACAATCGCATGGTCTTCCAGCACATCCCCTTCGCTGACCATAACGCCATGCTCGATCCGGCCACCGTGGACATCACCGGGCGCGTTCTCGAAATGCTGGCCACATATGGCTACGACAAGGACCATCCTGCGGTGAAGAAGGCCTTGAGGTTTCTCGTCAAGGAGCAGGAGCCGGATGGGTCCTGGTTTGGGCGCTGGGGAGTCAATTACATCTACGGCACCATGCAAGTGCTGCGCGGCCTCGAAGCCCAGGGCGTGGACTATCACGAACCGTACGTGCAGCAAGCGGCGGAATGGCTGCGCATGGTGCAGAACCCCGATGGCGGCTGGGGCGAGACCTGCGACTCGTATGATGATCCCACCACCAAAGGCATCGGCCCGAGTACACCCTCGCAGACAGCGTGGGCGATTATGGGTCTGTTAGCGGCGAACGATACGCGCAGCGACAGCGTAACTCGCGGCATTGCATACTTGCTGCGCACCCAGAAAAAAGACGGATCCTGGGATGAGCCGCACACCACGGGAACCGGTTTCCCCAAGGTGTTCTACTTGATTTATCACATGTATCGCCAATATTTCCCGCTCATCGCCCTGGCGACTTATTCGCAGGTGATGGCGGAGATTGCGCCCTCGGCGAGGGCAGGAGATTAGAAGCAGCAATTAGCATTAGCACTTGGCATTTAGCCATTTGAGGTTCTTTTCAATCTCAGCAAAAATCTGGACTGGCTAAATGCTGAGTGCCAAGTGCTAAGTGCTGGAGCGCAAAAAGAATCTGGAGCTGGCAAAGAATGTCCGTACCCATATCCCAGATGTGGACAGTCGCGACTTACGTCCTCCGGCAGAAGCTGAAAGGGCGCAAGCAGTATCCGTTTGTGCTGATGCTGGAGCCGCTGTTCCGCTGCAATCTGGCTTGCGCCGGCTGCGGCAAAATCCAGTATCCCGCGCACGTGCTCAAGATGGAGCTTACGCCGGAAGAATGCTTCCGCGCGGTAGAGGAATGCGGCGCGCCCACGGTTTCCATTCCCGGCGGCGAGCCGCTGCTGCACCCGCAGATCGGCGAGATTGTTGAAGGCCTGGTGGCGCGCAGAAAATACATCTACCTATGTACTAACGCGCTGCTGCTGAAGCAGAAAATCCATCTCTTTAAGCCCAGCAAGTATTTGACGTTCTCCGTCCACATGGATGGCCAGCGCGAGCACCATGATTTCTCCGTCTGCCTGGAAGGCGGGTATGACAAAGCGCTGGGAGGCATCAAAGAGGCGCTGGCCAAAGGCTTTCGCGTTACTACCAACACCACGCTTTTCGACGGCGCAGACCCCAAGAGTGTGCGCGCTTTCTTTGACGAGATGATGGATCTGGGCGTCGAGGGAATGATGCTCTCACCCGGCTACTCTTACGACAAAGCCCCCGACCAGCAGCATTTCCTCGGGCGGGCCCGCATACGGCGGCTGTTCCGCGGCATTCTGTCAAACCGCAAGTCTAATTGGCGCTTTAACTTATCTCCATTATTTCAAGAATTCCTTATGGGGAGGCGCGATTACGCCTGCACTCCCTGGGGCATGCCCACCTACAACGTCTTCGGCTGGCAGAAGCCTTGCTATTTGCTGCAGGACGGGTACGCCAACAGCTTCGCCGAGTTGCTGGCCTCGACCGAATGGGAGAAATATGGCACGGAGTCGGGCAATCCCAAGTGCGCCAACTGCATGGTGCACAGCGGCTACGAGGCATCGGCGGTGAATGATACCTTCGGTTCGCTGCGCGGATTTCTGGCCACGATTCGGGCTTCGGTCTTCAATCGCTATAACGATCCCTCTGCGCTCAAGTTGCTGGATGAGCCGGCGCGGCCCGTGCACGCCTTCAGCCCGCTGGTGCAGATTGATGCCACTGCAGCTGAGGAGACGAGGGTTTGAGCGGGCGGGAAGCAGGCCGGATGCCGGTTGCGGAAAGCGCCGCTGCCGATCCTGATTCTCTGGAAGTTGTCCCGGGTACTGAACATGCACGGCTGGAAGGTTCGGTGCCGCAGTTGGCCACGGCGGAAGAGTTGCGCGCGGCACTTGAGCAGGCCTTTGATTACCGCGGCGATGTTCTGATCACTCGGAAAGACGGCAGCAAAATCGAGGGCTACATCTTTGACCGCCGCACTGGAAACTCCCTGGCGGATTCTTTCGTGCGTCTGCTGCCGAAGACCGGCGGCGGAAAGGTTTCGGTCTCTTATGCTGACGTGGCCGGCCTGGCCTTCACCGGCCGCGACATGGCCGCCGGCAAGAGCTGGGAAAACTGGGTGCGAAGTTACTGGGAGCGCAAGGCGGCAGGAGAGAAAGATATTTCGCTGGAGCCGGAGAATCTGGAATAGCAGCAATTGGCATTTAGCACTTAGCACTTGGCCCCTGAGTGGGTCCTGCGGCGACTTGCTGAGCCCTCAGAGACTAAATGCCAAGTGCTAAATGCTAAATGCTGGCTTTCGTCACAGGCGCCACTGGATTTGTCGGCAGCCATGTCGCCCGGGCGCTGGCTGAGCAGGGCGCTGATCTTCGATTACTAGTCCGGGCGAACAGCGATCGGCGGAACATTGAGGACCTCGACGCCGAGCGGATCGTGGGTGACTTGCGCAATCCGGCTAGTTTCGGGAACGCGCTATCGGGCTGCGATGCGGTGTTCCACGTGGCCGCCGATTACCGGCTCTGGGTGCGCGATCCGGAAGAAATGTACCGCTCGAACGTTGAGGGTACGCGGGCCATTCTGGAGGCGGCCCGTAAGAATCGCGTGCGGCGCGTGGTTTATACGTCGAGCGTCGCCACCATGGGATTCACCTCCAACGGGCATCTCGCGGATGAAGATTCTCCGGTCGGCCTCGGCAACATGATCGGCCCGTACAAGCGATCGAAATTCATGGCCGAGCAGGTGGCGCTGGATGCAGCGCGCGGCGGCATGGACGTGGTGGTTGTGAATCCCACAACGCCGGTAGGCGAGCGTGATATCAAGCCGACGCCGACGGGGCGGATCGTAGTGGATTTCCTGAAGAAGAAGTTTCCCGCCTACGTGGACACGGGCCTGAACCTGGTGGATGTAACGGAATGCGCCCGCGGGCACATTGCGGCGCTGGAGAAGGGAAGAAGCGGCGAACGTTACATTCTGGGCGGCGAGAACCTGACGCTGAAACAGATTCTCGACAAACTGGCCGCGATCACTGGGCTGCCATCGCCTAGGGTGCGCGTTCCATACGTGATGGCTTTGGCCACCGGCGTTGTGGACGAGATGATCACGGGCCGACTGCTGGGCCGGGAGCCGCGGGCCACGATTGACGCAGTGCGCATGGGCCGCAAGAGGATGTTTGTGACCTCGGCCAAGGCGGAGCGCGAGCTGGGATGGAAGACAGTCCCCGTAGATGATGCGCTGCGCCGGGCCGCGGATTGGTTTCAGAAGAACGGATATGCGTAGAGCAGCAATCAGCATTCGACCAGGCTTGGTCTCGCTGGATGTTTGGCAAAGCCCGAATGGCTAAATGCTAAATGCTGAGTGTTTGGTTTGGGACAGCAATTAGCACTCAGCATTCAGCCCGGCTGGTTTCGTTGGATGCTTTGGCAAAGCCCGGGTGACTGAATGCTAAATGCTGAGTGCTAAGGGCTGTCTTTGGAGAAACCCAGTTGCCAGTTGCCAGTTGCCAGTTCTCAGCGCAGACGGCCTCCGGCGGGCGTCGAGTTGCCGTGATCGCGGCGCTTGAGCGGGAGGTGCAGCCGGTGGTGAAACGCTGGCCATGGCGGGAGCGCGAGTATGGCGGCAAGCGTTTCAAATTCTTCGAAAGAGAAGATGCCGTGCTGGTCTGCGGGGGAATCGGGCGGGAGGCGGCGCGCCGCGCCGCGGAAGCTGCCGTGGTTTTGTATCGGCCGGAGTTGGTGATTTCGGCAGGTTTCGCGGGAGCGCTGAACGTCAGCCTGGCTGCTGGAGAGTGGGTGCTGCCGGCCAGCGTGGTGGACGCGCGCGACGGCAGCCGCTTCGATACAGACATCGCCAGGACAGGGCTGGAGAAAACGGCGGCGCGGCATTTGGTTTTGGTCACAACTGATGAAGTAGCGAGTCCGGAGCGCAAGGCGGTCCTGACGCGAACTTATGCGGCGCAGGCAGTGGACATGGAAGCCGCAGCGGTAGCGCAGGTAGCGCGCACCCACAATTTGCCGTTCCTGGCGGTCAAGGCAATTTCGGACGACAGCGGATTCGAAATGCCTCCCGTGGAGCGCTTTATCCGGGCCGACGGAAATCTTAATATTTTGGGCTTGGCGGCCTACGCCGGGCCGCGATTCTGGCTATGGCCACGGCTGGCGCAGCTCGCACGCAACAGCAGCCTGGCTTCGGGAGCTTTGTGCGGTTGGCTGGAAGATGGCGTCCTTTGGAAGAGTCTTGTCTTGCCGCTGTTAAGCAGAGAAGTCACGACCACCTGACTATGGCACTCGCTGGACAATCCGCGCTGGAAGAAAAGCAGGAGACGATTCCTGCCACCATGCAGGCGGCGGTGTATCGCGGAGTGAACGACGTCCGAGTGGAGACGGTTCCTGTGCCAAAAATCGGGCCGGGAGAATTGCTGGTCCGGGTGCACACTTGCGGCATCTGTGGCACTGACTTGAAGAAAATCGCCACCGGCTCGCACTCCGCGCCGCGCATTTTTGGCCACGAGACTTCCGGCGCGATCGCAGCCGTGGGCGAAGGCGTGCGTGAGTTTCATCCCGGGGACCGGGTTGTGGTGTTTCATCACATTCCGTGCGGCGAATGTTACTACTGCCTCCGCAAGACTTTCGCCCAGTGTGAGACATACAAGAAAGTGGGCTGCACCGCGGGCTTCGAGCCTTCAGGCGGCGGGTTTGCAGAATATGTCCGGGTGATGGACTGGATCGCCCGCCAGGGCACGGTGCGCATCCCCGATGAAGTTTCTTACGAGCAGGCTTGTTTTCTCGAACCGGTGAATACATGCATGAAAGGAATTGAGCGCCTGCGGCTCGAGGCGGGCGAAACCGTGCTGGTGATCGGTCAGGGGCCCATTGGCATCATATTGGGAGTGTTGGCCAAAAGGGCGGGGGCTAGCGTTATCACTACCGATTTGTATGCTCAGAGGCTTACAATATCCTTTAAAGACTTCAGCTTGGGGAATGGAATAGACGCCTCGCGGACCGACCCTGTGAAAGCGGTGTGCGAGATGACCGAGGGCCGGGGTGCCGACGCAGCCATCCTGGCGGTGGGAGGCAACGGCCTGATCCGGTCAGCCATGGATGCAGTGCGTCCTGGAGGCCGGGTTTTGTTGTTTGCACAGACCGCGCGAGGAGAAGCCACGATTGATCCCGCGGCGGTTTGCGTGGACGAAAAAACCCTGGTGGGCTCGTATAGCGCTTCGGTTGAGCTGCAGCAGGAGTCGGTGAGGTTCGTGATGGGCAGGGAAGCGCCGTTGCAGCGGCTCATCAGCCATCGTTTCTCGCTGGCGGAGAGCGTGGAAGGGTTGAATTTGGCCGCGCATCCGCAGCCGGACTCGATGAAAATCGTGGTCCAGCCGGGCGGATCGTCGTAATGCAAGATCGTGGGAAGGACGTAAGAACGTGAACGGAAAGATGACGGCAGCCGTCCTCTACGGTAAAGAGGACGTCAAAATCGAAAGAGTCCCCATTCCCCGCGTGGGAGAGGGAGAAGTGTTGGTCAAGGTGCAGGTGGCGTTGACCTGCGGGACTGACCTGAAAGTCTACCAGCGCGGTTATCATGCGCGGATGATTGTGCCGCCGGCTCTGTTCGGGCATGAACTGGCCGGGGTGATCGAAGAGGTCGGCGCGGGGGTGCGCGGTTTTAAGAAGGGAATGCGGGTGGTCGCGCTGAACTCCGCGCCTTGCCAGATGTGCTTCTACTGCGCCCGGCACCAGGAAAATCTGTGCGAAGACCTGCTGTTCAACAACGGCGCCTATGCCGAATATATTCGTATCCCGCGGCGCATTGTCGAACTGAATATGCTCGCGTTGCCTCCGGAGGTGAGCTACGAGGAAGCGGCGATGGCAGAACCGCTGGCTTGTGTTCTTCGCGGCTTGCACGAAACGGAAGTGGAAATCGGCGATACGGTTACGGTGATCGGCGGCGGGCCCATCGGGCTGATGTTTGTGCAGGTGGCCAAGGCCATCGGCTGCAACGTGATTGCAGTAGTCAAGCGCGATTCGCAAGTAGCTGCGGCCAAGCATATGGGTGCACACGAAGTGGTGCAGATCACCAAGGTGAAAGATGCGGTGGAGGCGGTGCGCGCCGTTTCTTCGGGCAAGCGGGGAAGCGATGTGGTGATCGAAGCTGTGGGCCGGCCCGAGGCGTGGGAGTGGGCGGTGGAAATGGTGCGCAAGGGCGGCACGGTTAATTTCTTCGGCGGCTGTGCCAGCGGGACGAAAGTCCAGCTTGATACCAACCGACTGCATTATTCCGAAGTCACCTTGAAGGCGACTTTCCATCACACGCCGGAAACCGTACGCAAGGCGTTCGGGCTAATCGCGGAGAAAAAGATCCGCTCCACTGATTACATTACGGGCGAAGCGCCGCTCTCCCGCTTGCAGCAGGTGCTGCGCCACATGCTGAACCGCAATGGCGACATCAAGACCGCCATTATTCCCGGGCACTGACGTGGCGCCGGCATCTGGCCGGCACTCGTCGTAAGGTATGCTGCCGGGGGCCCTGACGAATGGCCGGCGAAACGCCGCTGCTTTCGGAATGCACCATGGATGGAATTGACGAATGTCATCTGCGGCAAATGTTTCCGGCGCAACGCCTGAAACCGCCAGTTTGGCGGGCTGGCGCCGGCTTCCGCCCGAATACGCCATTCCAGAGTCTGCTCCATCTATAACCGAGGCCCGCGAATATTGCCGCCGTCTGGCGCGCACTCATCACGAAAACTTCTCCGTGGCCACCTGGTTTCTTCCGGAACGCTTGCGGCAGCACTTCTTCAACGTCTACGCTTACTGCCGGATCTCGGACGATCTGGGAGATGAAGTTGGCGATGCTGCAGCGGCTCTGCAGCTTCTGGATGCCTGGGAGGCCGAACTAGAAGCCTGCTACGCGGGAACTCCACGGCATCCGGTGTTCGTGGCGTTGGCGGAAACCGTGCGGGCATTCGACATTCCCCGGCAAACCTTCGCTGACCTGCTGACCGCCTTCCGCCAAGACCAGAAGGTCACACGCTATCCCACCTTCGATGATCTGCTTGGATACTGCCGCAACTCGGCCAATCCCGTAGGCCACCTGGTGCTATACGTTTGCGGCTACCGCGATGCCGAACGCCAGGCACTTTCGAATTTCACCTGCACCGCCCTACAACTGGCGAATTTCTGGCAGGACGTCAGCGTGGACTACGCCAAGGGCCGCATTTATCTTCCGCTGGAAGACTTGCGACGTTTCGGGGTAAGCGAACAGGACATTTCGGCCGCGCGAAATACTCCCGCCTTCCGCAAGATGATGCAGTTTGAAGTGGAGCGGGCGAGGGAGTGGTTTCGCCTGGGGCTTCCGCTGGTGCAGATGGTGGACCGTGACCTGGCCATTGATCTTGATCTGTTCAGCCGCGGCGGACAGGAGATTCTCAACGCCATTGAGCGGCAGGACTACGCAGTTCTGGGGCGGCGGCCGGCGATTTCCAAAGCGCGGAAGCTGGCTCTGGTGGCCCGGGCCGCCTTGGGGAAGCTGCGATGACTAGCGCAGCCCAGCCGCTCGCGGCCACATTTTCGCCCACCGAATCGCAGCTCTCGGTCGCGTATTCTGTGTGCCGGGGCATCACCCGCGCCGCCGCCAGAAATTTCTACTACGCTTTTCTGGTTCTTCCCAAGGCCAAACGCCAGGCGCTCTCGGCCGTCTATGCTTTCATGCGGCGCTGCGACGATATTGCCGACGACGAGAGCCTTCCGCTGCCTGAGCGCCGGCAGAAGCTGGCGGCTTGGTTGGACGCCGTGCATCGCGCCCAGGCTGGCCAACCAACCGATGATCCGATTATTCTCGCCCTGACTTCCGCCCAGCGTCGGTTTTCAATTCCCACCGTTCTGTTCGACCAACTGGCCTACGGGACGGCCATGGATCTTGAACAGCCGGTCCTGGACAATGAGGATGAGCACACGCGGACGGGAGCGCCCGCCCCGCACCTGAGGGCCTTGCGCTATCGCACTTTCGAGGACCTATATCTTTACTGCTATCGAGTGGCCTCGGTTGTGGGCCTGGTCTGCATTCGCATTTTCGGGTATCGCGATCCGGCGGCCGAGACTCTGGCTGAGACATTGGGACAGGCCTTCCAGCTCACCAACATCGTCCGCGACGTGAAAGAAGATGCCATGATGCGGCGAATTTATATCCCCGAGGAAGACTTTGCCAGGTTCGGCATCTCTCCCTACGAACTGTATTCGCCCCCCAACGCCCAGCGGTTTGCGCCGCTGCTGGAACTGGAAGCCAACCGGGCGCGCGAGTTTTACCGCGCTGCCGATGCCCTGATTCCGCTGATTGATGAAGACAGCCAGCCTGCCCTGTGGGTACTGAGCACTATTTACCGCAAGCTGCTGGAGAAAATCGCCGCCCGCCGCTACGACGTATTTCACGGCAGGGTGAGCCTGAGCACGTGGGAAAAATTCAGCGTGCTTGCGAAGGGATTCTGGAAGCGATTGGTATGACGGTAAGGCCCTGGACAGAGACTCCGAGAGTGGCCGTGGTCGGAGGCGGACTGGCAGGGCTGGCTGCGGCCTGCGCACTGGCCGAGAGCGGCTTGCAGATCACTCTTTTCGAGCGGCGTCCTTTTCTCGGTGGCCGCGCTTCCTCTTACCAGCTCCCCGGGACCGGCGAAGTGGTTGACAACTGCCAGCATGTATTGCTTGGCTGCTGCACTAACCTGATCCAGTTTTACGAACGGCTGGGAGTGCAGGAAAAGATCCGCTGGTTCGACCGCTTGACGTTTCTTGAGCCTGGCGGGCGGGCTTCGGTGATCTCACCTTCTTTTCTGCCCGCGCCGCTGCACACTGCGCCGGCTTTCCTGCGCGCTTCCTGCCTGAACCTGGCCGACAAGCTGGCCATCGCCGCCGCCATGGCTGCGCTTGCGCCGATGGCGCCAAAGGATTCAGGCGATTCCTTTCTGACCTGGCTTCGCCGCCGCGGCCAGACCGAGCGCGCCATCGAACGCTTCTGGAAAACCGTGCTGGTCAGCGCTCTCAATGAAGATATGGATCGCGTTTCCGTGGCCTATGCGGCGCAGGTGCTGCGGGAGTCGTTCCTTAAGTCGGCAACCGCCGGCAGAATGGGAGTGCCGACAGTCCCGCTCACCGAACTATACAACTCGGCGGCGGACTACGTGCAGCAGCGTGGCGGGCGCGTGCAAACCCGCGCAGTGGTCGAATCTTTCCGGACTGAGTTCGCGGAAGTGAGTTTGGCCACCGGCAGCAGTGAGGAAGCTTTCGACTTCGTCGTGCTGGCTGTTCCCTTCGATGCGCTGTCGCGCATTTTGCCTAACACCACCGCCGCTGATCCCTTGCGCCAGGCGATGAGCCACTTTGAGACTTCGCCCATCACCGGAGTGCATTTCTGGTTTGACCGGCAGATCACCGATCTCGATCACGCAGTTTTGCTCGACCGCACCATCCAGTGGATGTTTCACAAGTCCAGGCTGCTTGCCGGACAGCCGGCCTCCCGCCGGCTGGGAAAGCCTAATAATTCCTCAACCGGGTGTTGCCTCGAAAAGGCTTCGAAAGAGCCCAACGGCAGTTATGTCGAGCTGGTAGTCAGCTCCTCCAAAGACTTGGTAGAAAAATCTCGCGGCGAAATCACCGATATGGCGCTGGCTGAACTCCGCGAATTTCTACCTGCGGCGCGCGAAGCTAAGGTCGTCAGGTCTACGGTGATCAAGGAAGTCCACGCAACGTATTCTCCTCGCCCCGGCGTGGAGGGATACCGCCCACGGCCGGAAACCGTCTGGCCGCGCGTCTTCCTGGCCGGCGACTGGACCGCGACAGGCTGGCCCGCAACCATGGAAGGAGCAGTGCGCAGCGGATATGCGGCGGCGCAGTGCGTGGCGCGGGTTGCGGGAATCCGGGATGCGTCTTTTCTAGTGCCCGATCTGCCGCCCGCGGGATTCATGCGGCTGTTCGGCTGAAGATGTGGGCGCGGGCGTCTTCGCCTAAACTAAGCAGCCAACAACACTACTCCACCCGCCACCAGCAGCGCCGCCATCCAGCGCAAATGGTCCACGCGCTCACGCAAGAAAATTCTGGCTGCAACCGCATTGGCGATGAACGTCAGTGACGCCGAAGCCGGCCCCACCAGGCTCACATCCGCCCAGGAGAGCGCAAAGAGCAGACTAAAAAAAGCGGCCGCCATGGCCAGCAGGCCCAGCATGAAATAGGGGTTGCGCAGTACGCGCAGAACCACGCCGGCCAACCCCGCCTCCTCACGCACCTTCCCCACATCTCCCACCTGCTTCATGGCGCGGGAGAGTAGCACGTCCCCAGTGGTCGAGGCCAGAACAATGGCGGCGATCGCACCCCACGTGTAGAGGTGCCTCATGATTGCGCGCTCGCGCTCGTTCCCTGGGGCTCGGGCAGGCAGGTTTCAGAACCCGGCGGATGGGTCAACGCGGGCCCGCGAGTAACAAAACCCACGCCGGCGGAAATCAGAATAATCCCCAGCCAGCGCGTGAACGTGACGTTCTCGTGCAGCAGGAACTTAGCAATCAGCGCCAACAGCACGTATCCCACCGAGGTTGCGGGAAGAACGTAAGTGAGGTCAGCCCAGGAAAGGGCCATCATGTACGAGGCGAAGAAGCCGAGGAGCAGCAGAATCCCCAGGCCGACCCAGGGATTCAGAATCGCGAGGATCACGCTGCTCAGGTGGTGCAGGGAAATCGCACCCACCTGCTTCATGCCGTGCGAAAGAAGGGAATCGCCGGCTGATGCCAGAACCGCCACTCCCGCCAGCACCAGATACTTACGAAAAGTCACTCATTCTTTCCCTAGGCTTTGGCCGGAGCGGCGGCGGTGGCGGCGTCTTGTTCGGTGTGCTTGTCTTTGAACCGCTTTTTGCGGGACGCTCGCAACTTGAGGAAGCTCTTCGCTTCCTTGTAGAGGCGTTTGCGGTCGTTGCTGTCGAAGACTGCTTTCCGAAGGATGCGGTAAACCGCCTTGGGCCGGAAATAGTACTCGTCGTAGAAACGGTGGACGGAATCCAAAATCTCGTCCGCCGGCAGCCCCGGATATTGGATATGAGCCAGTTGGTGGCCGCCGTCGTCCACCATCTTGTTGTCCGCCACCATAAACCCGTTCTGTACCGCATAGTCGTAGAGTTCGGTGCCGGGGTAGGCATGAGCCACCGAAACCTGGATGGTCTCAACGTCCTGCTCTTTGGCGAAGTCAATCGTTTTGCGGATGGTTTCCTGTGTTTCGCCGGGCA
>Ga0335078_10001204_pt1 | contig 39293 bp, 31 predicted proteins | sample Lox_Sample_32_FD_206711 | JGI IMG/M metagenome (GOLD analysis project Ga0335078, IMG submission 206711) | Soil microbial communities from Loxahatchee National Wildlife Refuge, Florida, United States - Lox_Sample_3.2 | ecosystem: Environmental > Terrestrial > Soil > Wetlands | place: USA... | reverse complement strand
GTCCGCGGTCAGCGTCCCGAGGGAGGCGAGCACGCCGCCCGCCCCGTTGACCAGCTCCACGGCGTGTGATGAGCCCGGCGTCAGCCCGAAGGCGGCGACGGCGGCGTCAACGGCGCCGGCTTTGTCGCTGCCGAGCGTGACCGTGGCCCTGGGCATCGGCGTCAGCGGGACCCGAACTGTTGCCTTGGGTGCCGCGAGCATCCCGTCCGTGTTGCCGGCGCTGTCCACGTAGAACCCCACCAGGTCGCCGGCGTCGTTCACGCCGTTGATCGTGGTGGTGCCCATGCCGTGCGGGTCATCGATGCTCTGGAAGCCGTTGCCTAGCGTCCAGCTGAACCCGTGCGTTGCCGCGCTGCTGCCGCTGCCGACCGTGTACGTGCCGACCACCTCGTCGTGGTCGTTCACGCCGAGTGCCATCGTGGACGACGCGCCGGGCACGGACAGGTCGATGAACGTGTGGCCCTCCATGAGGAAGCCGTCGGTGTTCCCAGCCTGGTTGGTGTAGAAGCCCGCGACGCCGCCGTTGTCGTTGATCGCGGCGGCGGTCAGGCTGGCGCTCGGCGCGTTCGGGTCGGTCACCGTGCCGAACGTGCCGGTGGTGACGTTGACCAGGTAGCCGTGGTTGTCGCCGGTGGCGTCGGTCCAGAAGCCGACCGCGACGCCGCTGTCGTTGACGCCGAGCAGCTGGTCCACCGGCGGGCTGGCAGGCGCGCCGGCCGGGAAGTTCGCGTTGTGGAACTGGCCGTGGCGCGCCCAGAAGCCGGAGTTGTCGTTGACCATGCTCGCGTTGTTCGCCGACGACCAGAACCCAACCGTCACGCCCTTGTTGTTCAGCCCGGTGACCTGGGTCTGCACGGAGCCTGGGAAGTTCTCGCCCTGGTAGCTGCCGTGCCCGTACGGCGGGAGTAGCTGGTATCCCTGGTTCGGGTGGCCGGCCGCGCCTGAGCCGAAGTAACCGGCGATCGTGCCGTCGTTGTTGATCCCGAGCAGCTGGTTGAACGTCGGGTCCGCCTGGTCGTCCAGGGTGGCGAAGCCGTAACTGACCGAGCCGCCACCGGGCCCGGTCGGCGTGAGTGCGGCGGTCACCGTCGGCGTCGCCCGCACGACGTCCGCCAGTGCGGTGGCACCGGGTATGCCCCACGTAAGCGAGGTGCCCGCCGCCGCGGCGCCCGCGGTCACCGCCGCTGCCACGATCAGCCGTCCCCGCCGGTTGACCTTGCTCATCGGAATCCTCCTTGGTGTGTCCCGTCAGCCCCGCCTCGTTCCGTCAGGCCGGTGGTTGACTACCCTCAGTAATCGTGCGGTAACCAGCGGGCCGGCGAGTCGCGTTGCCCGGCCGACTGGCCAGCGGCCGGTCCACGGGCCAGAATGTTCGCCATGACTTTCACTGACTGGTCCGGTGTCCCCGAGGACGTGGCCGCCGCGCGTGCCGAGATCGAGGCAGAGATCGCGGGCTCGACGCTGCTTACCGTCTTCGCCGAGACGGTGGCGCAGGTACCCGACGTCGTGGCGCACCGCTGGCAGGCCGACGGTGAGTGGCATTCGATGACGTACCGGCAGCTGCGCGACCACACGCGCGACGCGGCACTTGGCCTCGTCGCGGCCGGGCTGCGGCCCGGCGAGTTCGCGGCGGTCTGGTCGCGCAACAGGCCGGAGGCGACGATCTCCGACTACGCGGTGATGCACGCCCGCGGCGTCCCGGTCTTCATCTACCCCACGGTCGCCCCCGAGCAGGCCGCCGAGATCATCGGCCACTGCGCGGCGACCGTGGTGATCGTGGAGCGCGAGTTCCTGCCCGTGCTCGACTCGATCCAGGACCGGCTGCCGCAGCTGCGCGCGGTCGTCGTGCTCGGCGGCACGGTGTTCGACGAAGAGGGCGCCAGCGACGTGACGCACGACGGCGCGGCCCATCCAAACGTGACCCAGGCGCTCGGCTGGCAGGCGCTGCTCGACCTCGGCCACGCCGAGGCGGAGCTTGATCCCGGCGCGTTCGAGCGCGGCTGGCGGCAGGTGACGCCGGACACCCTGGCGACGCTCATCTACACCTCGGGCACCACCGGCAGCCCCAAGGCCGTGATGATCACCCACAGGAACGTCCGCTACGGCCAGCAGGCGACGCTGCGGGTGATACCGCTCGAGGACCAGGTGGGTGACGACGGCGTTGCCACGCTTGTCTCCTACCTGCCGATGGCGCACGTCACCGGGCGCACCGTGGACCACTGGGGGCCGCTTGCGCATCCCGTGACGCTGGCCTACTGCCCCGACCAGCTGAAACTCTTCGAGGTCGCCGCGCAGGCGCGGCCGACCGCGCTGATCGGCATCCCGCGGGTGTGGGAGAAGCTGCACGCCGCCTTGCGTTCCGTGCTGCCCACCGTCGATCCCGAATCGGTCCGCGCGCTGCCCGAGGCGGCACGGCAGGCGGTGCTCAGCAGGATCGGCCTTGACAGGTGCCGGATCGCGACGACCGGCGCGGCGCCGATTGACCCGGAGATCGTCGAGTTCTTCCGCGCGCTCGGCGTGCCGCTGACCGAGGGCTGGGGGATGAGCGAGCTGTCCAACGCCGCGACGCTCGCCGCGCCGGAGGCGGCCCGCACCGGGGCGGTCGGCCCGGCGTTCCCCGGCATGGAGGTGCGCATCGCCGACGACGGCGAGGTCCTGGTCCGCGGCCCGCTGGTGATGGGCGGCTACTACAAGGACCCGGAGCTGACCATGGCGACGATCGACGCCGACGGCTGGCTGCACACCGGCGACATCGGGCGACTCGACGACGCGGGCTTCCTGCGGATTGTCGACAGGAAGAAGGAGCTCATCATCACCTCAGGCGGCAAGAACGTCTCGCCCGCCCAGGTGGAGTACGAGCTGCAGCGGCATCCGCTGATCGGCCAGGCCTGCGCGATCGGTGACCGGCGCAACTACGTGACCGCGCTGCTCGTGCTCGACCAGGACGCGGCGCCGGCCTGGGCGCGGGCGCACGACATCCCGTTCGAGTCGGTCGCCGGGCTGGCGGCGCACGCCGACGTTCTGGCCGAGGTCGAGCGCGGCGTGGCGGAGGCCAACTCGCACCTGGCACGACCCGAGCAGGTGCGCAGGTGGGTGCTGCTGCCGACGGAGTGGACCACGCAGTCGGGCGAGCTCACCCCGTCGATGAAGCGCAAGCGCCGGGTGATCATCGACCGCTACGCGAAGGAGATCGAGGAGCTGTACGGCTAGCCCCTATCATGGCTTGGGTGACAGGTCATCAGCTGCGGCTCTACAACTCGCTCGGACGGCTGACTGAGGACTTCACGCCGTCCGCCGATGTCGTGGGCCTGTACAGCTGCGGGCCGACGGTCTACTCCTACCAGCACCTTGGCAACATGCGGCCGTACGTGTTCGCCGACACGCTGCGCCGCGCGCTGCGCTGGAAGGGCATTACGGTAAGGCACGTCGTCAACATCACCGACGTGGGGCACGCCGTCGCCGACTCCGACACCGGCGAGGACAAGCTCGAGGTCGCCGCGGCGCGGGAACGCCGGTCCGTCGAGGAGATCGCGGAGTTCTACACGAGGGACTGGCTGGAGGCCCTGCTCGCCGAGCGCACCCAGGCCCGTCAGGACAGGAACTGGACACGCGCCGACGAGATTCGCGCCGAACTCGACACCCTCGGCGTCCAGGTAACCGACACCACCGCCGGCCCGGCCTGGCAGCTCCGCTAACCACCCGCGCTCGCGGGGGATAAGGCTGCGCCCGGCCCCGCCGCGGGCCCACGGGTCCGCCCGCAGGCCCACGGGTCCGCCCGCAGGCCCACGGGTCCGCCCGCAGGCCCACGGGTCCGCCCGCAGGCCCACGGGTCCGCCCGCAGGCCCACGGCCTGGAACTCAGCGCCGAGACTTAGCCCCTATGGGCAATGCCGTTGAGTTATGGGGCTGCCGGGACTGCCGAGGACCGTGAGCCGCAGGGGCGGTCCCGCATGCTTCCTGCTGATGCCATGATCGCGAATACTTTCGTGGTTGTGAAGGGTTTTAGGCGCTCTAGCACGAAAAAAGTTTCACGATCATGCCGTGGCCCGCGCCAACGCCAGCAACATATCCGACAAATCATCTGAAATCGGACTTAGTGCGTGGGCGCGAGGTCGCCTCGTTAACGCCATCGCCCTGTGCGGGGGCTAACTCCAAGGCCCAATGGCGTGCGGGTGCGGCAGTGCCGGCGACCTTAGCTGACAGCCAGTTATTTGTGGTGACGTTGTGTCACGATGGTGCCGAGAGCGCCGACGGTGCGCCGCACGGTAAGGGGGAACGTTGTCAGCAAGTACCTGTTTCGGCCCGCGCGCCCGCAGGGGCTGGGCGCGCTGCGTCATGGCGGCACTGCTCGCAGTGACCGTCCTAAGCGTCGGCGCCGCGGCGCAGGCCGGCGCCGCGACGCAGGCCAGCGCCACAACCCATGACATCTACGTCGCCAACCTGGGCGGCAGCTCGGTCTCTGTGGTCGATCCCACGACCAACGCGGTCGTGGCGACCGTCCCTGTCGGCTCATTTCCCGTCGGGGTCGCAATCACGCCGGACTACTCGCAGGCCTGGGTGGTCAACGAAGGCAATAGCGACGTGTCCGTGATCAGCACGGCGACGAACACGGTGACCGCCAGCGTCCTGGTCGGTGGCCTTCCGGATGCGATCGCGTTCTCTCCTGACGGCACGCGCGCCTATGTCGCGTACGTCCAGTCCCCGGGCGTCGATGCTGTCGCCGTGATCGATACGAGCACGCTCACGGTGATCGCCTCCATCCCGGTCGGCGACAATGCGTTCAACATCGCGGTCACCCCTGACGGGTCCCGCGTCTACGTCGCCAACTTCATCGGCAACTCGATCTCGGTGATCAACGCGGCAACCAACACCATCATCAAGACCATCAGCGGGTCCGGCATGGACACCCCGACAGACATCGCGATCACCCCGGACGGGACACGCGCCTACGTGGCCGACTTCAACTCCGGCCACGTCTTCGCGATCGACACGGCGACGAACGCGATCACCGCCGCCATCCCGACCGGACCTGGGCCCGAGGCCGTGTACATCTCGCCCGATGGCACCCGTGCCTACGTGGCCAACGCGAACGCCAACGATGTCGCGGTGATCGACACGGCGACGAACGCGATCACCGCCACCATCCCCGCAGGCAGTGAGCCGGTCGGGGTCCTGACCTCCGGCATCACCGCCTACGTCGCCGACGCCGGCACCAACACCGTCGCGGTGATCGACACCGCCACGAACACGGTGACCGCCACCATTCCTGTCGGCAATACACCGTTCGCCATGGCCCAGGCCCCCGTCTTCCAGCCGCCGGCGGTCACCCCCGTCAGCCTGCGCTCACGGTGAGTTTCCCGTGGCCGGTCCGATGTGCGCCCGCCCGCGGCGGAGCGTGAAGTCGCCGGGACACGCCGCCGGGACATGCCGCCGGGACACGCCGCCGGGACATGCCGCCGGGACATGCCGCCGGGACACGCCGCCGGGACACGCCGCCGGGACACGCCGCCGGGACACGCCGCCGGGACACGCCGCCGTCACGCGGTCAGCTCGCGCTCCAGCGGGGTGCGGAACCGGGGGGTGACCCGGGCCGCCCCTAGCCAGGCCTCGAGCGCGGCCGCCTGTGCCGCGACGGCGGCGGCGCCGTCCGCCCCGACGTCCTCGAGCAGCCGGTACACCACCTCGCCCGACGCGCGCTGCGCCCAGCCGCCGGCCACGCGTCCCGCCCACCACACGGTCGGCCCGATGTTGCCTGTCCTGTCGAACAGCGTGGCCGCGTGCGGGCCCAGGTACCATGACCGCGACTGCCAGCCCATCGGCGTCGGGTCAAGCGCGGGCAGCAGCGCGGCCGCCGGCGGCGCGTCCGCGGGGAACTCGAGGTCGTTCGCGAGGACCACGCCCGGCTGCCCGTCCAGGTCGACCTCGGTGACCGGCAGCGCGGCGAGCGCCGCCTTGGTCTGCGCGCCGGTCCAGCCCGCCCACCACTGCAGGTCGGTGGCAGGCGCGGGCCCGAAGGCAGTCAGCCAGCGCCTGGCAAGCTCCGCCCGGGCCGCGCCCGGGTCAAGGCCGGCGCCGCCCGCCGGGTCCGGCACCCCCTCGGTGGCCGGCTCCGCGTCACCGGGGGCCGGGGCCGTGCCGTCGCCGCGGTCCAGCCACGCCTCAGGCAGGAACCACTCGAACTGTCCAGACGACCACCCGCCGCGCCGGTGCCCCCTGATCATCCGTCCCTCGGCCGCGACAAGCACAAGCACCCGCGACGTGATGTTGGCCGTACCGCCGTACGACTTGCCTGGCGCGTAGCTCAGCTGCGTGCGCAGCCGCGGCTCGTCCGCGGCGAGCTGCGCACCGGAGGCGCCGCCGCCCCGCGCCGCGAGCGCCCGCAGCACCCCGTACTCAAGCGACCGCAGCCACCCGCCCGGGTCGCCGTCGCCGACCCCGCCGTTCGCCAGGTCCTTCTCAAGCTGCCGCCGCATCCGCCTGGCGACGTCATCGGTGCACGCCGCCTGCACCACGCCGCCCAGCTCCGCGGGCACCACGAACACCGTCCGCCGCATGCCAAGCATCCGGACCACGGCGCGCTGCGTGTACAGCGTCGCGTCCACGTCCTGCGCCGTGCACCCGCTGCGCGCCCGCGCCGACAGGTACACGGTCACCGGGTCGGTGGCGTGCAGCGCCACCAGCGACGTGGCGACCTCGGCAACGGTCTCAGCGGGCGCGGCGAGCCGGTGCCGCTCCACCAGCCGTCCCCGCCGCTCGGCAACGCTCACCTTGCGCGTCATGCAAGGAAACCTATCCGACCGCACTGACCGGGCCGCCCGCTCTACTTCACGCCGGTGACGACCGTTGCGCCCGATTCGTCGTCCTCGTGGACCTGCGGGGCGAGGCCGGCGGCGGTCATCGCGGCGGTCATCGCCGTGGCCTGCCGCTCGCTGGTTTCCACCAGCAGGACGCCGCCGGGCGCGAGCCAGGCCGGGGCGGCGGCGGCGACCCGGCGGAGGACGGCGAGCCCGTCCGTTCCGCCGTCCAGGGCGGCGAGCGCCTCGTGGTCACGCGCCTCGGCCGGCATGAACGCGATCTCGGTGGTCGGAACGTAGGGCGCGTTGCAGGTCAGCACGCCGATCCGGCCGCGCAGCCCGGCGGGGAGCGCGCCGAATAGGTCACCCGCGTGCACGTGCCCCCCGGCGGGCTCGACGTTCCGCCGCGCGCACGCGACCGCGGCCGGGTCAAGGTCGGCCGCGTGCAGTTCCGCGCCGAGTCGGATGCCGCCGAACGAGGCGCCGCCAAGCCGGACCCCGGCCGGCGTGGCCTGGCCGGCCTGGCCGGCCTCGCTCCCCGCCAGCCCGGCCGCCACCGCGAGCCCGGCCGCCACCGCGAGCCCGAGCGCACCCGTACCGCAGCACAGGTCGACGAGCACCGGCGCGCCAGCGGCGCTCCGCCGTCTGGCCAGGCCGACGGCCACGGAGACGAGGAACTCGCTGCGGCGGCGCGGCACGAATACCCCGGGATCGACGAGCACGCGCAACCCGGCGAACTCGGCCCAGCCGACCACCTGCTCAAGCGGTTCCCCGGCGGCCCGCCGCGCGACCATCGCGTCCAGTTCGTCGGGAGAGACCGCGGCCGAGATGAGCATCGCCGCCTCTTCCTCGGCGAACACGCAGCCCGCGGCGCGCAGCCGGGCGATCACCACCGGATCAGTCTCCACGAGCAGCCCACGTTAGCCGCGTGTCCCCTGGCCGCTCAAGCGGTTTACGTCCATCCTGCGTCACTGGCACTACGGCCGCACTTCGTGATGATCCGCCGGCCGCCGGGGGCCTGGCGCACCCGCGATGACCGCGGACCGTCGAGGTCCGCACATTTTCGTCAACAACAGCAGTCACAGGAATCTCTACGGCAGCGCGACCTTCCCCGGGATGATCCGGCTTTGCATAGCTGGTGACCACGGAAAACGCTCTTTGCATAGCGGGCGACCATAATCATGTCCGGTTTGCGGCAAATGTCCAACCACCGGCTATGTAAAGCTGCCCGCGCGCGGTCACCGGCTATGTAAAGGCAGCTCATCCCCGGGGCGGCCGTGCTGCCCTGAGAGGTTCCCGTGACTGCCGTTGCCGGACGGGAACGCGAGGATCTTTCGGGCGCTCGCCGCGCTGCCGCGGCGGCAGGACGGCGGCAGCGCGGCTGCAGCGCGGCGGCAGGACGGCGGCGGGACGGCGGCGGGACGGCGGCAGGACGGAGATCGCGTCAGAGTTGCCCGACGTCGGTGACGTGGATGACCGCCGCGCCCGCCTCGTCGGAGGCGGCCAGGTCGACGGTGGCCGAGATGCCCCAGTCGTGGTCGCCCACCGGATCGTCGAAGATCTGCCTGACCGTCCAGGCGGTCTTGCCCTCGTCGATGATCAGCATCGCCGGGCCGCGGGCGTCCGGGCCTGTGCGGATCTCGTCGTGCGCGTCGAAGTACTCGCCGAGGGCTTCCCCCCAGGCGGCGGCGGTCCAGCCGTCGGCCGCGTCGAGTTCGCCGAGCTCGTCGTAGTGCCGCAGCGCGGCGAGGGTGACCCTGCGAAAGAGGGCGTTGCGTACGAGGACACGGAACGCGCGCGTGTTGCTCGTGAGAGTCTTTGGCTGCGCCCTGAGCTCGCCGAGGTCCTGGTCGGGGTTGGTGAGCTTCTCCCACTCATCGACGAGCGAGGAGTCAACCTGGCGGATGAGCTCGCCGAGCCACTCGATCAGGTCGGTGAGCTCCTCGGTCTTGGCCTCGTCAGGTACGGTCTGCCGCAGCGCCTTGTAGGCGTCGGCCAGGTAGCGCAGCACGATGCCCTCGGACCTGGACAGGCCGTAGAACTGGACGTACTCGGGGAACGTCATGGCGCGCTCGAACAGATCGCGGGCGACGGCCTTGGGCGAGACGGGGTAATCGGCGACCCAGGGGTGGCCGCGCCGGTAGATCTCGTAGGCGGCATCGAGCAGCTCCTCGAGCGGCTTGGGCCAGGTGACGTCCTCGAGCAGCTCCATGCGCTCCTCGTACTCGACGCCGTCGGCCTTCATCGCCGCGACGGCCTCGCCGCGGGCGCGGAACTGCTGCGCGGACAGGATCTGCCTGGGGTCGTCGAGCGTCGACTCGATGACAGACAGCACGTCGAGGGCGTACGTCTCCGCGTTCTTGTCCAGCAACTCGATCGCGGCAAGTGCGAACGGCGACAGCGGCTGGTTGAGCGCGAAGTCGTACTGCAGGTCGACGGTGAGCCTGACGTACCTGCCCTTCTCGTCTGGCTCGTCGAGCCGCTCGACCACGCCGCCGGCCAGCAGCGCCCGGTAGATCTCGATGGCGCGGTGGATGTGCCTGCGCTGCCTCGCCCGGTCCTCGTGGTTGTCTGTCAGCAGGTGCTTCATCGCCTGGTACGCGTTGCCCGGCCGGTCGATGACGTTCAGCACCATCGCGTGCGTCACGGTGAACGATGAGGTGAGCGGCTCGGGCTCGGCGGCGACCAGCCGCTCGAAGGTGGGCCTGCCCCAGGAGATCGTCCCCTCCGGTGGCTTCTTCTTGACGACACGGCGGCGCGCGAGCGCGGCGTCGCCGCCGGCCTTGGCGAGGGCCTTGGCGTAGGACTTCTCGTTGTCGATGACGTGCGCGGGCGCCTGCACGACCACCCGGCCCGCCGTGTCGAAGCCCGCCCGGCCCGCGCGGCCCGCGATCTGGTGGAACTCCCGCGCCTGCAGCAGCCGGGTCTTCTTGCCGTCGAACTTGGCAAGCGCGGTGAACACGACGGTGCGGATCGGCACGTTGATGCCGACGCCGAGGGTGTCGGTGCCGCAGATGACCTTGAGCAGGCCGGCCTGGGCGAGCGTCTCGACGAGCCTGCGGTACTTGGGCAGCATGCCGGCGTGGTGCACGCCGATGCCGTGCCGCACCAGGCGGGACAGCGTCTTGCCGAAGCCGGAGGCGAAGCGGAAGTGCCCGATCAGCTCCGCGATCGCGTCCTTCTCCTGCCGGGTGCACATGTTGGTCGACATGAGCGCCTGGGCCTGCTCGAGCGCCGCGGCCTGGGTGAAGTGCACCACGTACACCGGCGCCTGGCTGGTGGTGAGCAGCTCGTTCAGCGTCTCGTGCAGCGGCTCGATGCTGAAGGAGAAGATCAGCGGCACCGGGCGCTCGGCGTTCTTGACGACGGCGGTGGGCCAGCCCGTCCTGCGGGTCAGGTCGTCGGCGAAGCGGGTCACGTCGCCGAGGGTGGCCGACATGAGGATGAACTGCGCCCTGGGCAGCTCGATGAGCGGGACCTGCCAGGCCCAGCCCCGGTCGGGGTCGGCGTAGTAGTGGAACTCGTCCATGATGACCTGGCCGACGTCGGCGTCCGCGCCGTCCCGCAGCGCGATCGAGGCGAGCACCTCGGCGGTGCAGCAGATGATCGGCGCCTTGGCGTTGACCGAGGCGTCGCCGGTCATCATCCCGACGTTGGCCGGGCCGAAGACCTCGCAGAGCGCGAAGAACTTCTCGCTGACCAGGGCCTTGATTGGTGCCGTGTAGTAGCTGCGCTGGCCGTTGGCCAGGGCCGCGAAGTGCGCGCCGGTCGCGACCAGGGACTTGCCAGAGCCGGTGGGCGTGGACAGGATCACGTTCGACCCCATGACGACCTCGATCAGCGACTCTTCCTGGTGCGGGTACAGGGTGAAGCCGCGCTCCTTCGCCCAGCCCGCGAAGGCGCTGAAGATGGCGTCCGGGTCCGGCGGGGTGTCAGCGGGCGGCGGTAGCAGGTCGGTGAGCGTCGTCATGGCGTTTCTATCGTGCCCTGTCATGGCGACTACCTGAGCCGTCAAGAGTTGTAGTTTCATGTGCCGCGGTGTTCAACCGCGCGGCGGGCCACGGGATTCCCGCCGCCGTCCTGGCCGCCGCGCCGGAAGCGCCGCGCGTAAACACTTGATGAAGTGCTCGGCAACGTTACTGCGCGCGGCACGCCGGACGCTGTATAAACATACCTCCGGCTGCAAACGGCGCGCCGGCGGGGCCGGGGGAGCGGCGCTCGGTGTCCGGGTTTACCGCTGATTGACAATTGCATCGCGCGTGCCGCATCATAGGGACGCTTGCTACAGCAAGCAAGGTTATTCGCGGCCATTACCTTAGCACCCGGATGTCGTCTATGAATAAGCACCTCCAATTCGTCACGCTGAGCAAGTACCCGCCATATAGGTCGGGGCACGCAAAGCAGGCGCTATGGAACAACATGGCGCTCGCCGCGCTCACCGGCGCCGAGCAGCACCAGGTAACATACTGCGGCGTCTCCTCGGATCCGGAGGACTACGCCGGCCCCCTTGTCCAGGTCCATCACGTCAAGGAAGTTCCCGGGAATCGCCGGGTGCCGGACGGGCATCTACTACGCGCGGTCGCGAGCGAGCTTTTCCGGGTGGTCCTTGAAAACGAAATCGACGTTATTAACACCTATTACATCGATCCGCACGCGGCGCTCGCCAATAGGGTTGCCGACGCGCTCGGACTTCTTGGCCGGCGGCCAATAGTTATCCACAGCATTGAGGGCAGCGATGTCCTTGAATCGGTCTGCGAGCATCTCGCCGACGGCTCCGCCGGCCTGCTCTTCGGAGACGTAGCGCGCGCCGATGTGCTGTGCACCGTATCGCACTACACGGCGCGGCGCTTCCTGGCCGGCGCGGAGGCGGTCGGCGGCGCGCGGCTCGCGGACACCCTCGCGGAGTCGATCGTGCTCCGCTACCCGGGCCTGCCGCCGGAGGCGTTCGTGCACCCGTGCGCCGAGGCGGTGCGGGAATTCCGCTCGCGGGCGGGGCTGCGCCAGGACTCTGTGCTCGTCTCCACGCTCGGCAGGCTCGAGGAGGAGAAGGGCCTCGACACCATCGTGGCCGTCGCCGAGCTTGGCGCCGTGACCCGGCCAGAGCTCGAGTTCGTCATCGCGGGCACCGGCTCGCTCGGCGAGAGCCTGGCGGCGCGGGCGCTCGGCATGCCGAACCTCACGGTGCTGCGCAACCTCAGCTCGCACGACGCCCAGTGCCTGCGCGCCGCCTCCGAGGCCGGCATCTTCCCGACGCGGGTTATCCCCGGGTTCATCGAGACGTTCTGTGTGGCGGCGCTCGAGTACGAGGCGCTCGGCGTCCCGGTGCTCGCCGCTGCGATCGGCGGCGTCCCCGAGGCCGTACCTGACGCCCGCTTCCTCGTCGCCCCGGGTACCGCGGCGGGCGAATGGCTGGCGCGGATCGACGAGACGCTGGCGGTCGCGGCGGAGCGCAGCGCGGCCGCGGCCGCGTTCGCCGGGAAGTTCACCAGCGCCCGCAGCGCCCAGCGGCTGATTGACCTGGCCACCTTGGCCGGGGACCGGCTGAACCGGCTGGTGCCGCTGAAGGCCGACCCGGTGGACGACTACCTGGCCACCTGGCCCGCCGGCGACTCGCGACTCGCCGAGCCGGCGCAGATGTAATGGGCTGCGCCGGGTCAGGACAACGCCGTCACCCGGCGCAGCACCTCGGCCCGGCCGAGCGCGGCGGCGACCTCGGTGAACCCGGGCGACTGCCGTGAGCCGGTGATCAGCACCCGGATGACCGCGGCGGCGTCCGCGATCGAGCCGGGGTAGGCGTCCGGGTCCTTCTTGTAGTCCTTCTGCCGGAGCGCGAAGCCCAGCTCGCCGGCCAGCGAGCGGATCTGCTCAAACCACTCCACGTCAGGCCCCGGCTCGACGTACCCCGCGGCGAACCCGGACGCCATGAGCCGCACCAGGTCGGGTGCCAGGCCGTTGAACCGCTCGTCCGACGGGTCGGTGACCAGCTCGAAGATCTCCGGGAAGAAGAACCCGTACACCGGCCGGAAGTCCGCCCATTTGCGCAGGTCCTTGCGCTTGTTCTCGACGTTCTCCCGCTCGACGGCGAGCGCGCGCAGCGCGAGGTCGCGCTCGCCGCTCACCACGGACGCGAGGTCCTTGTCGTACACCTGAGCCCAGGCGAGCACCCGGTCGATTATCTCCGCGCCGGGCAGCGTCGCGACGTAGTCGGCGCTGATGTCGTCGAGCTTGACCATGTCGAGCAGCGGCCCGGCGACGCCGAACTCCGCCAGCCGCAATGGCTCGGCGAGCGCCTGCGGCAGCGGCAGCTCGGCGAGCCGCCCGTTGGCCAGGCCGCGCAGGTAGTAGAGCACCGCGTCGGCGGGGAAGCCCTGCTCGATGTAGTAACCGACGCTCGCCTCCGGGTCCTTGCGCTTGGCCAGCTTGCGGCGGCTGCCGCCGTCCTGCACCATCAGCGGCGCGACGTGGGCGTAGGGGATGCGCGGGAACCCCAGCGCGTCGAACAGCTGGTGGTGCAGCGGGACGGAGGAGATCCACTCCTCGGCGCGGATCACCAGCGTGACGCCCATCAGGTGGTCGTCGACCGGGTGCGCGAAGTGGTAGACGGGCAGCCGCAGCTCGCTGTCGCTGCGCTTGAGCAGCACCACGTCGTTGCGGTTGTCGTCGGAGCTGATCTCGCCGCGGATCAGGTCGGTGTAGCTGACCCGCGCCCCGCCGATGCCGGGGGAGCGGAACCGGACGACGTACGGGTCGCCGGCCTCGAGCCGGGCGCGCACCTGGTACTCGGGCGCGTCCCGCCAGATCGCCCACTCGCCGTAGTACCCGGGAAGCGCGCCGGTCGCCTTCTGCCGCGCGACCCGCGCCTGCGCCTGGGCCGGCGTCTCGAAGCACGGGTACGCCTTGCCGTGGCGCATCAGCTCGCGCGCGTACGTCTGGTAGATCGCGGCACGGGCGGACTGGGTATAGGGGCCGTAGCCGCCGCCTGCGGCGTCCGACTCGTCGGCCGCGATGCCGAAGTACTCGAACCCCGCCTCGAACTGCGCGAGCGCCCCCTCCTCGAACCGCTCTCTGTCGGTGTCCTCGACGCGCAGCAGGTAACGGCCGCCGCTGTGCCTGGCGATGTCGAAGTTGACGTCGGCGGTGGAGATGCCGCCGATGTGCAGCCAGCCGGTCGGCGACGGCGCGAACCGGGTGACCTTGGCGCCGGCGGGCAGCGCCCGCGCCGGGTACCTGGACTCCCAGTGCGACGGCGACGGCAGGTCGGCGGGAAACAGGGAGTCGATCAGCTCCACGCTCAGCATGGCTCAAGCCTACCGACCGGGCGGCTCACTCCCGGCCACGCGGCCAGCGGAACCGGCCGCGGGACGCAGGGACCGCCTGGTACTCGGCGGTGCGCGCGGCCACCGGGTCGGGCAGCCAGGAGCGCGGCTGCCTGCCGACCTGGTCGGCCAGCCGCGCGTGCAGTTCCGCGGCGTCCGGGCGTGCCGCGGGCTCAGCGGCCAGGCACGCGTGCACGATGGGCGCCAGCCAGGGCGGGCACCCGGTGAGATCGGCGTCCGCGGGGGAGCGGCCGGTGGCGGCGTAAAACACGGTGGCGCCGAGCATGAGCACGTCGTCGCCGGCGCTCCCCGGGCCGGCGAGCAGCGCGGCCCTGCTTGTGCCTGCGTCGGTGAGCACGGGACCCCGCGCGTCGAGCACCACGTTGGGCGGCGTGACGGCGTGGTGGGTGAGCCCGGCCTGGTGCAGCGTGCCGAGGGCGCGGGCCAGGCCGAGGGCGATCCAGCCCGCGGTGGCCGCGGGGAGCGGCCCGGTCTCGGTGACGGCGGCGGCAAGCGAGGGGCCGAGCGCCAGCGTGCTTGCCACCCACGGCTGGTCGAGCTGGTCCCGCACGTCGTAGTCGATGACCGATGCGAGGTGCGGCCCGTGCACGGCGCTTGCCGCGCGCGCGCCGAACGACAGGCGGCGGCGCACGTCAGGGTCGGCGGCCAGCCCCTCGTCGAAGACCTTGAGCGCGGTCCAGCCGGAATCGCCGCTGCCTGGGCCGCTGCCTGGGCCGCTGCCACTGGCCAGGTAGACCGTGCCCGCCTGCCCCGCGCCGAGCCGTGCGACGAGCCGGTACCTGCCGAATTCGCGCAGGCCCGTCCCGTCGAGCGGCAGGTACGCCGGCTCGCTCCACTGCCGTGTCGAGATCCATATCCAGGCTGGGCCGGCGAATTCCTTCGACACCACGTACGCCCTGGTGAACTGGCCGGCGGGAATTCCCGGATAGCCCGGCTCGATGATCAGCCCGTGCGCCCGGTCGCCTATCGCCACCACCAGGTCGGCGGCGGGCTCGGCGGCCAGGGCGGAGCGCAGCGCGGCGCTGTCGACCAGCCGGTTGATGTCAACGATCACCGGCCCGCCGAAGCCGGCCGGACCCCGCTCGAAGAGCCCAACGCCGATCGCCATGCGCAGCCTGATGCGGTCGGCATGGCCCTTGTTATCGTGGCCAAGGTCGGCGGCCAGGGACCTGATCAGCGTGGTGAGTACCGCGGTCGGGTCGATGTCGGCGGGCAGCACAGCATTGATACCGTCGCCGGTCCACTGGTGATCGATGGCCGGCTCGCCGAGCTTAAGACCGCATTCCGCGAGCGCCGCGACCACCAGCCGCCGCAGCCGCTGTTGCACCGCGTCCCTGGCCGGCACCGCGCGCTTGCCGTATCCCGCCACGTCAAGCACGAATGCCATTCGCAGCGCGCGGCCCGAATGGCGCCGCACGCTGGGCATCCCGTCTACGGCACCTTGACCGCCGGGCCCGGTCGATTCGGTGCCTTCAGCCCCGTCCTGCATTTGTACCCCACGCTCCCACGACAAGCGTAATAGCTAATTCCGTGGATTGACCGACGCGAGTTCCCGTTATCAGCCCGCGAGATCTGGCAAAATCGACGGTGTGCTGTCTTCTCATTTTTCCGTCGCTACCGCGCGGGCATCCGTGCTGCCAGGGAGGCTGGCCGTGACGGTGGCCGGCCGCCGGGAGTGGCCGGAGGGCACCTTCGTCGGCGGTCTTCCCGAGGCGGACCGTACCGCGCTGCTGGCCGCTGGCACGCCGGTGCGCTTCGACGACGACCAGATCATGCTGGTACAGGGCGATACGGGCGACTTCGTCTACGTGCTGGCGGGCGGCCTGGTCAAGGTCGTGGTGGCCGCGGAGAGCGGCGCGGAAACGACCCTCGCCATCCGCTCGCGCGGCGACCTCGTGGGGGAGTTCGCCCTGCTCGACGACAAGCCGCGGACGGCGACGGTCCGGGCGGTGGGCGAGGTCACGGCGCTGCGCGTGGGCGGTGCCGCCTTCCTGGCCATCGCCCGCGGCTCCTGGCCCGCCCGGGCCGCGGTCACCGGCTACGTCATGGGCAAGATGCGCGCCGCCGTCGAGCGGCGGGCGGCGGAGCGGGTGTGGGACGCCAGGGAACGGCTCGCCCAGGTCCTTTTCGAACTCGGCAGGGACCGCGCGGAGCCCGGCCCCGACGGCACGATCAGGATCCCGCTCACCCAGTCGGATCTCGGCGACCTGGCGGGCGTGGCGGTATCCACGGCGGAGCGGATACTGAAAGATCTGCGCAGGCAGGGCGTTATCAGCACGCGTTACCGCGAAGTAGCCATCAAGGACATGGCTCAGCTGGACAGCATCCGTTTTTCTGTATAAAGCATCGGTAAACCCCATCACAAGAGGGAATCTGCGGTTAAGGGGTCCGCTAGGTTCTCTTCCGAGCGGGTGGCAACTGAGAGCGGGTGGCCGGCTTGGGGTGGTGGCCGGCCGCCCGCTTCTTTGCCCTGACAAAGTTCCCCGGCGACGACCTGCGGCTCTTGGGCTAGAATGGGTGCGCGCGAAGGGGAGTAGCTCCGTCGCCGGGATGCCGACAATCGCGGTTCAGTGGCTGGTCCGCCAGCCAGCTGTGCCCGGTACCCGGGGGGCCGTGATGCGGCCTGAGTGAGACCTTCGGCCGACAGCCGACGTCACGCTTGTCGTGGCGTTGCTAGTGCTGCCGTGCCGGAGGCTCGGGTCCGCCAGACGCGACTAGCCGGCGCGGCCCGATCGACGGAGCCCCGGAGCCATGAGCCTGACCGCAGCCGCCGCCACCTTCGTGGCCGTGCTCCCCGCGGAACTGCCAGACAAGACGATCCTCGCGTGCCTGATCCTGTCGAGCCGCTACCGACCGAGCGTCGTGTTCGGCGGCGCGGCCACCGCCTTCCTCGCCCAGGTGATCATCGCGGTGGCGGCCGGCGGGGCGCTGAGCCTGCTGCCGCACCACGTCATCGAGGCGAGCGCGGCGGGCGTGTTCGTGGTGGGCGCCGCGCTGCTCTTCATGCAGCGGGAGAAGCAGGACCAGCAGGACGAGCAGGACGAGCAGGACGAGCAGGACGAGGACAGCGGCAGGGACGGCGCGCGCACCGGGTTCTGGCCGGTGTTCGGCACCGCGTTCGCCGTGGTGTTCCTCGCCGAGTTCGGTGACCTGACCCAGTTCATGACCATCAGCCTGGCCGCGCGCTTCCACGACCCCATCTCGGTCGGCATCGGCGCAACGCTGGCGCTGTGGGTGGCCGCCGGATGTGCCGTCACGCTCGGCTGGCGCCTGCTCAAGCTGATCCCGATGCAGTGGCTGACCAGGGGCGCGGCCGTGGTGATGCTGGTTCTCGCGGGAACAAGCGCCTATGCGGCCGTCAGCTGACCGGCGCGCGCGAGCGTTAGCCCTAACGCTGCAGGTCCCGCGATCAGGCTAAGATTTTGTAATGCTGGATATCCGCAGGCTCCGCATGCTGCACGAATTCGCGGCGCGGGGCTCGATCGCGCGGACCGCCGAGGCACTCGGCTACACGCCGAGCGCGGTCTCGCAGCAGCTCGCGGTGCTCGAGAAGGAGGCGGGCACCCCGCTGCTCGACAGGACCGCGCGGAGCGCGGGCCTCACCGACGCGGGCAAGCGGCTGGCCATCCACGCCGAGCGCATCCTCGCCATGGTCGAGGCCGCGGAGTCCGACCTGTCCGCGCGCGCCGCCCAGCCGAGCGGCCGCGTCGTGGTGACCGCGTTCCCGTCCGCCGCGGTGGCCTTCGCCCCGGCGCTCGCGCGGAGCCTCAAGGAGCACAAGCACCTGACCTTGCTGCTGCGGGAGGCCGACCCGGCGGACGGGCTGCAGCTGGTCAGGTCGGGTGAGGTCGAGGTGGCGATCGTCGATGACTGGACCGGCCGCATGTCGGCCGACCTGGAGGCCGCCGACGCCGGGCCCGGCGTGCTGAGCTACTACCACCTGGCCAGGGACCCGCTCATCCTGGTGGTCGGCCGCGACCACCCGGCCGCCGACCCGGAGCGCCCGGTCGACCTGCGGGCGCTGCGCAACGAGTCGTGGCTCGCCGCGCCGGCCGGCGAGCCGTCGCGGGAGGCGGCGGACCGGCTGCTCGCCGCCGTCGGGCTGACCCCGCCGGTCCCCTCGGAGTTCGAGGGCCTCGGCACGGTCGCCAACCTGGTCGCCCGCGGCCTTGGCATCGCCATCATGCCGCGGCTCGCCGTCGGCGCCTACGAGAAGCGGGTGGTGGTCCGCGAGCTGCCCGCGGGCCTCGACCTGGCCAGGGACGTGTTCGCGGTGGCGCGCACCGCGTCGGTGATCCGCCCGTCCGTCGCGGTCATCGTCGCCGCGCTGCGCGGCGCGGCGCGGGCGATGGCCAGGCAGACCGCGGGCGGCATCACCGACCTATAGGCTTGGTCCGGTGGACTATGACCTTGACCTGCACGCCGACGGCCCGGCGCTCACCGCCGCCCTTGTCGACATCGCCTCAGTCAGCGGCGGGGAAGGCCCCCTGGCCGACGCTGTCGAGCGCGCGCTGCGCCGCCTGCCGCACCTGGAGGTGACCAGGCACGGCAACACGCTGGTCGCGCGCACCGGACTCGGCAACACGGGGCTAGGCAGGCAGGAGAGGGTGGCGCTCGCCGGCCACCTGGACACGGTGCCGCACGCCGGCAACTTCCCGTCGCAATGGGATGCAGAACGTAAGCGGCTAACCGGGGTCGGCACCTCAGACATGAAGGCGGGGGTGGCGGTCCAGCTGCGGCTCGCGGCCACGCTCGCTGAGCCGAACCGCGACGTGACGTACGTGTTCTACGAGTGCGAGGAGGTCGACACCGCACGCAACGGCCTGTTCCTTCTGTCGCGCGCTGCCCCCGAGCTGCTCGGCGCCGATTTCGCCGTCCTGCTCGAGCCGAGCGGCGGCGTGGTCGAGGGCGGCTGCCAGGGCACGCTCCGCGCGGCGGTCACCGCCAGTGGCGCGCGGGCGCACACGGCGCGCTCCTGGATGGGACGGAACGCGATCCACGAGGCGGGCGCGATCCTGGACGTGCTGCGTGCCTGGGTGCCGCGCCAGCCGGTCGTCGACGGCCTTGAGTTCCACGAGGGCCTGAACGCCGTCGCGGTATCCGGCGGCGTCGCGGGGAACGTGGTACCCGACGAGTGCGTGGTCACGGTGAACTACCGGTACGCCCCCGACCGGTCGCCGGAGGAGGCGGAGGAGTACATCCGCGAGCTGTTTGGTTTGTGGGAGGTGACGTTCCTCGACAACGCAGGCGGTGCGAGCCCCGGCCTGACGTCGGGGCCGGCCGCCGATTTCGTCCGGGCGGTGGGCGGCACCCCACGGGCCAAGCTCGGCTGGACCGACGTGGCGCGGTTCGCGGAACTTGGCATCCCCGCCGTCAACTACGGCCCGGGCATCTCGGAGATAGCGCACACCCCGGGCGAGTACGTGGACGCCGCCCCCATCCTGGCGGCCGAGCGGGCCCTGCGCAGCTGGCTCACCAGCTAAACCCCACGGGCCCGCAGCACTGGCGGCGTGCGGCTACTTGGCCCACCCGGTGAGAGTGACCGTGGCGGAGTGCCTGGTGCCGTACTGGTCGACGTACTGGATGGCGAACTGGTCGCCGGGGTGCGAGTTCCCTGTCAGGGTGGTCAGGTCGCTGGCCGAGCTGACAGTCGTGCCGTTGACCGAGGTGATCACGTCGCCGGCGGCCAGGCCCGCCTGCGACGCCGGGGCGCCGCGGTAGGCCTCGCAGATCAGCGCGCCGGAGCTCACCGGGGAGCTGAAGCCGCCGAAGCCGCCGAAACCGTCGCCGCCGCGGGTGCACCCGCTTGACGCGTCGGCGACGTTGACGCCCATGAAGCCGACCAGGCCGATGTGCACGGTCGAGGACGCCTCGCCCGTGCTGATCTTGTTGGCGATGGACAGCGCGCTGTTGATCGGGATCGCGAAGCCGGCCGTGGCCGTGGAGTCCGGGCCGTACCCGGCGGAGTTCGCGGCGGTGTCCATGCCGACGACCGCGCCGTCGCTGTTGACCACCGGGCCACCGGAGTCGCCCTGCTGGATGGGCGCGTCCGTCTCGATCATGCCAGACAGCTGCTCGGTGGTGCCCGCGTCGCTGTCGCTGGCCTTGATGGACTGGTCGAGGGCCTTGATGGTGCCCTGCGCGGTCGACGGCAGGCCGCCCTTGCCGCCGGCGTTGCCGAGCGCAAGCACCGCCTCGCCGACCTTGGCCTTGCTCGAGTCAGACAGCGTGACGGGCTTGAGCCCGGACGCGCCGACGAGCTGTAGCAGTGCCACGTCATCGGTGGAGTCGTACCCGACCACCCGCGCCGTGTAGGTTTTGCCCGTGGTCACCAGGGTGGCGGTAACGCTGGTCGCCTCGTCGATGACGTGGTTGTTGGTAAGCACGAGGCCGCTTGACGAGATGACCATGCCGGTGCCCTCGGCCGTGGCGTTGCTGTAGGTGAGGGCGGAGGTGATGTCCACGATGCTCGGGTCGACCTTGGCCGCGAGCGCGCTGGCATCCAGCGGCCCTGTGCCGCTGCTCGTGCCGCCCGACCCGCCCTGGCTTGAGCCGCCGCCGCTGGTCGGCAGCGGGAACGGGTTGCCGCCGCCGTTGCCGCTTCCGCCGAAGGGGTTGGACTGCGACCCGGACCCGCCCGCCGGGGAGAGCGCGGAGGGCGCGCTGCTTGAGTGGTTGAGTGCGACCGCGGCGCCCGCGCCCGCGGCCGCCGCGAGCACGGCGACGGCCAGGTAGGCGATCGCCCGGCCAAAGCCGGACCGCGGTGGCGGTGGCGGGGCTCCGTACCCGCCCCACGGGTACTGAGGGTAGCCAGGCTGCTGGCCGTAGCCGGGCTCGCCGTAGCCTGGCTGGCCGAATCCGGCCTGCCCGTACCCCGGCTGCCCGTAGCCCTGCTGGGCGTACCCTGGCTGGCCGTACCCGGGCGGAACGTAGCCGGGCGGCGGGTACCCGACGGGCCCGTACGCCGGAGCGCCGCCGAAGGCGATGGTGTCGCTGTCATCCTCGCCGCCTGACGGCTCACCGCCGCCTGACGGCTCACCGCCGCCTGACGCACGGCCCGCATCCCGGTCCTCGGGGCCGGAGGCGGGGATCCAGGGGCTCACGTACTCCGGTGGCTGCCAGCCGCCTCGCTGTGCGTTACCACTTTCGTCGTCGTGCATCTATCCCGCCTTCACACAGACAGCGTACACATCCGCTCGACGGCGGCCTGCCTGCCGCCGTCGTCTATGCGAACTCTTCTCTTGACGATCCCGGCCCGGTCTCGCTGAGGACGCAGGGCAAGAAAAGAGTTCGCTTCTAGTAAGCGTCCTAGACCTGAAAGGAAGCTGAAGGCACGCTAAGTATTGCGGTCGCACGCCATCGTACCCGCTGCTAGAGGGCCGGGGCAGGGCTCAGCCTGACTCGCGAGGTGCGCACGATTCCCTTGGTGCTTACCCAGCTGACCGACATCATGCTGCCAGGCCGCCCGCCGCCCACGATCGCCGACAATGCGTCGGGTGAGGCCACGCGGCGCCCGTCCGCGGCGGTGATGACATCACCCGCGGCGATCCCCGCGGCCGCGGCGCCCGTGCCGCACAGCACGCCGATCACCAGCGCGCCGGCGCGCGCGGGCGCGATCGACGCGGGAACCGCGGCACCGTCGTTCGTGGTCACACAGGACGACGGGGCGGAGCGGGGCGGGGCGACCGCCCCGCCGCCAAGCTCCGCCGCCCGCTGCCCGACGGGTGACGACACCGTGCCCGGCCCCACCATGGCCCCGAGGAAGCCGGCTACGCCGAGGCTGATGCCCGGACCCAGGCGCCCGGCGGCGATCTGCCGCTCGGCGGCGATCGCGGTGTTGATCGGGATCGCGTAACCGGTCGCCGTGCCGCCCGAGCCCGCGGCCGTGTCCACGCCGATCACGGTACCCGCCGAGTCGGCGAGCGGGCCGCCCGAGTCGCCCGGCTCGATCCCGGCGGTGGTGGCGAGCATGTCGTGCAGCGTCTCTGTGAACCCGGAGGCACCGTCGTCCGCCTGGATGGTACGGCCGGTGCCGCTGATCACACCGGGCGCGACCGCGGGCGAGCCGCCTGCGCCCGCCTGGTTACCGAATGAGATGACCGGCATGCCCACACCCACGTCAGCCGAGTCGCCGAGCGGGGCGCCGGTGAGCTCGGTCACCGGCCTGATCGCGAGGACAGCGATGTCCGCGGCCAGGTCCACGCCCACGATGCGGGCCGCGTAGGTCCGTCCGGTCGCCGGCACCGTGACGGCGACCGATGTCGCGTCCCTGACCACGTGATTGTTGGTGAGGATGAACTTTTTAGCGGGATCGACGACGAACCCGGTTCCAGAAGCGGTCTCGTCGTCGTACGTGAGCGTGGCGGTGACGTCGACCACGCTCGGCTCGATCCGGGCGCGGATGGCGGCATCCGACAGCGGGCGCGGCAGGCCGTGGCCGCCGCGCCTGGCGGCGGTGGCGGCTCGCTGCGACGGGGGTGCCTGGACGAACGGGCGCAGCGCCGCGATGCCGCCCGCGCCGAGCACCATGCCGAGCACGGCCACAAGCACCGGAATCAGCATCCGGCCCCGCGGCCCAGGCTCGATCGGCATCACCTTTCGGGTTTTTCCCGTGCCAAGATCTGGTCATTCCTGCTTTGACCAGCAGGATTACCCCGGAGGGTGAACCCGGGCTCAAATCCGGCCCCGTCAGGCGGGCAGGACGGGAATCGCAGCGGTCGCGCCGACGGCCTTCTTCGCCGCGGTCCAGATCGCATCGACGGCGGCTCGCTGCGTGTCGAGCTTCGCGATAGCGGTCTTGAGCGTGGCCTGCGCACTCTCGCGGTCGGCCGGCGTGGCCGCCCCGAGCACGGCCATCATGTCCTGCTGCACGGCCGTGGAGTCGAAGGACCAGGTGATGACGTCGTTGTCAGCGGTGTCCAGGTTGTAGCTGGCCAGTGACTCGGTGACCTGGTAGCCGGCGAAGTCGGTAAGCGGCTCGTTGCTCGCCAGGGTGCAGTTGTTCGCGCCGTAGGTGAAGATGGCCCGCGCGGTCTTGACGTCCGCCGTGTCGCCGCCGAGCACCTGGCCGTAGGCGTTCTCCGAGTCGTGCAGCCCCGCCGCGCAGGATCCGATGCCGCCCTTCACGTCGCCGAAGTACGCGGCGAGGTCGCTGGCTCGCTGCGACTGGGACGGCTTGTGCGACAGGGAGACGAGGACCACGCCGGCCGCTGCGACGGCGAGGAAGGCGAAGACCCACAACGGGGTGCGCCTGGTGGCCCAGCCGGACCGCCGCAGCGGTATGAACGGTGGCTGTGTCTGCGTGGGGGTTGTCATGCCCTGGTCACCCTTTCATGAGGCCGCATTCATCAGGCGCAGGCCCTTGGCGAGCTCTGCCCTGGTCACCGCGCCAAGCACGTGGTCCACGATGCGGTGCTCGGCGTTGATGAAGAACGTCTGCGGTAGGCTGTCGACGTCATAGGCCGGGGCGACGGTCACGTTGGGGTCGAACCCGATCGGGTAGCTGACGCCCTTGGCGGTGGCGAACTTGAGCGCGTTCGCCGCGGTGTCGTTCTCGTCAAGCCCGAGCAGCACCACGTGCCCGTGCTGCTGCTTATACCAGCTGGCGAGCAGCGGGGTCTCCTGCTGGCACGGCTCGCACCAGGAGGCCCAGAAGTTGACGATGACCGGCTTGCCCGCGTACCGGCTCAGTGAGACCTGCTGGCCCGGCTTGCCGAGGGCGGTCAGCGTGAAGCCCGGCGCGGCTTTGTCGGCGGGCGGCGCGGCGGTGCCGCTTGTCGCCAGGCTGACCGCGATCACGGCCGCGATGAACGCCGCCACGACACCAGTGATCACCTTGTGCCGCCTGGCCAGGCCCGCCGTTCGGCGTGCCACAAGCGGCAGGCTGATCGTGGTCATCGCCTGGCACTCCCTTGGTCTTCCGTTGCGGGCGCCGCCGTTGCGGGCACTGGCATTACGGGCACCGGTGTCCGGTCCGGCGCCGGCCCGGCGTGCGCCGGGCGGCGGTCGGCCTGGACGGGCAGGGTCAGCTCGAAGTCGCTGCCCTTGCCCGCCGTGCTCCGCACGGTGACGCTGCCGCCGTGCGCCCGGGCCACCGCGCGGACCAGGGGAAGCCCGAGGCCGGTGCCCCGCGACCGCTCGGCGTCGCCGGTGCGGAACCGGTCGAAGATGAACGGCAGCTGGTCGGCGGGGATTCCGGTGCCCGAATCGGCGACGACGATCCGCGCGGGCATCCCCTGGTAGTCACGGATGACTGACAACTGTATGACATCGCCGTCGCCGGTGTGCCTGACCGCGTTCTCGAGCAGCGCGTCGAGCGCCAGGCCGAGCCGCTCCCTGTCCGCGGGCACGGTTACCTCATCGAGCTGCCCGATCCGCCAGCTCCGCTCCGCGGTCGGCCGCCAGCGGCGGATGAGCTCGGCGATCAAGTGGTCGAGCGCGACGGGCTCCGGGTGCAGGAACGCGGGGTCGCCGGCCGCGGCGATGAGCAGCAGCCGTTCGGAGATCCGCCGCAGCCGGTTCAGCTCGCCGATGACGACCTCGATGTCCTCGCTCTCCTGCTGCCCGCCGATGCCCCCGATGCCCCCGATGCCCCCGGCACCCCCGGCACCCCCGACGGCGTCGGCGAGCAGCTCGGCGTGGCCGAGCGCGATCGTGATCGGGGTGCGCAGCTGGTGCGCGGCGTCCTGCAGGAAGCGCCGCTGGGCGGCGATGAGCTGCATGTTGGCCTCGCTGACCTCGCGCAGCGAGCGCTCGGCGAGCAGCTTCCTGCGGGCGTGCCATGCCATCGCGAGGAACATCAGCGCGAGCATCGGGACCTCGGTGAGCTCGGGCAGCGGCTCCGAGCCTGCCGATACGTCGACCGCGACGCCGGACGCGGTGAGCGTCATCGCCGCGCCGGTCAGCCACAGCGTGGGCCCGAGCTTCCAGGTGCGGAACCCGTAGATGAGCGTCATGCTGGCCCAGATCGCGTGGAACGGCACGGTCTCCCAGTGCGGGTACATGAACACCAGGTCGAGGTTGGCGAGCGCGAAGATCACCCACAGCGTGTCGATCACGCCGGGCGGCCAGGGCCAGCCGAACAAGCGCAGCAAGCGCGGCCGCCGCGGCGCCAGGATCGCGCGCGGCACCATGGCCGGGCTCGCCTCGGGCTCACTGCTCAACGAGCTGATAGCCCTCACCCCGCACGGTCTTGATCAGGTCGAAGCCGAGCTTGGAGCGGATGCGCCTGACGCACACGTCGACCACGTTCGAGCCCGGGTCGAAATCGTAGCCCCAGACGGAGGCGAGCAGCGTGCCCTTGGACACCGACTGCCCGGTGTGCTCGGCGAGCTCCCGCAGCAGCAGGAACTCCAGCCGGGTCAACGGCACCGGGCCGCGCCCGATGTCCGCGACCAGCTTGCCGACGTCGAGGGTGACCCGGCCGGCCCTGATCATCTCGCCGGGCGCCCCGACGTGGGCCGGCTCCCCCTCGTGGTGCGCCTCGGCGCGGAGCCGTACGCGGACCCGGGCGAGCAGCTCGGCCAGGGAGAAGGGCTTGGTGAGGTAGTCCTGTGCGCCACGCTCGAGCAGGTCGACCTTGGCGGCGACGTCGGCGACGCAGGACAACACGATCACGGCCTGGTCGGGCCGGACGGCGAGCAGCTGGCTGAGCACCTGGCGGCCGTCGATGTCGCCGATCACCAGGTCGAGGATCACCAGGTCGTAGCTGGACGCGGCGTAACTACGCAGGGCACCGGCGCCGGTGCTCGCGAACTCGGTCATGTAGCCGGCCGCGGTGAGTGCCCTGCCGATAAACGAACCGATCTTGGGCTCATCGTCAACGATGAGGATCCGCCCGCGATGCGTCACGTTCACCTACCAGCCCTGTCGTGTCCTCCTGATGGTGTCTGTGCTCTTTTCCATGGTCAACCGGTGGAGGGTGACGTTTCGTACTTGTTACCCGAACGTCGCGCAATCGATTGTAATCCGCAGAGGCCCGCCAGAGGAGAACTTGCCTGGAGGCCGACCCGGGCCGGATGACAATTTTGTCATCCAGCGGTCTGGGTGTTGCAGGTGCGCCGGGCAAACCGTCACGATCGGGGCGTACGTGGGCAACCCGCCACCGCGCGCACTGGCATGCGACGGCGGGGTGCCGACTCGCCTACCCGCCGGGCACCGGCGGGTAGGCCCGCGAGCTTGGCAACAGCTGGGCGCGGCCGCATGACGCGCTGCGCAGGAACGAGGTGGTATCCGGTGTCTCTACCGGCTCGGGTGGTGACCCTAGTGGTTGCCTTCCTGGCGGTTGTCGCAGGCGTGCTCTGGGTCGTGTTCGACATAATCGGCCCGCAGCCGCAGACCGAGAACTACACGGCATACGCAAAGAACGGGGCGGTGGACGTCACGATGATGACCACCCCCCAGACGACGATCTCTAACAGGCCTGACTGGGTGTCGTACTTCATCAAGAACCCCGCGACGGGCCAGTTCGACCACACGACGTACTTCGCGGTACCCGCGAACACCACCGTGAACGTGACGATCTTCGGGTACGACGGCTGCACGCCGCTGCGCAACCCGCTGTGGGGCAGGGTCACGGGCGTGGTCAACGACGCCGAGAGCCTCCAGATCTACAACGGCAAGACCCTGTCTAGCCCGCAGGAGGTCTCCACCTTCGACTCGTGGGCGAACTGCTCGGTGCAGCACACCTTCGCGATCCCGAGCCTCGGCATCAACGTGCCGGTTGCGTCACCCCCCACGGTGGACGAGAACAACGCCCTCTGCACGGTCAGCCCGTGCGTGGGGACCGACCCCGCCTCGGGCGGCGCGCCTTACAGCGTCGTCAAGTTCACCTTCAAGACGCCGAACACCCCGGGTGCCTACCACTGGCAGTGCTTCGTGCCGTGCGGCGGCGGTTTCGTGGACGGCAACGGCGGGCCCATGGGCACGCCGGGTTACATGATGGGGCAGATGGAGGTGGAGGCCTGATGGCCGCCGACGCATCAGCAGCAGCCACGGACCGCGGTCCGGTCCCGGTTCCGGACCGCGGCGACGCCAGGTGGCTGCTCATTATCTGGGTCGTGCTGAGCATCATCGGCTGTCTCCTGGTGGTCCTGGTCCTCGGCCCGCACCTGCCGCCGGGCCGCGCGTCCAACGTGGCGGCGAGCCAGCAGGTTGACATCATCGTGCTCAGCGGGATGGCCACGCCGGTCGTCATCGGCGTGCTGCTCTACTTCGGCTGGGCGCTCGCCTTCTGGCGGAAGCGGCCGGGCGACGAGACCGACGCCTTGCCGCTGCACGGCAACGTGAGGATCCAGGCGACCTGGATCATCGGCACCTCGGTGATCGTGCTCGCGCTCGCGGTCTACGGCACCGTCGAGCTGTTCGTCCCTGGCGGCGCCGGCTCAGGCCAGGGCCCGCAGCCGATCTACAACAACGGCGTGACGGCCGCCAAGACGGACACCTCGTGGACACCGAACTCAGGCAACATCCTCCAGGTCCAGGTGATCGGCCAGCAGTGGGCGTGGACGTTCCGCTACCCGCAGTTCGGCGGCTTCGAGACGACGCACCTGGTGCTGCCTGTCGGCCAGCAGGTGCAGTTCAACGTCACCTCGCTCGACGTCATCCACGACTTCTGGGCCTACACGCTCGGCGTCAAGGCCGACGCGAACCCGGGAGTCAACAACATCGCGTACGCGACGCCGACCGTGACGGGCTACTTCCAGGTCCGGTGCGATGAGCTGTGCGGCATCTGGCACGGCTCGATGTACGACACCGGCCAGGTGATGACCGTCTCGGACTTCATGGCGTGGGCGCAGGCCACCAAGACGCAGCTGGCGAGCCTGACCAAGATCCTGCCGCCGTACGCGCTCACCTATGACCCGACCACCATCCCCGCGGGCGCGATCAACCAGGCCCTGGGCCTGACCAGCGCGGGCGGCGGTTACTACAACCCGGCGGACCCGGAACAGCCGTAGGAAAGGAGCGAGGTACCCCCATGGCTATCGAAACCCAGCCGGAGAGCGCGCAGGCGCCCGGCGGCGGCAGTCCGGGCGCCACCCCCAAGGAGCGCTCCTGGTGGCTGCGCCCCAACATCCTGACCGCCCTCGTCTGCGCGGTCATCGGCTACTACATCGGCCACTGGCTCGGCAACTTCATGACGCCGAGCTTCGTGGCGACGGGCGGCGGCGCGAACGACGTCAACGACGAGGCGATCGTGCTCGGCTACGCCTTCCTCATCGTCGGCTGGCTGATCGGGCTCGGCGTGTTCAACGACCTCATCCGGCAGATGCTCGGCAAGCCACTGAACCGCAACGTCGCCCTGTTCGAGGGGCACGAGACGCAAGACGGCGGCATCGCCAGGTACTTCAGGTACACGCTCGACCACAAGGTCGTCGGCCTGCAGTACCTGATCGGCATGCTGATCTACTTCTTCACCGGCGGCCTGCTGGCGATGGGGATCAGGACCGAGCTGCTGTCACCGACCTACCACATCATGTCGCCGACCATGTACCTCCAGATGGTCGGCGAGCACGGCACCATGATGATGATGATGATGACCTCGGTCATCGTCGGCCCTTTCGGCAACTACCTGGTGCCGATCATGATCGGCTCCAAGCGGGTCGCGTTCCCCCGCCTTGAGGCGCTGAGCTTCTGGCTCACGCCGTGCGCCTACGTGATCCTGCTGTCGGCCTTCCTCGACGGCGGGTTCCCGACCGGCTGGACCGGCTACGCGCCGCTGTCCAACCAGGCCGGCCCGGGCATGGACGCGTACGCGGTCGCCTTCGGCCTGATGGGGATCTCGGTCATCATGGCCGGGTTCAACATCGTGGTCACGATCATCTGCTTCCGTGCGCCAGGCATGCGCTGGTCCCGGCTGCCGATGTTCGTCTGGGCGATGCTCACCACGGGCTTCCTGCTCGTACTCGCCGCCCCTGTGCTCGTCGGCGGCATGTACATGATCATCACCGACCGGACGGCGCAGACCGCGTTCTTCGTCGACCAGCTCGGCGGTTCGAACTACCTGTACGAGGACCTGTTCTGGTTCTTCGGCCACCCCGAGGTGTACATCCTGGCGTTGCCCGGGTTCGGCATCGTGGGCGAGCTCCTCCCGGTCTTCGCGAGGAAACCGCTGTTCGGCTACAAGGTCGGCGCGGCCGGCATGTTCGGCGTCGCGATCCTGTCCTTCTTCGTCTGGCAGCACCACCTGTTCGACTCCGGCATGGACCCGGACATGCGGCCGCTGTTCATGCTGACCACGGAGCTGATCTCGATACCGACCGGCTTCATCTACCTGACGGCGATGGGCACCTTGTGGAAGGCGAAGATCCGGCTCACGGTCCCGATGCTGTTCGCGCTCGCGCTGTTCTTCAACTTCCTGTTCGGCGGTATCTCGGGCGTCTTCCTGTCCGATGTGCCGGTCGACACCACGGCGCACGGCAGCTTCTTCGTGATGGCGCACTTCCACTACACGATCATGGGCGGGCTGATCTTCGCGTTCTTCGGCGGCATCTACTACTGGCTGCCGAAGGTGATGGGCATCACCCTGAACGAGCGGCTCGGCAAGATCCACTTCTGGACGATGTTCCTCGCGTTCAACTCGACGTTCATGCCGCTGTTCGCGGTCGGGCTGGCCGGCATGCCGCGGCGGGTCTGGGAGTACGCGCAGAACCTGCAGACGCTGAACGACTGGGCGTCGATCTCCGCCTTCTGCCTGGGCGTCTCGATGCTGATCTTCATATTCAACTTCGCGATGTCCACGGTGGTCTGGCGCAAGAAGGCACCGCAGAACCCGTGGAACGCCCGCGGCCTCGAATGGCAGATTCCCAGCCCGCCGCCTGCCGACAACTTCGAGTACGTCCCTGTGGTCCTGGCAGGCCCGTACGAGTACGGCGACCCGGACGCGCTGCCCGTGGCGGACCTGCATCCGCCGGCGGGCGTGATCGGCGGCGCGCTCGGGACGCCTGTCCTCAGCGGCACCGGGGCGAGCACCGGATCGGAGGAGTAGGAAACAATGGCGGATATAACCGCCCCGGGCAGCGGCGAGGCCGTAGCCCGGGCCACCGAGGAGGCGGCCTTCTACCACGAGGCCGCGCTCAACGCGAACTGGACGGGCAGCAGGCTGGCTGTCGGCTCGCTGTCCTTCCTGTTCGGCGCGTTCGCCTTCGCGTACTTCTACCTGTTCTCGTCGAACGGCCACGGCATGTGGCTGCCGAGCTCAACGCGGATCCCGTCGAACCACTACGGCTACGCGATCACGGGCCTGATCGTGGTCGGCGCGCTGGTGCAGACCATCGGCCTGCAGCGGATCAAGGCGGGCCACAAGGGACCGTGGCTCATCACCGCGGCGATCGCGCTCGTCTTCGGCGTGGCGGCGGTGGCACTGCAGGTCAACGAGCTGCTCAACCTGCCGTTCCAGCCAGGCCAGTCAGGCTTCGCGAGCGTCTTCGTCGGGTTCTACCCGGTGGCGCTCGTCACCTGGCTGGGGGCGATGATCTGGCTGGAGATCCTCATCATGCGGTCGCGGGCCATTCCCGCCATCTCCTTCGTGGAGCAGCCGCCCACCTACGCGCAGGCGTACGAGGTGCAGCGGTTCCAGGCGTCGCTGAGTGCGTTCACCGTGGTGTGGAACTACCTGGCGATCGTCACGTTCATATTCTGGCTGCTCTTCTACGTGCGCTGAGCTGGAGGAATGACAACTGTGTCCACGCCACTGGCGGATGGCCCCGCGATGTACTTCGGTGGGACGATCATGACGTTCGCCCTGCCGCTCGGCGCGTTCATCGTGATCTCGACCGCGCTGTTCTACGTATTCAGGTACGCGCACAACGGGCCGAGGCTGAAGTACCGGACCACCGGGCCGTTCGCCTCGGTCGGTACCAGGGAGCCGGGCCCGGCCCCCGCCCCGGCGGTGGTGGTGGCCGCGGCGGCGGCACCGGCCGCCGTCGCCGAGGCGGCCGCCGACCCGGAGTCGCCCATCGTCACCGAGGAGACCGCTGCCCCGGGGACGACGGAAGGCAAGGACGGCGAGTAGTGACCTCCTCGCCAGTCGCGCTCGTGGCGGAGGCTGGCCGTGCGGCCGGCCAGCCTCCGCCCCGGCGGACCCCCCGGGCGGTAGCCGGCGCGCTCGTCGCGCTGACCAAGCCGCGGATCATCGAGCTGCTGCTCGTCACCACCGTGCCGACGATGCTGCTCGCACAGCGCGGCCTGCCGTCGCTGACCCTCGTCCTGGTCACCGTCGTCGGCGGCACGTTCGCCGCCGGCAGCGCGAACACCTTCAACTGCTACATCGACCGCGACATCGACGCGGTGATGAAGCGGACCTCGCGCCGCCCTCTGGTCAACAAGCAGGGCGCGGTCAAGCCGGCCGAGGCGCTCGCCTGGGGCAGCGCGCTCGGCGCGGCGGCCACGCTGCTGCTCGGCCTTGAGGCCAACTGGCTCGCGGCGGCCCTCGCCGACGCGGCCATCGCCTTCTACGTCTTCGTCTACACGCTGCTGCTCAAGCGCCGCTCCCCGGCGAACATCGTGATCGGCGGCGCCGCGGGCTGCTTCCCCGTCCTCGTCGGCTGGGCCGCGGTCAAGGGCACGGTGGCGGTCCCCGCGATCGTGCTGTTCGCGGTGATCTTCCTGTGGACCCCGCCGCACTTCTGGGCGCTGGCGATGAAGTTCAAGGACGACTACGCGCGCGCGAACGTCCCGATGCTCCCGGTGGTGGCCGAGCCCGCCACGGTGACCCGCAGGATCGTCGGCTACTCGTACGCGATGGTGGCCGCGACCCTGGCCCTGGCCCCCTACGCCGGCTGGATCTACACGGTGCTGGCGGTCGGCCTCGGCGGCTGGTTCCTCGTGGAGGCCCACCGGCTGCACGCCCGGGTCCGCGCGGACGGCACCAAGCCCTTCCCGATGCGCCTGTTCCACCTCTCCATCGCCTACCTGACCCTGCTGTTCGTCGCGGTCGCGGTCAGCGCGCTGCTCCCCTTCGGCCGCTGGTAGGAACCAGGATCACCCCGAACGGAAGCGAACCAGGATCACCCCGAACGAAGCGTGGCTGCCGCCCGTACCCGCCCGGGGATCCCGCCCGCGCACCCAAACCTTGCCGCTCCGGGTCGGTAGTATCACGGGGCCCACAGCCCCCCGGAGGTTCGGCAGCCTCTTGAATTAACGGCATCGCGGGTCGTCGGCCGGGCCGGTGCCGTCGGTTCCGTTAAGGAAGGACTCAAGGGCGAGGGTGGCGGCGCCGAGGGCGACAGCTCCCGGGCCGAGCTGGCCAAGTTCGATCGTGGCGGCGGCGAACGGGTGATGCAGCGAGTGCCGCCTGGCCGACTCGCTGATCTGGGGCAGCAGCCGCGCGCCGAGCAGCAGGCCGGCCCAGCCGCCGATGATCACCCGCTCCGGGTTGAACAGGTTGATCAGGGTGCCTATCCCGGCGCCGAGGTAGCGCGCCGCCTCGTCGAGCACGGCGGCCGCGCGCGGCGACGTGCCCGCCGCGTCGATCAGCCGGGCGAGCGCGGCCTCCTGGTCGCCCGCGGCTCGATCGGGCCCAGGCACCGGCCGGCCGTACCGCTCGAGGATGGCCTCCGCCCCGACGTAGGCCTCCAGGCAGCCCGTCGAGCCGCACCGGCACGTCCGGCCGCCGACCTCGACGGTGACGTGGCCGAACTCGGCCGCGCTCGAGGTGGCGCCACGGTAGGTAGTGCCGTCGGCGATCAGCGACGCGCCCACGCCGGAACCGATCAGCACCACCACCGCGTTCCGCGCGCCGCGGCCGGCCCCGAACCATAGCTCTGCCTGGCCCATCGTCTTCGCGCCGTTGTCGAAGCGCAGCGGCAGGTCGGTGTGCGCGCGCAGCAACCGCATCAGCGGGACGGCGTCCCAGCCGTAGGTCTGGCCGTGGACGAGCACCTCGGGTCCCTGCTCGATGATCCCCGGCGCCCCGATGCCGACGCCGATGACCGCCTCCGTGCCGATCCCGCCGTCGGCGAGGACGGCGCGCAGCCCGGACGCCACCTGCCCGACGACCACGTCCACGTCGCGAGAGGCGGCGCCGTCGAGCGGGTACTCCGCCCTGGCGCGCTCGGTCATCGTCAGGTCGAACAGCTCGACCCGGGTGCGCGTCTCGCCGATGTCAACGCCGATGAGGTAGCCGTACTCCGGGTTCATGCCGAGCATCGCCCGTGGCCGGCCGCCGTCGGACTCAACCAGCCCGGTCTCGATGACGATGCCCTCGCCGATAAGCTCGCGGATCACGTTCGTCACCGACGCGGCGCTGAGCCCGGTCGACGCGCTCAGCTCGTGCCTGCTGCGCGGCTGGCTCAGGCAGAGCGACCACAAGATCGCGGCCCGGTTCTCGCGCCGCAGGTCACGGACCGTCCCGCGCTTGCGGTCCCGCATCCTGCTCCCCAATTCAAGGCGTGAGGTTAACCATATATCCCGCCGTGGCCGCGGGCAGGCGGACCACCGCGCGCAGGCCGCCCGCGGGCGCGGCCTCCAGGTACGCCGAGCCGCCGTACGCCTGGGCCGTGGCGCGGACGATCGCCAGCCCGAGCCCCGCGCCGCCCGCCTCGGCCCCGTCCCTGCTGCGCGCGTCGTCAAGGCGGGTGAACCGGCCGAACGCCCGCTCCCTGTCGGCCGAGGGGATGCCGGGCCCGTCGTCGGTGACGGACAGTTCCGCCCAGGCGCCGTCCCTGCGGGCCGACACCACCACCGACGACCCGGCGTAGCGCACCGCGTTATCCACCAGGTTCACCAGCAGCCGCTCCAGGCGGCCCTGGTCACCGATCGCCAGCACAGTGCCGCCCGGCTCGTCGTCCGCAGGCGCGGCGCCCGGTGCCAGAGGCACGGTGGCCGGGGACACGGTGGCCCGGGGCACGGTGGCCCGGGGCACGGTGACCGGAACACGGGCGTCGGCGTAACGGCAGGCGACGGACCTGCTGACCGACATCAGGTCGACGGGGCTGCCGCGCCTGGCCGGCTCGCCGTTCGCCCAACCCGGCCCGCCCGGCCCGCCCGGCCCGCCCAGGCCGGCCTGCTCGTCGAGCCGGGCGAGCAGCAGCAGGTCCTCGGCGAGCCTGGCCAGCCGCAATGTGTCCGCGTGCACGTCACGTGCCGTTGTCTCCCAGTCCTGACCGTCAGGGAAGTCGAGCGCGACCTCGAGCTGCGTCCTGATCGACGCGATCGGCGACCGCAGCTCGTGGGCGGTGTCGGAGACAAGCGCCCGCTGCCGCTGCTGCGCCTCGGCCAGCCGGGAGAGCATGTCGTTGAGCGTCAGCGCGAGCAGCCGTACCTCGTCGCGCGCCTCGGGAACCGGCAGGTCGGACGGCACGCCGGTCACCGTGACCCGCGCCGCGCCGCGGCGCAGCGCGCCGATCGGCCGCAGCGTCGAGCCGGTTACCAGCCAGATCGCCCCGGTGAAGGTGAGGAACAGCACAGGGGTGAAGATCACCAGGGCACGCGCCACCACGTTCAGCGAACCGGACGCCTCGCTGAACGGCACGGCGGCGATCACCACCTGGCCGTCGTCGGCCCGCACCGCCGCCACCCGCAGCAGGGACGGCATGTCGAACGGCGCCCCCCGGATCAGCAGCGCTCCGCCGCCGGCCGCGAGGGCCCGTGCCTGGGCGGCCGAGACGACCGGCACAAGCCGGTCCGCGTCCGGTGAGACATCGGTGATGTCACCGGCGGAATTGAGCACCTGGATGGTGATGGTGCCCGCGGCGACCGGCACCGGGTCGGGCAGCCTGTCGGCGTCGATCAGCGCGGCCACCTGCGACGCGCCGGACCGCGCGTAGTCGTCAACCGAACGGGTGAGTGACACCCGGAGCGCGTTGAACAGCAGCAGGTCGGCGGCGGCGAACGCGACGACCAGCCCGAGCGCGGCGGTGATGGTGACCCGCGCGCGCAGCCCACGCCGCCGCCACCAGTGCAGCAGCCCAGGCCCGAGGCCGTGCCGCAGCCACCACCGGCCGGCCGTCCGTCCCACGCGCCCCGCCCCGCGCCCCGCCCCGCGCCCTGCGCCGCGCCGCGCCCCGCGCCCCGCGCCGCGCCGGGTGGCCTGCGCCGCGCGCCGCGCGCCCCGCCCGCCCGCCCGCGCCTCAGCCACCGTCGCCCGCCAGCAGGTAGCCGGCCCCGCGCACGGTCTGCACCGACTTTCGCCCGAACGGAGCGTCGATCTTCCGCCTCAGGTAGCCGACGTACACCTCGACGACGTTCAGGTCCGCGATCTCGTCCGGGTCATCCCAGACGTGCGCGAGCAGTTCGGACTTGGACACCACGGAGCCGCTGCGCCGCATCAGGTACTCAAGCAGCGAGAACTCCCGTGCCGTCAGCTCCACGGCGACCTGACCGCGCCGCACAGCCCGGGAGGCGGGGTCGAGAGACAGGTCGCCGGCCCGCAGCACGGCCGGGCGGGGCGCGGCTCCCCGGCGCAGCAGCGCGCGCAGCCGAGCGGCAAGCACGACATAGGAGAACGGCTTGGTGAGGTAGTCGTCCGCGCCGAGGTCGAGCCCGTCGGCCTGGTCGTACTCCCCGTCCTTGGCGGAAAGGAACAGCACGGGCACCCAGTTCTCCTCCGCCCGCAGCCGCTCGCAGACCTTATAGCCGGACATCCCCGGCAGCATGATGTCGAGTACCACGCCGTCGTAGCCGCCCTCGCGCGCCAGGTGCAGCCCGCTTACCCCGTCGAACGCGAGGTCGACCGCGAACCCGGACGCCTCGAGGCCGCGCTTCACCGCCGCGGCGAGCCGCCGCTCGTCCTCCACTACCAGCACGCGCACGCATCCAGTGTCACCCAACACGGGCATTAGCCGCACATGGCTCTCAGCTTGGTCACAGCGGTGTCGGGTCAGAGTGAGAATGAACAGGGGAAAACGATGACCCGAGGACGGGCGTGAAAACGATGCGAGTGACAATGTCCAGGCGAGCCAGGTGGGCCGTGCCGGGTGCCGCCGTCCTGGTGACGGGCGCAGTGATCGCGGGGCTGCAGATCCCGGCCGCGCAGGCCTCGCCTGACCTGCCCGCCAGGACCCCCGCGCAGCTACTCGCCAGCCTCAGCAGCGACGCCACCGTGCCGCCGCTGACCGGCACGGTGGTGGAGACGGCCTCGCTCGGCCTGCCGCAGCTCCCGCAGATGAGTAACGCGTCAAGCACGCTGTCGCTGCTCACCGGCTCGCACACGGTCAAGGTGTACTACCAGGACTCGAGCCACTTCCGGCTGGCGGTTCCGCAGCTCGCGTCGGAAACGGACGTCATCGCCGACGGGACCAAGCTATGGCTCTGGGAGTCCACGTCGGACTCGGTCACCGAGTTCGTACCGCCCGCGGGCGGGACGAAGGCCGAGCACAAGGTCGCGGCCAGTGCCCCGGTGCTCACACCGCAGCAGGCCGCGAACCAGGTGCTCGCCAAGGTCGGCAAGACCACCCTGGTCTCCGTGCAGGACAACGTGATGGTGGCGGGTGACCCGGCCTACCAGCTCGTCCTCGCCCCCAAGGATCACCGCTCGCTCATCGGCCGGGTGGTGATCGCCGTCGACGGCAAGTACGGCGTCCCGCTCCGCGTCCAGCTCTACGCGAAGGGCGCGAGTTCACCCGCGTTCCAGGTCGGCTACACGGCGCTGCAGTTCGTCGCGCCGAACGCGGCCAACTTCGCCTTCACCCCGCCGCCCGGCGCCAAGGTCGACGTGGTGAAGCTGGGCACGGGCGAGCCAGGCATGGAGCAGGGCGCGGCGGCCGGCATGACGGGCACAAGCGGCTTCGGCACGTACGGCACGAGCTGGCTCACCGTGGCGTCGTTCCCGCAGTCGGACCTCACGAAGGCGCTGGCACCGGGTGCGGCGGCCCAGTCCGCTGACGCGGCGCAGGGCTCGGGCAAGCAGCCCGACATCTACTCGGCGAACGGCAACGGGGTCGGCGTCTCCTCACAGGAGCTGCTGAACGCGCTGCTCGGCACGGCCAAGCCGGTGAGCGGCTCCTGGGGGAGCGGCACGCTGGTGACGACCAGCCTGGTCTCGATGCTGATGACCAACGGTGAGGTGTACATCGGCGCCGTCGAGCCGAGCGTCCTGTACGCCGCGGTAGGCCACACGTCGTGAGTGACCTGGCGATAGAGAGCTCCGGGCTGACGAAGCGGTTCCGCGGCGGGCAGCTGGCCGTCGACCACGTGGACCTCGTGGTCCCGCGCGGCTCGGTCTACGGGTTCCTCGGCCCGAACGGCTCGGGTAAGACCACGACGATCCGCATGCTCCTCGGCCTCGCCTACGCCACCGGCGGGACCGCGGAGCTGCTCGGGGTCGCGATGCCGCAGGGCGCGACGACCGTGCTGTCCCGGGTCGGCTCGCTTGTTGAGGGCCCGGCGTTCTACCCGTACCTGTCCGGCTGGGACAACCTGGCCCGCTATGACGCGGCCGACCGCACCGCGGCCGCGGCGACCGCGCGGGCGCGGATCGGCGAGGCCATGGAGCGGGTTGGCCTTACCGGCGCCGCGCGGAAGAGGTACCGCAACTACTCACTCGGCATGAAGCAGCGCCTGGCGATCGCCGCGGCGCTGCTCGCGCCCCGCGACCTGATCATCCTTGACGAGCCGACCAACGGCCTCGACCCGCAGGGCACCCGCGAGGTCCGCTCGCTGGTGCGGCAGATCGCGGCGGACGGCATCACCGTCTTCGTGTCCTCCCACCTGCTCGCCGAGGTTGAGCAGGTGTCCACGCACGTCGGCGTGATGCGGCTCGGCAGGCTCGTCTTCCAGGGCGAGCTCGGCGAGCTGCGGCGCACCGCCGCACCGCGGGTCGCGGTGCGGACCGGGGACGTGGCGGCCGCCGCCGAGGTCCTTGCCAAGCTCGGACTCGCCGACCCCGTCGAGGGAGACGACCTGGTGACCGCGGAACTCGGCGGCACGGCACCGGAAAAGATCACCGCGGAACTTGTCCACGCGGGGATCGGCGTGCGCGGCCTGGCGGTGGAGGCACCCAGCCTCGAGGACCTGTTCGTCGGCCTCACCGGGGAGGGCTTCGATGTCGAGCACTGACCTGGTGGACGCTGGCACCGCCAACGCGGAGACCGTCCGCCTGCCGGGATCGCCCGCCCACGTTCTGGCTGACCTTCGCTACTTCACCAGCGAGCTGCGGATTACCTTCTTCCGCAGGCGCAACCAGCTGCTGCTGCTCGTCACCGCGCTGTTCCCGCTGCTGATCGGGATCGGACTGAAGGTCGCCGCGCCGCAGGGCGGCGGGGGAGGGCGCGGCGGGCCGGCCGGGGGGCAGAGCGGCGCGGCGTACTTCAGCCAGCTCGCGGGCAACGGCGTGTTCCTCACGTTCGTGGCGCTGTCGCTGCTGCTGATCCTGGTGCTGCCGATGGTGGTGGCGGTGATCGCCGGCGACTCGGTGGCGGGCGAGGCGGGCTACGGCACGCTGCGCTACCTGCTGTCGGTGCCGGCCGGGCGCACCAGGCTGCTCGCGGTGAAGTACGGGGCGATCGTGGTGTGGGCGGTCGCCGCCACCTTCGTCGTCTCGGTGATCGCGCTGGTCGTCGGCGTGGCGCTGTTCGGCGCTGGCCCGGTGACCTTGCTGTCGGGCACCACCGTGTCGCTGGCGGACGGCCTGGTGCACGTGCTGTGGGTGACGCTGTACGTGTGCGCGGCGATGGCGGCGCTCGGTGCGATCGGCCTGGCGATCTCGACGTTCACCGAGCACGCGATCGGCGCGATCGCGGCGCTGCTCGTGGTCGTGGTCGCCAGCGAGGTGGTGGAGAACATCCCTCAGTTCGCGCCGGTGACCCCGTACCTGCCGACGGACTGGTGGCTGTCGTTCGACTCGCTGCTGCGCACGCCGATCGACACGACGACGCTCTGGCACGGACTGCTGTCGTTCTTCGTCTACGCGGCGATCTTCCTCGCGATCGCCTGGGCGCGCTTCACCTCAGCGGACGTCACCAGCTGATTCTGACGCCTCCTGGCCAGACGTTGCGCTGACGACCCGGTGCTGTGGGTGGTTCTACCCCTGTCCGGCGCGGCGGCCGCCGTGCCAGCGTGATGAGTCATGAGCAACGATGCGCGTACGGTCCGTGCCCGCGGTCTCATGGCGGCGAGCGCGGCGCTGCTGGTCGCGGCGGGCCTGATCGCGGGCGCCTGCTCAAGCAGCAGCACGAGCAGCCCGAGCACCCTGGCGTGCCCGTCCAAGCGGGGTGCGGCGGTCACCG
>Ga0335078_10001202_pt1 | contig 39306 bp, 60 predicted proteins | sample Lox_Sample_32_FD_206711 | JGI IMG/M metagenome (GOLD analysis project Ga0335078, IMG submission 206711) | Soil microbial communities from Loxahatchee National Wildlife Refuge, Florida, United States - Lox_Sample_3.2 | ecosystem: Environmental > Terrestrial > Soil > Wetlands | place: USA... | reverse complement strand
TAACAATTAGGATATCTAGCACATCACAAGTTAAAGTATCCCAATAAAGCTCAGCTGCAATCCCTGGTGGATTCTGCGCTGACTCGCTTTACCGAGGCTGAAACAGCCAGAATGGTCTCGTTGAAGAAATTACGTTCCGAACCTGATGAGGACGGGTTCATTACAGTAACTAGGAAAGTTGAAAGGGATGAGCCCACTGCTCCAAAGAAGAATAAAGCTATGGATTTGGAGGATTTCTATAAGTTCCAGAAGAGAGAACAACGAAACAAACGTATGAAGGAGCTGAGACGGAAGTTTGAGGAGGATAAACTCAAAGTGGAGAAGGCGAAGGAAAACAGGAAGTTTAAGCCATTCTAGGGTGTTGAATATCACTATGATGTAACATGATTTAGGGAATGGAATGGACGCAGACCTGCAGCAGTAAAGTGTGCGTTTGTTGGATTGCATAGAGACTACTCTTAGAGGTGTAATCTGAACGCTCTCAAAGTCCGAACTCCTAGTGGTAGCCTAGGACATATGCTTGTGAGTCTTCCTTATTGTACTCCTCGCAATTCTCTTAAGGAAAGGGGTTTAGCAATGTCAATAGATAAAGTGATAGTTATATCCTGTGGTGAGAGATGGGCAGAAAAGCAGTAGAAAAACCCCTAACCACTACTTCCTAATACGGGAAGGACGTCATGTCATGAGCTTTTCGGAGGAAAGCGTCAGGTGCTCCACTGCCTATCGAATCATCTTCCATCGACTTCCATCCTTTATTCCTTGGATTCCCTCTTGCCAACTCTATATTTCATAAATGCTACGCACTCAATTCATCCGTTCGGCTCGCACAGTCAAACCTGTCAGAGCTATGATGTCTTTCCGTGGAGTTGCAGACAATGCAGGTATGGCCCTCTATCTCTATCCCCGCTTCCCAAATTGCCTCGGCTGGATCCATTCCATTCGTTCATCAGAGATCAGTGCTAATCGTTACCGTAGGAGCCGTTGGTGCCACTAGACCCGGAGGAGTCGCCTCAAGTGATACATTTAACAAGCGAGAGAAAGCTGCCGAAGACTTGGTACAGCCCTTTCCTCCATCTACATATCACTATCCTTTCGAATCTAGACAACTAACAAGTAGTACATGAAACAACGCGAGGCCGAGAAATTGAAGATGCTCCGTGAATCACTTGCAAAGCAACGTAAGAATCTCGATGAAATTGAGAAACATATCGATGAAATTGAAAACAATGTAAAGTCGCAGCAAAAATAAACAAGAATGCAATGATGTTAGCTTAGGAACGATATGCGTTGGTAAATTGTCTCTGCAGTGCTATGGATAGTATTTCATCTAGGAAAATTGTATTCCTCTCAATCTATCCTTGATGGTTTGCAATGATAGAGGGTGATTGGAGGTATTGCCTCTGCTTGCAGTCCTTCCTACACCCGAAACGTCCCGGTCGTACCTTCAAAATCGTTAAACATTGCCAACCCCCCGGATTAAGTGCAAAGTTACTTTCAGGAATATTTCTCCACCTGATTAGTCTGTCCTTCTAATTGTCCGATGGTTTTACTGCTATCTTTTACCATCCATCATCCTAGCCGCGATTTCACACAATTTCTTAGCAGAGTATATGGCAACATCAACATCTACATCTATTAGTTTTCAGAAATCCATCAGGCGGGAATGGTCGGGCTTTCGTTAAAGTCAAAGATTTCATCTCCATACAGACTTGGTTTGACTCAGAAAGAGTCCAACATTGATAAAAAGCTCCCGCCCTCGCCGACCCCAAAACCCTCTTGTATCTCAAACCCGAGTTCACTAATCTTAGTGGAACTCCGATATCCAGAGACATGGACTAGAGCTCACCTTTTGTGGTTTAATGTGGCATTTGATCACAAAAAGACTTGTACAGTACCATTGACTCGCTCTCAACGACGAGGGTTGCCAAAAGGTTATAACCTGCCCACGTCAGATTGACATCAGGCTCTCTAGTCCCGACAGATGAGTTACTCAAACAACTTTACGGGTTACTGGAGGAATTCCAGGAGTAAAGAGTGATTCAGAAAATTGCTAAATTTAGCCTGGTTCTACCGGTGTCATGGAACGAGACATGTTTGCCACGGGAAAATCAGAAATGCTGGGTTGAGGTAAGTGCACGTCCATCCCCTCTACTCCACAGATTCATCAGCGGCCTCGTCGAAAGGTTGTTGCACTCCCGGAAGAGAGATTGGACTGTAGAATGTATTGAGTACTCTGCGCCTTGAAACCGAGCTCACTGAAGGTCGGAAGTCCTCAATATCATCTACGCTGGCCATCGTCTCTCCAAAGGGAAATCCGGTGAATTTTATCATTGGGGCGAGAATACGTGGTTGTGCATTGAGGTTGGCTCTTTCTCTTGATATCTAACGAAAGACCGATACAAAGTATTTATATGGCTATACTGGGCATCCTGACGTTGAAATCGAATACGCTAATGCTTCTCATGTATTCGCTGATATTCTGGCGATCTCTCAACTTGCATATTTGAGGGGAGGCAAAAGCTCATCTCCTTCAACGACTGGCACCCTTAAGCACGACATCAATGTAATTTTTGAAGAGCAGGATACAAGAAAGAACGGGGAATGTGAGGTGTTCATTGTCAATGTTCTTAATTGCAACATTCGACTATTCTGGGCAACATTGCCGGGCTCCTACATTTGCCAGATCGCGAATAACGGGCGTCCACAAAAAGAATCTCCTATAAAGCTCGTTCACACTCCCCAATGGTCGATCTTGTCGAGGGAAGGTATCAAGACATTTGCAACACAGTTTTTACGCGCGTTGGCACGATTTGAATACAAGTATAAATGAGAATTCAAATTAGAAATAGCAACAAACAGCAAATGTGAGAAAAATAAACTCCATACAATGCAAAGAAACATATCAATAAGGTTCCATAGTATCACCCGCTTAAGTCTGCAATGCCTCCTTCGGTGATTTGATAGCTTGCCTCTTTCTCTGGACGGTCGGGACTGTCTTGTAATTTCGCGACTCTCTCTTCCGCCCGTCCTTTGCGCAAATAAATTCTGGTTGCGGAACTATATATTAAGATTCGGATATCGTGGGGAAAGTGAGTATACGCATGTGCTAAAATATGGCCCCCAACGGGTTTCTTGTCATTGCCAGCAAACATCATTGAAGCTCCTGGATCTGATTGCACCTGTATCAAGCGACGCACTCCTATATTTAAGGTACCTGGTTGGTGATGAACACGGCAATGTTGAACTCTTCGCTAAGTCCAGAGAGACGTTTCAACATTTGGTTCAATTTTTGTTGACGTTCAGAAAGCTCTCCTCGTCCTGAATAATCCACTCGAAACAAGGCCATAATAGAATCCACGATCTTGTTAACCTCCTAAGGCACTAGTAAATACCAGAAGACGATATATCCCTTTTTCTTCAGCAAAAGTACGTCCCAAGTTATCGATAAGGGTTTGTTGATGTCTGTGGTCAAGGTATTGGCCAAGGGTGTTACTCGCTATTTAAAGCTTTGCCCACGAGTATGTTTTCCAAAGCCTGCTTCCCATCTACGCCATACCTGGCTGCGATACTCTCGATTCTTTCTGGACGAAAGGTGCCTATATCAGGTTAGGAGTCCTTCACCTTACCTTCTGTGTCGATGTACGCGACCTATGGTCAGTTTTAGCAAAATGTACCTGAAGCCTTTCCCTCAGCACCTCCCATATCCCGAGGTAATTGCGCTGTCACACACATAGTATGACACAATTGCGTCTTGCCGCAGCGAAATTCTCCATAAACTTCTGTGATGCTCATACTCCGGATGCCGCCTTGTTAAATAATGCGTGACACATCAGATGTCGTACCTCCAAGAATCGCATCCAAAGCTTTGGATCCCGTTGAAACACTAAATACGCCCTGTCTTTGAGCCGAGACTTCAACTCCAGTGATAAAATTGGCAGGCTTGGATTAGGTTTGATGTGATAATACTCCATACAAAGATTTTGCAGCTAGCTTCTTTGATTTTGTCGACCTTCGTTTCGCTGAGACCTTTGATTTTGGAGAGATTACGTTTTGTAGTTGCTTGGACAGCCTTTAGATGACATTTAGCAGCAATCCGGAAGAGAGAGAGCACGTATACGGTACAGATGCCAGCAGATTTGAGTTTGAGGATGTCTGCAGCGCCAATACCTTGGGTCAGCTCGAAAATCCCATCCGAAACCAAAGTTCTGGAGTTCATCAACATCCTCGAAACCCTGAGAATCAATAAACAGCCTTTAAATTCGAAGGACTTCATGTTCTTGTTCGAGATCTGAGCCTGTGCCTGCTGGCATTATGACGATGTCGGTTCTTAATCAGGTCCCTTGATGATCTTCACCGCCTCGGTGAATTGTATTGGCAATTTGTGATTTACGCCCCCACTCCCAATTTAACTCCTCATTTCTCAAGAAGAACGCTTCATTTCCCTCCTTTACATTTCACTGCAACTTTTACATGAATTCATTTAAATTTTTCTTAAATTTTAACTTTGGGGGGTTTCGTTTCCCCATTTACGCCTTTGCCACGCGGAGACGGCATTAATATCCCGACAGATTCATTACCCCTTTTTTGAAATTGGAGATTTGTCAAGTGGCCATAAGACTTATCCAAGGTCGAGTGCACGGACCCCTTTTCCTCGTATAAGAAAGGTCTGAGCGGGTAGATCTACCCAACATACCCGACACGTGTCGGACATTAATCAGGAACGGACCACTCCATGCCGCGGCCGAAATATTGCTTCCGCAGGTCACGGACCGAGGTCGTGATACGTGGCTCATTGACGCCCCAAAGCAGCAAACACATGCGTAAATTGACTTATCTTGATCAGCAATACCTTAGTTTCGGCATCTTATGAGTGATCGCTTTTGGAAATCAGGCCTGTTTGATAAGGGTAATAAGGTTAAGACCGCATCTCAGGTTCTACAAAAGGATATCTTCAACTCAGACCTCTGGGATCACCGCGCAGGATCATCGTGCACTGATGTCGATCGAATTTGCTTACCGAGGAGGTAAGCCCCTACATTAAAGCGATATTACTCTGTGGGAAGGTAATTTGTGCAAGGAAGCCATATGTGTATCTGACACGCTAGGATAATGGGCTATTCACATGCCGATTGGCCATCGTCCTCCAAAATTAATAGAGTAAATGTTAGACTTATTCATGACTAGGCCAAAATTATTGAGAGAAAATTGATAGCCTCCTTGCTCCACGGAATCGAAGAATTTCAGCGAACTTTTTCCATATGATAATAACCCGCCGTTATGCATGCCGAACGGAAATTCGTGAGATAAAAAATCATGAGATACATTCATATCGGCTCCACAATTTATCAAAGTTTATTTCTTCAAGTTAACCACTCCAGGCCACCGTCGGGGGTTATAATGGTGATCACGTTCCGGATCAACTTTCCACGGAAAGGGGCCCCACCTCATGCTTCGAATTTCCAGAGGGGCTGCGTCTCCTCGGAAACCAGTCAGAGACCTCGCTTAAGCTGGGAGTGTAATAAAAGATATTTACCATGAGAAGGGTAGCAAAAGGGCTAAAGTCAGAATAATTGATTTGACAGGAAACGGGAGCTTAATTGTGGCAAAATTTAATTAAAGTAAGACACCACTTGTCAGCCTTTGCGGTTGATTTGGTCCAGAACACTTGTGGAGGGCGCACCCGTGTCGATCTTTAAGATGACAGGGGGATGCCCTTTCATTCTTCCAGATTTTACCAAAAAAGAAAAATTAATTGTTAAAGAAAAAAATGTTGCGCCATCTGAATGGCGATACCATTTCGGTCCCAGGAGTGAAACTTGTAAGATAGTAGTCTCAATGAAGCCCGATGTTGGCCAAAAACAAGGTCAAGATGGGTGGGGAAATTAGTTGGAGAACCATATATTCGGAGAATGATGTACAGCCTTCAATTATTCATACCGGCCTACTGTCTACGTACCCCGCGATAATTTTAGCAGACAAACGCAAAAACGAACAGTTCTTTGAGACTCCACCCAGTCCCCAGCCTTAACCATAAGATTAACGCATTAAACGCAAGAAAACAAAGCAGAAAACTCCCATAGACCTCCCATAGCTAGCTAGAAAAACACACGAGAAATTGGAATGAAAGCAGAAAATTGTGAAACAAGCGAGTCAATTCAGGAAAAAGAGTGTGAAACGATCGTGACGGATTCCCATAAAGTCCTCCATAGACCGAAAAGTCTGTTATTCAGTGGGTGCTTGTCCCAAACCTGCGGCAGCCGCAGGATCCGACGTTGTCTGGTTGACATAGGGACACTCTCGAGACTAAATATTAGTCTAAATCCCCCGAACCGAAATTACAATGTGACCCTCAAACTTGCCGCACGCATAACACTTGACGCTCTTGGCATGACAGTCCCTTGCAAAATGATTCGGTCCTCCACATTTGTAGCAAGTTTGTAGCCTTCCATCTCCTTCAAATCCTCGTCCAGTACCGGGGCCGGCAAAACCTCCACGAGGTCCTCCGCGAGGAAAACCTCCCCCACGACCTGCAACGTACATTCGATGCTAAAAGTCAGACAGTTCATTGAGCCAGATACCTGTCTGGCTATACGTAATGAAGGGCAATCTGATTGCACGTGGCCGATACCTTGACAATGATAACATTGTTTCGCTTCTACAAAATTAGAAAAAGCCCCTGAGGAAACAGCTGATCTACCTGAGGTGCGAGGTTGGGGACATGCATTAGATTCATGGCCAGGCTGCTTGCAGTTGTAGCAAAGCCTTAGAACATCAGCAAGGGGAAATTTATGAATATATAATATGATACCTTTCCTCTGAAGTGCAAGTTTCAGCAAAGTGGCCTAAATTCCCGCATCTGCACAAGTTAGACTGGCGTCCAAATATGTCATGTACTTGTAGCAGGCTCGTTTACCGAGAGACATGATCTAGCGGTGAAAATATCCCTGGCGTGAAAAGGTTGAGTATCCCTGCATTATTAGTGTCTGAAACGGACGATCAAATGCAGATCAATGCGAAGGTTTGACGACCTCCGCCGTTGGATAGACGTACCCTGAATTTCTAGATGGTTGAGCTCTCCTTGCGCGCGGTCTTGCGGTGTAGTTGGTCAACCTACGAGACACTGGAATCGACGGATTTGCGTCCGATTTCTGAACCCAAAAAGAGTGTTCTCAGTCACAGAAGTATTTGCTAGAAGGGAAATTTGTTTTGATCCCGTTCCACAATAGGGAAATTTTGATTTCCTCCTTCTCACGACGCCTTCACCGGCCCCAAACGCTTGTCACTGACCGTGACAGTTCTTTTTCTTGTTATTTTTTTTTTCGTTTAGCAATCGAATAAACCGGCCGCCGCTCCGAAATTTTGCTGCCCAAGTTATATTTATATATTTGTATTAATATACATCCACTGCGCAAGACCTTTAACGTAAATCCTTCTTTTGCCCACCACGAGGGGCCCAAGGCGGATCCTGAGCCAATCAAAATCCCCTCGACGACCCGAACTAATGAACGAAGCCGGAGCGTGCGTTTACACAATCTCTTAACTTAAAGACTGTAAATTAGGTAAACCACAAGCGCCCCTATTTCTGATCACTTCAGGAGACGATAATTTAGCACATTTACTGTTCCAAAGAAAATTTTGGCTTGACCCAAGAAATGAAAATTAATCTATCAAAAATATAAATTTTTCCCACTAAGGTAACGCCCGATTCAATATGGCAGTTATTTCTACCCCCCGTTTGCCGTTATCTAAAATCTTCGATCTAGTATTGGCATGCCCAAAGTTACTTGGTCGTTCGCTCGCCTAAATGAAATTGATTGAGTGGGGGTTGAAGAAAATGTTAAGTAATAATCAATTTCCTTTCCATAACTTTATGCTGGTCTAGGGATAGAGACGGCTTATAGGATGCGCAGGGTCCAGCTGCAGACGCTAAAGCTTTTTCTCCTGGTGAAATCTGTCCACGACCCTCCACTGGACGAATCGCCGCGGGATGGGAAAATTGTGGGCCGCCTTTATTGTTTTATTGATGGTTCTTTTGGGAGAATGCCCCCGTGTATTCGGACCTATCCTGCCGTATGACGCCACAATCTGGGATTTGGCTTCGTCGATCAGGGTGGAAGGCCCGGCGGCTGCGGTTCAATTAAACTTTCTTCATTAGTCTATTTTATACAGCCCCCTTCCATCTAATTGAAGTTCTCGGTTTTCAGAAGTCTACTGCTCTCATAACGATCACCCATCCCAGAAGTAGAGTTACGAAAGACTTAATTGACTCCAATTCCCTCCTACGAAGAGAGGTTCCACTCTCAGGGTGGGACCTTTGACATATGCATTGCAATTAAACTTCCTTGGAATCGGATCATTCAACTGACCAATCCGGCTAGAGATCTCCAAACTTTACTAGGAAATGGAAAAAAGAGAACCTTCACTCAATGCAAGGTCCTTAACTACCTGAGACTGACCCTTCAACGAAAGCGGAATCTTTGCAATTCTCTGAGGCTGCAATTTATTACGGAGAAGACAAAAGCCACAGCGCTAACAAAAATGCTTGTTTGGACTGAAGGAGACCTCCGCTTTTGGCATTTATACACGGGCTCCTGCGTGCGCCATTGGCGGCAATACCATGTTGTATTAGCTCGCCTCCAAGCACACATTGGTGAAGATCCGGACAAACCTCCACGTGGAACTATGACTACGGCCGAATGTGGGCCATTTCAACTTTAGTTTCTTCCCGGCGGGGAAGCCTTTTTTATTTTTGGTCAAATACATTGTGGTAGGCGGGCTATGAGGCGTTCGAAAAAGTCGCGCGATATAGAACCTTTTGTCTACACGATACCTGTCATTGGTGTACCGCAAGGCCCGTCAAAGTTAATTAGTCAATTCATTAAAGAGGCCAGTGCGTCACTTTGCGCAACGACTCCGCAAATTGCAAGCCATCAACCTCCCGGGTACCTCGAATTGAAAACTTTGATTGGAGAATCTTAGAAGGTCAGACGTCTCGCGTTCTGTCTGGGAAATCGAATTGTGGCGTAACTTGCTTACCGCCCCACTGTTGAACTGGATTGCTGGCTTGTGAAAAAAATGCTTGCCCGGAACGAATATGAAGATCATTGGCTTTAGTACGAGTGGCATTCGGGTGGCAATTGAAGAAGCAAAGGGCTGTGCTTTATTAAACCGCCATATTCTCTGGGTTGATGAGACTTTTTTCCTAGCGCCATGTTGGTCGATTATATACAAAATGCGATGGATTTTGGTAACTGGAAGGATTATGGACTTTTAATAGAGCTCATCATGTCTCTCTGATATTTCAACGTGGTAGGAACTCCGGGGGAAAGTGAGTGAAGGTATGAGAAGGCGAGTTCTAGGACGATAGTAAAGGAGCCTGGTCTGCTCTGGCAACATGACATGAAACATTCGGGAAATGAAAGCAGAGATGTAGCCTCAAAGTCAAATAGCTTAATTCAATTCATTTCAGATCCTTTCGTCAGAAATACTAGATGGTGACCAGGATCGAAAACCATGATGATCCTCAAGTGCAAGTAGTACTCTAAAGTCATGCCATCGCATTTCATCTCTTCCACCTTGACACCCCAGCGGATATGATGGGCGTCGTTCACAGAGTTTGCGAATGTCATATTCTCCTGTAGAGCTTTATCGACTATATACGCCAAAGGCTCCAGCTACAAAATCTCTTTTTCCCATAGCAAATATATAATTTTTTGATTAGTGCCATCTGAGCAACCAATGAATTTCACCTAATTAATTCCTCTTCTCAGTTCAAGAGGCAAGTGTTTGACTGGGGACTTCAAAAGGATACAGATCTTTCAATTGGCCGAAGAGATTGAGTCTACAGATAAAAGGAACGTGTCATTTCTGACAATGAAAGTTGACAAGTCACATAGAGCAATACTTGTTAAAACATCTTGAGCGGAGGTTATGGGAAGCAAATTGCCTGAGAGCAAGTAAACTCTCATGTGAGTCCTCTAACCCCTTGTGCTTAAACGTAGTCCACGAACAAGCCGAGAACCGGGCACGAATATATGAAGTTGAATAATTATTCCTTTATTTGCTCGGGTTCTCAGATATTTGTATTTTACTCACCTTCTGTCCAGAGTTAACCCAATACCAATAGATAGGAAGGCTTCTCTTCCACGTCTGACATAAAGCTGCGTTTCCCGCAAATGTTATCTATTACACGTTCTTACTACACGAAAACATCAGATAGAGTCAAAGTCAACTTCGGATCTCACTACAGGAAAAATTGAGGAAGGGCAGAAGACGGCCCGGGGAGGAACCAATTTGCGCTCATGGTATCAGTTGTTACTGGCCATAGGAATAGCAAGAACGATAAGTACGAGCTCGATACAAACGTATCAGTACCATCGTTGAAGCACAAAACACCAATAACACCTCGGTGGTGCTAGGAAAATCGTCAGATAAGGTCATGTCTCGATGAAACTGCCAACGGAGCAATCCAATAGATGAGCAGAACATAATGTATTACACCTGTTTATTTCGATTTCAACACTACTTAGGCGTGGGTTCTGGCGGTTCGGAAATAATGCGTTGAATTTCGGCAATATAAGGGCAGGTGTGAACACGTATAAATATCCGAATTCCGACGCCCGGAACTCGTCGTGCTATTCTCCGTTAAATGTAATGTCCGGTTAAGGTACTCTTCATCGCTCTTTCTCTTTTAGCTTCTGGGCAGCAATTATCCAAGATGTGACATTACACCGTTTTGTCCGCTATGGCACCATCTGTTGTAACTTTGTCAAATCAGTATCATTCTAAAGAACGCCGATATTAAATTTTGTTATCGAACCAGAACGATTCTAACTAATATGACCCTACCTCCAAAAGAAATAAAGGCTTTTAGCTCAGAGAAAGACTCATTAAGGGATTTCATTATTCCGACGACCTTCAGCGTGATCCATATATCCAGCCACTCTATCTGTGTCAGATATAACCAAATGAATATTCGGAAGGGCGTCGCCAGCGTCCTACGGAGTGAGGGGACTTGTACATTCTATCTGACAAAAAGTTCGGCTAGGACGGATATCTGCCTGCCGCTTGATGGCTTCGAAAACCAAAGGAACGGGAAGGCGCCTTGATATTGGGAACGAGTCAGCCAAAAATGACAGTTGCGGGATGAATACTGATTGAACTAGACTCGCGAAATAAATCAGATTTATAGTTATGAGTATCATTACCGAATTATTTAGCATATCTAGGGCAATCTATTGCTGGTGATGTGCCAAGGTCGATATCGTGAATATCTGTACTACGGATGAGATCCTACGATCCAATCAGATGAAAATATTAGCACTACCTCTATTTCGCCACTGCGGATTTCGGAATTTATGTCAGGTGGGTCCTCTAGATCTTGTCCGGCGCAATAGACGCATTCAGGTGGCAATCTAGATTTATGAAAGTGACTCGGCAATTTGGAGAAACAGTTGAACCTTAATCGGGGACTAACGAATAAAGGAGTAGGTAGCCAAACCCTCCCAGAACAATCTATGGCTAATTACGCAAGCCGCGAGGTATATATGATACATTGCATATGAATTTCTAAAAACTAGAATTTCGGGGCCTAAGATAACCCTTTTTGCCACCATCTGTTGGGACACTCTCGGAAGTTAATGTGCGGGTGCTGCTGCATGTTACTCGGAGGGACATTAATCTAACCTACGATTGGTCCGCCTGGTCTTGAACGCCACCTACATCATCCCAAACTTTAATACTGCAATCTCATTTGCGAATGGGAAGAGGGACGAGCTTTTTCAGAATATCATATCATTATTGTAGGGGCAACGTCGTTTCAAAGTAAAAAACGAGAATAGGGATACTCGATGAGTTAAGGGTTTCTTAAATGGGCTAACTGAAGGACCTTGGACGGCGATCGCTGGGGATAAAAGCGGTTGTACAACTAAAGCGGCAGATCAGGGAGCGGAGAAAGGCAATTGCTGTGTAATGCGGGAAAGGCTGAATGGCGTTTTTATATTCTCAGTCTTGAATGAGCAGGATTTTGAGCAGATTATTCTCTGTTCCCGTCTGAGCAAGATAGAAGTTTTGGCCGATCGGGGACTGTGATTGCTGGAAGGACAGCAGGATGTTATGAAAGCGCTTATCTGTCATTGGTCTATTATCTCCCTAGGAACACGAGGTCGGATCACTGCTATCCAATCCGCGACAGAATATGAGAAGGGGAGTAAAGAAAATTTTAATTGAACAAGCAAGTAGGGGGGGTGGAGGTCCTATTGATTGGAATAATAAATTATAATGCGTATGGAGACAAGAGACGGGATTCCGGATTTTGTGTGTGGTGGGTTACCCGTTCAGGCTTGTGTTAATACTAATGGACTTGAAGTTAATTTCTTTAGCCCTGATATTGTTCCTCCCCCCAAACCTCCCTTCTCCATTAATTCCAGTTAAAAGGTTCAGTCTTGCAACTCTCTGTTCAGAAAGAAGTTCGAATAGCAACTCGCTATTTCCTAGCCCCACCCCACATTTAGTGGCTCTCGCTGGTGATTAAACACCTCTAATTTTCAAACCTTCTCGGGAAATAAAGTTCCCCGTCTCTCGCTCATTTTTCCTCATTAGCCAGCTTTTCACGAACTCTGATCACCCGAGCCGAGGGGTCCCTCTTTCCCTTCTCACACATACAAATCTCGTTTTAAGGTCTCTATCACGTATATATAACCCAAATTCATCCCAATACTTGGTCATCAACAACGGAACAGTTCAAGAGTTACTACTTTCTTCCAAATACCACGGCCTTAACTATCGACAAGTTCTAATCGCACTGATTCACCGCATACGCGGTATATCTCTAGAATGGCGACAGTAGCGGCGATATCACCACTTGTGATCTGTAACATTATCGACAAGATTGGTGTTAATGACTTCTTTTTCCCATCAGAAATACCAGATTGCACCCTCCCCGGACCACGTACGCCTGATACACTGGTTTTGGAGGACAGTCTCCGGAGACTCGTCAGCCGATTTCAGAGTTTGGAACAGAAATGTATGCACCAAAACGGACCAAATTCGGCAGTCGATAGACCTCGATCAAAGCAGGTGCAGAATATCAAAAGCGGAGAACCTAAACATGTTTGTATGTCATGTGGACACAGTTTAGACATTCCGCTCACCCCAGATGAGACTCCCCCTGCCGACATGACAGTTCCTCACGGTACGCCGCGTAACTTTTTTTACGGAAGCTAATGAAGTCCCTAGTTTCGATGGGTATGAAACGAGTGGATCCAACGATACCACTGACGTGTCCGTATCAAGCGATAACCCAGCAGATGCGGCTGTATCCCTCATTAGAGCTCTTTCTAATCAAAGTCACTAACTGCACAAAACGCTCTTCTACGGGCCGAAATCAAGCATCTCCAGGACACTATTACCGAAACAGCGAAGGTTAGCTCAACCTAGATCCCCGTTAATGCAGGCTCACGTTATTGAAACCCAAAAACTTCGCGATGAACGCCAAGAAACACAAAAAGGTGCTACCCTCACTTGACATAGTCTAACGAACAGTCGTGGACGACTATGTGTTAGCTCTCAAAGAAATCTCCACAGTCACGAGATCCGTCTCCAGCGGCGACCTAAACCAACGCATCACACTGAACCCCCGCTCCATCGAAATCGCCTCCATCAAAACCACCATCAACGAAATGGTGGAACGACTCAGCACATTCAGTAAAGAAGTCACCCGTGTCGCGAAACAAGTCGGTACAGACGGGATCCTCGGCGCTCAAGCCACAGTTCAAGATGTCAGTGGCGTCTGGCTCGAGTTGACGAATGTGGTTAATACGATGGCGAATAATCTCACGGATCAAGTGCGGGAGATTGCCAAGGTGACGACGGCGGTCGCGAGGGGAGACCTGGAGCAGGTTATTAATGTCAAGGCAGAGGGAGAGATTAAGGAATTGAAGATTACGATTAATCAGATGGTGGAGACTTTACGTGTGTTTTCGACTGAAGTTACGAGGATTGCCAGGGAAGTAGGTACTGAGGGACGTCTTGGTGGGACTGCTATGATTGATGGCGTTGAAGGCGTTTGGAAGGATCTCACGGATAATGTCTTTTCCTTTTGTAACGCATACTAATGAAGGTCAATCAAATGGCTGCTAATTTGACACAACAAGTACGAGATGTCGCTAATGTTACCACTGCCGTCGCACGAGGTGATCTGTCAAAGACCATCACTGTCACGGCCCGAGGCGAAATCGATCAATTGAAACAGACAGTCAATAACATGGTTGCCAAACTCAACCAATTTTCAAGTGAAGTCACGCGTGTAGCCAGAGAAGTCGGAACAGAAGGAAGATTAGGAGGTCAAGCCAAGATTGAAGGCGTCGAGGGAACTTGGAAAGAATTAACAGACAACGTTAATACAATGGCGGATCGTCTGACGCATCAAGTCCGAAGTATCGCTAATGTTACCACTGCAATTTCGCTGGGAGATTTGAGTCAGCAAATCGAAGTCGATGCACAAGGCGAAATCTTATCTCTTGCCGAAACTATCAATAACATGGTTCGTCGATTGAATAAATTCGGAAATGAAGTATGTCGCGTTGCGAGGGAAGTAGGTATTGAAGGTCGTCTCGGCGTCCAAGCAGATGTCCAAGATGTTGAAGGCCTTTGGAAGGAAATCACTTCCAATGTAAACGACATGGCCAACAACTTGACAGCACAAGTTCGAGCGTTCGCTGATATCACTTCTGGTTCAGGCGACGGATCATTCAACTTTATCACTGTCGAAGCTTCAGGAGAGATGGACAATCTCAAGAAACAAATTAATTCCATGGTCATTAACCTTCGCGCAAGTATTCAAAAGGATAAGCAGGCGAGAGAAGCTGCTGAATTGGCGAATCGAAGTAAGAGTGAGTTCTTGGCGAATATGTCACATGAGATTCGAACGCCCATGAACGGAATCATTGGATTGTCGAGTTTGACCTTGGAGGAAAAGGACGGTCAGCTGAATCCCGCTCAGAAAGAAAACTTGCAGACTGTCCTTGTAAATTCTCTTACGATTTTATGGCTAATTGCAGGATCTGGCAAGCGGTCTGATGTTGATCATCGACGATATCCTCGATATCTCCAAGATTGAGGCCAATCGAATGGAAGTGGAATCTGCACCTTTCTCTCTTCGTTCAGCCCTCTGTTTGGCATTAAATACCATCTCCGTCAAAGCTTCTCAGAAAGACCTACCATTGATTGTCGACCTCGATCCAGGTCTGCCTGATCAAGTCATTGGCGATGCCCTCCGACTCCGACAAGTCATTTCCAACCTCCTCAGTAACGCTGTCAAATTCACGGACGAAGGCCAAGTTGTTCTGTCTATCAACCTTGAAGAGCCTGCCTCGCCCGATGGCATTCTCATCAAAGTAGCAGTGACAGATACTGGTATCGGCATCGAACCCAACAAAATCGATGTCATTTTTGAAAACTTTAGACAGGCGGATGGTTCGATAACGAGAAAGTAACCACCTGACCTGGGTTCATGCTAACTGCTTAGATTCGGTGGAACCGGGTTGGGATTGAGTATCTGTAAACAGTTGGTACATCTTATGGGTGGCAAACTTCAAGCACGAAGTGTATTCGGTGAAGGAAGTGTATTTGAATTTGCGTTACCTCTCGGCCGAGTAAAGATGGCTTTCGATGAAGTCGTGAATCGCATGGAACCATTCAAGAGACGACAGATTCTCTATATTGATTCACACTACGATCAAACGGGCGCTGCCGATATCATGCGCAGTCTTGGTCTGAGAGTCAGAGTGGTGCATTCTCAGGAGGAGGCTTTCAATGCCTCGTATGAGGATACGTTTGATACTGTGGTTCTTGATGCAGTCGACTCTGTGCGTCCTGTACGTATACACCAGAGATTGTCAGGATTGCCGGTTGTGCTGTTGACACCGCCGGGGCCCATCAAGGATCTGAACAAGTCTTTGGCCGAGATGGGTATCTCATGTATATATACAACGCCGACGAACCCTGTGGATATTTACCAGCCGCTCATGACCGCTCTTCAAACGAGAGAGGAAGCTGCTAAAGTCGATGGAATGCCTTTCAACGTGCTACTGGCAGAGGATAACGCTGTCAATAGGAATATTGCAATCAAATTCCTTCAGGGACATCATCATAATGTTGACGCTGTGGAGAATGGTCAAGAGGCATATGAAGCATTCATTGCTAAGAAATATGATTGTATACTTATGGTACGGTCTGGCAATTCTGCGACTGACTTTAGGATGTACAAATGCCCGTCATGTCAGGATTTGAGTCGACGGCCTTGATTCGAAAGTATGAAATAGAACATGGACTCCAGCCAGTCCCGATTATTGCTCTAACAGCACATGCGATGATTGGATATAGAGTACGTGCCATGTCGATGTTCACTGATTGTAGGAAAAATGTCTTGAAGCAGGAATGAACGAATACCTTACAAAACCACTCGACAAGAAACTCCTTCTTTCGATGGTGCACAAGTGTAGTACGACAATCCCTGTGCTCCATCCGAATATGAATCTAAGTCTCATGGTGGACGTCACACCGACTTCTGAAGCTTGCGATCCGTTTGATGGTTCTTCGACCGGCGTCCCTCGAGAGGCGCGGCATAATAGTCTTCCACTCACGGAGAGAACAAATCTTCAGAGAAAACCAAGTCGGGGTGCTCTTTCAAAGGCAACTTGAACGCCCTCATGATGTATTTATAGGATTGAAAATGTATCGGTGTTTAGTTTGGTCGGTCACCTCTACATGTTTTGCATTGTTTAAGTGGATCCAGTTGAGTTAAGTTTAGTTTTGGAGTTATTATACTGCAATTTACTACAAGTCCTACTATATCTCCTACCTAATTATCGACTACTTTGTTCTCAATTTGACCCAAATCTTCCGAGCTTTCATCGGCAGACGGACTGTCCCTGGCTTGTTCTCGCCTTTGCTTTCTTTCAGCTCGTTTCTTGCGGATAAACTTTTTGAGGGGCCAAACGATGGGAGCAAGTAATCCCCACTCGAGCTTTTCGAGGACATCGCCGACTGCTTTCCCATAATCTAACTGCCATGGCAAAATAATACTGAACGCCAAAGTGCACGCGAGAATGGGCAAGGCATCGAAAACGTATTGATATACTTCAGGGATTACAAAAGTACCTGCGAGGAAGCGACTGAATTCTTGCAGACGAAAAGTGGCACGAATCTCTTGTCAGCAAACTCTAGTAGAGATGTACAAATTGACCAGCCACGTTAATGTATAAAGCAATCATGATGCGATCCACGATTGGAATGCGATATTCTGGATCAGGAATGCTCTCCTTGTTCCTGCAATATCGATATCCGAAGATCAAAACGATGACGCTGAATGAGGTGAACGACACAAATTCCACTATCATTCCCCCCAGGCACAATCCAGCACCAATCTTCCACGTATTGGCATTGGACCCGAAGAGTTGTCCGGCACCTTTAATTAGTGGGCCATGCTAAATCAGAGAGGACCTGCTCCTTGGATGGTCGTCGCCACAACATCAATCCCGAGAAAGATGATGGCAACATGCTTGCAACCGATCAAACTGAACTTCCCATCGACGAAGAACACTAGCCCGGCATATGTAAGATACGCAGCGGCGGCGCAGATTTGAGGCGTCAAGAACAAGAAGAATTGACTTGAGATGAAATAATTGAAATCGGTGGGATCAGTACACGCGACGGCGCGCAGCGCATATCCGATCATTTTTGCGAGGGGACAAAAGACAAAGATCCAAAGGAATCGTCCTTTGATCTGTTTCCGATGACGGATGAGGTTACACTCACCGATGTAGAAGGTGATGCCGAATGCGACACACATGATGATTGCAGCCGCCATGTTGGGCTGGTAGCCGAAATAGTTCCAGGGAGCAGTGATTAGTTTTGGGAACGGGAAAGAGAATACTTCCATCTGGGTTCGTAAGGTTTGCACGAGGGGAAAGTCTAATCATCTCAGAGAACATGATCAATGAGGGTGTGTTCAAGTTCTTGAATACGACGTTTGCTAAGTTTCATGCTCACAACCGGGACATTTTATATCTGAGCTATGAAGGAATTCTCAAATTACCGTCGGTGTATGGAAAGAGGTTTCTTTCGGTCTTGTCCAATGGATTTTGAAGTGGTATCTCCCAAAGGGGAAATCTCTCCTGTTGGAATATCCTTAAGGCTGTGCTCCATGAATAACGAGCGGGAATTGTCGCCATGTGGAAAAGCTAAATTCATCTCGTATCCAGATGTGAATCATACACACGCAATGCGAAATACGTATATTGGAAAGATTTGTGTCTTTCGGGTAATAAGGGTCCTACCTCATACCCCACGTCACAGCCTCCCTAATTTCAGTTTGAGATAGTTGCCCATTGCGACTAACAAACTCGGTTAGATGAGCACAGCCTCATGCAATCTTCACCCCCTTATTACGGTACGGCGCGAATCTTCCGAGATCGCTGTGATTGGTCGGTCCGAGGTTATAAGCCAGAAAGGGTAGCCAGGCCGCCATCTCGACATAGCGATATATAAAAAGCTTGGTGTTATCAGTCACTGCCTCATTAGTTTCACATCATTGGCGGACCTTGTCGTCACGTTTAACCCCGGCATGGGATCCATATATATCAAATGCTCGATTCAACTCCGAAAGGTATACACATTACATGACACTGGAGCGGCAAGTGTTTTTTCGCGCAAGAAAAGGCTGATAGTTCAAGTACGCAATTGCGACCCCACCTCTCCGAAGGTTCTGGGCCTCATAACAAATGCGATCTTGGAATAATTATTCCCATAAGAATTTGTCGAGATTTATGGTATCTGTTGCCACCTCATGATCAGATGGGGAAGAAATTCCGATCACAACCGACGATCACAAAATTTGATCCCGCCGCTTCCTGTCCGGCAAATTTCCCCTGAAAAAAATGTCGACTTCGAAGAGGAAGCATTCTTCTCCGCCCCCTGCCTCTTCCTCTCCGAAGAAGCGGAAGCACAAATATAAGTCGTCAAGTCACACAAAATCTAGTCATGTTGAATCCTCTGCGTCTTCAACAGCAACATCATTATTTCAAAAATCACGATTAAAAATTCACACTGCTGTGCCGCCGGCGGCAGTTGAGTCTTTGGATACGTATCTTCAATCGCACCTTACGTCGACATTACTTCTCAAGCATACTGCTGAAGGGACAATAGTAGCTTTCTCAGGATTTAAAAGCTTGGATGGCGCTGGACGGGTACTTGATGAATGTCCCTTTGCCTGGTCCTGGTTCGAAGGCGATGTCGTTCTCTTTAATCCTCGGATAGGGCAACGAATACGTACGATTTCCAAAGTGCGGAGATAGGTTAATTTCAGGCGGCACCGTGACTTTGAGTTCTCCAGATCATATCGCGTTGATTACGCATGCACTGTTCAACATTTCTGTGCCAAGGACAGAGTTACCTGAGGACTGGACATATAACGATGAGAGTTGGGTCGATGCTGAGGGTAATAAAATTGAAGGAGAACTTGACGTTGAAGTCATTCAGTATACCTGAGAATGCGCAAAGCTCACGTTAGACTCATCACATCAAGCTCAATCCTTTCGATGCTTGGTTCTTTGAAGTATCTTGGCGAAGAGTGATTTTCTCAGGGGTATTCGATGAAGGAGAGTACGAGGACCTATTGGATGACACCCTCACATCACGAGTCGACTGGTTGGAGAATACGGCTTGTTGTAACCCGGGGGTATCAATTGCGACGAAAGCGCGACAGACTCACGGAAGCTATACCTGACATCGAGTGTAAATTAGCGAGCATTAATAGCGACAGGCATGGGCATAATAAGTGGAAAAGGAGTCTTATCTGGCATACATATTTTAAAGTGGGGGTCAGAAAACGTGTGCTAAAAAGTAAGGAAGAGATTAATTCCCATACCACTCGGATACCAAGAGATTTGCAACTTTCATTCCATACAAAAATGTATTGCCTCCATCCGGACATACAAATCCAACAACCATTTTTTTGCCCCTAGAAATACATGCTTTTTATACTACTAAAACAAAGGACAGGCGTCATTAAAGTAGATAGAGGGAAAAGACAATACAGCAAAGCACATAAGTATCCCACTCAAAAGACCAAAAATAATGTTCCGCACCCTCCCTCCCCCAAACAGCCCCTCCAACTCCGAAACCAAAAACAAAAGGGAAAATTAAGAAGACGGAGAGAAGCCAGAAGCCAGAACAGAATCGTAAAAATGGAGGCAAAGGGTTCATTAAAATGAAGTGATTACTAGTCTGAGTTCGTCGGTTGTGGAAGGGTGTCTAGGTATTCGATTACACCAACGTCGTTTCCGTTTTCGACGGCGAGGACTTGTTTCGCGGCGTCGACATGCTGTTCATGAATCGCATCCTGAATTTGATTGTGATCGGCTAACGTCTGGGGAGTGAGACTCTGTCGCTGACTTGAGCTCGAATCGGAACGGGAAGTAGGGCGGACATCGGGTTTGTAAGACGATGTGTATGGCTCTGGAGGTTGTGAATAGTATTCTGACGATAATTGAGTAGTCCTCGGGATCTCTGATTGTGGGGTCGATGAGGGGAACGTGTGAGTGGATCGCGATGACGGAGTTGTACCGGTGTTGAAGGTCAATACCGAGGTTGAGGAGGACGGATTTGAGGAGTCTCCTATCTTGGGCCGATGAGGGTTTGAGGAAGGCGACGAGGATGATTGAGGCGGGTTATCACCGCTGTTCGCTCGACGGGTCGGAATCGCAAATTCCTGATTCACTTGAGGCTGTTGATTTGAAAGTTGGGGGTCAACAGGGAATTGCGCATTCATGTTATGGGATGCTTCTTGTCGGCTTGGAGGATAAGATGATTGAGAAGCAATATAAGTTTGTGACGATGGAGATGAAGAAGCAGGAAATGTAGTGTCGTGCATTATTTGAGGAGAGATCGCACCTGTCGCAGATATTGGTTGAGGTTGAATTGGCTGGGAGGATAGCTGTTGATTAAGGGGTAGAGGAGTATAACCCATCCGGCCGTAAGCGGTGTCATCTCGAGGTGACATTGAATGAAGCGGGTGCATCTCTGCTCCATAGGTATAAGAGTTTCCTCTATGGAGTCTTCTTTGAGCGATCGTACTCTGCGCTATGAGTGAAGACGAGTCCTGTCTTAAAGTGTCGGGTGATCTGTTTACCGTTTGGTCGAGAAGGTGGTGGTATCCAGTTCCGGTGTATGCCTCACTAATCTCTTGTTGAGGGGAGGAAGTCTGTACCCACGACCCCACTACGTAGGAAGGGGTGTACTGCAATTGCGTTGGGGATAACTGTGGATAAGGATTATATCGAGTCCCGCCAGCACTCAGAGGTCCATGAACCGCTTGACGAGGACTCGTGACGTATTGGGCCGATGAGGGACTCCATGGTCGTCCGTATCCTGGTGACCCCAAGGGTCCAGGCATCATCGACGTAGGAACGACAATAGGGTTGGGGCGGTTGACAAACTCGCACTGATGATTTGCCTTGATACATCCTGTACATCTCGGGTTTTCTTCTGACCATCCTGAACATTTGATTTTTCGTCGCCGACACCGTTGACACTATTCCTTTCGTTAGCCGAACAGGGTAAGATGAGGAAAAAGGGGGTCGCTTACGGCAACGTCAATTCGTTGACGCGGCGGATCGACGTCTTTCGGTGGGGGGATATGACGGTACGGCAGATTAGATGGAGGATTTGAGCCCATCGGATCTTATTTGACGATTATTGCTCTTTTTGATTGTGACCTGTCTCGTTTGAAAACCCGCTCAATACTACCGTTGTAATCTCCAACGAGCGAGTGAGATCAATTTAGGCATTCGGGATTTATGGTTAGAGGAGAAATAACTTTTAGTTTTAGTGCTGGCTGGTTGTAATTGTTGCAGGGACCTCTTTTGTTGCCCAAGCCAAAGTTTAATTTGCAAATAGACTTTGTATATGTAGCTGCGTCTGTATATTGTTGTAGTTTCCCTTAATATATTGTCAGGCAGCCATTAAATATGAACCAATACCACCACTTCTAGAGACTGTAAACGCCGACAAGGGGTTCCGTTGAATAATTTTGGTCCCTTTTCGGAAGGCCCTCCTCTGCTACCTCCTTGCTTTTTACCAGGTTATTTTACTTTACACGGAACCGTTCGGTCGGCGGACGGACGCTAATTTTTTCTTTTTTTTGACCTTGAAGCCTTCCGGTGTTTCTGTTTTCTCCCAACTGACAGCAGCGCCTTTATCCGTAAGTGGGAAGAATTAAATACAGTATCACAAGGAACAGGATCCACAGTAAGATTCGTAGAAACGAAAATAATTTTAATTTTAATCGTATTATTGGTCAGAATATGCGAGCTACACACAATAAACCTCGCTTTCATGGTTCCCTGTGGGAGGCTCAGATTCAGAGGTGGTCGTATTATTAAAAGAAAATAGAAAAAGGTCTGTGATTGCATAGGAGGAAAATTAAAAATTGGGAGGATCTCCACTTTGTATTGGTCAGATTTAAGGGCCCCGCGAATAAGCAAAGCCCTCTTACATGATAGACTTCAATCATAAGAAGGCGGTATTGTCGTCATTGGCTCACGATTCCGGGGCACGCACCCCGCTCGTCCTTCCTGAAAAAGTCAAAATTTCTACAACCTTTTGCTCTTTATATCAATGTGTGTACATGCGCAACAATAATTTCTGTAGGCTCTCAATCATGAAGACTACTGAAGCCTGAACAAAAAATCTGGAGTTGCGTCCCACGCTTTTAAACGAGAATTACTTGCTCAACTCTGCATCTTCCCACCCTTTTGGATCATCAAAAACGTGGGGTTGATCCTATCGAGCTTTTTAGGCCCGTGCGTTTAAATTTCATGGCATGGGTAGAAACATTAAATGCGCAAGGAGGGCTTTCTTTTCAACCTTATTCGTCAAAATCTGAAATACCGGAACAGAAATTACGGAGCCCGGGTCTAAATATTCTCCTGATACATACTTGTTTGGTTGTACAGTCAACCTCTCCCAAATGCAACCGGTCGGTCGATACACAAACTTGATTAACTGGTTTCAATTTGCGAGCGGTTTCATTCAGAGAGTTGAATTTACGTGTAAAAACGTATTTGATGGAAAAACTGCGTCCCGATTTGAGGAATTTTTGTTAGCGTCCCAATTTGGGGGGGGGGGTTGCATTTGGGAGAGGTTGACTGTATATCTATGGTCCGTAGATATTTTTGTAGTCGCCGCTGAATTCCTTTGAGCATATCGCAATACTGTCCGAGCGTTAAGCTAGGAGCCAACACCGAATCTTATTAAGACCCTTCCTTAATTCTATTATCCAATCTTTTAATTCTTCGATTTCGTGGCTGGCTTCATTTCTGACCCTTAAATATACATAATAATTGTCCTTCGCTGGAAGGTTCAAACGAATCTGCTGACAAAGGTGGTTCGCGTGGCGATGGGCAAGTGACAAGCAGGGGCTTTTTTGGATTTAGACAGCGTGATCATACTCCCCTGGCTTTCATCGACATCATCGCGTAACATGCATAAACGTTATATGGCTCCACAATGTCTAACCACGTGCCGGTGATTTGCTAACAGTTTAGAGTCCGCCTTAAATTAAAAAATGATCCCCAATCTTGAATTATTTATTATTATTTACATTTCACGGACCGAAATTTTTTTGAGGGAGTTAGAAAAGCAAGTGGCCGGTTCGTCTAACCATAAGTCGGCGTTGTGGCTCCTTCGGATCGGCGTTTGTGGCGACCACAGCCGGTAACAGGGATAGACTTCTTTCCTAATTGAGGCTACAATGCCTAAAACTTGTTATTAAATTGCCCATTTCTTATAAGTAAATTGATAATCAAAGCGCACGGGGGTCTAGACCTTTGTGTTATCTAGGTAAAGTTTTGCGAAAATCCTCTAAAAACGTGGGGGGGATCGACAGCGCAGTATCGTGAAAAATGGATTTTCTCGGGATTGCAATTTAGAGAAGGACCCTGCGTCGAATCAGAATTCTGGAGTTCCGATGTTTAATTTTCAGGTCTCGGGAGGACCCCTATTTCATTGGATGAACACCAGCAACTGGTTCGAAAGTCGTCGTCGCTTATTTTCAAGAGATTAGAAGGTCATCGACAAACAGGCCCCGTGCAAATGCGGGAGGGATCCATTTCAAGATAGGTTCCACAAAACTCTCTTTATCAGCATTTCAAACGACGCTGCGCGGGTTTAATACTCCTATTCGCAGCTGCAGGCAAATGTCTATCATTGTAACTTTGTATCACTGGTCAATGCACGTAGCTTATCTTCACCCCACACAACACTGGACTTAGGAAACTAGAAACAGAGTTTGTAATATTTTTAGATTGCATCCTGCATTAGGTTTTAGAGTTTGGGGTGCCCGTCGGAGTTAACCCATGTCGATCACAGCTAAGCTCAATTCGAATGGAACAGGTAGCCCAAACAGATTACTCTGCCGCATTGAGGGACTCCTCATTCCATGTGTTCAACTTGGGCCCTAGAGTGGACAGCTTTTGCCTAGGATACAAGCACATTAGGTATAAAATGGTCATGACCTCACGCCGCGGTGAGATGAGATTAGATACCAAATAATTAGCTATGAGGGTTTAAGGATAAGTGTATAAGTCAAGCGACATAATAAAAAGGGGCCCCTTTCTCCAATTACAGGGTCCTTGCCATCCTTGTCAATCCGAGTGTAGTTGTCAATTAAGGATGCGGAATGACAATATCAAGAATCTGAAGGACCTTGAGATCATCAGAGGGATCGTAACGGTGGTCGGCTTTAAATTAAATTTACACTCCTAAGCCGCAACGTCGCCTCACCAACCAAAAAGCCTTTAGCCTCCCTTTCTTCATCGACACTCTCACTATTTTAGACCTCAACGATAACTATATCCGAACCCCTTTTCTTCCCTCGGACTACCTTGCTTGACGATGATGCGTCAATCGGTATTTCGATATATCCCTAAATCCTCCGTGCAGCCGATAGGATACAAGCAATGCATCGTTCCGACGCTATCGCAGAGACGTTGGTATGCCAATGCATCGGCTAAGCAAGTCAAGGGTTCATTTCTAGGAAAGAAGAATAAAGATGTATGACTTGATACTTCCTGTCAATTGGATAAAAGAAACTAATACTAGGGGAACTATACTGTGACTTTGATTCCCGGAGATGGAATCGGTCCAGAAATCGCTGAAAGCGTCAAGGACATCTTCACTGCCGCAAAAGTAAGTATCCTTTCTATTCTACAATGATTAACCCTTGAATAGACGCCAATCGTCTGGGAAGCAGTCGACGTCACTCCAATCTTAAAAGACGGCAAGACAGCAATCCCCGACGACGCAATTGCCTCAGGTTAGTGCCTTTGCCTGCGTTACTGACATTTAGTCCGAAAGAATACGATAGCATTGAAAGGTCCCTTAGCCACACCTGTAGGGAAAGGACACGTCTCATTGAACTTGACTCTCCGTCGGACCTTTTCCCTCTTTGCCAACGTCCGTCCCTGTCGTTCAATTCAAGGATACAAAACACCCTATTCAGGTGTTGATACAGTTCTCATTCGAGAGAACACGGAAGGCGAATATAGTGGAATTGAACATATTGTTGTCCCTGGCGTTGTACAGAGTATTAAACTTATTACAAAAGCAGCGAGTGAGAAAGTTTTGAGATTTGCATTTCAATATGCCAGAGATATTGGTAGGAAGAGGGTTACTGTCGTGCATAAGGCAACTATTATGTAAATTTTGAGTGAGAGATGAGGCTAATGGAAGGAAAATGGCGGATGGGTTGTTTTTGTCGACTGCAAGGGAAGTTGCGAATGATTATCCTGATATCACTTTTGATGCTGAATTGCTTGACAATACTTGTCTAAGAGTAGTTCTCTTGAGAATAAAGACTGACGTAGATTGTTACCGATCCTACGCCTTATAATGACCGCGTCATGGTGATGCCTAATTTATACGGAGATATCCTTTCTGATTTATCCGCTGGGTACCTCGTTTATACGTAGTATCTAATAATGAGGCTCATTGGTGGTCTGGGATTGACTCCTTCAGGCAACATTGGCGATGATGCATCTATTTTCGAAGCAGTACATGGTTCTGCACCTGATATTGCGGGCCAAGGAAAAGCCAATCCGACAGCTCTGTTGCTCAGGTATTCCTCCCTCCGTACCTGACTCATCAAAGTTCATTGATGATGTTGCGACATATGTCATTGAATGACCATGCCGATCGTATCGAAAAGGCAATTTTTGCTACTCTGGCTGAAGGAAAGACCATAACGGGAGATTTGGGAGGGAAGGCATCGACCTCAGAGTATACTAAGGCTATTATATCTAGGTTGAAGTAAGTGTTTGACTTTGGACATGTAAAGTAGACGAACGCTTCAACAATCATTTTTGCACATAAATTTATTGTATTCGGCTCATTGCCGAAATTTAGTTAATTTATCTGCAGGGGGGGACAAGCCGCCTTCGCTGAGGGGCCCAAACGACGGGTGAACTTCACGTAGATCCGTTGTCCGAGGAGTTCTGATAGGACCAAGCCACAATAAATGTTCAATACGACAGAGAGAACAAAAAACGAAATGTCCCAGAATCAACCCACGAGGGTGACCGATAAATCAACTATTTAAGCAAGTCTGCAGGTCAGCTATCTCCACGCAGCCGTCCAGAATGCATGGGCCTAATCCCGAGACCCGAGGAGCTGAGTTGTTAAGAATCTGCTTCGCCACAGATACTGCGAGGCTTATGGCAAAGAAGGGGTCGATCAGGACGGGGGTTTATAATCTAAAGATATTGATTCGGAAGATGCATCAGCACATCGAATAAAATCGGTGATCTTTGTCAAGGGCCGGCCCTCAAAAATCTCTTTCTGTTCCCGGATGATCACATAAAATTTGGGGCCACCTAAGCACACACACCTTAAATAATTATATGGTATTAGAGGGCCGAACACCCTTTGGACAGCAACAGGACAGAGTCAGAAAACAAAAACAAAAAAATGGTTCCGTGAACTTTTCTCTGTCTAAAGCACAGAGAGCGAGGAAGGCCACGAAAAACGCTATGACATCATCGGCCGCACAGCCCTCCAAACCTCTTCAAAACAATGAGGGACTTGAAGCGTTGAGACTATCAACATATCTCGATCTTCTTCCTCAGCCTGCAATCATTTTCACCTTCAATGGGCCTACGATAACCGCCGACTCGCTCAAAGTATGCTATGTCAACGATCTTGTATGGGAGGTGATCGGTGAACAGCAGAACCCAGAGCGCGAAGAGTTTGTTCATACCACCCAGACGTTTCCTCCTGGTGTCTCGCGAGATTTCAAACTACTTTTGCATGCGCAACTCCATACACCATCTACTCCGACCTTTGTAGAATGGCTTAACGAAGTTCGACAACAATCAAAACTCACGAATCATCTGAAAACACGATTCAAGGGCTACTTTGCACCGAAAGAAACAACTATCCTCGACCGGGCGCCTCAATTCGTGGATATTGAATGGAACGCCGTCTTAATGGAAAAGAAATATATAGTTTTAATTGGCAAGCGAACTGGTACTGTCCAGTTCTCTTCGTCTCCATCTCCTGAACCAAATTCAGCTGATATCGCCGCGAAATTGCCTTCTCCTATAGATGAGGATGATGAGGATGACAAAGACGATCCCAAGCCGACAACCCATAAATCTGGTTCATCATCGTCTATTTCAAGCAGTTCGAGCGCCCCAGTTCGAACGCGGCGGAAACACCGCAAACGTCACAACTCATCTACAGCGACCACTACTAACAGTTCGCGGGGCGTGCCTTCCTCGTTTACGGATGAAGATGGCAGCGATGAAGTAGATCCATGGAGAAACGATTCAAAGGTAGAGCCTCGCTTGCCGTGGTTGACTTTTAGTTGGTGAAAGCGATGGGTGGAGGTGGAAAGTGTGGAGAGATGATGAGACAGATGGATTGGTCGAAGACGCCGCTGGGACCCATCACTTCATGGAGTCAAACATTGTTGACGATGACCTCCTTGGTCATGTCCAGTACTCATCCGATGGCACTATGGTGGACGACAGATCCTATTCTCATTTACAACGACAGTTACTCTCAGATAATCGGGGACCGTCATCCAAAGGCTCTTGGAGGCTCGGCAAAGGAGTTTTGGGCAGAACTTTTTCCAGAGTTCGATTCAATTTTGGAAGGCGTTTTTCGAGGAGAATCGGTGTATACTGAAGACGGAAATTTACTAGTGTATCGATATGGATATCCCGAAGTCTGGCTCTTTCCTTTACTCTCCTAATCTATAGGAAACATATTTCACATGGTCTTATATACCCATTCGCGACGCTACGGGAAATATTGCTGGATTTTTAAACCGTATGACCATTGTTAGGAAATTGCTGAGTATCAGCGTGCTTCGAAAGCACAAGCCGTGTATTGGCCGAAAGGCGGCTCCGAACTTTGCGGGAAATCGAGTCACATACAGCTTCAGCACGTAGTATGTCTGAACTCGGTACATCAATTGCCAAAGCCTTCACCTATAATCCTTATGACATTCCATTCGCCTTAGTCTATTTCTGTACGTCAGACTATGGGCCATCATCACTGTATGCTGGGTCCTACATCGCTCCCGAATCTAGTGGCGACTTGGGCCGACGGTCATCTCTACTAAACTCTACTTCGAGCAGCGCCAACGGCACGGATCAAACTGAGCCGAATTTCTGGGTGTATCGCCTTCAAGATACTGTCGGCATACCAGAGGGACATGTCATTGCTCCAAAGGTTGTTGAAGTCCATGTTAATCCGACGGATGAGGATGAGGAGGCCGAAGATGTGCATCTATGGCCATTCCGGAAGATGGCTCAGCTGCACTCGTTAATCCCGGTGGGCAATATTCCTCCGGGAAGCCTTGATGGCATCAAACATAGACACCAAGGTTGGCCGGAATTACCAACTGGAGCGGTTGCTGTACCGATTCTTGGGCCTCGAGATACGTCAGGAAGCAATCCTCTCCTCGGAATGTTGGTTCTCGGTCTCAATCCGCGTCGAGAATTTGACCATGACTTTCGAGCTTTCAGTCTCATGTGCGGACAAGCAATTGCAGCTGCTATGGCCCTGGTGAAGAATATTGAAGACGAGGCATCGAGAGCAGAAGAACTTGCTACGCTCAATCGAGATCGAACTTCCTTTTTTAATACCGTTTCACACGAATTGCGCACGCCGTTAACCTTGATCCTGGGCCCACTCGAGGAATTGATTACTGATAAATCGATGTCGCAGTCAGTGCGGTCCAAGCTGGAGATGATGAGAAGGAACGGTCGACGTTTATTAAGACTTGTCAATTCCATATTAGACTTTTCGAGGGTAGAAGCAGGGAAGATGAGCGCATCGTTCCGGGAGACCAACTTACAGAGTTATACGGCAGATCTTGCAAGTCTATTCCGTAGTGCTATCGAGAAAGGCGGAGTCAAATATGTCGTGGACTTAACCGGAAAGGAACGAGCCGTCTGGGTGGATAGGGATATGTGGGAGGTATTTATCAAGCGTGGTTTCGACTAACAGCCAGAAAATTGTATTCAATATCCTTAGCAACGCGTTCAAATTTACATTAACGGGGCAGATTACGGTGAAATGTCATTTGTCGGATGATAATCGCTATATGATCTTCTCGGTATCAGATACTGGAACAGGGATCCCGCCGCATGAGATGACTCGCATCTTCGAGAAATTTCATCGAGTTCATGATCCGAAAGGACGCTCATACGAAGGAACAGGAATTGGGCTCGCGCTGACGCAAGAATTAGTCAAACTACACGGCGGTGAACTCGACGTAGAGAGTACGTACGGCCATGGAACTACATTCATCATCAAATTGCGCATAGGAAATAGTCATCTACCAGCAGATCAACTTGTCACAGGCAAAGACTACTCAGATGTCGGCACCGCTACGCCGAGACCCTATGGAGAAAGTGTAGTTGAAGAAGCAGACCGATGGAACAAAGATGCTCATCCGAATTCAGTAAAGACATTCAATGGAGGAGCTGGATCAACGACGTCCAGTGAGACTGGATCGACCATAGGGGCGCCTCATAGCACATTGGTGCCTATTTCTTCTCGCGGATGTCGTGTTCTTGTCGCTGATGACAATGATGACATGAGACGTTATGTAAAGGGTGTCTTAGTACAATTCTACGATGTGATCGAAGCTAGCAACGGTCAAGATGCTCTCGCATTGGCTCTTCAAGAACATCCAGATTTGATCTTGAGCGACATTATGATGCCTGGTCTGAGTGGCTTTGGTTTGCTCAAAGTTCTGCGATCTTCACCTGAACTTCGAACAACTCCATTCATTCTTTTGAGTGCGAAAGCAGGCGAGGAGGCAAGAGTAGAAGGATTATTAGCAGGGGCAGATGATTACCTCGCAAAACCGTTTAGCGCAAGGGAATTAATCGCACGCGTCCACACCCATCTGGACATTGCAAAAATGCGAATAGAGCTTGAAAAACGGGTCAAGGAACGCACAAAGGACCTTATGGAAAGTGAAGAACGTTACCGGTATAGGACTCCTAAAACGATAACTAATATAGAATTCTGAGTGCTATCTCTCCAGCTGGAATTTTCCGAGTCGATCGTTCTGGGATGGTAACATATGCAAATCAGAAATGGCGCGAGATTACCGGAATAGACGAAACTCTTGATGACTCTGCTGGCGAGAATTTCCTGAGCGCTGTCCACCCGGACGATCGTGACGAAGTCTCCAGAAAGTGGCAAGGGGCTTTAAAGAATACCGAGATAATTATGTTCGAAGCACGGTGGGGAACACCGGAATCTTTCCGCTGGGCGATGGGAGAGGTAGTTCCTGAAGTTATTGGGGATGAGGTAACCAACCGTATGGGCGTAATTGACTGTTAAGGTTCTTGGTTTCGTTGGAGTATTGACAGATGTCACGGATCGAAGACAAGCCGAGTCAGACAAACTTGATGCCGCTGAGGAAGTCCGAGCGCAGCAAGAGTTGGCTATTGGTATAACAATCTTATGGGTGGTGGGCTAATATTAGATGTAATTTGTCATGAGCTACGAAATCCCTTGAACGGAATTTATCACAACGCGGATATTGTTATGGACAGTATGAAGAACATTCAAGATGTGGTTCTTAAATTCCGCGACGAGCTCTTACGCGCTCATAAAGCAATCCAGCTCTCTGAAATCGCACTCGGACCCGAAGATGCTCGCTCAATCGCTCATCTCATCGATTTCTTAGATTCTGAGCTTACACAAGATCTCGAGTCTATAGAATCCCTCAATTTGTGCGCCAGACATCAGAAACGAATCGCAGATGACGTGCTCCAGATGTCGAAGTTGTCAATGAATCTCGTATCTCTCGCAAAGACACCATTTGATCCACTTGTTGAGACAAGCAACGTTATCCGGATGTTCGAACGAGAAGCCTTCGTTAAAGATATCATGTTCAAGTTCACGTTGGGGACAGAATACCGAAATCTCCAACTTGGCTGGGTTCTAGCTGATCCCATCCGCTTTTCTCAAGTATTATTAAATTTCATTTCGAATGCTGTTCGATTCACTGAAAAATCTGAACATCGAGAAATCGAGGTCACCTTAGACGCCTCAGCAACAAAGCCCAAGTTATCGAATCCACTGAATGGAACGGCAGATATTACGCATTCCAGAGAATTAGAAGAGGACACGAGCGGACCGATGATTTATCTCATTGCTTCCGTCGCGGATAGTGGTGTTGGATTGACTCGAGAAGAGCAAGCAAATCTGTTCCAGAAATTCTCGCAGGCATCTCCGAAGACTCATATTGAGTACGGTGGAAGTGGGCTTGGTTTGTTCATCTCAAAGGCTCTTGTGGAAGTCCAAGGTGGTCGTATCTCGCTTGAGAGTCAGAAAGATGAAGGCACAACATTATCTTTCTACATACAAGCAAGAAAAGTCCAACCGCCAGCGCCGCCAAGCGACTCGATACCGGCAAGGTCGTTGAGTCCAAGGATTATGCCATCACGAACTCGTAGGAATCCATCTTCGACGTCATCCGTGCCTCAACTCAAGACGCATAAAGTTCTGATAGTCGAAGATAACTTGGTATTACCTGTTGATCTCTAGCTAACTATAGATAAATCAAAAAGTTCTCACACGACAATTAAAACTTGCGGGATTCGATACGGATGTCGCTGGTAACGGACTCGAGTGTCTACAGAAAGTTACCAACGAAGAAGGGATTGATTGTATTCTTATGGATTTGGAGATGCCTGTCATGTCTGGCATTGTCGCAGCGACAGAGATCCGAAACAAAGAGGAGGCTGGAGAGATAAAGAGACGTATCCCTATCATTGCCGTTACGGGGAACGCACGCACGGAATATGTTGAAAAGAGTATTTTCCAGTTGGAGTCAGGCATCTAATTTGTTAGCATCTGCAGTTGGATTTGATGGGTTTATTGTTAAGCCTTACGAAAAGCAAGACTTGATCGACAAGATTCGGTCTTTGATTGAAAAACAGTGAACGGAAAAATTGAATATTTGGAACACTAGAGAGAGAATTACAGTTCAAAGACTAGCGTGAGATGTGGGCGTTGATATCATTTTGGAGCGTTTCATATATGTTGGATTTTATGGGCAACGCTATACATACACGGGTAACATTTTGTTCTCATCTTTATCATATTTTCAAGGAACTAAGCAACAATTCATACCATACATACAAGAAAGAACATGTATTTTATTTAGTAGTCTAATAGCATGTAGAGGAAAACATATCTATTGTCTTAACATCTGTACAATTTACATTACACATGCTTACGTATTGGTGTCCTTGCAGATTTATTAGTTGCTGGTTGGTCACCCTTGCTGTGAGTTGTTTTCTGAGATAAATCGTCACCTGACAATTGCGGGGATGTTCTATAGTTCTATGACAGTTACAGATGATCGAGGGCATCTGACGTAAGAAAGGCCGGAAAATGTCGCGTATCTGATTGGTCAATTTCTCACGTGGCACAGAAGCTGCAGTGAAAAAAATAAAGTGAAAAAAGCAAAAATAAGAGTAAAAAGGGCCGTTACGACGTGTTACCGGTACACATTAAAATTTATTTATTTTTTTTTGCCTTTTTTTTTCTTTTTACTTTTTCTCCCTTGTGGAACTTCCGCGACGCACACGTTAGTCACCACGCACCCACTCTGCTTGCAACTAACACACACACAAACCCACATCGTCTCCCAGGCAGCCAAGGAAGGTCTCTCCTTTACACCGAGTTATCCAGACCAGTTTAAGGCTGATAAGTCTCCTTATTTCGTATTTCAATCTTGTATTGCCTTTAATTGCAAAGTCCCGACCACCGTGTCTTTCTTCACCGCACCTCGAATGGATGAAATCGGCGGCGGTGGTGTCGCTAGTGTTGGTCGTGCTACTAGTACTACGGAAAGACGGCCTGCAAGTCCGAGTGACGCGGTCATCAAGCTGCCCACACCAGATCGCGCAGGCACTACAGACATTTCAAATTCGCGTCCACCTTCCTTCTCAACTGAATATGATCCAACAAAGCATAAAATACATTCGCAGTCGCCTGATAATTCCCAGTCTCGTTCCTCACAATCTTTACATCCTTCCGAATCACAGTCTTCGACCTCATCGATAGCGCAACACCAGCATTTTATTCCCCCTCCCTCATCCCAGCCTCTGTTGCCTCCTATCTCCCCCTCTTCGGCATATCAACCACCTCCTCCCCAATGGGCGCAAACAAAGTCGCCCACATCTGCTCCTTCAAATCCCTTTTATTCGCATGCATACCGTAGCGCAACTCCACCTTTGACTTCATCCGCAGAACAGTCTCCTCTCGTCAGTCCTGCAAAACGCTTCTCATCAGGGGAAGTAAAACCTCTACCTTTTTCACCGACGAGTCCGCGGCAGCCACTGAGTGAAGAGGATCGACAAAGATTCAATCAGGTACCTGCCCCCTTGACATTTGATTGACGATCTCTAGTTGGCCGCGCAACTTAAAACGCGTTTAACCTACGCGGCATTAAAAGTTGAGAATGGCTGGGAAAAGCATTCCCTATCACAAATTCAAACTCTGTTAAATGAAGAACACAAAACCCCGTCATCTCAAAGTTCTATTCGTCGACGAAGTCATACGATATCTGATGCACTCCATTTAGATTCCCCGTTCGAACGACCACCCTCCCTCCCATCAACACACCAACACCACTCTCAACCATCCCAAACACAGAATAAACTCACCTACGAATCCTTCTGGGCAAGCCACTCCCAACAACGCCAACCTCACACCCGCCATTCTTCCCAACCCCTCTTCCACGCAACTTTCCCCCGTCGAAAACCAGAACGTCTCTCCTTGACCTCCGTAGCGACCCCATCGACCCCATCGCCCCGCAGCGCACATACCGCCCGCGACCAATCTGCTGCGGAAATCATGATCGCACTTGCTTCTCCCCGCACGCGATCTGAGTTCTCGTCGCCGGAACGGGATTTAACGCGGGATAATGCAGAGACAGATGAGGACCATGATGCAACGCGGAGTTCGCCTACGCCGCGGAAAGCGCGAAAACGAGCTGAAGTCATGCGGGATGGAGATGGATTGGGGATACGTACATTGGATTGAAATTTCATCAAGTTGAAATATATATTCCCCGCGGTTTTTAATTTGTGGTGGGTTGTGTAGCATCCCTTTTTCGTTGGCATTTATTGAGTGTGGTGTCGTGGGGAATTTGTGAGTACATACTTTGGTCCGTTTTTGCGAGGCGTTCGAGGGATTAACACTGTATCTTATTTCATGTACATTGTTATGCGGTCAATGGATTTTATTCTTTTTGTCTATGCTTCATTCTGATATTTTTGTTTATTATGGGTTGCGATTCTGTATCACTCAGATGAGGCTGAGGCGCGTGAGATGGCGCATCTCATCTGCTGAAAAAGGGATAGCCTCACTGAGACACATTAGGGAGTTTCTCTTGAGAAAGTAGTCTTGACTCTGAACACAGAAACGCGGATATCGGAGCCGAAGTGAATGCAGGTACTTCCAATGACGAACAGGGATCAAGAATCTCGAAATGCCACAGGAACACGCCAATTTGTGGGGGGACACACTCCAAAATAGTCTGTTCGACAATATTTGGACTGGTTGCCTGGCCAGGTACGGGAACTTTCTGGTCTCGCACGTTGATAGGCACGGATTAATAGGTGTAGATCAACGCCACCTTTACTCCGCAAATCGCCCTTCGTACCCGCCGCTTATGAATAGGATTAAAACCAATGAAAAATTTATCCTATCTGTCGAAAAAACAAAAGATGACTCTAACGTGCATTACGTTACAATGTATACACCCCACCTACGGAACGGAAGTGAGTGGGGTATAGTGGAGGCTCTGCAGTTTTATGCATTTTTGGCTTGTGACCCGGTTCTGCATCCGCCTAAATAAGATTTCGCGTTAGCCTTTCATGGAGTGGGGGAAGAGGATAATTAAACCATCCGTTTTATAGTACGGTTGGATAACTAATTGCGACACTCACTACCTGCAACAAGGAATACTTCTGTCTGCATATTCGACGATTATTATGATAAGAAAAGCCAGTTAAACACTACAATGGACATTGATGAGATAGGGCCATTGCATTAGGTTTTGGTCACATGCATCAAGTTACATTGGCTGCCGACTTAGCGGATGTTAATCGATTCTTTGATTATTATTCCCTTTGCACGCGAGCGGATGTGCATTGCGCACGGACTAGAAATTTTAAGCGTAGTACGCCTCTCGGAAAATTGGATTTGCGAAACACTTTATGCATTAGGCTCTCATTTAGCAAAGATTGAATTTATATTGATAAGAGAATTTGCTCAAATGCACATATAGTAATATTTACTGCATAAGAAAGATTATCCGCAAGGGCCAGTGCGTTTTGTCGCTTTGATATGGATAAATTCATCGGTCCGCCCCAGTGCATATTTGTCATACTCTGGTGAAATTCAAGATCGATAAGGACCGAAGGCTTGAACAACTGGCGAATATCATAATTTGCTGTCGTCTGTAGATCGTTGGAAGGCGGATCGACGCATCCAGTTGCCATATTGGGATTTGTCCTTTGCACCCCCTCCCTGCGCGCAAAAAGTTGTCATTCTCGGGACTAGAAAAGGAAGGGCGATAGACACTAATAGAACCTGTCACTGTCACTGTCACAAACAATCACACCATCTGCCTTCGCTTCTCCTGAAACGGTCCTTCGTAACCTAGATCGCCCTATACCAGACAACTGGGTTGTCATTCCTCCACTGCTTCCGAGTCCACGTTTATTTAATTCAAAATCCATATTTCAATTAGATCACATCCAGGACACTGACTATTGCCGTGATGATCCCACCGCCTTCTGCAACTGAGTCCATCCGGGAGTCTGTCAACGGGATCACCGCCTCCGTAGCCAAGAAGCTTCACCTGGGCACGAACGGGACAACTCATACTACAAATGGAACTACCAACGGCACAAACGGCCATATCAAGCCGCAAATTTCTTTTCACCCGCTTGATCCCTTGTCCCCAAATGAAATCACGACCGCATCAGCGGCGATTCGCGCCTCATACCCCGCTGAATCTCCTATTCATTTCAAGGCAATCACGCTTGAAGAGCCCGCCAAAGTTTTCATGGTCGCCTATCTCGATGCCGAACACAGCGGATCACAGCTCCCTGTTATTCCCCGTCAAGCTTATGTGTTGTACACTATGACCAATACCAACAAGACCTTCGAAGCGATCGTTGATCTCGATACCAGAAAATTAACTTCGAACGCTCAGATTCCTCTGGACTGTCAACCAGCGGCGGACACTTCGGAACTAGTTGAAATTGAGGAAATAGCTCTCGACTCACCTGAAGTCAAAAAGGAATTGGAACGCTTGAATTTACCTAAAGACGCGATCGTGGCTTGTGATCCTTGGACGTATGGATCAGATGGCGACGATGACACCACAAGGAAATGGCAATGTTATATGTATCTTCGTGATCCGTCGCATAACCACCCCGAATCGAATCATTACGCCATTCCACTTGATTTCTCACCTCGTGTGGATCATGCTACGAAGAAAGTCGACAAGATTATTCGGTTGCCGCTCTTTGAGTCTTTCGATGCGTCGCCGCGCACCGACTATGAAGTGCCCAAGGGGAACGAATATCATCATGATCTCGCAGGCACTAAACGTACCGGATTGAAACCGTATAATGTCGTTCAACCTGAGGGCCCAAGTTACGCTGTCGATGGTAATGTTGTCGAATGGCAAAAGTGGCGATTCCGGGTCGGTTTCAACTATCGTGAGGGATTGACCTTACATGACATTCGATATGATGGCCGCAGTGTCTTCTATCGTTTATCGATGTCAGATATGTTTGTGCCCTATGCCGATCCCCGATCCCCTTATCATCGCAAGTCAGCATTCGACTTTGGAGATGTCGGCGCTGGTATTACAGCCAACAATCTCAAGCTTGGCTGTGACTGTCTTGGTGTCATTAAGGTATATCTCACCAGTCCGCGATGTCTAATAGCAGTATTTTGACGAATACATTTCGGACTCCAACGGCGCTCCGTTGAAGATGGATAATGTGATCTGTCTCCATGAACAAGACGATGGCATTGGCTGGAAGCATACCAACTACCGAACCAATGTCGCTGCTGTCACTCGATCTCGTATCTTGATCCTGCAAACTATCATTACCGTCGCCAACTACGAATACATCTTTGCATGGCGATTTGGCCAGGCCGCAGATATCCATCTCGAGGTTCGTGCGACCGGTATTTTGTCTACTCAGCCTATTCACAAGTCTCTCAACGAAGTCGGTCTTCCTTATGGTACTGTCGTACATGACCAAGTTCTTGCCGCACATCATCAACATATCTTTTCCATGCGAATTGATCCTGCCATCGATGGTCTACGGAACACGTTACTCGTCGAAGAGGCGCACCCTATTCCTGTGGGCAAAGAAAACCCTTACGGCAACGGATTCGTCGTCAAGAGGCGAGTTGTCGAGAAGCCAGGCCATGAAGATCTCGACATCACAAAGGCGCGGGTATTTAAGATTATCAATGAGTCAGTAAAGAACCCCGTCAATGGCGGTCCAACAGGCTACAAGGTCTATCCTTATGCTTCACAGGTATAACATCTTCCTCACAAATGCTAATGTAGATGCTGCTGGCAGATGCAAACTCCTGGCATGCCCGCCGCGCCGAATTCGCCGACCACGCAATCTGGCTCACCAAATACAAAGACGGCGAGCTCTTCTCCGGCGGCAAATTCACAAATCAATCTCGAGGTGGGACAGGAATCAAATCCTTCGTCGCCCGAACCGCGGACGAAAACGCCCGAAACGAAGATATCGTCATCTGGCATTCGTTCAGTTTGACTCATACCCCTCGTATTGAGGATTTCCCTGTGATGCCGTGTGAGATTATCTCTGTGGCGTTGAAGCCGAGTAATTTCTTTTCGGCGAATCCTGCGTTGGATGTTCCTGCTTCGGAACAACATTTCAATCGGTCGAGTTTGTATGAGGCTGAAGCTCATATGCAAGGAAGTCAAGAACGAACGGTGGGAGAATGTGGATGCAATTGAGACATTGTGCTATTTTTGTTTTTTTTTGGGTTCTGATTCTTTTTGAGTTCGATAATTATAGTACAGAAACACAAACCTTAGTGTGTTTTGACTTTTGTTTGGGTATGTATTTGTAAATAGGATTGGAATCAGAATTAGATACACCATTTCATTTCAACGCGTGCCATCTGATCATCGCAGTAATTATCGCTCTCCTCGCTATTTCAGAAGCTGAAAAGCTGCATGTGATTGGCTAATGCTTGGTCAGGTCACCTGGGGATGTGTGGCGGTCCGAGCCACACATGGCTTGGCGTAGGACGATCTTGGTCTCACACTCCACACACTCGCATCCTGAAGGGGAAGGCAAAGCAACAGAACCCTCCCATCGGAAAATCAGAAAAACCTTGAGTGATAACATCAGCCTAACCTTTTTATCTTTGCATAGTCATGCCTCACCCGGTATAATCCCATGACTCTCTCCTTTTACTGATGATAAAGGGACTCATTTTGTTTGGGGCATGTGCCGTCGTTGCCGTCGCCGTTGTCATCATCGAAGAGTGGCCAGCCATCAAAGAAACGTATATTGAAGTACGCGATAGAAGGCGAAGACGAAGAATGTCTGTTGCCCCGCATGAATATGATAGATCTCTTGGTTTTGAGCAGCAACCTGGGCAGCCCATGGGTGCAAGTGGCATTCA